>Ga0070729_10004321_pt1 | contig 15589 bp, 3 predicted proteins | sample tdDd472_FD_66725 | JGI IMG/M metagenome (GOLD analysis project Ga0070729, IMG submission 66725) | Marine sediment microbial communities from the Atlantic coast under amendment with organic carbon and nitrate - tdDd47.2 | ecosystem: Environmental > Aquatic > Marine > Coastal > Sediment | place...
CAGCGGCCCCCGGCTGACGACCTACCTGTTCACGATCGCGGTCATGATCAAGCTCGCGATCGGGTGGCTGATGCTCGGGGTCGCGCCCCAGCGCGCGTTCACCGACGTCGCCGGCTTCGGCTACATCATCTCCGCGCTGCTCGCGGGCAAGGTGTGGACGAAGAAGGCGCGGATGTCGCTCTTCCCCACCGTGATCCTGACCTTCCTGACCTTCGTGATCGGGAGCACGGTGGCCTTCGTCGCGGCCTTCGGGATCCGCGTGCTCGCGCCGCTGCCCTTCGAGCCGACCCCTGGGGTCCCCGAGCACCGCCTCGAGCTCGACCTCGCGATCCTGCGCAGCACGCGCTACACCCCGACCCCCACCAGCCAGCGCCGCGACCGCCGCATGCAGCTCGCCCAGGGCGTGGCCCTGACCCTCGACGCGCTCCAGCACGACCTGGGGATCCCGGCGCTCACCAGCCGGCTCGACCGGCTGGAGGTCGAGCTGGCTCGCTTCACCAGCGACCACGGGAGCTACGTCGCGCTGAGCGCCACGGGGGCGCCCGCGACCTTCCTCCTGCGAGCCGACCCCGACGGGACCCCCGTGATCCTCGCGCACCACAGCGAAGACGCGACCCTCAGCGCCGCGGTCGCGGCGGGGGTCCTCGCGCGCCAGATCCGTCCGCGGGCGATCGTGCTCACCCCGCCCGACGGCGATCCCCTGTGGGGGGTCGAACAGATCCTGCGCTTCGCCCCGGACTGGCCGGTGTGCGAGGTCACCGCCGGGACGAGCCCGACCCTCGACCTCCAGGGCAGCCTCCCCGACGCGTTCCCCTCGCTGCAGAGCCTGCGCGCCGCGATCCCCGAGCTGCAGGTCTTCGCTCCTGGGCGCCTCGACTCCCCCTTGCGCGCCGACCTCTGCCAGCGGGTGACCGGCGGGGTCGTGACCCTCGCCGTCGACCCGGCGGCGGCCGAGGCTCTCGCCCGTCGCTCGAACCCGCCGCCTCCCGAGCGGGTCTCCTACCTCCACGCCTTCCTCCACGCCGAGCGCGAGGCGCCGCCCACCGCGCCCCCGGAGCGAGAGGAGTGGAGCATGCAGGACCTCACGACCCTCAAGCGCGTCTTGCTGCGGCGGGTCGTCGACGAGGGAGCAGTCGAGCGCATGTCGAGCGCGCGTCTGATCGCGCGCGCCCTGGACCTGCAGTTGCTCGTGCTCCGCGAGCCGAACCAGGGCTCGCGCTACCTCGTCGTGGCCGACGAAGAAGGCGTGAGCGGCGTCGACGGCGCGCTGATCCTGGCCGTGGGACCCGCGCGCGACGACCTGCACGTGGAGGTCCCCAACCCCCACCTCCACGCGCACACCGACCAGGTCGGTGCGCTGATCTTCCTCGCCGCGGGCGCCCGCAGCATGACCGTGGCTGGCGTCGGCAACCCCCAGGCAGGAGCCCTGCCTCCGGACGTGGCCTCGATCCGCTTCCGCCAGACCCTGTTCCACCTCGCCGACGAGGTCCTCCTCGAGCGCGCGCTGGAGCTCGGCGCCCGCCCGCCGCGAATCCTCCAGGTGCGCGGTCAGCGCGCCCAGCCGACCGCGGCCCAGCGCGGGGCCGACGGGATCCTCCTCGGCCCCGACCTGCTCTCGCCGACCGTCGCCGACGACCAGGCCCTCGTGCAGCCCTGGCTCTCGAGCTTCGCCCACCTCGGCTGGAGGATCCAACTCGAAGACCCCGGCTCCTTCAGCGGCTACGACCTCGGCGTCACGCTCCAGGCGCGCTACCGCCGCTTCCTGACCCTCGACGACGTGAGCGGGGTGTGGGTCGCGGCGACCCTCCGCCGGCGGCTGCAGATCGAGCCGCTGACCCCCGAGAGCGAGAACGTGTTCATTGGCCTCGGGCTCCCGATCGAGCGCCTGGCCCTCTCCACCTACCTCGAGCGCGAGGGGGTCGAGCTCGGCGCCGAGCAGCCGCTGGGGCTCGAGCCGAGCATGCGCCACGTGTTCCGCCACCAGGAGACGCGCTCGGTCGCCTCCCTCGCCGCGGCCCTCGCGCTCTTACCCGAGGGCTGGACCGCGCGGGTGGTCGAGGACCTCGAGGCCGCCGCGTTGCTGCTCGTGCTCCGCGAAGAGCCCAGCGGGAGTGTGGTGATCATCAACCTCCTCGGCGCGGGCGGTCGCGGCGAGCCACGGGACGTCGAGACCTTCTTGCGCCTGCGGCATCGGTTGCTGTTTGGGGTCCGCCGTGGCTGAGCTGATCGTCGTCCGCCAGCCCCCCGTTCGTTGGCCCCGACGGCTGGGCGTCATGCTCACAGCCGCGCTGGTCCTGTTCAGCGCCAAGCAGTTCATGACCCTCGCCAGCCCGCCGGCCCTGGCCCCCGGTCACGACGACGAGCTCGTGCGCCGCGTGTTCTTCCCCCTCGACCCTGCGCGCCCGCTGCAGCTCGACACCGAGGACATTCAGGAGCGGCTGACCATTGGCTTGCTCCTGCGCTACGACCCGCTGCAGGCCGCGCGCGCCGTCGACGTCGCGCTGCAGTTCGAGTGGCTCGACGATCAGGGGCGAGTGATCGCGCTGCGGCACTGGACCAAGCCCATGCGCCCGGCACCCCAGAGCCAGCAGGCGATCGGACTCTTCGTCGACCCCGCAGGGCACCGGCTGAGCAGCCACCGCAACGTGATCCTCCCCAAGACTCCCTTCCCTCCTCAGGCCAAGGCCCTGCGGATCAGCCTGGTGGACCAGCTCCCCGGCGAGCTCCTCGTGCGCTTCTTCACCCGCCAGCTGATCTCCGTCGGGCTGCGCGCCCAGGCGCTCCAGCGAGAGCGCCTGGAGAAGTTTGCGAGCCGCTCCAGCCTGCCCCCCGAGCTGCTGCCGACCTCGGTCCGCGACCACGTACGCGGCTACACCTGGACGACGCTCAAGGCCGTCGACGAGCGCGGCGAGCCCCCCCCGGCGCGCCCGATCCTGCGCCGCGAGCTGTCCACGGAAGAGCGCGAGGCGTTCTTCGCCAGCCTCAGCCGGACCCTCGCCGACCCGACCTGGCATGAGGTCCAACCTCACCGACCGCTGGTGTTCGACGTCACCCAGGCTGGCCGCTATGCCCTCGAGTTCGACCGTCTGCTGAGCCCGGAGGACGAAGCCGACCTGAGTCTGACCCTGCGGGTTCCCGGCGAGCCCGAGCGCCCGATCTCGCTGAACGTCTTCCAGCAGGCCGCCCCCCTGTTCAGTCCAGCCCCCGCGAGCCTGGTCTTGAGGCACGCCGGCAGCCCCGTGTTCGCCCGCCTGCGGGCCGTGGAGCTGCCGCGTACGCCGCTGATCCCGCCCGCCAGCGACCGTCGCCTGGCCTACCTCAGCGGCGACCCCGAAGCGATCACTCGCCTGCTGGTCCCCGTGATCCGCGAGCTGCCCCCCGAGACCGAGCTCCCCGCGCCACCGGGCGTGCTGACCTTCACCTTCACGGCCGACGAGATCGCGCAACAGGTCGCGCTGCGCCTGCGTGTGCGCCGCGCGGGCCTACTGGACGCAGGCTCCCTCGACGCGCCGCCACCGATCGCCGTGCACTGGCGACTGCAGGGCGACACCACCGCCGAAGTCCTCGCCGGAGAGACCCTCGTCGAGCTCCAACCCCGCGAGCTCGAGCGCTTGCCGCAGGACTTCGCCCACCTGACCACGAGCGGGGCGGGACTGCTCAGCGTGCGACTCCCCGAGTGGGCGCGTCAGTTCGAGGTGTGGACCGACGACCCGTCCTTGCTCTACGCCGACCTCAGCCTCCCCGACGTGCGCCTCCCGGAGCCCGTGCCCACCGAGCACGCGCCCCGCTTCCTCTGCGCGCTGGCCTCGGACCCCCGCGGCCGTCGCTTCTTCCGCGTCCGCCCCTCGAACACCGCCCACCACGAGCTGGCCGCCACGGCGATCCTGCTCACGGTGCAGAACGGGCTGGTCCGGGGGCCACGCGACCCGCGCCCAGACCCCAGTCGCCAGGTGCTGACCCTGACCACGGGCGCCAACGCCCAGCCGTTCCTGGTCCCAGTGCGCCCGCGGGGGACCTACCCCCGCGACGACGGCTACGAACCCTACCGCGACGACGCCTTTCGCGTGCTGGGGCAAGACGAACAGGTCGACGTGTTCGACGAGGGCCTGCCCTTCCCCTCGCCGCGCGAGGTGATCGTGCTCCCCAGCGACGGGGTCGCCTCGCGACACCTGATCGCCCGCGGGCGCCCCCGAATCCCCCCGCGAGCGAGCGCGCTGGTCAGTGACCCCGGGAGCCCCGACGCCGGCTGGGTGCTGCGCCACGCGCTCCCGGCCTCCGCGCGCGAGCCCTTCGCCGCCGAGTGGGACCACGACGGCCAGCCTGGCTACGTGGTCGTGGACGTGATCAAGCCCGACGCAGAGCCGCTACGCCTGGACCTCGACCTCAGCCCTGCTCGCCGCAGGGCGCTGACGGGCCTGCCGGTGACCGTACTCCCCACCGACACCCAGCGCAGCTTCCTGCTCGAGGCCGGCAGCGAGCCGCGCGCCCTCGCGCTGACCCCCCAGGACGCACCTCGCGGCGCGACCTGGCGCCTGGTGATTGGCTTCGGCGCCGACCTCCCGATCGGTCAGCTCGACCTCCGCGTCCGCCCGCGGCGCGGGACCGTGTGGATCGTGGCCCGGGTCGTGCGTCCCAGCCGCATGACCCGCGGCGAGACCTGGAGCGCCGACGTACAAGGGGTCGAGGCGGTGGAGGTCCAGCGCCAGGGCGGCGCCTCCGACGATCCGCTGGAGCAGGTCTCGATCACCGGCGCCCACGCCCCCCTGACCTCGCCCCTCGCCCGCACCGCGGTGGGGGTCAGCACCACCAACGTCAGCGGCACGATCTCGGGGGTGCGGATCGTCGGCACCCTCTCCGATTCGCGGCGGGTGCTCTTGCCCCGCGCCGAGCAGCGCGTGCGCGCCTACCCCCTGCCCCTGGACGTCGAGCGCCCACGGTCTGGCTGGCCCGGGCAGGAGGTCATGCGCGCGATCCTGCTCTGGTCCACGGGCGACGCTCAAGCTCCACCGGAAGCCCCGGTGCGGATCCGACTGCGCTACGTGGGCGGCGGCTTCGACGAGTTCCTGCGGACCCCGGCCTGGCGTCGGCTCGAACGCGCGGGGCGGGTCGAGCACCCCGGGCACCTGGTGTGGCGCAGCCGTCCCCTCTACGTGCCCTTGCCGCGGCACGCCGAGAGCATCGAGCTCGTGGGCCCGCCGGAGTTCGACGCCCTGCTCGGGGTGCGGGTCGTCGCCCCCGACGGGATCGTGCTCCACGGCGGGGGCCTGCCCAACGGCGCCCTGGGGCGGGTGATCCCCGTGCGAGCCGCCGAGCGCTTTGGCCTGGCCAGCGAAGTGGTCAGCGAGCGCCCCAGCGACCTCCAGTGGCTGGACGGCGGCGAGTTCGACTCCGCGGGATTCACGACCCTCACCCGCTCGTTCCGTAAGGAGGGCGACTGGCGCGTGCTCGAGCCCGAGGGCGGGCGCCCCAGCGAATACCGCATGACCCCGCGCCAGCTGGCCGAGCGGCAAGACCCCGTGCTCCGCTTCGAGGCCAACGAGAGCGAGACGCAGCCGCTCGCGGTCGCCGGGGCCGACAGCCGCGTGCAGCTGACCGGCCCTGCGCCGATCCGCGCCGCCGCCCCGTTCTCGCTCCTGCGCCCGGTCGAGCCGGGGACTCCGCTGCGGATCGACCTCGCCGACCCCAACTCGTCGCCCGAGGCCTTCCCTCACGTCCTCGTCCGCTACGCCGGGATTCCCGTAGCGCTCCAGGAGCCGATCGAGCTGACCGTGCTCCTCGACGGCGTCGAGCTGGCGCGGGAGCGCGTGGTCGTCCCCGACGGCGCGCTCTCGATCGGCGACGTGAGCCCGACCCTCCACGACCTCGAGCTGCGCACCTCCCAACCGCTGCGCTCGGGCCAGCTCTGGGTGCGGACCATCGACCACCCGCGCGTGGGAGATCTGCGGACCCTCGGCGCCTGGACCACCGATCGCGAAGGCCCGCTGGTGGTCTCGTTGCCCGTCGACCTGCAACCCGGCGACCTGTGGGTGATCGAGCTCTTCGCCGCCGAGCGACCGCAGCTGGCGTGGAGCGACTGGACCCTGGACCTCTTCGGGCGTGACGACGCCCTGATCCGCCGCGAGCAGCACCACGTGTTTGGGACCACCGCAGACGACGCCCCCATGCGCGCCGCCGACGGGACCCCCGCCTGGCCCTGGATCCGGGTGTGGCGTCGCTGCACCTTCGAGGACGCCCAGGCGCGCACCGCGATCCTCCGCGGCCAGCGTCCCGGGAAGGTCCTCGTGCGCGCGCTCTGCGTCCGGGGGAAGGGGCCGTGAGCACGCGTCGCTGGAGCGTCGGCTTGACCCTGGCCCTGGTCGCTGGCTGGAGCGGGGCGCAGGAGTCCGCAGACCTGCCCGAAGGCTACGGAGAGCGCTGGATCACCCCGCTCCCTGCCTGGCGCTTCACCGCCGGCCGGGCGCTCGAGCCGGGGTCCGCGGCGAGCGCGACCCTCGAGCGGGGGGCCTACCTGCTCGTCCCCGCCACCGGGCTCAAGAGCCTCGAAGTCCTGCTCGAGCCCAGCGCAGAGGGCTCGCGCCTGGGACCCGCCGAGCGGGCGCAGGTCTACCTCTGCCATCAGCCCAACAAGGACGTACAGCAGACCAGCGCTCGCTCGCCCGACGCCCGCCCCAACCCCAGCGAGCCCCCCCGCGGCAGCGCCATGCTCGCGGTGCAGCTCCCGACCCAGAGCGAGATCCTCCCCGGTGGGGTGACCCGGCTGTGGGCGGACCTGGGGCTGCGCCCCGGCCGAGGCTGGTTCGCCATTCGCGCCGGCGAGGCCCTCACGCTCTCCGTGCGCGGGCTGATCCTCACCCGCCCCCCCGAGTCCTGGGAGCGGCTGGAGCGGGCGCTGCGCGCGGCCCGCGACCCCGCCACCCCCTGGCCGCGGGTGTGGCGCGCGCGGGAGACCCTCCCCGGAGGTCAAGTCGAGACCTTCCTCGCTGCCCAGGACGTCCTGCTTCCCTGGCCCCCGGCCGACGACGACGCCCTCGCCCGCCGCACCCGGATCGCCGCGTTCCAGATCCAGAGCCACCAGGTGCGCCCTCCGGTAGAGGCGCACACCCGGATCACGAGTTGGCCGCTGCCCGACGGCGCGCTGCGCCTCCGCGACGACCCTCGCTTCGGCTCGGTGTGGGGGCGTCGCTACGCGATGCTCGACGCGCCCTGGGAGCGCACCGTCGAGGGCCCCGCCACCCTGCGGGTCCTCGTGCGCGCCACCTGGAGCCACCGCGACTCCCCGCCCAACTCAGCGGTCCGCTTCTCGGTCGAGACCGACGAGGTGACCCAACACCTCGAGCGGCTCGTGCGCCCTGACCTGCGCGCCACCGCGGAGGTCTACGACGACGAAGAGCTCCAGGAGCAGCTCGCCGGGCGCGAGCTCTTCGACCTCGTGCTCAGCGGCTTCAGCGAGGCGCGGATCACCGTCCCACCCGGATCTCATACCGTGCGCCTGATCTCCCACACCCCCCACGCCTGGTTCGCCGTCGAGGAGCTGCACCGGACCCTCGACTTGCACGCGGAGGCCCCCTTCGCGACCCTCCCCGGCCCCGCCGAGCTGGAGGGCGCCCACGACCCGCGGCGACGCGCGCTGCGAGCCGTAGCCGACGAGCTGCGCGGCCGCTACACCAGCGCGCTGGAGGCCTACGCCGCGCTGGACGAGGAGCTCAGCGCCTACCGCGCGGCCCGGGCCGACGCCGCCGCCCTCGCCTCCGCGACCCCCGCCGCCCCGGACTCCACGAGCCCCTCCGCCCCGGACTCCACGAGTCTCGCCACCCCCAACTCCGCCACCGCCGCCGCCCACGACTCGGCGAGCCTGGCGGCCCACGACTCGTCACGCTCCGCCGGTAGCTTCGGCGCGCTCGACCCCGAAGCCCGCCACCGCTTCGGGGCCTGGGTCGTGGCGCGCCGCGCCGACCTCGCCGCCCGGCTGGGTGACGCCGCACCCTTGAGCTCCGCCACCGAGCGCCTGCGCGCGGCGGTCGAGGCCGACCTCGACGCCCCCCTCGACCCGTGGCGAGGCCTCGCTCTCGAGCACGCGCTGCGCCTCTGGCTCGAGCGCGAGATCGTGCCCCCCCCGGAGCGCTGGGCGCGCAAGGCCCTCGACGAGTCTACGCACCTCTACCCGGAGCTCTACGAGCTCGTGTTCCGCGCCCTGGCCGGGCTCCCCGAGGCGGGCGGCAGGCGGCTGCCGATCGCCCCCGCCGCTCCGCGCAACACGCGCGACATGCGTGCGCTGCTCTACCAGGCCCAGCTCTCGGCACGCCGCAGCGCGACCTCGCGCTACGCGCGCCTGCCCCGCACCCACCACAGCGCCAGCGCGGCCCGCCGCTTCCTCTACCCGATCCTTCCCTCCAGCGACGAGTCGGCTCCCGACCCTCGCGCCGAGTCGGCCTGGCAGCTCGCGCAGACGGGGATCCGAGCCACCGCGCTCCTGGCCCGCGCGACACCCTTGACCCTCGAGGCCCGCTCCGCAGAGCCGATCTCGCTGCTGGCCGCAAACGACGGCTGGCGCGGAGGGCTGTCCCTCGAGCTCGGGGGGAACCCCAGCGGGCAACTGACCCACGTCTCACCCTGGGCCCCGGTCGAGCTGAGCCTGGCCCAGGACGGCGCAGGCCCTACCCGCGGCGAGGCGATCCGCCTCGAAGCCACCGGCTTCAACCCCGCCCCTTGGCTCTTGATCCGCGGTCGGGTACGTCCCCGCGACACGTCGGAGGCGTGGTTCGTCGACCCCCTGACCCTCGACCGACTCGAGCCCGACGGCGACGGCCGCGAGCGCCTCGAGGCCCGGCTCAGCCCCGGCGACTACCCCAGCGCGCTGCGGGTCAGCCTGGGGGTCGAGGTGCCCTACCCCTGGCCCGACCTCGACCTGCCCTTCAGGCTGGAGGTCGAAGGTCACCCCACCCGCGAGCTGCGCCTGCTCTACATTCGCGGCGAGCGCCGGATCCCGGAGGTGCTCCCCGGTCCGGTGGTCCGCGGCGAGTTCGTCGTCCCCCCCCACGCCCGCGCGGTCCGTCTGGTGGGCCCCTGGGACTACCCCGCCTACGGCAGCGTCGAAGAGCAGCGCTTCGGTCAACCGCCGCTCCTGCTCCCCGCAGGGCTCGGCACGATCGAGGTCCCCCCCTCGGGAGTCCAGCGAGCCCTCGCCCGCACCGTCGACGTCGGCGCGCACCTCGACACCCTGCGCGCGCTGAGCGAGCGCCTGGGCGGCAGCTCCCGCGGCGTGTTCGACACCGACGACGCGCTGCCCCAGCCGGCGGGGCAGGCTACACCGCAGTTCCTGGCCCTCAGCCTCCTCGAACGCAGCCTGATCCTGCTCGAGCTCGACCAGCTGCAGCGCGCCCGCCGAGACCTCGTGCGCGCGCTGGCGCTCTCGCCGTCGTCGGAGCGCCTGCTGCAGCTGCGGATCCACACCGCCCTCGCCGCGCTGGCCTACGAGACCGACGACGTGCGCCGGCTGCGCGGCCACACCCGCGCCGCCCTCCGCGGGGGCGGGATCTCGGTCGAGCTCTGCCTGCTGGCCGCCGCGGCCTCCGCCAACCGCGACAAGCTCCTCGCGCGCAGCTGGCTCGAGCGGGCAGAGTCCCTGCGCGGCGCAGCGGCGCCCAGCGACCTCGAGCTGCTCCTGCGCCGCCGTTACGGTCTCTCCGTCGGCGACACACCCCGCGACGTCTACTTCGCGCGCCTGATCGCCCTCGAGCGCTGGGGCGAGTCGCGCGACCTGGACCAGGAAGCTCTCTACGCGGGGCTCGCCCGAGAGGCCGAATCCCTGCGCGCGGCGGCGGCCGAGCTCACGGCGCGCGGCCGCCGCGGGCGCGCCGCGCACCTGTTGCGCCTGGCCGAGGGCTGCGTCCACGCGCGGGGCGATCTAGGCCTCGGCCACTGGCCTCCCGCCCATGGCGCCCTCGACCCCGCCGCCAGGCGCTGGCCCCTCCCCGGCCACGCCTACGACGCCCGCCCCCCGGAGGTGTGGCTCGAGGGCGGCGGCGACCGCTGGCGCACGATCCTCCTCCGCGGCGGCGACCCCTCCCTCCTGTTCCGCGTGCAGGGACCCACGACGTTGCGCCTGACCGCGCGCCCCGCGCACCTGCGCGACGCCCGCGGTCGCACCCGCCGCCACGCGGCGCCCGTGCGGTATGCGCTGCGAGGGCTACCGGACGGACCGCGCACGCGCACCGTGCTCACCAGCCGCCCCTCGCTCGTCGTCCGCCCGGGCGAGCCCGTGCGCGCCGGAGCCGGGCCCAACGCGCCCGAGCTGGTGTGCGGCTCGGGGGACGTGTGGCGGATCCACGTCCCCGCCGGCCGCCACCGGTTGGCAATCGACCCCGCCCAGGGCACGGCGTTCTTCACCCTCGAGGAGGAGATCGGCCGCAGCGCGGGCCCCAGCCCCCGCGACCTCGCCCCCCGGCACCCGCCCCCGCGCCCACCACGCTTGCTGCGGGCCGACCTCGGCGAAGCCCTCGAGCGCTCCCTCGAGCGGCGAGTCGGCGAGCTGACGGCGGCCTCGACCCTCGACCCCGCGCTGATCACCCAGCTCGCCGACGACCTGCTCTACGCCGGGCTCAGCGGGAGCTCGGCCGCTGACGACGAGCACATCGTGCGCGCCCTCGCGGTCTACGCCATGCTCGGGGACGACCCGCACCCCGACAGCACCCACGCCTCCCGCCACTTCGGGCTCGCCCTCGGGCTGACCCGAGTGCGCAACGTGGACCTCGCGCCCTTGATCCGCGACTACCGCCGCGTGCGCCTGGTCCGCGGCGCGCACCGCGACCCGAGCCTCGCGGCTGCGGTGTTCGAGCCCCCGGGGACCGAGAGCCTGATCGTGGAGGGCAGCACGACCCGCTGGCGCTTCGCGTCGGCTGAACCCGCGGCCCTCGCCCTCGAGGTCGCGGCCAACGTCGAGTCGCCGCACCCCGGCGACGCGGCCCAGGTCAACGTGTGGCTCGACGGGCGCCTGGTGCACGCCGGTCCTCTCGAGCTCGGGCGGCGGGTGGTGCTGCCCCTCAGCGAGCGCACCCAGCGCGCGATCGTGCGCCTGGCCTCCGCCCCACCTCACGCCGACGCCGGCATGCGCGTGCACGCGCGCCTCCTGCGACGACCGCCCGACGATCCCCACGCGGCCTGGGAACGCTACTCCCACGTCACGATCCAACGCGCCTACGCCGCGGACGGGCGCGAGGTCGCGCTCCCGCTGCGCGGGCCGGCGCTGCTCGAGCTCGAGCGCTGGGACGAGGCGATCCTCGCCCGCCGCGAGGTCAACCTCTGGGAGCCCGCGGCGCAGACGCGCCCCGAGGTCAGCTACCTGCCGGTGGTCCGCCGGGGGATCACCCCGCGGGTGCAGCTCCCGACGTCGGGCTACGTCCGCCTGCTCCGCCGCGAGATCGACCCCGAGCCGCTGGAGTTCACCCGCGAGGTCCTGCAGGACGCCGAGCCCGAGGGCCGGACCCGGGTCGCCCGCCCCCTGGCCCCGCCCGGCTTCGGCCTCCCGCGGCCGGAGCCCCCCGACTTCCTCCGCCCGCGCATGGGGGACCACGAATTCGTGATCGAGCCCTTCCTCGTCGGCACCCTCCGCGAGCGCGCCGAGCGCCGCCAGGCCGACGAGGAGCTGCGCGCCGACACCCTCGAGGTCGGCGTGCGCCTGCACCACTGGCACCCGATCCGCTACCACGCCGAGACCCACCAGCGCTTCACGACCTACACCCGCTTCGCGCTCTCCTCGATCGCCGTCGACGGCCAGGAGCCCGTCGCCAAGGCCGAGCTCCGCCTGCGCACGGCCTTCACGCAAGAGCCCGGCCTGAGCCTGATCCTGAACACCTGGGGCGTGCACCAGCACGCCGGCGGCGGCTCGCAGAAGGCCTGGCAGACCAACGTCCGCCTGCGCTACGCCCAGCCGCTGGTGTGGCGCCTGCAGACGATCTTCGAGCCCGAGATCGGCTTCTGGACGAGCAGCGTCTCGCGCCGGCGCGAGGTCCGCCTGCGCGACGACCTGTTCCGCGACGTGGCCAGCCAATACCGCGCCAACCACCGCGCCTGGCTGCGGTTCACCCTCCGCCTGCGCTGGACGCCGTATCAGAACGCCTACCTCGAGGCGATCGGGCAGTACAAGACGAACGAGAGCCTGCGCCCTCAGGACGCCGAGCGGCTGGTCTTCGGGGTGCGCGCGCGCTGGCACCACGAGTGGCTGTTCGCCCAGGCCAGCTACCTGCACTACCACCGCTTCGAAGACGCCGATCGCTTCCGCACCGACGACGAGGATCACCTCCTGCTCGACGTGGGGGTCGAGACCTACGTCAACTCCTGGGCCTGGGTCGGCGTCCACGCCGGCGCGCGCTACGTGGCCCAATCCAGCGCGGTCACCGCGACCCTCTCCGTGGTCCTGCGCTTCTCCAGCCCCGGCACCCGCCACGGCCCCGTCGACCCGCTGCTGAGCAACTTCCGCCGCTACCAGGACTCGGTGTATCCATGGCCGCGGTGACCTTGCCCCAGCTCGAGGCCGCCGGGCCCGCCGCGTTCCTCGACGCGCTGCTGGAGGAGCGCGAGGCCCCCTACTACCTGCGCTTGCAGCGGCGCCCCCTGCGCGCGGTCTACGAGCGGCTCGAGGCCCACACCCCGGCGGGGGGGCAGTTCCTCGGCGGCCCGCCGGAGCTGGCCCGCGCGCTGCTGGTCGTGCTTCAGGAGCTGCGCGACGCGAGCGGTGTCCTCGAGGCCCACGTCCGCGCCCAGGAGACCCTGGTCCGCGACGTCGACGACGGGCAGGCGTATCAGATGCTCGTGCTCGAGACCGCGCGGGTGCTCGGCGCCGGGCCCCTCGCGCTGCGCGCCGACACCCAGGCCCTCGGCCGCGACCTCGACTGGGACGGGATCCGCGAGCGCGCTCGCCGCCGGGTGAACAGCCTGGCGCGCACCCTCCAGGCCGCGCTGATCGTGCTGCGGAACCTGATCGAGCACCTGCAGGAGGACCCCGCCGACCGCCTGAGCCTGATCGAAGAGCTGATGCTCGCGGCGCTGGAGCTGCTCGACGAGCCGCTGCACCCGCTGCTCGCCCGCGAGACCGTGCGCTTCAGCGCCGCGATCCTCGGCCTCGAGGGCGCGCGCCAGGCGCTGCCTTGCCGGCGAATCGAAGAGCAGCTCCTCGTCCGCGCCCGCGACCCCCGCCGCGACGTGTGGGTCCAGTGCTATGCCCTCGAAGGGCTGGCGGCGGCCTCCGCCGAGGCGGCCCGCGCGATCGTCGAGCGCCGCCTGACCCCGGCCGAGGAGCGCTTCCCCGACACGCTCTTCGTGCGCCGCTACGTGCTCGACCGCCTCGATCGCTTCCTCGGCTACGACGAGCGCGCGGCGCTCCTGCGGCGCATGCTCGAGGCCCCCGACCCCTCGCCCCACGTGCGCCAGGGCGTGCTGCTCGCGATCTGCGCGCTCCCGGTCATGCAGCGCTTCGCCCTGCTCGAGGAGCAGATCGACCGGCTCGAGCGCGAGGAGGTCCCCCAGGTCCGCGCCGCGCTCCCGGTGGGGATCGCCCCGCTCACGGTTCAGGCCGGCGACTTCGACCTCTGGGACCGCTACTTCGCGCTGGAGTCCGACCCGACCTCGCTCCAGATCGGGATCGCGCTGCTCTCCGAGCGCCTGGACGCGCTCCTGTTCGAGACCCCGGCGTTGAACGCGCGCGCGGAGACCACCGCCCTCCGCGCGCTCGCCCGCTCGCTGCGAGACGACTGGCCGCTGCCGATCAAGCGCCAGGTGGAGGAGCTCCTCGAACGGGTTCGCGTCGCCGCGCTCCCGAGCTTCGTGAGCTTCAAGCGCGCGCTGCTCTCGGCGGCCGGGGACCTGCTCCCCGGCGAGCGCTTCGACCTCCTCGACGTCGACGGCGACCGCCCCGAGCAGGACGAGCTCGGCCGGCTGATGGCCTGGTTCGCTCAGGGGCGCGAGGGCCTCTACGCCTTCCCCCACGAGCGCGGGTATCGGCTGACCTACAGCTTCACCTACGTGCTCCGCGCCTGGCGCCTGCTGCACGAGACCTTGCACCCGGCCCCCGACAAGCGCCCGGCCCACTCCCACGTCCGCGGTCGCCACCACCTGGGGACGTTGCGCGCGCACAGCACGATCCTCGCCGAGCAGAGCCCGACCAAGGTCCCTGGGGAGCCGATCGTGATCACCAGCGAGGGCGGCTGGCGCTCCTTCCTGCCCCTGGTCGACGACTTCCTCGACGCGCTCAAGCTCGGCCAGCTGCGCAACTACAGCCCCCAGGGTGTGACCACGATCACCCCCCCCCACGCCTTCAAGCAGCGCTGGACCGTGTGGTGGCGCCTGACCCGCGACTACCTCAAGCTCGCTGGGCTGCGCGAGCAGTGCCGGCTCGACAACCCCGAGGTCGCCCCCAGCGAGTTCGTCGACACCCTGCGCGGCCTCGGCTTCGACGTGCACTTCCGCCCCTTCCCCCCCGCCGAGCTGTGCACGGCGGTCCGCTACTTCAGCGAGGTCGAACAGGAGGAGGACGCCCCCGAGCCCGCGATCGTGACCGAGCTCCTCGGCTCTTCGGTCGCGGACCTCGGCGAGTCGACCCTCCCCCTCGAGCTCGTGCCCCTCGAGCCCGCCGGCGACGCGACGCTCCCGATCGACCTGGCCGAGGCCCAACCGCTGGGCGAGGCGACCCAGCCGATCGAGCTCGCCGAGGACGCCCACGCAGAGGCAGAGCCAGAGCCAGAGCCAGAGCCAGAGCCAGAGGATCCACCCGTAGGGGCGGGGTTCACCCCCGCCCGCACCGAGCCAGAGCCAGAGCCAGAGCCCGCTCGGATCTCCCTCGACCCCTCCAGCGAAGGCTCGAGCTTCATTCTGGTGGTCAAGGGCGAGTCCCCCGACGACGACGACTCGACCCAGGCCCTGTTCCCGGGCCGCGACGCCCCCCGCGAAGGCCTCGGCTCCGCCAAGTGGGGCAAGCCCGTGAGCGAGGACTCGACCCAGGCCCTGTTCCCGGGCAGGGGCGACGTCCCGCGCGAAGGCCTCTCCCAGATCGGCTCCGCCAAGTGGAAGGCCGGCGACGCCACCGTCCCGATCGGTCCGCGCTCGGCCGACGCGCCCGACGACGACGCGACCCAGGCCCTGTTTCCCGGCAAGGACGACGACGCACCCCGCAAGGGCCTCGCGGACCTCGGCTCCGCCAAGTGGGGGGCCCCCGTCGACCCCGAGTCGACCCAGGCCCTGTTCCCGGGCAGCGACGACACCCGCACCGGGCTGAGCGGCCTCGGCTCGGCCAAGTGGAAGGCCGGCGACGCCACCGTCCCGATCGGCCCGCGCAGCAAGGCCGACGACGAGGGGACCCAGCCGATCGGCCCGCGCAGCGAGGCCGACGACGAGGACGAGCCCGTGGCCCCCCCGACCCTCGACGCCGACGCGACCCAGCCGATCGGGCGCCGGGTCGAGTTCGGCGCCAGCGAACCGCCTCCCCGGGCGGAGCCCCCCGCACCACCCGAGGAGCGGGACGACGACGACGGAGGCGCGCCATGAAGGAGCGTCTGCTGCGGGCCCTCTACGACGCCTGGGAGCTGGTGTGGAGCCCTCA
>Ga0070729_10004323_pt1 | contig 15577 bp, 10 predicted proteins | sample tdDd472_FD_66725 | JGI IMG/M metagenome (GOLD analysis project Ga0070729, IMG submission 66725) | Marine sediment microbial communities from the Atlantic coast under amendment with organic carbon and nitrate - tdDd47.2 | ecosystem: Environmental > Aquatic > Marine > Coastal > Sediment | place...
CCCTGCCATCACGCCTCGGGCCGTCGTTGTTATCGTCCATGGCCTGGCTGAGCACCTCGGCAGGTACGATACGGTCACCAGGGAACTCAATGATGCGGGGTTCACGGTCTACCGGTTTGACAATCAGGGCCATGGGCGCTCGGAAGGTGAGCGCGGCTACCTGGATGATTTTCAGAGCTTCATCGATGATGCAGATCGCCTCGTGGAAAAAGCCCGCCAGGAGAACCCGGGCCTTCCGGTTTTTATGCTGGGGCACAGCATGGGCGGGTTCATCACCGCGGCCTACGGGGTCAAATACCCCGGCAAATTGGCCGGGCAGGTCCTCTCCGGTGCAGCCGTCACCGTCTTGCCCCTGTTTGACGCCTTTAAGACCATCGACTTTAAAGGCGAGCCTCGCGTCAAATGCCCCAACGATCTCTCCGCCCTTATCTGCCGGGACAAAGCAGTTGTCACCGCCTACGACAACGACCCGCTGGTCCTCAAAGAGACCTGCCAGAGCCTTCTGGGTGAGGTCTTCATCAACGGGGCCACCTGGCTGATGGAGAACCTGCCCACCTACGACTACCCCTGCCTGATCCTCCACGGCGAAGGCGATCAGATCGTCACCCCCGAGGCATCCCGGTTCATGTTCGATCACATCGCATCACAGGACAAAACCCTCAAGATGTACCCCGGATTCTACCACGAGATTCTTAATGAGCTGGGCCGGGAAGAGGTGGTGGCGGATGTTGTCGGATGGATTGAGGCGCGTATGGGGAGGGGATAGAAAGCGTTCTTAAGAAATCGTTCTTCGTGCTTGGTTCTTCGTTCTTGGTTTGAGGAGTCGCTGCGCTCTATCAGTTTTTAAAAATATGAGCGGGCTGCTTACCTGGACATTTCATGGGAATTCGATGAAGCAAAAGCAGGGTCACCATGAAGGGCATGAAGATCAGGAAGGGGGGAAGCAAGAGGCATGGTTCGTTTTAGTGTCCAATGTCAGGGGACTACCTCTTCTATTGAAACGGTTCTTGGTGCTTGGTTCTTCGTTCTTGGTTCGAGGAGTCGCTTTGCTCTATCAGTTTAAATAAATATGAGCGGGCTGCTTACCCGGACATTTCATGGGAATTCGATGAAGCAAGAGCAGGGTCATCACCATGAAGGGCATGAAGATCAGGAAGGGGGGAAGCAAGAGGCATGGTTCGTTTTTTTGTCCAATGTCAAGACGTGACCCCTTCTATAGAAATTGGTCTTCGTGCTTGGTTCTGGGTTCTTCGTTCGAGGAGTCGCTTTGCTCTATCAGTTTAAATAAATATGAGCGGGCTGCTTACCTGGACATTTCATGGGAATTCGATGAAGCAAGAGCTGGGTCACCATGAAGAGCATGAAGATCAGGAAGGGGGGAAGCAAGAGGCAGGGTTCGTTTTAGTGTACAATGTCAGGGGATTACCTCTTCTATAGAAATCGTTCTTCGTTCTTGGTTCGAGGAGTCGCTGCGCTCTATCAGTTTTAAAAATATGAGCGGGCAGTTTATCCGGATATTTCATGGGAATTCGATGGAGCAAAAGCAGGTTCATCACCATGAAGGGCATGAAGTTCATGAGGAGGGGAAGGCTAAAAGTGCAGGGTACGGTCAAGCCGGTGCCAAAAAGCCAGATACGAGTGCGTATCCACCGAAAAGGCCGCCATGCCTCATGAAATCGTCTTCCCCGGCTCTCCGGGTACTCGTTGCATAAGGCCTGGCCGCAACCAGGAATCACCTTCAATGATGGAACAACCGGATGACCGGGGATCCATGTTCGGGTTACGTCACCATAAAAAGCCCCAACGCATACGCTTTCACACAACCACCATGGATCCCCGCCTGCGCGGGGAAGACGGAATGCGTAGGGTGCGGCCCCCGCACCGACTGACGTTTGAATGCTCAACATGTGATGGGTAATCGAAAGGCGATACGGGTGGTGCTGATGGGGGCACAGAAAAAGCAAAAGCAGGTTTACCATGAAGGGCATGAAGATCATGAAGGAGGGGAAGGCAGGGGGCAGAATTCGTTTTTTTGTCCAATGTCAAGGCGCGACCCATTCCCTACCTATCACCTGCCTTTTGCAAAGAGGTCGATTCCAATGAGCCGAGTGACCCTTAACACACGATCAAACTCAAGGGTCGGCTTGCCGTTTTCAAGTTCAGAGATAAACCGGGTTCCCACATTGCAGAGCCCTGCAAAATCGGCCTGGGTCATTCCAATCTCTTTTCTTTTGGTGCGAATCATTTTGCCAATTTCTGCTGCGCTTTTTATGACGGTCATGTCTGATGATGGGGGCATTGTATTCCCGTTCGGGCATTATATGGGTTTTTTAGTGGTAATGATAAGATTTATTCCCGTTCGGTAACTATAAGGCGAATCATCGTATGATGACAACATATTTTTCCCTTACGGTAAAATTATCCATAGAAAGACTCAGTCAGGCAGGGTATCGGAAGGGGCTTCGCCGCTTAAACAAACAAGTCGGGCCACAGATCACACAGGTGGGCACAGATTAGGGAGGGCAAAGAAAAAGCGGGGTCACCATGAAGGGCATGAAGATCAGGAAGGAGGGGAAGGTAGAGGGTATGGGCCGTATTATTTGGACAATATCAAGGGGCGACCCCTTTTATAGAGACCGTTCTTCGTGCTTGGTTCTGGGTTCTTCGTTCGAGGAGTCGCTGTGCTCTATCAGTTTTAAAAAATATGAGCGAGCAGTTTATCCGGACATTTCATGGGGATTCGATGAAGCAAAAGCAGGTTCATCACCATGAAGGGCATGACGTTCATGAAGGAGGGGAAAGGCATGGGTATGGTTCGTTTTTTTGTCCAATTTCAAGACGCGACCCCTTCCCCCCGATTGGTTGGTTTTTATGCGGTAAAGGATAGTTTTTATGCCAAAATTAAAAATTTAAGACATAGATATGGGGCTACTTCTGCAAGATTGCAAATGATTATCGAGTGTTAATAAGGTCCGACCCCAATACCCGACGACCCCAATACCCGACCGTTTTTTTGTCCAATGTTGAGACGACCCCTTCTCCGGGAATGACGGGGAAAAGTTCCTTTATTTATCAACTTAATTAGGAAGAAGAAATGGTGCTTGACAAATTCTACACTTTAAGGTTTAAGAATGGCCAAGGTTGTCGATTACCTATGGCGAGAGTGGCTCACGCCGCTACTGGTAGCAAAAATCCTCAAGTTTTATTCTTCAGAAATTAAGTATGCTTTCCATAATGGAGCATTGATCTCTCCCAGGCGTGTGCTGTCAAAAGTAGGGTGTGTGACAACGAACGTCACAAGTTGATCGGTGTTTATTATAGGAGAGATTTGTCATGCTTAATGTCCCTTCATACCGTTCCTATCTGCCACTTCCCAATAAAACCTTCACAACAATTCCTATTGATGAGCTTGACCCCGAGACTTTAAAAGAGTCTGCAAAAAGCGCCAAGGATTTAACTGTTGGTGAGGTAAAGCACACCACAATTTTGAACCAAGCGGTTAAATCGTTGGGTTTTAAAGGCGGCTTTCCAGGTTACAAGAAAAATGGTTGGCCTGAATTGAAGCATTTTTTCGAAGATAAAGGATTGATATATCGGACCGATTTGATTCGTTGTGATTACAATGACCTTAATTTTCGTATTTTTAGACGAGACGTGGCAGACCGATTGTTTTGTGGAGACCGATTGCCTGATCAGATTTTTACTGGATTTGGGGTAAGCTGGAGTGATTATAATCGGCCTATGGGCGTCGGAAATATTCCACTGAAATCATATTTGAGTGGTAAGTCAAAGACGCTGGAGGATGCCCTGGAGGAGTCCGCACTCCGTAAAGAGTGTTTGTATTCGGTGAAAGAACGAAGTGATAGTAATGGAAGGTATCACCTGATGGATGATACCCTGGTCAGGCCGAAGCACTCTACCAATTTCATATTGGAATTATATAACATACGTACAACTGATGACCAGGCAGAACTAGAGGCGCAGGCTGAAGATGCTCAAATAGAGCGGATGTATCTCAGTTTGTTCCGGCGCGAAGTAGAAAGCTTGCAGGTTGGATGGGTAAAGGTTTTACCGTTTAACGATAATTTGATTTTTTTGAAAGGTGAACATGGCGAGTATGATTTTGTCTTTCGCAACCTACGGAATGACAAGTCTCCATTGCCTGCGTTCTCTAAAGGGCTTTCCATTGGTGATGTGCCAGATAGTTTTTGGCAGAATGATTTGTTTCCGTTTAAATACTATTACTCTGAAGATCAATGGGATCGCATGCTTCGACACGAAGCAGAGATCAAATATTATGATGATGGTGGGCAGCGTACAGACTACCCGGGGTTAGACGAAGTATTGAAAAGTTACCTTCAATGGCCCAGGAATGCATCGAAAGCGCTGAGAAATGATAGTACCCTCTCAGGGTTTCGGCCGGTAAATACCCTTGATGGGAACCGGTTACATGTCCAGGTGAACCCTGTCACCATTGGTGAATTTAAAAGATTCATGAACGATTCAGATTATGGGTACAATCAACGACGGTACTCAGATTTGGAATGCCCGTGGGAACCGGCCAATCTTGATAGTCCAGGACTCCCGGCGTGTGTGACATACTATGACGCCCTGGCTTATGCCAATTGGCTTGGGAAGCGGCATAAAATACCGTTTCGGCTACTTCGAATAGAAGAATACAAAGAGATTCACCCCTACTCTGAAATTGCTGGCGATAAAGATGTCCAAAAGGAAAATAGTGGGATTGATTTTCGATTACCTGATGGAACTTCGGTAAATGTTTTTGAGCGTATGCCTTCTGAAGCATGGACGCAGGTTGAAGCCCATTTTAAAGAGGAACTTCATTGGCGAACTGGATCAGATGATGTTCAATTTCTTATGTCCCGTGACTGTGGGGAATGGTTGTTTGAACACCGAGGAACTGATGCTGCTGCTATCAGGACGAAAAACTTAAGGGGAATTCGCGGTGGTCACAACGTTATCCGTGATTTCCACCCCATGGCAAGCTGGGGAAAATACAAAGGCTGTAAGATAGGGTTTCGATTGTGTTTTGAGGTAGACAAATAGAAGCTCGTATATTTGAGAGCCGTTAAGGCTTGTATCGTTCAAGTTTATGAGGGCTCAACTCTATTGAATGTTAGGGTTGAGCTCTATCATTTTTTTAAAGGGCTTGGGCCTCATAGAAGCACTACCTGTTGATGTACTCCATCTATTACTTCAACATCATCAACTCTTCATTCAATCCATATCGACATACATCAACTTGCGAAGAAGCTGATGTCGCCATGCTGCCTGTAAGCACTGGAAGGGAAAAGGGAAAGGTGGCCGGGTTTTGAAGTATAGAATTTAAGTTTGCCTTGCCATCTGGCATCGTATGCAATGCGGACTCCAGAAGGATTGTCGCAAATCGCGTATCTGTTATAACTGTTTTTTCACCCCTTTTATAACATCCCTTTGGAGTGGTTTCTTGCAATAGACCCCAGGAAACAAAGGTCCTTACAACTCTTCTTGTACTTCGCTCCACTGTGGATCGCTCACCAAATGTTTCGAAACATCGTTGCCGAATTTGTGACAGGTTGGTTGCAGACTGAAGGTTTAAAAGTCTTCCGACCTGTTCTGCGACCTTATACCAGAAGGGGTATGCAGCTGATGTCATGGCCCAGTGGAGGGGCATCCATGTTTCCCGATCAGCGATCAACGAGAGCTTAAGGGCTTCATTGCGAAAAGGAATAAGCTCTTTTGCCGGAGAGACCCAGCTCTTCATCAGTTGGGTGACTGCTTTGGTGTACGTTTTACCTCCACGTTCACCGTACCCACCGGTCTGAAGGCGATCTTTGAGGTAATCATCCAGCGCCGCACGAATTTCCTTTGCAGAAAGCCCCTGCTGAAGTAAATCCAATGTATAGTCATACCACTCCAAGCGCACAACTTGTTTAATACCAATGGATTCGTGACGCGCTGCCATACTTCTTATCTCCGTTCTATTTTAACCAAGGGGACAATGACTTCCTGAAGGGAGAGTCCTCCATGCCCAACAAGGGTCGTGCCTTCTATTGTAAATGCTTCTCGGTTGGAAAGAAGCAAGGGATAATAGTTCTCTGGAAGCCCCACAGGGTTCCAGGCAAGGGAGTGAGGGTAGGATAGAGCCACAGTAGACCGCAGTGTATCACTTGGATAAGTACGCACTCGCTCACCTTTGGTTTCTGCTATGGAGCCTTCGTTTGGTCTCCCGATGCCATGGCATTCAATATTGCCATGATCGGATGTCAACCAGATCTGAAAACCATGATCAAGAAGGTATTGAAGCAGTGTGGCTAAGAAGCCGTTTTCAGTCCATTGTTTGATCTGATTGTGCATTCCAGGGGAACCGAGCTGCATACCATGCATGATTTTGTCGACTTTGTCCACAACCAAGCCAAGTGCCTTGGTGTGCTCGGGATGAAGGATGTCATCAAGCATATCCACTGCATTTCCATCACCAAGGCGTCTTTTGTAGGCTATTTGTTGGCGTTTCAGCCCATGTTCTTCCCAAAATTGGCGCCACAGTTTTTCTTCGTTGTTGGTGGTGTTGATGCTGGATGGAAACCCTGATGGAATCTTCCCGGAAAAGGCTGTTTGTCGTGAGACACTCGTCAGGGTGGGGACCCATGCGAAACAGGCTGACTCATCCATACGATATGCATCATCGTGTTGCCTGAGTGCCCCACGAATGGTCAGCCATTGGTCAAGGGATAAACCATCCACCACAATGAGTGCCACTTTTTTAGCATGCTCTCGTTCAAGTTCTCTGGCGAGTTTGCGAGGCACATGATGAAGCATGGCTGGGGTGTTTGGCGGTTCATTGATGAGCGTTTTGTAGTGTTTTTGCATCCAACCACCGAAGGCTTCATCGATTTGCACTGAAAGTCCTTCTGGAAGGATGCCCACCGACGGGCCCTTATACACAAGAGCAAGCAGTTCAGCCCATCTCTTTGCATAAGCGATCCATTCAGAATAACGGCAATCTTCATTGGGGATCGTATCTGAGAGCCGGTCCAGTAATTTTGACTTTTTTACATCATCGGTTCCCGCTCCGGCTTCAATTCCACAGCCGTACCACGTTGTGACAGGTACCGCTTCACCATCGCAACAAACCGGTTTCAGATAGCCTTCCACGAATAGATTATCAATGTAGATGCGGATATCATCGTGACCAAACGGAAGCATGCCCGGGCCGGAATAGGCGAGGTGAGCCTCCCTTACCTCCTCTCTGCCGGAACACTCCATCTCCTGTGCAAGAAAGATGGGCCATCTCTCCTGGAGAAATGAAAAAAATGCGCCGGAATCGGAGATGATTTCAGAAAGCGGCCAATCCAAAAAACGATGTGCTTTTTTAAAGGATTCCACAACCCGTTCAGTAAGGATGTCGGGAAGATGCGTGCCGTTATAATGGAGGCGAATCAATAGTCTTAAGAGTGCGGTTTCATCAATGACTGTATCTGCCGTGATGTGATAGCCACACCTGAGAATATAATCTTTAGTGGCGTTTTCTCCCAGGCGCTCTTTATTGTTGCCTGCCACAATCCCACACAAGCGATCTAACATGGCACGATCCACGTGCTCCAAGACAGGACGACTCAAATGGGGAAACAGTTGGCTCAGTCCGAAGGCAACTTTTTCTCCTTTGGATTGAATATCAAAGGGAATCGAGTCTATATCAACCGTAACCCCCTGAAGAATAAGGACGAGATTGAGGGGAACACCTGCCTCCCAGGGAGACCGGTAATCGCGTTCAAACAGATATCTGAAGGCGATGGCGTCGTTGTAGAAAATCAGGGTAAATCCCTTTGTTTCGAGGTCACGCGCCAGAATCTCTTCAGAAAAAAGCCCATCTGGATCGGAAACCAATGTAAGCCTTCGACGGTTCGGTACAAAAGACGTTAGTATCTGCTCTCGCCAATCAGCCACACGTCCCTCCTTGTTCAATCACAAGCTGAAGTACAGGTCTCATTTCGGGCATGGTGCATCGAGCATGCTCCATCTCTTTGCGCCATTCTCTTTTTTCTTGCTCCAAACAGCGCCGCCGGTATTGACGGACTTCCGGAAGGCCCACCCGTTCGATGCTTTTTTCTCGGGACTCAAACGAAATTCGAGCACGTTCCTCTTCTTTTTCAAGGGCAGCGTTATGAATCGCCTGTAGCTGGTCAAAAAGCCCCTCCCCGGATTGCTCGGCAACCTTCGTTAACTGACCCAAGATGATGCGGCTAAGCTCAATATCCACGATTCCCGATACCTCTGGCTCCTCCACAAGAAGCATGTCCCAGATTCTCTGAGCCGTTTGCATAAACACCTTGTTGTCGTTTGACACAAAAATCGGCAAATACCGACTTCGTTTCATGGGGACCCTCATCAACGAATCCGAAGCCCCTATGTGTGATTGCAAGCGAATCTCATAGAGGCCCCATGCCCCTGACACACTTTGGGGGAGTTGGGCTAACTTTACGGTGGGCACAGGCTGCCCCTCAACCATCATGGGGAGAGATTGCAGCAGTCCTCGAATCCTCGGGTTCTCCATGTTCATCATGGCCCTTGAGGATGTTCCGTTTCCGTGAGCATCTTCCGCATGGAAATAGCACCGTTTTTCTGTGTGGCCGTCCGGCCATGCAAGGGACCAGAAACCGTTTTTCTTCTCAGCACTCCCCCCTTGGGACTTCAAAAAGCCCACGGTCATCCCTTCCAACCAATGGGGCAAGGGATGGGCCCGAAGGCGCTCTGCAGCATCCAGATCCGGATCATCTGAAATACCATAAATCGCCGAACTTTCTCTTATCTGGTGAATATCACCTCGAAGACGATCCATGGTTACCTGAACAGCTGCCTCGGCACGCTCCGGCTCAAGAATGGCATCCGTGAACATTTGGTCAAATAGAGCACCCGATTCGGCAGAGTCCAGCACATCGCCTGTTTTATCAATGCCGAATTCTTCGAAAATGGTTGCCAGCTTTTGTTCAAGAACCTCACGAACCCGGAACTCCACCGTATCTTCGCAAACAAAATTGATGGCGCGCACCACCTTGGGCTGGCCAATACGGTCCACACGCCCGATACGTTGTTCAATGCGCATGGGGTTCCAGGGCATGTCGTAATTGATCACCACATGGCAGAACTGAAGGTTTAAGCCTTCGCCCCCCGCGTCCGTTGAAATAAGAATTCTTGCCTGGTCCCTGAAGGCATCCTGGGCGGATTTTCTCTCTTCCATCCCCATAGAGCCATTGAGAATCACCACAGAGACACCCCGGGCTTCGAGAAACTCTTTCAACATGGCTTGGGTCGGTACAAATTCGGTAAAGATGAGCAGTTTGAGGTTTGAATCATTTTCCTCTGTTTGCAAGTCGTACAACCATGTCAGAAGGGCATCTGCCTTGGCATCCGATCCCGCCTCTTCACAGCGAATGGCCGCATTCAGGAGCATCTCCACATGGGCAGTTTCGTTTTGCAGTGCAGATATCCGGGCATCCAAAAGTTCATCTAAAAGCTCTTGGCCGTCCATATCATGGGCGTTTTCTAAAATGGCATCCGCTTGTTCCACCAGATCCTTACGCTTATCCGCGGCCTCGCTGTCTCGGGTAAGGGCCTCTAACCGACGTTCCAGAGTGGTGCGAATGGCTCGCGTGCTGGAGACCACAAGCCGCTGCATCAAAATCATCAGAAAACCGATATAACGTTTCTTTTCCAGAAGCGACTGCTGGTATCCCTCCCGCACATAGTCGGTGACGGCTTCATACAAGGATTGCTGAAGATGGTGCTTGGCCTCCCAGGGTACGGGGGCAAGGGTCGTCCGGCGGGGTTTGAACAGAGGGGCTCCCTTGGCTGTGACAGATTTTCGCTTTTCCGTTCGAATCACGTAGGGCGCCACACGGTCCCGTGTGACGCTTTCAAGGTCTGGAAATGCATCAGGGTCCAAAAGGTTCATCAACCGATGAAAAGCATCGGTTTTTCCCTGGTGCGGCGTTGCGGATAACAAAAGGAAGTAGGGCGCTGCCTCGGACAACCCCTGGCCCAGTTTGTATCTCGCCACCTGGTCTGTGCTTCCTCCGAGTCGGTGCGCCTCATCCACCACCACAAGGTCCCACCCCGCGGTGATGAGACTCTCAAAACGGCTGCGGTTGTACTCAGCAATCCGCTCGCTGCTCCAACCCTTTCGCTTGTCCATGGGTTTCACCGAGTCCAAAGAGACAATCACCTGATCTGCCACCTGCCATGCCGACCCGCGTTGCCCATCTTCCACTGGAGCCATTTTCTCAAGGGCCTTGATCTCATCACCCAGGATCAGCTGAAAGGTCTCTCCAAAATGGAGATCCATTTCAGAAACCCACTGGGTCGCGATCCCCTTTGGCGCCACAATAAGAATACGCTTCACAAGCCCGCGCAATTTTAGCTCTCGCATCACAAGCCCCGCTTCCACGGTCTTGCCCAGCCCCACCTCATCGGCCAACAAATAGCGAACTTGATGATCGGATACCGCGCGGGAAAGGGCATGGACCTGGTGGGGAAGCGGGATCACACGGGAATCCATGGGGGCCAGAAGAACCGGGCCATCGGGATTGTCGGAACGATCCAAGACATCGTTGATTCGAGCTGCGGAAGCCACGTAGCGAAGACGGTGCGCCTCAATGTCTGGAACAAGCTCGGAGGAAAATGGAGACAAATCGGTTTTCGGTACCCGAACCACGGCATCGGAGGTGGGAAGCCATACCCGGCACATGGTGCGCCCCCACAACGTTGTCTCTTCCAAGACCTTACAGGATCCGTTGTACGTCGATGAGTAAAACCATCGGTGAGATGAAGTGGGGTCAGATGTGGTCATGGAATTATACGCTTTAACTCCAGCCTAGGAGCCCTTAAAATGGAGAAATACCATGCTCTGGCTATTATTTAGTCAGGTTGCTGGAAAAAAATAAAAGCACAAAAAGCAATGCCTCCGGCGGCAAGGTGTGCCACCTTGAAAGCAGGTTACCGCAGGGCTTTGCCCCTCGTTTCTCGGGTCAAATCCCAGCGGTATTTTGGCAACCCATTGTATCATTATTTATTTCCACCAATCTTACCTTTGAGCATTTTCATATCGGCTTGACAAAAATAACCATGGGGTGCTGTCAGCAGGTGGCAACCCCATGGGATTTGGTATTTTTTACTCGCTCAACCTTGTGACTGAATTGTCGTACCACATGAAAAGTTTCTGGTCGTCTTCTATAATCTTTGCCGGGACCTTTGCCGCCACCGCAACAATGGTGGCGAAATCCTTCTCCTGCCAGGCTTTTTTGAACCCTGCCCGAACGGCTTCAATACGGAAGACCTTTAGCTTTTTCTTTGCAACTTTGTACGTTTCGAATTCTTTTAACAGGGAACGTTCGCGTAGCTTTTCCAGGTCAGCAGCCTTGTTGGGGTCTGGAACATACCACCGCTCCTTGGCTTTTGCCATAAGCTGTGAATCATCTTTTTCCAAGTTCCGCATGTCTTTCCAGTTGGATGAGAGATAGCTGTGAATTTGATCCGGTACAAGCTCGTTGCCCTTGTAACAAAGAAAGTTTTCTTCCAGCAGATCCATAAGTTCCAATGGCTTTTCTGCCTTGTTCCATCCACCAATTTTTTTCATAAAATAGGGGTGAATACTCTGAAAGCTCTGGGGTTTCTGCTTTAATTGTTGCTGAAGCCATTGCCTTGCCGAATCTTCGTCAGTGACAAACAGCTGCAATTGTTCCACTCCTTCGACCAAGGCTCTCTTTTTGTCATATTCAAGCGTTTGGTGCGGTAAAAAACACATGCCATCTCGTTCATTGAATAGTTTAGATTGTTTAACTATCCCTTGGTAGAATTCAGAAGCAGAAAGAGGAATCGTTATATTACGCTGAACATGAAACGCCACCATACGGTCATAGAGTCTCGAAGGGGTGCGTTCTGCGATGATTTCTGAACGTCCCTCTTTGTTGACAAACACGGGCAAATGTCCAAGGTGTGTTTGAACGAAATCCCAAACCCCATCTTCATCACCAGCCGTTAAGTTGAAACGCCCTTCTAACCCTCCGTTGGGTTTGTATGCGGAGATGACCAGGTCCTGTTTGCTTGCCGAACTGGTTACCTGTCGATAGGATCCCTGCTTCTTATCCATGGCGCGAACATCAGCGACCACAAAGCCGACACTCTCCAACGCTTCCTGAATGGCATTCCACACCGCATTTTTGGAGTTGTGGAAGACAATGGTGATCCAGCGGCCTGATTTCAAGACGCGGTGGTATTCCGCAAAACACTGGCGCATCAATTCTTGATATTCGGGAAGCCCCTTATTTTTGGCTTTATCGACGATAGCTTCAGCCCCAGTATTAGATGTAACTCCGTACCAGGATTCAACAAGATAGTTAAGGTCTGCGTAAAAAATATTTTCACCAAAAGGCGGATCTGTGAAAATATAATCAATAGAATCATCTCCGCAAGTTAGGTTTGAAGTTCCACTTGTAGAAATAACTGAGTAGAATTCAAAATAATTATTTTCGAAGGCCTTTATCAACCGTTTCAGTTTGTTTGAATATGCAATAAATGGAGACGCCTCGTTAATTAGTGATGAGATATAATACACACCAGATAAAGGATTATATGGGAAAGAAACATGCGGTCGATATCTGTTTTGAATAGAGAGATTAACGATATGACTATCAAACCAAAATTGCATCATATGCATTAATCTTGGGTTTGGCTCTTTTTTTATTTTTTCCCACATCAGGCCGAGTACTTGAGCTGCACGAGGTAAAAAGAAATGATGTATATGGGTAAATCCCTTCGGTGCGATTCGAGAACCGTGGTACATTTCTTCAATGGGGAAACGATTCCCGGGCACGGCAGCTGGTATATTCAGTGAATCTATCTTTTTTATTATTTCAAGATCCTCAGCATCCGGTTTTTTTACGAATTTTTGTTTGCCAATTTTATAAACTATCTGAACCGGTCGGAACGTTATATGCTTCCATGTCTCAAAGCTTTTCTTGTCGGTATCTGTTTGAAACCTTCGTTCAACAGTTCTTTTTGTCAAACACGCACTGCAGTGAGGACAAGAAAATTCATCGGCAACTTTTTTTGTTTCCTGATCAAGGGCCTCCTCAAGAAAGACAACTTCACCAGCACATTCGGGACAGGTAAATATCTCACTCCAAACGGTGTGCTCTATTTTGGCCTTCGTTTTGCCGTCTTCATGCAAAGTTTCATACATCCACCTAGTTTCGTCTTGAACCTCTGCGAGAATTTGCTCAGCGGACCGTAAAAAATCTATGATATAAAAAGGAAGATTATAGTTTGCGGCAATAGATGTTGCCGCAGGGGACAGATCATTCAAGACGCATTTTCGGGGTCCCCATTTTGGGGAAGTGTGCCCCTCTTCCTTCCATTTTTGCTCCAGCTTTCGTCTGTAATCGACTGGGGCGACATCACACCATTGAGCCGCAACCCCGGTCATCCCAGAACCATTGAAACCATCCAATACAATATCACCTGGCTCGGTATAGTGAAGAATAGATGGGACGATGGCCAAGTGAGGAACTTTCGTGTGATAGGAATGGGCTTTATAGACGGCGTGTGTCTTTCCTTCCGAAACGTCGACTGCAAACGGCTCTCGGTGGTAATGATATCCTTCTGGCTTCTCCGGCTTCTGGGCTTCCCACTCATCGATAAACTCGCCAACCCAAGGGTTGGGGCAGGCCGTGTAATATGGCGGGTCGGAAAGTGTCAAAATGTCTTTATCTTCTCCGATGGGAAATCCTTCGGTGGCTCGAAATTCTGGGTCCTTCAGCTTCTCTCTCAGTAGCTCCGTGAAATGCGCTCGCCTGGCATCATCATTGGGAAATTCAATCCCCAAACAGGTGACAGGTCCATCCTGTTTTGATTCACTTGTCTCTAAATTCAAATTCATTTGCTTGGCCATCGAAGGATTCCTTTATATCGTTCACACGGTCTCGTGCTTGATGTTTACTTTTCTCCAGGGGGCAATGCGGTCAGCACGCTCCGGCCTTTTTCCGTGGTGCGGTATCTCTGCTTGCTGCTTGTGGGCTTGTCTGGAATGGTCATTTCTACGAGCCCCTCTTCGAGGAGGGGATTCAATAACTCTCTTCGAAATTTCGTTCTGTCAGATCGCCCTACAAGAGTCAGCAGGTCTGGAATCGCCTGTTCTGTTGTACATGCAGTCAGTATGTCGACTTGGTGCCGACTTGGTGCCAACTTGGTGCCGACTTGGTGCCGACTTGGTCCCAACTTAGTCCCAACCTGGTCCCTGAGTAGGCCTGGTGCAGTTGTATCATCAGGAAGGGTTCTTTTTTCGTATCGCTGCCTGATGGCATGGGCCAACACAAATCCGGCATCCCCTGTTTCATGAAGCAGTTGCTGGTGAACCAAGTATTCCGCGATTTGTTTCACTTCAGGGTAGGGGCGTCTTGTGACCACGCGGATATCTGTCAATCCGATGGTTGGCGTTTCAATGGCAAGGGCTAGGACATCGGCTTGCTCTTTGGTCAGCCGGACGCCGAGTTCCTGCTGAAAACGCCGCATCTCCTCGCTGACCAGGGGCTTTTTGTTTAGGGTAAGCAGAAAGGATTTTCCCGCTTTGTCATTTACAATCTGAGGAGGCACACGGCCCAGGTCGTTCCAGTTCTTGTAGATGGCGGTAATGCCGGATCCGGCCTGATCGCTTAAGCCGATGCGGCGGAATGCGGAGATGATGGCGGGATTTCGTACCTCTTTTTCGGTAGTTTTAAGAAGCTCTTCCTGGTTCGCAAAGGCTTCCCCTGGGTTCCAGAAACGGGTGACGTCTGTAAAGAAGTGAATAGACGCTTTTCTTCCATAGTCGCCGTAGTCCTGGTGCACCAGGAGGTTGATGGCGGCTTCACGAAAGGCAATGTAGTCTGGAGGGTCATCAACACGTCTCAGGGTGGAGGACTCCAGTGCAAAGGGTTTCTCTGCCATGCGCATGTATCGGGCCACGAGCCCGCGCCAGCTTTCAAAAAGGTTCTCTTCGAAGAGATAGCGGTCTGCCCATCTTTCGCCTTCATGGTAAAAGGCGCCCTCAAAAGACGCGTTGACCAATCTGTATTCCAGGACGGGGCGTGAGAGGATCTGGTTGATGTATTGGGGCTTTCCGAAAAGAAGAACACCTGCTCGGGTTGGGTAAAGGGCATGGGATTCTTCCCGTACAAAATTCCATCGTACAAGAAAATCCAGGAGGTCTTTTGTTTCCCGTTGTCCGGGGCTCTGCCTCAGAAGTTCATTCTGGAACCAAGAGACTGTTTCTTCGTCATAAAACCGATCCGCAGGAATATTATGCAGCAGTTGGCCGTCGTAGCACTCTTGACTTGCATCTCGGATAAACCGTTCCAACTCACCTTGGGTGCATTTCTCATCCCCGGCTCCTCTTCGGATGTAGCTCTCTTTGGGATTGCCTTTGAGGTACACCGGTTTGTCGTAGCGAGATGCTTCGGGGATATAAAAAGCGAGTACGACCTTGTCATCTATAGTGAACTTCTCGGCTCTCGAGGAAATCTCCCGGTTGAGCTTTTCCCGGCTT
>Ga0070729_10004325_pt1 | contig 15574 bp, 19 predicted proteins | sample tdDd472_FD_66725 | JGI IMG/M metagenome (GOLD analysis project Ga0070729, IMG submission 66725) | Marine sediment microbial communities from the Atlantic coast under amendment with organic carbon and nitrate - tdDd47.2 | ecosystem: Environmental > Aquatic > Marine > Coastal > Sediment | place...
TAACCCAGTTTGCCGACAAATACCATTCCCGCCGCAGGGTCGTGATTCAGCCCTGCATCAATGCGCGAATCTCCGCTGGCAGACGCACCGGCCTGCCCTCGGTATTCATGCAGACGGCGGTGACCGCCGCGGTGAAGATCGGGGCGCCGTCGCGTTTGACCACCTGGTCCATCACCAACCGCACGCCCGAGATGCTGCGCAGGGTGGTCTCGACCTCCAGCTCGTCCTCGAATTTCGCGGTGGTGATATAATCAGCCTCGATCCGACGCACCACCCAGACGAGGCCGGCGTCGCGCATGGCGTTCTGGTCGTTGCCAAGCTGGCGCACCCAGTCCGACCGTGCCCGTTCGATATAGCGCAGGTAATTGGCGTGATAGACGATGCCGCCCATGTCGGTGTCTTCGTAGTAGACGCGGATGGGGAACCTGTGGGTCATCGGGCCGCCTCCTCGTTCCGATGACAGGCCGATGCCTCGACGACAAGGCCGCCGGCTCCGAACCGCAGCGTTTCGGCGGCAAGCACGCCGCGATGGTTGCGATAGGTTATCACGATCATCTCGTGCCCTTCGAAAACATCCACCACCTTGAAACGCAGATCCGGTTGCGCCGCGAGCGCCCGCCCCCAATAGTCGCGCAAAGCACCGCGCCCCCGCACATCACCCGCCCCCACCAGCGCCGCGGCCTTGGCCGAGCGGAACAGGATTTCTGGGGCATAGTGCGACAGAATCCGGTCCAGGTCATGGCTGTTCCACCCGGTTTCCCACTCTGCCGCGAAACCCTGTGCATCCATCACGCGTCCTTTCTCATCCGAGCGAACAGCCGCAGCGCGTGCGAGGGGTCATGCGCCACCGCCGGCAGCACCGGGTCGTAGGCGGCGCGGATCACACCGGCGATCTCGGGGCGAAGAATGGTCTTTCCGCCCGCCACGGCCAGCGGAGAGCTGTCGCGAAAGGCGCCTTCGGACCACAAAAGAAACGTCTGCACCACCTGGCCGAGCGCGAGGCTTTCCGCCGGCACCTTGAGTAGGGCCTCGTCCATGCGCAGAAACACGAAAGCCGCCTTGATCGCGCCCCCCTCGTCGAAGCGGAAGGCGCGGTACTGGTTGGCGCCCGCCGCCGTCAGCCGCGCCACCAGCGGACCGAGGTCGGGCAGCAGCCGGTCCATCCCCGGCATCTGCGGCAGTTCTGCCCAGTCGCGGATGAAGAACACCATGCAATTGCTGCCCAGCTCCGGGTCGGTCTCGGCCAGCTTGTGCCCTGACAGCGCCGCCACCGCCTCGAACGCGCCCTTGACCACCGAGAGCGTCTCCGCCTCGACGCCAAAGACCACCGGCGCGATGGGCCGGCCCCAGCGCGCGAACAGAAATGCGCCGTCATCGCGGGTAAACAGCGCCTCGATCTCTTGCGGTGTCACGCGGGGGGCCTCCGATCCCTTATTGCCGCCCCAAGGCTAAGACCGCCCCTTCGCAACCGCAAGAGGAGCGCAACGTCGCAGGGCGCTCCGGCGGCTAGCTGAACAGGTCTGACTGCGGTTTGGGCATCGGCAGGCCCAGATGCGCCCAGGCCTTTTGCGCCAACATCCGGCCGCGCGGGGTGCGCTGGATCAGCCCCTGTTGCAGCAGGTAGGGCTCGATCACCTCTTCCAGCGCGTCGCGGCTCTCCGACAGCGCCGCCGACAGGGTCTCGATCCCCACCGGCCCGCCGCCATAGTTCTCGGCAATCAGCGCCAGATACCGCCGGTCGGCGCCATCCAGCCCCAGATGATCGACCCCCAGCCGGGTCAGCGCATTGTCGGCCAGTGCCTGCGTGATCGTGCCGTCGCCCTCGACCACCGCGAAATCCACCACCCGGCGCAGCAGGCGGCCCGCGATCCGGGGCGTGCCACGGGCCCGCCGGGCGATTTCGCGCGCGCCCTTCGGGTCGGCGGGCGCACCCAGCTTGCGCGCGTTGCGGGTCACGATCTCGAACAACTCGTCCTCGGTATAGAACTGCAACCGGGTCGGAATGCCAAAGCGGTCGCGCAGCGGCGTGGTCAACAGCCCCATCCGCGTTGTGGCACCGACCAGCGTGAAAGGCTGCAACTCGATCCGCACGGTGCGCGCCGCTGGCCCCTCGCCGATCACCAGATCGAGCTCGAAATCCTCCAGCGCGGGATAGAGCACCTCCTCGACCGCCGGATTCAGCCGGTGGATCTCGTCGATGAAGAGGACATCGCGCGCCTCCAGGTTGGTCAGAATGGCGGCCAGATCCCCCGCCTTGGCCAACACCGGGCCCGAGGTCATGCGGAAATTCACCCCCAGTTCGCGCGCCATGATCTGCGCCAGCGTGGTCTTGCCCAGCCCGGGGGGGCCGTGGAACAGGGTGTGATCCATCGCCTCGCCGCGTTGGCGGGCGGACTGGATGAAGATCCGCAGGTTGGCCCGCGCTTCGGCCTGGCCGATGAAATCGCCCAGCGTCTGCGGCCGCAGCGCGCGGTCGTCGCCGGCGCCGTCCTCGGGCAGCGGATCGGGCCGCAAGGTGGGGTCGGGATCGTTCATCGGGAAATTCTCCGATCAGTTTCCAGCATTCCCCTACCCCTTCGGCGCCAGAAGCTTCAGCGCGGCGCGGATCAGCGCGGCCTCGCCCGCCTCCGGATTCTCGCCGGCGGCCTCGGCCACGGCACCGGCAGCCTCCGACGGGCCATAGCCCAGGTTCGACAACGCCGAAAGCGCATCGGCCTGCGCGCTGGCACTGGACAGCACACGCGGCGCCGGTTTCTGACGTGTTTTCGGCCCGCTCGGCTCCACCGCCTCGACCACCGGCGCCGGCTCCGGCCCCTCCATCGCCTCGGTGATCGACCCACCCATTGCCATCACGCCGGGCGCCTTGTCCTTGAGGTCGAGCACGATCCGCTGCGCCGTCTTGGGGCCGACGCCGCGCGCGGCCTTGACCGCCGCCCAGTCGCCCAGCGCGATGGCGCGACCGACGCCCTCGGGGCCCAGCGCGCCGAGAATCGCCAGCGAAACCTTGGCACCGACCCCCTGCACGCTGGTCAGCAGCCGGTGCCATTCCTTTTCCACCAGGGAGGGAAAGCCGAAGAGCTGCATCAGATCCTCGCGCACCACCAGATCGGTGTAAAGCGAGACCGCCTCGCCCACCCCCGGCAGCGCCGCCATGGTCCGGTCGGAGCAATAGACAAGATAGCCGACCCCGCCGACGTCGATCAGGATGTGATCCGCGGCCCGGTAGCCGATCCGCCCGGTCAGCCGCCCGATCATGCCCGCACCTCGCGCAGGCGCATGCCGCCCGTGGTGCCGCCGTAAAAGGCATGGCAGATCGCGATCGCCAGCGCGTCGGCGGCGTCCGGTCCGGCCGGGTTGCAGCCCGGCAATTGCAGCCTGACCATGTGCAGCACCTGTTCCTTTTCCGCGTGGCCAACGCCAACGACGGTTTTTTTCACCCGGTTCGGGGCGTATTCGCCCACCGGCAGCCCGCCCTGCGCCAAGGTCAACAGCGCAACCCCGCGCGCCTGACCCAGTTTCAGCGTCGCAACACCGTCCTTGTTGACGAAGGTCTGTTCGATCGCGGCTTCGTCGGGGGCGTAGTCCGCAATCACCTCGGCAATCTGCCGGTTCAGCGACAACAGCCGCAACGCCAGTTCATCGGAGGCCTGCGACTTGCACAGCCCATTGGCCACATGCCGCAACCGCCCGTTCCGCGATTCGATCACGCCCCAGCCAAGGGTTCTCAACCCCGGATCAATGCCCAGAATCCGCATGTGCTGCCCGGCCCCGCCCGGAAATTGTTGCTTTTTTGATGCAGTAGCACGAAAGGCGAACACGGTCCAAGAAAAACGCGGCGAACTTTCGATCACAACAAATGCGACATCCGCATTTTCCAAACACGACACATGGTCTGAAAACGACAGAACCCATGCCCGAAAACGACACACATCTTCACCGGAAGTCACGAATATTTCAGGTTTTTTTCAACCTGCACGACCCATGCACAAGGCGCATAAGAACCATGCGTTTTGCGCCCTTGTGCGGAAAATTCGGGCAGACTACCTGCCGGTGACAACGACACACAGTGCAAACCATCAATCAAAGGAACACGTCAATGGCTGCATTCGACACCACCCGCCCCGTTTCCGACTCGGCCATCCTGTTCGGCCGCATCGGCTCCGCGATCTGCGCCGTCATCAGCGCCGTCGCCGCCTGGAACGACGCCCGCGTCACCCGCAACGCGCTGGCATCGCTGAGCGACCGCGAACTGGAAGACATCGGCCTGATCCGCGGCGATATCGACCTGGTCGCAAACCGCATCTCGTCGAACTGACGCTGTCTTCGTCTCTCCCTCGGAGACATCTGAAACCGCCGCGGGGCCCTGGCCCACGCGGCGTTTCTTTTTTGGCGCCCCTTTCCGCCCCGCTCAGGGCAGCAGCCGCACGATCCGCCCGGCAAGCGCCTCTGTCACCGGGTCCGATTGCATGATCCAGGCGCCTGCGGCCTCGGCGGCGGTCCCGGCCTGCAGGCGCGCGACCCGCTCGTCATAGGCGGCGGTGCCGGCCGCGGCCATCAGCAAGGCCTTGAAGGCGAAGAATGCCGCGACGAACAGCAAAATCACCCGCAGAGACACCCACCGCCGGGGCCGCGCGGGCGCGGTCACCAGCAACCCGTCGGGACGCATCCGGGTTGAGTACCCGCGCGACATGGCGCGGTGTTTGCGCGTCAACCGATTGACGCGGTTGGTAAATTCCAGATCTTGATGGGCCATGACAGCCTCTCCATCTCCGGCCCCCACCGGATCGGGAGGCGAAGATCGGGCTGAATTGTGGCAAGAATGGGGCAGATGTCTCAAATGCCCCTAAAACCCGCCTGATTTACGCCTTTTTCTGCAAAAGCAGCGTGGTCCAATCACCAATCTCTTCGCTTTCGACAAGATTGACGCCAGAGCGTGCATAAACCGAAATCACGTCTTCGGCCTGCTCGTTGAGAATCCCCGACAGGATGGCATATCCACCCGCGCGCAGATGCGCCGCCAGGTCCGGGACCAGCGCCACCAGCGGCCCTTTCAGGATATTGGCAAAGATCAGGTCATAGGGCGCCAGCGCCGCCAGGTCGGGATGGGCAAAGCCTGCCGCCTCGACACAGCGCACCCGGCCCGCCATGTCGTTGGCGCGCAGGTTGGCCTCGGCCACGTCCACCGCCACCTGATCGATGTCGCTGGCGATGATCGCGCCATCCCAGACCCGCGCCGCCGCCATCGCCAGCACCGCGGTGCCACAGCCGATATCGGCGACCTTTTCACCCATGAACCCGCCCTCGATCAGCCGGTCCAGCGCCCGCAGACAGCCCAGCGTTGTGCCGTGATGCCCGGTGCCGAAGGCCATCGCCGCCTCGATCAACAGCGGGATGCGCCCCTCGGGCAGCTTGTCGGCGTCATGGCTGCCGTAAACGAAGAACCGCCCCGCCTCGACCGGCGCCAGTTCGCGCCTCACATGGGCGACCCAATCGGTCTCGGGCAGTTCGGAGACGGTGAACTCCCTCGCCCCGAAGGCGACGGACAACAGCGCCAGCGCGGCCACATCGGGGGGTTCGGTGAAATATCCGCCAACCTCCCACAGGCCCGACCCGTCCTCGACCTCGAACACGCCGACGCCGGTGGGCACCGGCTCCAGCCGCTCCATCGCCTCGCCCAGCGCCTCGGCCTGGGATTTTCCGGGAAGCGTGGTCAGCGCGGTGAACGTCGGCATGGGGCATCTCCTGCAAGGCTGCGCCCGGCCCTAGGGCGGCGGCGCGGCAAGGTCAAGCGCGCCCTATTCCGCCGGGGCCGGAACGAAGCGGGCCAGCACGGTCTCGTTGCCCGGCTCCGGATGGCGCGGGATCAGCAGCGCCAGGCAGAGCGAGGTCATCGCCATGCCGGCCGCCAGCCCGAACACCGCGCCCGGCGCGGCCAGCCAGAGATAGCCCAGCAGCGCCGGCAGAACCACCGCGGCGATATGGTTGATGGTAAAGGCCACGGCGGCGGTGGGGGCGATATCGGCCGGATCGGCGATCTTCTGGAAATAGGTCTTCAGCGCCAGCGCCAGCGCAAAGAACATGTGGTCGATCACATAGAGCGTGGCGGCCAGCACCACCCCCCAGCCGAAATAGTAGATGCCGCCATAGGCCAGGAACACCACCACCAGCCCGGAATACTCGAACAACAGCGCGCGACGTTCGCCAAAGGCGCCGACGGCGCGCCCCACCAGAGGCGCGAACACCATGTTGGCAACCAGGTTGATCAGGAACAGCGCGGTGACCTCATGCACGTCGAAGCCGAATTTCTCGACCATCATGAAGCCGGCGAAGACGGTGAAAATCTGCCGCCGGGCACCGGCCATGAACTGCAGCGCGTAATAAAGCCAGTAGCGGCGGCGCAGCACCATCTTCTTGCTCTGCACGGTGTCGGCCTGAAACTGCGGATAGAGAAAGAACGCCGCCGCCGCGACCAGCGCGGTGAACCCGCCGGCCAGCGCGTAGACGATGTTATAGGTCAGCCCCAGCGGCTCCCACAGCAGAACGATCAGCCCGTAAGAGACCAGCGTCGCCGCGGACCCTGCGGCCAGCAGCCAGCCCAGCATCCGCGGCGCGCGGTCCTTGGGCAGCCATTGCAGCTGCAGCGACTGGTTCACCGTCTCGTAATAGTGGAACCCGATCGAGCTGAGCATGGTGATCACCAGGATACCGCCCAGCGAGGGGAACTGCGCGGTCAGCGCCGTCGCCACCCCCAGCAGGATCAGCGACACCAGCCCCAGGACCTGCTCGCGCATCAACATCAGAACTGCGATCACCCCGATCGCCAGAAACCCCGGGATCTCGCGCACCGTGTGCAGCCAGCCGATATCACTGCCGTCGAACTGCGCCACCTCGATGACGAAATTGTTGAGCAGCGCCGACCAGGTGGCAAAGGCCACCGGCATGGCCACGGCCATCAGGAACAACAGCGCCACGGGGCGGCGCCAGACCGGCAATTGCCGGGCTTCGGACAGGGTAACGGGCGTGCTCATGACCCGGGCTCTTACGCCGGATTCTCAACCTTGGCGAGGGCAAATGCCCGCCCGAACATCTGATCTGCATCAATGCACCAGAGCACCGGGCCGTATATATCGCCATGAACGAATGTATGGGAGGGCGCGCGATGGATCTGGTCGCTGTCGTGGAACGGATCGGCGAGGCCCCGACAGCGGCGCTGTTCGGGCTGATCACCGGGATCGTGTTCGGGGTGGCGGCGCAGCGGTCGCGCTTCTGCCTGCGCGCGGCCACGATCGAGTTTGCCCGCGGCGCGATGGGGGCCAAGGTCTCGGTCTGGCTGCTCACCTTCTCGACCGCCGTGGTCTGGGTGCAGGGCGCGCAATTGCTGGGCCTGATGGACAGCGCCGATGCGCGCATGATGGCGGTCCCGGGAAGCTGGTCGGGCGCGGTGATCGGCGGCTTGCTGTTCGGCTCCGGCATGGTACTGGCGCGCGGCTGTTCCGGGCGGCTCCTGGTGATGGCGGCCACCGGCAACCTGCGCTCGGTGGTGTCGGGCCTGATCTTCGCCGTGGTCGCACAGATGAGCCTGTCGGGCATTCTGGCCCCGCTGCGCGACAATATCGCAGCCCTCTGGATCACCGAGGGTGGCCGCAACATGGATCTTCTGACCGCGCTGGGTCTGCCACACTACGGCGGGTTCGTGCTCGGCCTGCTGATCGCGGCGCTGGCGCTGGTGCTGTCGCGGCGCAACCGCATCGGCGCGCAGCGGCAGATCTTCGCCTCCGGCGTCGGCTTCTCGGTCGCGCTCGGTTGGGTGCTGACCTATTCGCTGGCACAGGTCGCCTTCGAGCCGCTGCAGATCGAAAGCGCCACCTTCACCGGCCCCTCGGCGCATACGCTGATGTTCTTCCTCGAACGTAACGCGATCCTCGAATTTGACGTCGGCCTGGTGCCGGGGGTCTTCATCGGCGCGATGCTCGCCGCCGGACTGGCAGGCGAGATGCGGATCCAGGCCTTCGACGGCGCGGTGACCATGCGCAAGGCGATGATCGGCGCGGCGATGATGGGTTTTGGCGGCATGCTGGCCGGCGGCTGCGCCATCGGCGCCGGCGTCACCGGCGGCTCGATCTTCGCCGGCACCGCCTGGGCGGCGCTGTTCTTCATGTGGGTCGGCGCGATGGCCACCGATTTCCTGGTCGATCAACCGGGCAGCACGGTGACCGCCTGAGGTCGCCCCGGGCAATACCCTCTCCCGCTCTTTTTCTGGCCGAAAATACTCCCGCCGGAGGCTCCGCCGCTTGCCGTCGGCGCAGCATGAGCCGATCCCTCTCCCCGAATCCACAGGCCCCTAGAGAAAGCTTTGCGGGTCGATATCCACGCTCAGCCGCAAATCCCCCTTCAGCCGCAGCGGCGCCAGCCAGCGGGCAAGCGCGGCCTGCAACGGCGCGCCCTTGGCCGCCTTGACCAGCAGCCGCACCCGGTGCCGCCCGCGGATGCGCGCGATGGGGGCGGGCGCCGGGCCGAACACCTGCGCGCCGATCTCGTGCAGCGGGCCGGCGTTGCGGGCCAGCGCATTGCCCAGATCGAACACCGCACCGGCGTCGGTGCCCGACAGGATGATCCCCGCCATGCGGCCATAGGGCGGCACGCCCGCCGCCTGTCGTTCCGCCGCCTCGGCGCGCCAGAACCCCTCCTCGTCGCCGGCCAGAATGGCGCGGATCACCGGGTGCTCGGGCTGAAAGGTCTGCAACAGCGCCAGCCCCGGCTTGTCGGCCCGGCCCGCGCGCCCGGCCACCTGCCGCATCAGTTGAAAGGTCCGCTCCGCCGCGCGCAGGTCCGAGCCCTGCAATCCCAGGTCGGCATCGATCACCCCGACCAGCGTCAGCTTGGGAAAATTGTGCCCCTTGGCGACCAGCTGGGTTCCGATGATGATATCGGCACCGCCGGCCCCGATCTCGACGATCTTCTCCTTCAGCGCCCGGGCGCTGGCAAAAAGATCGGAACTCAGCACCGCGATCCGCGCCTCGGGGAACAGCGCCGCGGTCTCCTCGGCCAGCCGCTCGATCCCCGGCCCCACCGGCGCCAGCCGCCCCTCCACCCCGCAAGAGGGGCAGGCCTCGGGCATCGGCCTGGTCTCGCCGCACTGGTGGCAGACCAGCCGCTTGAGAAACCGGTGCTCGACCATCCGCGCGTCGCAATGATCGCAGGCGATCTGGTGGCCGCAGGCCCGGCAGATCGTCACCGGCGCATAGCCCCGGCGGTTGAGAAACAGCAGCGCCTGCTCGCCGGCCTCCATCCGCGCCTGCACCGCGCCGCGCAGGCTGGGCGAGATCCAGCGCCCCGCCTCCAGCTTTTCGACGCGCATGTCGATCGCCCGCATCTCGGGCAGCACCGCGTCGCCGAACCGCGCGGTCAGGTCCAGCCGGTCATACTTGCCCGCCTCGGCATTGGCCCAGCTTTCAAGGCTGGGCGTCGCACTGGCCAGCACCACCCGCGCCGCGGCCATCGCCGCGCGCAGCACCGCCATGTCGCGCGCATTGTACATCACCCCGTCCTCCTGCTTGTACGAGGTGTCATGTTCCTCGTCGACGATGATCAACCCCAGATCGCGGAACGGCAGGAACAGGGCCGAGCGTGCGCCGACGACCAGTTGCGCGCCGCCCTGCCCGACCATCCGCCAGATCCGACGCCGCTCGGTCATCGTGGCACCCGAATGCCACTCGGCCGGTTTGGCGCCGAACCGCGCCTCGACCCGGGTCAGGAACTCGGCCGTCAGCGCGATCTCAGGCAGCAGCACCAGCGCCTGCCGCCCCATCGCCAGGCATTCCGACACCGCCTCGAGATAGACCTCGGTCTTGCCCGAGCCGGTCACCCCCTTGAGCAGCGTGGTGCCATATTGTCGACTGCGCAGATGCCCGCGCAGCACATCGGCCGCCGCCGCCTGATCCTCGGTCAGCGGCTTGCCGGGTCGGGCCGGGTCCAGCGTGGCGAACGGTAGGTCGCGCGGGCTGTCCTCCTCGCGCACCGCGCCATGTTTCACCAGCCCCTTGACGACCGAGGGCGTCACCCCCGCCATCTCGGCCAGCTCCTTCAGGGTAAAGGCCAGCCCGCCATAGTCCTCGAGCACCTCCAGCACGCGGCGGCGGGCCTCGGTCATCCGGTCCGGCTCCCCCGTGCCAAGACGATAGATCTTGCGCATCGAGGGCGGATCGCCCAGCCCCGGCGCCCGCATCGCCAACCGCAGCATCACCGGCATCGGCGTCAGCGTATAATCGGCGGCCTTGGCGAGAAAATCGTGCATTTCCTCGCGCATCGGGGCCACGTCCAGAACCCGGATCACCGCGCGGATCTTGGCGCGGTCGAAATCGCCCCGCCCCGGCCCCCAGACCACGCCCGGCACCTTGCGCGGGCCCAGCGGCACCTCGACGAAATCGCCCAGCACGCAGCCGCCCTCGGGCGCGCGGTAATCCAGCGTCCGGTCCAGCGGCTGGGTGGTCTGCACCGCCACAAGATCGCCTTCGTCGAACATGTCCCGCCCGCCGTGATCCCGCCCGTCCGTCATGCCGTTTGCGCCATCCTCCGATACTGCGCGGGGGGTTCCCGCCCTTCCCTTCCTGAGGTAAAGCCAAGCCCGAGCAAGGCCAACCCATCAAAGGATGCCCCCATGAGATTCTTCGTAGACACCGCCGAGATCGATGCCATCGCCGAGCTGAACGATCTGGGCATGGTCGACGGCGTCACCACCAACCCGTCGCTGATCATGAAATCGGGGCGCGACATCCTCGAAGTGACCAAGGAGATCTGCGATCTGGTCGATGGTCCGGTCAGCGCCGAAGTGGTCGCCATGGAGGCCGACGCGATGATCGCCGAGGGCCGCAAGCTGGCCGAGATCGCCGAGAATATCGCGGTCAAGGTGCCGCTGACCTGGGACGGGCTCAAGGCCTGCAAGGTGCTCTCGGGCGAAGGCCACATGGTCAACGTCACCCTGTGCTTTTCCGCCAACCAGGCGCTGTTGGCGGCCAAGGCCGGCGCGACCTTCATCAGCCCCTTCATCGGTCGGCTCGACGACATCAACATCGACGGGATGGAGCTGATCGCCGACATCCGCACCATCTACGACAACTACGGCTTTGACACCCAGATCCTCGCCGCCTCGATCCGCACGGTGAACCACGTGACCGAGGCCGCCCGCATCGGCGCCGACGTGATGACCGCGCCGCCAGCCGTGATCAAGGCGATGGCCAACCACCCGCTGACCGACAAGGGGCTGGATGCCTTCATGAAGGATTGGGCCAAGACCGGGCAGAAAATCCTCTAAGTCGCCACCTGTCGCGGGAATTTCGCGGAATTGGCGGATTTTTCGGCCCATTTCCACGAAACCCGTGATATAAGGCGCGCAAGACCAAAAAGAGGCGGACATGAGCAGCAGCCCGAAACTGGAAGACAACCTGCGCGCGGCGATCATCGCCAAACCCGACGCCATCCTCGAGGACCGCGACGTGATGCATGCGCTGATCGCGGCGAACGAGCGGTCGATGGGCGGCAATATCGTCGATCTGCGCGGCATCGCGATGGAGCGGATGGAGGCCCGGCTCGACCGGCTCGAGGATACCCACCGCAGCGTCATCGCGGCGGCCTATGAGAACCTCGCCGGCACCAACCAGGTGCACCGCGCCATCCTGCGCATGCTCGACCCGACCGAGTTCGAGGTGTTCCTGCGCGACCTCGGCGGCGAGGTGGCCGAGATCCTGCGCGTCGATGCGATCCGGCTGGTGCTGGAAACCGCCCAGAACGGCGACGACCCGGCGGTCAGCCGCCTTGACGGGGTGCTGGCCCTGGCCGGCCCGGGCTTCGTCGACGATTTCCTGACCCGCAGGCGCGGCGGCCAGCCGCGCCAGGTCACCCTGCGCCAGTTGCAGAAGGGGTCGGAGCGCATCTATGGCAAATCGGCCGAGTTCATCCGCTCCGAGGCCTGCCTGCGGCTCGATTTCGGCGCCGGCCGCCTGCCCGGGCTGCTGGTAATGGGCGCCGAGGACCCGCATCAGTTCACCCCCCAGCACGGCACCGATCTGCTGGCCTTCTTTGCCGGCGTGTTCGAACGCACGATGCGCCACTGGCTCAGGTGAGCCCGGAATGACCCTGACGATTTCAGCCGCCTGCCGCGATGCGCTGCAGGACTGGCTGGACCGGCAAAGCGCGCTTTCGGGCGCGGCGCAGAACACCCTGACCGCCTATCGCACCGACGTGGCGGCCTTTCTCGCCTTCATGGCCGAACATCGCGGCGGGCCACAGGGGCTGGCCGCGCTGGAGAAGATCACCGTCACCGAGATGCGCGCCTGGATGGCGCGGACGCGCGGCACCGGCATTTCCTCGCGTTCGCTGGCGCGCAAGCTCTCGGCGGTGAAAAGCTTTTACCGCTGGCTGGCCGAGCGCGAGGGCTTCGATCCCACCGCCGTGCTCGCCGCCCGCTCGCCCAAGTTCCAGAAGAAACTGCCGCGCCCGCTGGCCCCCGAGGCCGCCCGCGCGGTGATCGACACCGTCGAGCTGCAATCGCAGACGCCCTGGGTCGCGGCCCGCGACGCCGCCGTGGTCACGCTGCTCTATGGCTGCGGACTGCGCATCTCCGAGGCGCTGGGGCTGACCGGCGCCGACGCGCCGCTGGGCGCCTCCCTGCGCATCCTCGGCAAGGGCGGCAAGGAACGGGTGGTACCGGTCCTGCCGGCGGCGCGCGACGCGGTCGATGCCTACCTGCGGCTCTGCCCGCACCCGAAAGATCCGCGCGCGCCGCTGTTTCGCGGCGTGCGCGGCGGCGCGCTGAACGCGCGGCTGATCCGCGGCGCGATGGCGCAGGTGCGCATGCAGCTCGGCCTGCCCGCCACCGCCACGCCGCACGCACTGCGCCACAGCTTCGCCACCCACCTTCTGGAGGCGGGCGGCGACCTGCGCAGCATTCAGGAACTTCTGGGCCATGCCTCGCTGTCGACGACACAAGCCTATACGGCGGTGGATACCGCCCGCCTGATGGAGGTCTACGCCCGCAGCCACCCCAAGGCGTGACACCACCCCACCCGCGAGGCTCGAAAAGAGAGACCCCCGCAGCAATTGCGATTTGCCGCGATTTGCGCCATGACATCTTCATGACACCCCAATTGCGCGCCCTTTCCGTCCATCTCTTCACTGCCACCGGCGCGGTTTTCGCCATGCTCGCCATGCTCGCCGCCGCCCAGGGAAAATGGAGCCTGATGTTCCTCTGGCTGGTGGTCGCCTTCTTCGTCGACGGCATCGACGGACCGATGGCGCGGCGCTACCACGTCAAGCATTTCGCGCCGGAATTCGACGGCGTGCTGCTCGACCTGATCATCGATTATCTCACCTATGTCTTCATCCCCGCCTTCGCCCTGTTCCAGTCCGGGCTGATGGACGGCTGGACCGGCTGGGTGGCGATCTTTGTCATCACCTTCGCCAGCGCGATGTATTTCGCTGACACAAGGATGAAGACCGATGACAATTCGTTCAAGGGGTTTCCCGGCTGCTGGAACATGGCGGTGCTGGTCTTCTTCGCGGTCGAGCCGAACTTCTGGATCATCCTCGGCTTCGTCGCCGCCCTGGCACTCGCGATGTTCCTGCCGCTGAAATTCGTGCACCCGGTGCGCACCGAGCGCTGGCGGGTGGTGACCCTGCCGGTGGCGCTGGCCTGGACCTTTTTCGCCGGCTGGGCCGCCTGGGTCGATTTTCATCCGGAAAGCTGGGCCAACTGGGGGCTGGTGGCCTGCACGCTCTACCTGCTGCTGGCCGGCATCGCGCAACAGGTGATCCCGGCCCGCAACGCGCAGGCCGGGTGACGGGACCCGCCTAAGCGACGTCCTCGATCTCGATCTCCCGGCCCTGGAAGGCAAAGCTGTCGCCGGCCTGCAGCCCGTCCATCGCCTTGTAGATCGGGCTCTCGGGCGAGATGCCCATATAGGTCACGCCGCCCACCTCGAACCGCGCGGTCGAGACGGCAACGATCAGGTGACGCCCGTCAAGGGTCACGATCGCACCGGGCCGCACCGTGTCGGTCGGGGTGAAATCCAGGTTCTCGATCACGTCCACCTTGGCGTGATGGGTCATGACCGGATGATGAAAGGCCGCAGCCAGGCCGACCTCTTCGGTCGAGCCGGCAAGTTCGTCGTTGTCATGGCCTTCGCGGTCATCCAGCACGGATTCCTTCATATGCGCCTCATAGTGCGCAACGGCACTGGCCAGTTCCTCGGATTCCAGCGACAACAACCTGTCGTACACAGCTTTTTTCAACGCGGCGCGGTCCTGCGAAGTGCTCATCTGTCTTGTCCTTCCTGACGGTTTGCCGCCTAACCTGCGGCCCGCCAGCGGCAAATGCAATCGGCTTTTGGCCGCAGCGCCGCTCAGATCAGAAAGCCGCCGGCGCCCTCGTGGCGCAGCAGCGCCACCTTGGTTTCCACGCCGCCCTGGCCAGAGTACCCGGTCAGCTTTCCATCCGCCCCCATCACCCGGTGACAGGGGATCAGAACCGGGATCGGGTTGTGCCCGCAGGCCCGCCCGACCGCCTGCGCCGACTGGCCCAGTTCGCGGGCAATCTCGCCATAGGTGCGGGTCTCGCCAAAGGGAATCTCCAGCATCGCGGCGCAGACCGCGCGCTGGAACGCCGACCCATCGACGCGCAGCGGCAGGTCGAAGGTCTGGCGCGCGCCGGCGAAGTATTCCGTCACCTGCTGCCTGGCCCGCCGCAGCAGCGGAGTGTCATCAACCCCGCCCTCCTGCCAGTCCACCCGGGTGATCGCGCCACCCTCTTCGGTGAGGGTCAGCACCCCGACGGGCGTCTCGACGCTCAGGCGCGGCATCGGGGCATCAGATCTGACGGGCGACGTACCACTGCGTCCCGCAGGGCGTGCGAAACCCGCCGCGCCGGTCGCCGTCACCCTTTTCCATCATCGGCTGGATCTCCTCGGCGCCCAGGGCCAGCGCGCGGGAAAAGGCGGCGTCCGGATCGGGCAGGTAGACATGCACCATCGCAACCGGCCCGCCCTCGGCCCCGCCCATCATCAGCACGGTGTCACCGATGCGGCACTCCGCATGCATGATGCGGTCGCCGTCATGGATCACCCGCAACTCCTCGGCATCGAAAACCGCAGCGCAGAATTCCAGAACCGCACGCGGATCGGGCACCACCAGATAGGGTGCAAGCGAGGTATAGCCATCGGGTTTGTACGACATGGCCCCAAGGCTACCCGATTCCCCATCAGTCCAACAGTCGCATGATAGCGCGCCCTGCAAACGTCGTGCCGGGCGCGCAGGCGGGTTACCCCAGCGCCGTGTTGCAGCGGTGGCAGACGCCCGGATGCGGGTGCTGGCCGACGTCGGGCAGGATCTTCCAGCAGCGCTGGCATTTCTGCCCCTCGGCCTTTTCGAACACCACGCCGACGCCCTCCACCTCGGGCATGCGGAAGGCCTCGTTCGGGCTGGGATCGCCGGTCAGCACGATGTCGGAGGTGATGCAGACATCCTCGAAATCGACCGAGCGCAGCGCCTTCAGCACGTCCGTGTCGGACACATGCACCACCGG
>Ga0070729_10004332_pt1 | contig 15565 bp, 9 predicted proteins | sample tdDd472_FD_66725 | JGI IMG/M metagenome (GOLD analysis project Ga0070729, IMG submission 66725) | Marine sediment microbial communities from the Atlantic coast under amendment with organic carbon and nitrate - tdDd47.2 | ecosystem: Environmental > Aquatic > Marine > Coastal > Sediment | place...
CGCTTCGACAACACCAGGTCCATATAGAGCGCGATCGGCAGTTCCAGCGCCTTCCTGACATAGGAGCGCGACTGCCACAGGAACAGGTTCTTGGCGAGCTGCATGGTGATGGTGCTGGCGCCGCGCGGCCGGTCGTCGTCGTCGATCCGCTTGATCACCTTGCCGAACTCGACCCAGTCGATGCCGGAATGGCGGCAGAAGCGGGCATCCTCGGAGACGATCACCGACCGGACCAGGACCTGCGACACATCCTCGAGCGTTACCCATTGGCGGGCATAGCTGCGGCCATGCAGGCGGTCGGCGAGCATCGGGGTGGAGAACGGCGGGGCGACCACCGCGTAGAGCGGAACGAGCACGAGCAGCACCGCGACGCCCGCAAGGACGACATACAGCACGGTCTTGAGGACGAACAGGACGGCTCGTTTCATTTTGCTCCAGTCTCTGAAAGAGGGCTTGGACCGCGCAGAGGCTCAACATCCGAAACGGATGTCACGGATCGTGAGGATCCGCCATGGTTTCTCACCGGAATGCGCACAAGGATATTGTGCTAGGTCGTGGTGAGGATTTAACTTATGTGCCGGCGTGGCCCATTTTGTTTCTGGTGGTACCGGCAAACGCGCCGTAGTGTCGACCACTTCAAGCGTTTGACGATGCCGTCCAGAGGCGAAATGGGCCTCGTCCCTTCGGGATTTGACGGGATTTGCCCGCAAGCGGCCCATTCGTCGTCGAATATGCCCGGCATGTCCTTCCTCCTCATAGACCGCTTGCGAATAAATCCCGTCAAACCGGCGCACAAGTTAAATCCTCACCACGACCTAAGGAAGAAATTGGTAGATCGGGAAAGGCGATGGATTTGCATGCCGACATAGCGGGATTGCGGTGCCAGGTGATCGATGCCGACGAGGCGCGGACCCTGTCGCATCGTCAGGTTCTGCTGATCCTTGCGCAGACCTTCGATTACGAGGGCGCCGTCCTGCTTTGCGAACCCTCGGTCGTCGGCGGCCGGTCCGGCCCGCCGGATATCGCGATCCTCGATCCGCGATCGGGCCTGCATATCGTCGAGGTCAAGGGCGTCGAACTCGACCAGGTCCGCGCCGTGCAGGCCGGCGGGTCGATCGAGATCCGTTACGATGCGAACATATCCCGCAAGGATCCGTCGCGTCAGGCCAAGCAGGCCATGTTCGACGTGAAGGATGCGTCGTCCAGGCATTTCAACGGCGAATTGCACATCCCGTTTCAAAGCTGGGTGGCGTTTCCGAATATCCGGCGCAACGAATGGGAGGACCGGTTCGGAGAGGCGGTGACCGGGCGGCCGGACGTGCTTTTCGCCGAGGACCTGGAATCGTCGAACTTGCTGTCGCACCTGCAGAAGAACGGGATCGCGAGGCTGTCCGCCTTCGGTCTGCGCGCCTGCCCGCAGGAGCAAATGCGCAGCGTTCTCGCCGCCTTCGGCGATTCCGAGGTGCTCAGGCCCCTGCCCAGGCACGGTCCGCCGCCGCCAGACGGCTCCAAGGGCGACCGCCTGGGCGAAGCCTTCGCCGAGTATCGCGCCCTGACGGAGCTCCAGCAGCGCCTGACGGCGCGGTTGTGGGACGACGGACCGCGGCTGCTTCGCGGGGTCGCGGGAAGCGGCAAGACGGTGGTGCTGGCGACCCAGGCCGCCCGCATGATCGAGCGGCTGAACAAGGAGACGTCCGACCTGTTCGACCCGGATGCCCGGCCGCGGCCCGTGCTCGCGGTCTGTTTCAACAGAACGCTGGTTCCGTTCATTCGCCAGCGGATCGAGATCGCCTACAGGCAGCGCACGAACGAGGAGCTTCCCGAAAAATCGCTTCTCGTGACGCATTTCAACGCGCTCCTCTACTATCTGCATCGGCGCGGATTCTGCGGCTACTATCGTGTCGGCGAACATCCCGACGCGGGCGAAAGGGCGGCCCGCTACCTGGCCGATTTGCAGGCCGCGGACGGCGAAGGGCGCGAACGGCTCGCGCATGGCCTGTTCCACGCGGTCTATGTCGACGAGGGCCAGGATTTTCACGAGCAGGACTATCGGGTGCTGATGGAATTGTGCGCGAAAGCGCCGTCGGGCCAGCCCCGCCTCCTGGTCTTCTACGACGACGCCCAGAATCTCTACGGTCTGAAACGTCCCACATGGTCCGATCTGGGGCTCGAAATTCGCGGCCGGCGGTCGGTGGTGATGGACGAATGCTTCCGCAACACGCGAAACGTCATCGAGCCGGCCTTCAATCTGCTGCTCGGTATCCACGCCGACGACCCGCAATCGGTCAGGACCCGCAGCTTCGCCGATACGCAGACGTTGAAGGAAAAGGACCTTATCCGGTTCCGGAACCGACACATCCAGGTGCGGTTCGGCAAACGCGAGGGGGACATGCCGTCGCTCGGCGGGTGCGAGACGAAACGCGCGGAAGAAATGCGGCTGGCCGAACGGTGCGACAAGCTTCTGCGGGAGGAAGGGCTGTTGCCGCAGGACATTCTGGTGCTGACCTTCACGCGGCATCGGGCGACGGAACTGGCCAGGGCAATCGCGGCGCGTGTTGGGAACGACCGTGTCTGCCGGCCGTACGAGGACAGGGAAAAGGACGATATTGCGATCCGCCCCGACAAGATCACCGTTTCGACGGTCGCGTCCGCGAAGGGATATGACGCTCCCTATGTCCTGATCGGATCGCTCGACGAGTTTTCAGACGATCTCGAAGGCCGGGTGTCCCTTTATGTCGCCTGTACCCGTGCGCGGGACTGGCTTGATGTGACCGCCGTGGGGAGAACGAGCCTGGTTCGCGAGTTCGAGCGGGCGCTGGCCGAGACGGATGCGACCGCCGAGGCCCGGTCGACCGGTCTCTCGCCATGAGTGCGGCATGCGGCTCGCGATCGGCCGTAAGCGTTCTTCGGGAACCGCCGGCCGGTAAACCGTCAATGCGCCGGTGCAGAGAAAATAATCCGTACGGCAATGCGGTTCCGGTGTTTCGATCCGGGTTGCATCGCGTCGGCGTCGGGGGTATCGGGCGGGATCGGACTCGTTTCGCCAGCCAGGATCCCGGATGACCGCCGCTTTGCCCGACACTGCCTTCACAGACCGAATGGCCGAGGTGGCGGATGCCGTGAACCATACCCTCGACCGGCTGCTCGGGGATGCGCCGCTCGCCGGCGAGACGGTCCGGCCAGACCGGTTGCTGGAAGCGATGCGCTACGCGGCGCTCGCCGGCGGCAAGCGGTTCCGTCCGCTGCTGGTGGTGGAGACGGCGCGGCTGTTCGGCGCTGAGGGCGAGGGGCCGATGCGGGCGGCGGCGGCGCTCGAATGCGTGCATTGCTACTCGCTGGTGCATGACGACCTGCCGGCGATGGATGACGACGACATGCGGCGCGGCCGGCCGACGGTCCATCGCGCCTTCGACGAGGCGACCGCGATCCTCGCCGGCGACGCGCTGCTGACCTACGCCTTCGACATCCTCGCCGACCCGGCGACCCATCCCGACCCGGCGATCCGCTGCCGGCTCGTCGCCGGTCTCGCCCGCGCCGCGGGGCTCGGCGGCATGGCCGGCGGGCAGATGCTCGACCTGCAGGGGGAAGGGCAGGCTCTCGAGGAAGCCGATATCCGCACCCTGCAGGCGATGAAGACGGGGGCGCTGATCGCCCATGCGGCGGAGGCGGGCGCAATCGTCGGCGGTGCCGACGAAGCCGACTGCGCCCGGATGCGCCGCTTCGGCGCGGTGGTCGGGCTCGCCTTCCAGCTCGCCGACGACCTGCTCGACCACGAAGGGGAGGCGGACGCGGTCGGCAAGAAGACCGGCAAGGACGCGGAAATCGGCAAGGCGACGCTGGTGGCGCTAAACGGCGCGGACTGGACGCGGAAGACGCTTTCCGGGCTGGTCGATGAGGCCGGGGAGATCCTGGTGCCGTTCGGGGTACGGGCGGAGCTGCTGCGGAAGGCAGCGGAATTCGTGGCCTCGCGACGGAGTTAACGTCGAAGCCCTATTTAGCCGGCAATTGAATGGTGGGGATGACGGCTATTGGCCGCACCAGCGCCTCCTGAGCCGCGACGGTCAGCATTTCGTCGCTCCCCGCCGCGACACTGCAGGCGAGCACGTCGACAAGGCTCGATGTGGCCGCCGACAGGGCCTCGGCATTGTCCCTTCCGTCCAGCCTGTGGGCAAGTAACAGGGCCGAGAACAGGTCGCCGGTGCCGTGTGGGGCGTGCTCGACCGTTTCGTTTTCCGCCAGAAAGGCCGCGTCTTCTTCGACCAGCAGGGTGCCGGTCCGGCCCTCGCCGGCAAAGGCGGATGTGACGGCCACCGTGCCGGCGTCGAGGCGTCGCGCAAGGGTGACGAGATCGGAATTGCTCGTCGGCGTGCCCTCCGTCAACAACGCCAGTTCGTGGCGATTGGGGGTGGCGATGTCGGCCAGTGGCAGGAGCACATCGCGCTGCGCCTCGAACACGGCCTGCGGTACATAGGCGCCGCCGCTGTCGCCGATCACCGGATCGCACATCACCGTCAGGGTCGGATGGCTGCGCTTCAATTCGGCGATGAACTCCGCGATTACATGCGCCTGTACCGGATCGCCGAGATAGCCGGCGAGCACCGCGCCGATCTCATCGGTCCAGGACGACTTCAGAACGTCGTCGAGCGCCGCGGAGAAGCTCTCGGTGTCGGGGAGGATGCGGGTGACCGGGCCGTGGCCGGGATGAAAGGGAAGGATGATCGTAGGCAGGAACCATACCGGGAAGCCCATTCGCTGCAGGGCGAAGCTGGCCGCGCTGCCGCCGATGGCGCCTCGTCCGACCTGGCTGGAAAGCACCAGAACCGCCGGTTTCGATTGCGCGGGCCGCATGGTCGTCATTACCTGGTTCGGGGCCTGGTTCGGGGCCCGGTTCGGGGACCGGTCCGGGTCGGTCAGAATTCGACCGCGCGCAGGTGGCGTTTGCGCTCGAAGACCCGCAGGACGTTGCCGAGATCGTGGCCGCGGCGGAGGATCATGCCGCCCGGGGCGATGACGCTGTAAGCGCCCTGGCGGCGGGCCATCTTCGGGTCCTTCTCGATGCGGAACAGCGGCACTTCGGTGGTGCGGCGGAAGATCGAGAACACCGCCTTTTCGCGCAACAGGTCGATGGCGTAGTCGCGCCATTCGCCTTCGGCGACCTTGCGGCCATAGACTTTCAGGATTTCGTTGAGTTCGCGCCGGTCGAAAGAGATCTGGCGGGGTTCCGTTCTGTCCGCGGGCTGCGCGTAGGCCTCGCCGGACTGCCCGCGCCGGTAACTTGGGATTTCTTCTATCTCGGCCATGCCGCCTCCCCTCGTCCACGCTTTCTCGCTGTCATCCAGGGTTCATGATCGCGTCGATTTGGGGCTTTTGCAAGTCGCCCGCCCTTGGGCAGGCGGAAAACCGCCGGAATCGGCGATTCCGGCACATGTGTCGCCGTTTCCGGCATTCGCATATGGGTACGTTTCCGCCGATTTCCGCCGGTTCCGGCCACAGAAACGCAGAAATAATATCACACTATTGCCGCAATTGAGCCCTTGGAGGGCCGCGTTTACATACCCATATACGTCGTGTTGCCTCAGACGGTCCGGTTCGACAGAGGCTTCGGACTTATCAGCCCCCCAGCCCCCCGGGGTTTCACGTTGAACCGGACCACTTGTCTTGAGTGTAGTTTTATCCCCCAAAGTCCCAAGGGGCCGGCTTCCCCAGGCCGGCCCCTTTCCTTTGTCCGGACGGCAAGCCGCCGTCGGGGGCGGTTTGCCCTTGAAATTTCCGGTGTCTTTTGCCTATCTCCGCAACCGAAACACTCCAACAAGTCCGACTTCGGGAGAGAGGCATGACCAGGAAAGCCACCAAGAAGGGGGCGGCCGAAACCTTCGAGTTCCAGGCCGAGGTCTCCCGCCTGCTGCACCTGATGGTGCATTCGGTCTATTCGAACCGCGACATCTTCCTGCGCGAGCTGATCTCGAACGGCGCCGACGCCTGCGAGAAGCTCAGGTATCTTGCCGTTCAGGATGCGGCGCTTCTGGGCGACGACACCAAATTCTCCATCCTTCTGATCCACGATCCCGACAACGGCACCCTGACGGTTGCCGACAACGGCGTCGGTATGAACCGCGACGAACTGGCCGAGAATCTCGGCCGCATAGCCCATTCGGGCACGCGGTCGTTCCTCGATACGCTCGAACAGGCCGGTGACGGCTCGGCGCTGATCGGCCAGTTCGGTATCGGCTTCTATTCCGCCTTCATGGTCGCCGACAGCGTCGAGGTGCTCTCCCGCCGCGCCGGCGAAGAAGAGGCCTGGCTGTGGCGCTCGGACGGGAAAGGGGAATTCGAGATCGAGCCGGCGCCGGCCGACCGCGCTCCGGCGAGGGGCACGCGGGTGGTCCTGCATCTCACCGAGGAGAGCAAGGGCTATGCCGAGGCGGGCGAACTCGAACGCATCGTCCGTGCCTATTCGGCGCATGTGCCGGTGCCGATCGAGATCCAGAAGGCGGACGAGGAGACGCGGCGCGAAATCGCCGACGGCACCGCGCTGTGGACCCGGTCGAAATCCGATATCGACGAAAAGGAATATGCCGAGTTCTATGGCCATGTCGGCGGCCAGTTCGATGAACCGGCGGAGATCATCCACTACCGGGCCGAGGGGCGGCACGAATATTCGGTGCTGCTGTTCGTCCCGTCGATGAAGCCGTTCGATCTGTTCGACCCCGACCGCAAGGGCCGTATCCGGCTCTATGTGCGCAGGGTGTTCATTTCCGACGACGCCGACCTGTTACCGCCCTGGCTGCGCTTCGTGCGCGGCGTGATCGATTCCGAGGACCTGCCGCTCAATCTCTCCCGCGAGATGCTGCAGAGCAATCCGATCCTCGAGGCGATCCGCAAGGGGGTGACCAACCGCATCCTGAGCGACCTGAAGAAACTCGCCGACAACGACGCGGACAAGTACCTGAATATCTGGGACCAGTTCGGCGCGGTGATCAAGGAAGGGCTCTACGAGGATATGGAGCGGCGCGACAAGATCTACGAGATCGCCCGCTTCCATTCCACGAAATCCACCGACGGCTGGCGCAGCCTTTCGGACTATGTCGCCGACATGAAGGAGAACCAGACGGCGATCTACTACGTGCTCGGCGACGATGCCGAGAAGGCGGCGCGCAGCCCGCAGATCGAGGGCTTCAAGGCGCGCGGTATCGAGGTGCTGCTGCTGACCGATCCGGTCGACGCGTTCTGGGTGCAGACGGCGGCCGGCTTCGACGGCAAGCCGTTCCAGTCGGTGACGCAAGGCTCCGCCGATCTCGACGCGATCGAGCCGGAGAAAAGGGACGAGGACGAGAAGGATTCGGTGCGCGACGCCGACATCGCGACGCTCATCGCCCGCATCAAGGAGGCGCTCGGCGACAAGGTCAGCGATGTGAGGAGCTCGAACCGGCTGAGCGAATCCGCCGTCTGCCTCGTCGCTTCCGACGCCGGGCCGGACATGCAGCTCGAAAAGCTGCTGGCGCGCCAGCAGGGCCAGGGCGCCGGACTGTCGCCGGTGATGGAGATCAACCCGCATCACGCGCTGATCCGCAAGCTCGCGGCGGATGTCGCCGACAAGGACAAGGCGGCGGGCTTCGACGACGCGGCATGGCTGCTGTTCGGCCAGGCCCGGATCCTCGACGGCCAGGCACCGGAAGACCCGGCCGATTTCGTCGCCCGGATGACCGGGCTGATGGTGTCGGGGGGTTGAAGGGGGTCTGGCGGAGGCACGGAAAGAGCCGTGAGGCATGGATGCCCGCCTGCGCGGGGATGACGGAATTTTGTGCTGAATCAGTGGGTTACTTCCGGCGGCGCCGTGATCGCAACCGTCTGAACTAGAACTCCAGTCTTCCAACACCTTCCGTCATCCCCGCGCAGGCGGGCATCCATGCCTCACGGCGCCGGAAGCGTGTGAACGGTCACCGCGTCGCCGCACTTGTCGCGGGCGATGTCGCACAGATGCTCATGGTGGGTCAGGTAGATGACCTGGCCCTGTCGCGACATCTCGCCGAGCAGGCCGAAGGTCTCGGCCGAGCGGTCGTCGTCGAAGGTTTCGAGAATGTCGTCGGCGATGAAGGGCAGGGTCTGGCCGCGCTTGGCGAATTCGGCGTAGCCTGCGATCCGCAGCGCCAGATAGAGCTGGAACCGGGTGCCCTTGGACATGCTCGGCGCGGTGATCGAACCGCCGTCGGTTTTCACCCCGAGCAGGATGTCCTCGCCCTCCTCGGGCTGGGTGGTGAGGTCGGTGAAGCGGCCGCGGGTGATGGTGCCGAAGGCCCTGGCGGCGCTTTCCATCATCGAACCGCGATGGGTGTCGCGAAAAGCTCGCAAGGCCCGCTCGACCGCGAGGATGCCGATGGAGCGTTCGAGATAGACCTGCGCGTCGCGCTCGATCTGCAGCAGCAGGACGGCGGCTTCTTCTTCCAGCCGGGCGACGGCGTCGTCGCCGCCAATGGCCGCGAGTTCGTCGGCGGCGGACTTCCAGCGGTGATGCGCCTCGGCGACCTCGCCGTCCAGCGTCTCGATGCGCTGCTTCAACTCCTCGCGCTCCACGGTCAACGCGTCGATGCCGGCATTCTCGGCGAGCAGCGCCAGCGTCTCCTCGACCGATTGCTCGGGGAACCAGCCCGCCAGTTCCTCCCTGCGCTCGGCGCGTTCGCGGCCAAGGGTGCCTTTACGCTCGGCTTCGGCGATTTTATTGGACAGTTCTTCGCCGTCTCCGGCGGGGTAGCGATCGGCCATCGCGTTGAAGTCGCGCTGCCATGCGGCGCGTTCCGCGGAAATGGCCTCGCGGGCGGCTTCCGCTTCTTCCAGATAGGCGCGGGCGGATTTCTCGCGCTCCTCGGTCTTTTCGGATTCCGCGAGGCGCGCTTCGAGGCGCCGCCAACTCGCCAGCGGCGTGTCGGGATCGTGGGCTTCGCCGAGGTCCTCCGCGATTGCGCGTACTCGCTCCTCGAATTCCGCGCGGTTGGCTTCCATCGCCGCTATGCGGTGGCGAAGGCCGTCGCGCTGTTCGACCGTTTCGCGGAAGCCGTCGAGAGTGGTGAGGATTTCCCGGACGCCCTCCATGGAGGCGGCGTTTTCGCCGTCCCCGATCCAGCACTCGCCGAGAGCGGTTGACCAGTCGGTCTGCCAGGCTTCGAGCGCTTCGGTCGCCCGGACCTCAGCCCGCTGCCGGTCTTCGAATGCTCGTTCGGCCTTTAAGAGCGCTTCCCGCGCGTTGGCGGCCCTCGTCGCCTGTTCGGTGAGCCGGGCAATCCGGTCCTCCGCCTTGCCGAGACGGTCGGCGAAGCTGGCGGTGTCGGAACAATCGATCGCCAGCGCATCCATGGCCCCTCGCAGCGCCGTATCCATGTCTTCCCGTGTCGCACGGGCTCGCGCGGCATCCCGTTCTGCCGCGTCCGCGGCGTCGACAAGGACAAGGGCCTGTGCCCGGCGGTCGAGCCAGTCCTGCAGGCCCTCGGGCCCGATCGAGGTTGGTAGCCCCAGCGCGGACAGAACGGGTTCCGCCTTCTCGCCGAGGGCCGTAAGCGCAGCCTCGGCCTCGGTCTTCCGTCGCTCGGCGGTCTCCGTCGCGCCCGCGACCTCCGCGAGCCCGGCCCGCGCCTTGTTGTGGGCGGCGAAGGCTTCGGCGTGGGACAGGCGGCTCTCCATCAGGGCGAGTTCCGCTTCGAGCGCGGCGGCGAAGCGGCTTGCGGTCTGCTCCGGATTGCCTTCGGCGCCGGAAAGGGCGGCAAGATGGGCGGACCAGGCGTCGCGGCGGGAGGCGCGGGTGGCGTCGAGGTCGCCGCCAAGATCGGCGCCGGCGGTAATGGCGATGGCTTCCAGTTCCGCCGTCAGCTTTTCGCTGTCGCCACGCAGGCGGTCGAGATCGGCGTGGGATTTCTCGAGATCGGCGCGGGCGGATTTGATCTCATCGCGCCAGGTGGCGATCCAGTCGCGGGTCGGGAGCGGCAGGGCGCGCAAGCGCTCCGGCTCGCCTTCCCATGGAGCGAGGCCGGCAAGGGCGCGGTCGAGCTTAAGCCTTTCCTCGCCGACGCGGGCGTCGTGGCGTTCGATCTCCCGGTCGATGCCGATCTCGCGCGCGTCGCGGACCAGCCGAGCGAGCGCCGCCGGATCGGCCGGGTCGCCGAGCCGCTCGCAGTCTGCCTGCCGCTCCTCCCGCTCGCGTTCGGCCTTCTCCCGCTCGGCCCGCGCGGTCTCAAGGTCGGATTGCAGTTTCGGGCGCGCTTCGATCAGCCGGCGCAGGCGCTCGGTCAAGCCCGAAGGCAGCGGCAAGGTCGACGGATCCTCGACCTCCCTGCGGTCGAGGCGGGCGAGCCTTGCGCCGATCCGCGCCTCGAGTTCGGTCAGTTCCGCGCGCCGGTTGGGCAGGTCCTTGTCCGCTTCCATGAAGCCGGAGCGGGCGTTGTCGGCGCTCTCGATCCGGTCGCGGGCGTCGAGCACCGTGCGGTCGAAGACGAGGCTTTCGAGGTCCGCCTTGCGCCTTTCGATCAGCCGGGCGGTCTCCTCCTCGCGGCGAGTCAGGTCCGCCTTGCGGGAGCGGAGATCGGCGGCGCGCTCGCTCCAGCCCTCGGGCAGGTCGGGAATGTCCGCGAGGCCTTCGAGCTCCTCGTCGATCCGCCGGAGTTTCGCCAGCACCTGCTGGGCGGCGAGCAGGCGGTCGATCCGGGTGAGCCGCTCGCGGGCCTTCGACAGCGTCTCGCGCGCCTCGTCGCGGGCCGCCTCGGCGGCGTCGCGGTCCTTGCGCAGCCGGTCGAACTGGCCGGATTTGAGATCGAGCCGTTTGGCTTCCTGTTTCTTCTCTTTCCAGTCGGAAATTAAGCCAGCCAACTGACTTTTTCGGGCGCGCGGGCGGTGAAACTCGTCCGCGGCCTCCCGCAACCGGCCGAGATTGCGGCCGATTTCGGCGAGCCCGGTGGCGCCGGCGAACAGCATCTCGCCGAGTCGTCCCTTGCTTTCGAGAATGTCGTTGCCGCCTTCTTCGACGGTGGCGTCGTCGAGCGAGAACATGGCTTCATAGGCGGTCCGGTCGACGGAACCAAGGGCGGCGGCGAGCACGTGGTCGGGAACCGGTTCGCCTGCCGCGTCGAGCAGCGTCTGCCTGCCGGTCTTCACCCGGGTCATCTCGATCCGGCCATCGCCGGTCTCGATCGCCGCACCGATCTGAAGCGCGCTCGAATCGTGCAGGAACTGATAGGCACTGATGCGCGGGATGCCATAGAGCAGGTCGAGCCAGGCCGAGCGCAGGGTCGACTTGCCGGCCTCGTTGGGGCCGTAGATCAGGTGGAAGTCGCCGTCAGCGCCGGCCGCGCCGAAATCGAGACTGAAATCGGTGAAATGGCCGTAGCGGACGAGATCGAGCCGCGCGAGCCGCATCAGCCGTCGTCTCCGCGCACATGCGATCCTTCGAGGCGGGCGAGGACTTCTTCGGTTCCTCCGGCAAGCGCCCGTTCGACGGTCGCCCGCAATCCGTCCTCGTCGGCGCCGAAGCCGTCGCGAAGGTCGGGAGGCAGGGCATCCTGCAGGGCGCGGACCACGTCCATCCCGGCTTCCATCAGACCGGCTTCCGCCCGCTCGGCGCCGACCAGCCGCCGCAGTTCGGCGAGCGGCGTGCCGTCCGCGTCCTCCGCCGCTCCGGTTCCCTGTCGCAGATCGATACGCAAATCCTCGATCAGGGTCCGGCCGAGGCCGGCGGCGATGTTGAGGAGATCGGTGCGCAGCACGTCATGATCGCGGCGCAGGATGCCGGCGAGCGGGGTCGTGCCCGCGAGCTCGACGCGGGCGATCAGGTGCTCGGCCCGCAAGCCCTGCCGAGCCCGGGCCAGATCGGCGGCAATCTTGTCGACCGCTTCCGACCGCTCCGTCACGCCGCCCAGATCGACCGCCACCCGCTCGAACTGGGCGATGGCCGGAAACCGTTCCTCGATCTCGACGCCCTTTTCCGAGACGGTGACCAGCGACACCGACTTGACGCCCGCCTCGTTGACGTGCCGCCCCTGCGGCGTGCCGGGCATGACGATGGCGTGCGGGCCGGACGCATGCATCTCGCGCTTGTGGATATGGCCGAGCGCCCAATAGTCGAAGCCGGCGGCGGCGAGATCGGCGACCGAGCAAGGGGCGTAGGGATCGTGCGCCGACGAACCGGCAAGGCTCGTATGCATCAGCGCCACGTTGATCCGGCCGTCGACGGGGGCCTTGTATTTCGGCAGCAGGCTGTCGGGGGCCTGGCGTTCGGCGAAGCTGACCCCGTGGACGACCGCGTCGGTATCGGGCACCTCCACCGCCTCGCCGCGCCCGGAAAAGACGTGGACGGCGTCGGGAAAGGTCTCGAGCCGGGTCAGGCCGGATTCGGCGTCGTGGTTGCCCCAGACGATGAAGGTACGGATGCCGGCCTCGGACAGCTTGCGCAATTCGCCGAGCAGGAAGGCGGCGGTCTTTGCGCTTCTGAGCTCGCCGTCGTAAAGATCGCCAGCAATCAACAGCGCATCGACCCGCTCGTCGAGACACAGGCGCACGATGTTGCTAAAACAATGACGGGTGGCCGTCTCGACCAGGGCGGCGACCTCCACGTCCCTGAGCGCCAGCGAGCGCAGGGGGGAATCGAGATGCAGGTCGGCGGTATGGACGAATCGAAAAGCCATGGGTCAATCTATCAAGAATCCGCCGTCCCATGTTCGCCGAAAGGCGTTGCGCAGCCGGAGTGAAATGATGTTCGAACGCCTGACCGCAACGCTTCTGGCGGTCCTCCTCGCAGCCGGCGGCGCCCTTGCCCAGGAAAAGGACGCCAAGAAGCCGGATGCCACTTCGGCGACCACGGCGCCGGAACCGCCCAAGCCGGTGCGGATCGGTTTTTCCACCTCGAAGACCGGGCTGTTCGCGCCCGTTTCCGCAGCGCATCGCAACGCCTATCTGTTGTGGCGGGACATGGTCAACGCCAGGGGCGGGCTCGAAATCGCCGGCGGCGAACGGCGCAAGGTCGAACTCCTCGAGCGCGACGACCGCTCCGAGCCGACCGCGGCGGCGAAGATCTACCATGGCTTCATCTATCGCGAGAAAGTCGATCTCGTGCTGTCGCCGCAGGGCGAATTCCGCCTGCGGGCGGTGGCGCCGGTCGTCGCCCGCGCCAAATATCCGCTGCTCGCCACCGCCTCGACCATCGTCGACGCGAAGGCCGTCGGGATGCCCGGGGTGTTCCTGGTCACGCCGTTTTCGCCCGAGGCCGTCGCCCGCGAGCTGGCGGGGCTGATAACCGCGCGCGGCATCACCAGGGCGGCGATCCTGTCGAATCGCTTGCGGTTTCCCGCGCAGACCGCCGCGGCGACCGCGACCCTGCTCGAACGGGCCGGTGTCGCCATCGTCCACCGGGCCGACTACGCGCCCGATATCGCCGATCTGAAGCCAATACTTGCCGCCGCCAAGGGCGGCGCGCCGGAGGCGGTGCTGGTGTTCTCCGAACCCGGCGACGCGATCCTCTATCTCAACCAGGCGCCCGCGTCCGGACTGAATCCGAAGCTGCAATTCCTGCTCGAAGGCCCGGCCCGCGATATCTTCCGCAAACTCTACGGCCCGGCGCTCAACGGCATCGTCACGCTGGGCAACTGGAACCCGGCTGACGAGAACGGCGCCGGGTCGGCGGCATTCCTCGAAGGCTATCGCAAGACATTCGGCGCCGATCCCGACCCGGTGGCCTCGGTCAACGCCTTCGTCGCCTGCCAGATCCTCGAACAGGCGGTGGCCAGGGTCGGGCTCGACCGCCGGAAACTGCGCGAGGCGATCGGCGGCATGAGCTTCGACACGCTGGTCGGACCGGTGTCGTTCGAGGGCAACCGCAACGGCACCACGCCCGCCGGCCTGATCAGCATCGAGACCGGCGGCTCGCGCCAGGTCTGGCCGGTCGCCGGCGGCGCCGGCGCGGTCGCCGTGCCGGAAATGACCGGCTCGACGGGTTCGACCGGCAATTCGGCGGGCGAATAACGGACCTGTTCATCGAGCGGCCGGGGCCCTTGCCCTTTCGTCACGGGTACCACCGCGGAGAACGATCGCTCCGGCGGCGGCGATCGACGCCATTCCCGCCAGCGTCGCGGAATCCGGTATTTCCCCGAAGAACACGAAACCCCAGAGCGCCGCAAAGGCCAGATAGGCGTAGTCGAAGGTTGCGATCACCTGCGGCCGGGGCGACTGATAGGCCTTGGCGAGGCCGATGCTGACTGCGATCATGAGGATCGCGAGAAGGGCGACAAGCGCCATGTCGCGACCGCCCATGCGGGTCCAGGGTCCGAACAGGAACGGATACGGGTTCCGAACGTCATCGGCGACGAGGGCGATCAACAGGCTCGCAAGGATCCCGAATGCAAGCACCGTCAGGTTTAGCCACAGGGCCAGTGTGAACGCCGGAACATGGCTGCATTTCGCGCGCGTCAGCGCGGCAGCGACGGCGTAGAGAAAGGCGGCAGCCACCGGGACGAGAGCCAGTGGGGTGAAGCCGGACGCGGCGGGCCGGACGATCAGCAACACGCCGGCTAAGCCGATGAGGATCGCGATCCAGTGACGCACCGTGACCCGCTCGCGCAGAACGACCGCCGACAGGACGACGATGAAGAGCGGACCCGTGTAGAGCGATGCGGCGATCACCGAGAGATCGAGCACCGGGACGGCCGCATAGATACCCAGATACATCAGCGTGAGGGCCAGGCTGCGCAGCAGGATCCATCCGAGTCCCGCCGGCCGGACGCACCCGCGCGCCAGGAACAGGAGAACCGGAACGACGAACAGCGAGCGCAAGACATAGATCTGCCACAAGGGCATCGCGGCGCTCGAATATTTGACGATGGCGTCGGTGAGCGCCATGGCGAAGACCGTCGCGAGGATCGTGGCGATGCCCGCGGTAAGTGAAGGCGGTCCGTCTTTCGTGATTGGCATGATCGGGCTCCTCGTAGGTGGGAGCCAAGCTTGTCAGTCGGCGATAATGTCGTATAGTCGGCTTAATAGAAGTATAAAGATCGAAATTATCGAATAATGAATCGCGCCGACCTTGCCGCCCTGCAGACCTTCATCGCCATTGCCGAGCAAGGCTCCCTGCGCGCCGCCGCGCGGGTCCTGGGCGTCAATCCCCCCGCGGTCTCGCATCAGCTGAAAAGCTTCGAAGAGCGGCTGGGGACCGCGCTGTTCCTGCGCAGCACCCGGTCGGTGACCCTAACCGATGCGGGCAAGGTCCTCTACGCAAGCACCAGCCACCTGCTGGCGGCCGCCGAAGAGGCCCTGTCGGTGGCCAGCGACAACGCGAAGAGCCGTGCCGGTCGACTGCGTATCACGCTTCCCTATCGCGCCTGGCAGGCGATCGTGGCTCCGGGACTGGCGGCCTTTCATGCGGCCTGTCCCGACATCGAACTCGACCTGACGATTGACGAGGCGCTGACGGATATCGTCGCGCACGGGTTCCATGCCGGCATCCGGCTCGGCGATTACCTGCAGGACGATATGATCGCCATTCGCCTGTCGCAGTCCGAGGAAGCGGCCTATGTCGCCGCCCCGGCCTATCTGCAAC
>Ga0070729_10004335_pt1 | contig 15561 bp, 13 predicted proteins | sample tdDd472_FD_66725 | JGI IMG/M metagenome (GOLD analysis project Ga0070729, IMG submission 66725) | Marine sediment microbial communities from the Atlantic coast under amendment with organic carbon and nitrate - tdDd47.2 | ecosystem: Environmental > Aquatic > Marine > Coastal > Sediment | place...
TCCTCCATCGCAATTGATTCAAATAATCACCCCCGTATTAGTTATTTTGATGATACAAATGATGATCTTAAATTTGCATATTGGAATGGTTTATCTTGGCAGATTGAGACGGTGGATAGTTATGGGTCCGTAGGATGGTTCTCTTCCATCGCAATTGATTCATCAGATAATGTCCATATTAGCCACGGTAAATTCAACGAATTGAAGGCTGATTGGAATCTCAACTATACTACAAATGCTTCCGGAAAATGGGCTATGGAGACTGTGGACAGTGGTGGATCGATAGGATGGTTTCCTTCCATCGCGATTGATTCATCGGATAATGTCCATATTAGCTATAGCGATGGGGATAACGAAGATCTCAAGTACACTACAGATGCTTCCGGAGAATGGGTTGCGGAGACAGTGGATAGTGATGGATCGGTAGGATGGTTTCCTTCCATCGCAATTGATTCAAATAATCATCCCCATATTAGTTATTTTGATGATACAAATGATTCCCTTAAATATGTAAAAGCAGGACCAGACACCGATGATGATACTGGTTGGACCTGTTTTATCGCAACTGCAGCTTTCGGTTCTTCTATGGAGCCTCATGTAAAGATTCTTCGGGATTTCCGAGACCGCTTTTTGCTTCACAACTCAGTAGGCAAGGGTTTTATGCGTCTTTACTATACCTATTCACCACCTATGGCCGATTTCATCGCAGAACATGACAGCCTGAGAGCGGTTGTGAGTGTGAGCCTATTGCCGGTTGTGGGTGTAAGCTGGGTTGTATTGAAGATTGGCCCTGCATCCACAATGGCACTCATGCTTCTCTTGATCTCTGGTTTTATAGGATTTGTGAGGTTTAGACGAAAGTATAAGATCTAAACACTCGCTAATGAACAACATTGAGGGACTCTGGGAGACGTACATAAGTTTATAAGTTGCTTTGAGAAACAACAGGGTCGCAATTGAACCTTTTAAATTTTTTGTAAAACCGGCGGTTTCATCATACCGAAACAACTCCACAAAAGCTTTTATCACTTCACAGCGCCTCAAGATTTCGTTGCATGAGCTCGAACAATGATTACAATGTTCCAAGGCAGGGGGCACATTGCCGCTGGGGATAAAAACCTTGATGACCGATCACCCTTTATAGAACCGCACAGGCAAGTTTTCCAGAATAAAAGGATTGAATCATGGTACTGAAAACAGATCTTCAAAATCATAAAAACTGTTCGGAGGACTGTACCGATGAGGCCGAAAAATTCGATGTCGACGCAATGAGACGCATGATTGTCGACTTCCTGGCAGAACAACGGGACGGGAGCGGCACACTGGCATCATTGACGTTTGACAATCGTTTTGCCCGTGAGCTGCCGGCTGACCCTGAAACGAGCAACCGGCCTCGCCAGGTGACAGGGGCGTGTTACACATTCGTACAGCCGACACGGGTCGCTGCACCGAAGCTGGTTGCCTTTTCCCGGGAAGTGGCGGCACTGCTGGACCTTTCTGTAGAAACCTGTGAATCCGATAAATTCCTAAATGTTTTCGCCGGCAATCGTATTCTGCCGGGCATGTCGCCCTATGCGACCTGTTACGGCGGCCATCAGTTCGGTAACTGGGCCGGGCAGCTGGGCGACGGACGCGCCATTAATCTGGGTGAAATCATCAATCAGCGGTCAGAACGCTGGGCTTTGCAAATCAAAGGCGCAGGCCCCACACCATACAGACGCGCAGCAGACGGTTTGGCGGTGTTACGCTCCTCGGTGCGTGAATTTTTGTGCAGCGAGGCCATGTTTCATTTGGGTGTGCCCACCACGCGTGCGTTAAGCCTTATATTAACCGGTGAACAGGTCGTGAGAGACATGTTTTACGACGGTAACCCAAAACCGGAACCGGGCGCTGTCGTCTGCCGCGTTGCGCCGTCATTCACGCGTTTCGGCAATTTTCAGATATTCGCCGCACGTGAAGAAATAGAGGTGTTGAAGCAACTGGTGGATTATACCATCCGCATCGATTTCCCCCATCTGGGCGATCCGTCGCCGGAGGTCTATCTCGAGTGGTTCGCGGAAGTGTGCCGAACAACCGCCGACCTGATCGTACACTGGATGCGCGTGGGGTTTGTGCATGGCGTGATGAACACGGACAATATGTCGATTCTCGGGCTCACCATTGATTACGGCCCCTACGGCTGGCTGGAAGATTATGATCCCGGCTGGACCCCGAACACCACCGACGCCGGCAGCCGTCGCTATTGTTACGGTAATCAGCCGCAAATGGCGCACTGGAACCTCGTTCAGCTGGCCAATGCCATCTATCCGTTGATTGGCAAGATTGAACCCCTGCAACAGGCACTGGATGTTTATGCGCAACACTTTCAAGAGGGTTGGCAGGCCATGATGGTCCAAAAACTGGGATTAGAGACTTTCGAGGCCGCCACGGATACCGCGTTATTCGACGAGCTGTTTGCAATCCTGCCTTTGGTTGAGACGGATATGACGATTTTTTTTCGTCGGCTGGCCATGATCGATGTTGATGTCAAATTCCTTGGCGATACCCGTGACGAAACACTCATGGCTCCGCTGATGCCCGCGTATTACGTTTCAGAACAGTTGACACACGCGTATCGAACGCGAATCGGGAGTTGGCTGAGTGATTATTTGATACGCCTGGCAAAGGACAATACATCCCATGAGACGCGACGCCGGCGCATGAACGCCGTCAACCCCAAATACGTGCTGCGAAACTACCTGGCCCAACTGGCCATCGACAAGGCTGAACAGGGTGATTTTTCACTGGTGAACGAATTGCTGGAGGTCATGCGATATCCTTACGATGAACAACCCGACAAGGAAGACTTTGCGAAAAAACGACCGGATTGGGCCCGTCACCGGGCCGGCTGTTCGATGCTGTCTTGCAGCTCTTGATCCGGGGGGAATCTCAGCAAAATCAGCAGTAGGGATTATAGGATGTCCCGTATTCCACACACAGTTATCGACAAAAAAACTGGAGTGATGATCCGCACTGTAACTGGAGAAATAACCTTTGAAAATATCACAATAATTTGATACAAATAAAAATTGTTTTCATGCCAAGGCAAACCTGTTGTTTTGGCCGATTGATATTCGCAAAGCCCAATATGAGTATTGGTAGGTTATAAAACAATCACATCTGCTTAAAGGAAGTCATACTAATGAAATTCAAACTTACCCACGTTATTCTTGCAAGTTTTATATTATCCGGGCTCTTTTTTTGGAATTTAGCACAGTCTGATACAACTAAAACACCGAAATCCAAACCCGACTATTACTTTAAAATGAAATCAGTGGACAAAGGGCGTTTCCTGGTAAAAGAATTAGGATGCAACGATTGTCATACCAACGGATATTTACAATCAAAAGGGAATATTCCAGAGAACAAATGGTTGACGGGCGATACCATCGGATGGCGAGGACCGCTGGGGACCTCCTATGGATTAAATCTCCGGCTATTATTCGACACTTTTAAAGAAGAGGAATGGATAGAAATGGCAAAGACATTAACAAATAGGCCCCCGATGCCGCACACCATCCTTAATGCAATGAACAATGAGGATCTTAAAGCTATTTACTGGTTTATTCGATACCTTGGCCCAAGTGGAAAACCTGCTCCAGCCTTCGAACCACATAGTTAATGTCTACCCATAAATGGTTTTACGGCATTGTTTTTAACAGTCACTGTTTGCGCAATGTTTTGGAAGCAATATAAAATACATATTTTGGGGGCCCTGGGGGACGTACATACGTTTATAAGTTGCTTTGAGAAAACAGCAGGGCCGGCAGTTAAATATGCTCCGCATTTAAGAAAACAAGGGACTAAAAGAGGGACGGGGTTGAATTTGCGCGTTTCTTTTTTTGCGTCAATAGAGGTTGCCTAGGAATTGGAAGGCGTCCATAAATATATAAATTGATTAAAATTAGGTACAAGTGTTATAAAAATTATTTGTATGAATTGTAGGCAGCCCCAAAATATATAATTGATTAATCACCTGATAATTTTTTTCGGAGGAGCCAATGCCAATTTACGAATATGAGTGTAAAGACTGTTCTTGCTGCTTTGAAGTACTTCTGCTGTTTTCCAATGATCCGCCCCCCCAATGCCCCGAATGCCAGTGTAAGGATGTGGCGAAACTAATTTCTTCCTCCACCATGAGACAGAGAGAAGAGTATACCGGGGCGGGTGGTATGCTTGATCCTTTTGTCGGCCCGTCTTTTTCGGGCGGATCGAGCTAAAGGGAAATAAACGGGGAAATAGGCGGGACGTCTATGATTTCATGCGTTTTGGGATCAACGGGACGATGTTGAAATATTGACATTTGAACTTTCAGGACGTCCATAAATCCGGGGGTTGTGGATCAAACCTTGATTCTTGACTATAAAAGAATGTCAGGTGCAACCGTAGAATTTCCTTGGATTGAAAAAACGATTTGATTAACCTGCTTCGGACGATATCTGTAATATATCGATATTGAGATACTGGCAAGTATTCCGTAATCAAGCAGATCTTCAAACCATTGATCCATTTTACTCAAGTTTTGAAGGTGGAGGTCCTGATGAAGTTTACAGCATTTACTAAAACGCTTACTCTTTTTTCCATTACGCTTTTTATTGTGGGCGCGGATTACATGACACGTGATATGATCCCTAAGGGCACGGATGTCTCTACCATCAGGTGTAGTGGCAGACTTGTTTCTATAGGAGACCTCTCCCGAGACGTTTTAAAAAAATGTGGTGAACCTATAAAGGAAACTCGAATTTTAGACGAGCCTTATCGTATTTGGGTTTATCGATTGGGTCAATCAGATCATGTTTATTATTTAGCTTTTATGTATGAAAAATTGCAGCGCATTTACGACGTAAAATGCTGGGAAGATAATCCGGATTGTGAATGAGGCAACAAAAGCTGTTTTAGCTGATGATATTCGATCCTTTAAATGTTAATAGGTTTTGATCGCTTTGCACTTGCTCAAGAATAAAAATTATCGATTGCAGGTTTCTGCCTAAATCTTGAATATTGACTGTCCCCAAAATACGTTAACTTCGATTTGGAATTGTCAAACGCCAAATTTTTTATACCTGCTGAGACTGCCGAAAAACACGATTAACCCCTAATGAGGTCGTCGCTGCGGTTTGTAATGAATTTAATTGGGACCGCCATCTGATTTTACATAAAGGCCGCAAAAAAAATTGGCAAGGGATGTGGCGATTTATCTGTGCCGCGATCTCACCGGAGAAAGCGGGGTCGAGCTGGGGCGATACTTCGGCAACATATCCGTAGCCGGCATAACGGTAAGGCACAATCACATTTCAAAAGAAATTCAAAATAACAGGCGATTGAAGGGTAAGATAAATCGACTCAAGAAGCGAATAATTAATAATTAAGATGCGACCCCAATGGGTCGCGGTTCACTGTGTAAGGGCAAAAAGGGAACGTAAAGGCAGGAATCCTGCAACCTGGGATGACTTGATGCTTGAACCAAGGAAGGTTGTTACATATAGGTGTTAAGGGAAATTGAGGGACAGGGTTAACGGCAAGAAGTTGTATTAAAAGCAAAAAATACAATAGGTGCAATATGAACAATATGACATTAAGAAAAACCATATCGGTGTTTCTTTTTATATTCGTAATCATTTTGACAGCTACCATTAAATCCGTTTTTGCTGACACACGATATGTTTCTGATGAGTTAATCATTTCTGTGCGTGATGGACAAAATCAAGATGACAATGTTTTAGGAAACATTAGGACGGGAACAGCGATTGATGTGCTCGAAGAGAAAGGACGTTATTTAAGGATTAAGACTGAAGATGGCCTTGAAGGTTGGGTTCAGGCACAATATATAATTTCAGAAAAACCTAATGGCCGGATCATTGAGGATTTAAGAAATGAGATAAATGAATTATACAAGAAAATCGAGTTGTCAAAAAATGAACAAGGTTCCTTATCAGACAAATTATTGGCAACAAAGAAAATCAATGAAATTAGGGTTAGGGAGTTAGAACAGGAAGTAAATATTAATCAGAAAAATACTACAAAAGCAAAGAGTGAGCTGATTGAACTTAATAAAAAATATAAAAAACTTCTTAGCAACTCAGAAAATACGGATGAACTGATCAAAAAACTCGAGAAGTCGAAGCAATTGGACTCAAAACTAAAAGCTGATATCAGCAATCTAAAAAAAGACAGTCAAAATCCCCTAAAATCAAGCATAATCCAGCCGTTTCTTGCAGGAGCTGGGGTCCTTATCGTTGGATTCATTCTTGGGGGATTAGCGAGAAGAAGGAAGAGATCTAAATTTTATTGATGGGCTTGGAAAATTTATGAGGGAATAAATATATGGCTCTTCACATAAATGCAACTGTAAAGATCTACGGTTATCAAGATTTCTACAAATTTGATGGTGAATTAAGATACCTTTTCATTATTTGGCACACAAGCTGCCTTTTACTATAATCCTATTATCAAACAGGAAAATCTTGGAGTTGTATTTAAAGGAGCAACTCAATATGTGCGAATTCTGTGTAAAACACGGTGATGGCAAGAAGTGGTATCTTGCAATGGAAAACTACTCACGGGAGCTACTCCACCAGCAGGATCGCATTGGGTATATGAGTTATTTCGCAAATACTTTCGAAGAACGAGTTCCCAGAAGCCTAACCCAGCTGGAAAAGCTCTCCCGTACGCCATTTCTCAATATAGCAAAACTTTTTCTCACACCATCACAGAAGCGGGATCACTTCGGTCAAATCGTCCCCTTGGAGGATATGGAGCAAATTCTTGCCCAGATGGATGGTATTTTTCGGCTGTCGTGTCCTTGCCGCCGGGTGACCACGGGGCAGAAGAACGCACGATACTGTTACGCCTTAACGGCAGACCCACAGCTGGCTGCTGAAGTTGACAACTCTTTCAGCCTCGAGGTTATCACATCTTCCGAGGCAATTGAGTCGATCCGAACCCTGGATAAAGAAGGTCTGTTCCATTCCATCTGGACGTTCAAAACCCCGTATATTGGTGCGGTATGCAATTGTGACCAGGATTGCATCGCGTACCGTATTTCCTATTCACGCAGTTACTACCAGGTAATGTTTCGAGGCGAGTATGTCGGGCGGGTGGATTTCGACGCCTGCAATGGGTGCCGGAATTGCATGCGGCAATGCCATTTCGGGGCAATCCGTTATTCCGTAGCGAATAAGAAAGTGGAGATAGACGTTCGTCAATGTTTCGGTTGTGGGGTATGCCGGGCAATCTGCCAGAATGACGCCATTACACTCCATGCCCGAAGCGCAGACCCTGTGGCTGTAAAAATATGGTGAGATGTGTTTCTTAAATAAGACTGTTAGATGGGTGGTATAACGTCTGTAATATTTTGACATTAAAATTCAGTTTGAAATCATCAACTCAAAACCTGTTATTTTGCTATAAAACACACGTATCATGTCTATATAAAATCTTGTGATATCGTTTTTGGATAAGGGCAAGCCCGTTTTAATGGGTTTACCCTTTTGATTTTTCAGGGATTTTGGGATATATGTAATCGGTGAAAATTGACGTTGGTTCGGGGGTATGAAGAGTTATTTTCTATTTTTACCAGCAATTGGATAAAATTTATTGCTGAAGGTGTAAAAATATTGTAAGTTATTTATGGTGGGACGGTGACCATCGGTCCAAGTTCCAGGATCATGTCTTTGCCCTGGGGCGTTAGGACATTCTCTATCCAAAGAGACTTAATCCTGTTATCAGGAGCGCCGACATGCTTATGGCGCCGTCTCGCCAACTTCGCAAATCCAAATCAAAAATGTATTGATTCTGTTTCCAAATCTTCAACGAAATCGAGCCGAAGCCGATTAAAGACATGAGGGTCGCATCCCAGTTAGATACAAGCAACAACGTTTAACCCCAGTACGATAGTAAACTACCTAAACTCGAGCCGACCTTGGGATTGAGCCGAAGGGAATCAGAGAAACCTTTACCGAAGCCATTTCATGGCTTTTGTTTCGCAACCAAATCAAGAAAAAAATCGCACAAAGAATCATCGTCAAATTTCCTATAGATCCTGAGTGGGTGAATTACGAATAGGATTTGATATAATGACCTCGCCATCCCAAACAACATATTAAAAAATCTCTAATCCACTATTTTTCTTGACCATACAAGCACATTGGTGTATCTATCTGCTTGAATTGAAAGCTGATTTTTAGGATCTAATTATTGTCTAATCTGATTCTTGATCGAGTATAGGATTTTCCATAACCAGCACCGAAAACTTCCTCTGAAGCTGATTCAGCAGCATCGTTACCGTTAACAATCTGGCAACAATGAGTTATTTACTTTGAAAGGGGGTTATATCATGGCAAAGGCAATTGTTCTAATTACGTCAAATCCGGGTGTCGACCGTGAGGTCGCCGGTGAAGTCAAGAAAATCGAAGGAGTGGAAAATGTCTATTTGACTGCCGGGCGTTTTGATGTCGTGGCAGAGTTACAGACTCCTGATGACGCCAGTATGCTTTCTGTGACATATGACAAGATAAGAGTCATTGGCGGCATTAGAGATACACACACCATGTTCTGCTTGAAAGTTTAGCCGTATACCGTTCCGATTTTGGGCTGGAGTTGGAGCTTGGCTCCAGCCCCATCCTGTTTCTTACCCATTTCCTGGAAAACAAGAGGGGCAAGAAAACTATCGGGCTGTTGTGAAAGCTTGACATTTCAGGATAATTATTATGGCAATAGTCAGAATAAAGGTCTTTTCCGATTACCTTTGACCCTTCTGCTGGCTGGCGGAGCCGGCCTTAAACAAGCTTACGCAAGAAGATTCTGCTGTGGAAGTGATCTGGTGCGCGTTCGAGCTGCGTCCCGATCCTGTGCCCACTCTGGATCCAAAAGGAGAATATCTGCAGAGAGTCTGGAGAGATTCTGTCCATCCTTTGTCCGAGAAGTTGGGTTTTCATATGAAACTACCCCCGGTGCAGCCCCGCTCGCGCCGGGCCCACGAAGCCTCGCACTGGGCCAATGCGCAAGGTTATTTTAATGATTATAACCTTTCGATCTTTGAAGCCTTTTTTGAAAGGGGGGAGGATATCGGTAAAAAAGATGTCCTTGTCCGGCTGGCATCGGATCTGGGCCTGGACGGCGAAGCGCTGCGGTCTGCGCTGGAACAACGCGTTTTTGAGAAAAGCGTTTTGGCAGAGGAGGAGGAGGCTGAGCGCTATGGCGTCCAAGCGGTTCCGGCCTTTGTTGCCGGGGGTCAGATGATGTTGAGTGGTGTACAACCTTTGGATCGACTCAGGGATTTGGTTGCATGGGCGCGTAAAAAATGATTGCAGGATGAATGTGTTAGGTTGTCTGATGCAGTTGTCAAACCCAACGTGAATAAGAATACGAAATGATTTTTAGGGAAAGAGTGTCAGGGGAAAACACAGCATTTACTTGGATTAAAAAAGGCGATTTGTTTAGCCCGCTCGAAGTCCTTGGTCGAGTTGCTGCACGTTTAGGCGCTGTTGCAGTTAAGGAGGGCACCATGAATAAACAATGGATAAAAAGGGTTCATCATTTACCCAAAGGCGTGTGTCTACTTGGGGTGATCGGCTTGGCACTTCTGCTCATCGGATGCGGAAAAGCTGAAGAGAAACCATCGATTGCCCATGAACCGCTATCGTATAAGATGGATGCATTCAAGCCGTACATTTCTGATCAAACCATGCGCGTTCACTATGGTAAACACTATACCGGATATGTTGACAAGGCAAACCAGTTCCTTAAAGGGGGAGGTTTTGAAGGTAAAACTGCTGATGAGATTATAGTGCTCACAGCCGGAAAAAAAGAATACACCGCGATCTTTAACAATACTGCCCAGGCCTGGAATCATGCTTTTTTCTGGAAATGCCTTAAACCTGGGAGTGGAACGGTCGGTAGCGAGCTGGCTGATTTGATCATAAAATCGTTTGGAAGCTTCGACACCTTTAAACAAAAATTTCTGGAGGCGGCCAAAAACCAGTTTGGAAGTGGCTGGACCTGGCTGGTCCTTGACGGTGAGAAACTAAAGATTGTCACCACCACCAATGCGGACACGCCCATAGCCCACGGGTTGAAGCCGATCTTCACGGTGGATGTCTGGGAACATGCCTACTATTTGGACTATCAGAATCGCAGGGCAGACTTTGTTAAAAATGTACTCAATCACCTCGCCGACTGGGATTTCGTTGCGTCCCAGCTGAAATCATCGGAGAAATGATTCTTTTCCGTTGCTCAAAGCATCAAGAAGGACAAGCGAGAGCATGGTGAGCTTTTCCACTATGCGTCCATCAATACCGACGTGCTGGGTTGACTGATCGAACGCGCCTCCGGGCAGCGGTACATTTAATTTAAAAATCATTAAGGACAGGAAGAAACCAGATGGTTGAACATTCTGAAGAAAAAGGACGACAGTATAAACCCAAACTCGGCAACACGCTGGTTTCCAAGGGGTATGTCACAGAAGAAGAACTATATAAGGCGTTATCAGAACAAAGGGTCAGACTTGGTGAGGTTTTAGTTCGATCTGATCGTATAACAGCTGAACAATTGCACATTGCCCTAAGTCATCAAAAGAAGGAATCGATTAAGATTGGCGAGATATGTAAAAAAATGGGATATATAACGTCTGAAGACCTCAATTGGGCTTTGAATAGAATGAAGAGAAGACTCGGAGAGATCCTAATCGAAATTGGCGTCCTCAAAAATAATGAATTGCAACACGCATTAGCTTTACAAAAAGAATCTCCACAGGACCCGTAGTGGAATTTAGGGGGAGATAAAAGACATGGGGTCGCATCCCAGTTAAATACAAGCAACAACGTTTAACCCCAGTACGATAGTAAACTACCTACCCCGGCAAAATCCCCAGTGGGGTCTGCGTAGCAGAATTTCACAGGGCACAGCGGGGCAGGCGGGATAAATCTTAATTGTTAATTATTGGCACTTTTTTACCTATCCGTGCGCCTTTCAGGGACGCCCATCAAATTATAACTCAAGTTTCGCAGCCTATAATCGGTGTAGTGAATAAAAGGGATATCTATGATTTTATGTCTTTCTTTATAGATTGTTTATGATACCTACTATCTATTCTACAGGAAGATAGAATAGATTAGCCTGGAGCTTGGTATTATGTGATTGTCATGGGTAAGCCTATCATCTACCTCGCTTGGAAGCGATTTATATAATCTCACTTTGACGATATGAAGTGTAATTTGGATTATTGATAAACATGTTAAAATTATGTGGACTAAGAGGATGGTATCCCGGTTTGATCATGGCAATTGCATTTTTTCAGTTTATACCTTTGGGCGTATTAGTTCCCGCCAGATGCTCGGCTGAACACCTTTATGCCCTGAATTTATACGCGGGCCGTTTAACTTCAAATCATTGGGAGGAATTTTTTAGCAGCGAATTAGATTTCAGAGATTCTTATCTGGTAACGGCAGCGTTAGCACGTCGTATTGGCGCATATGAGGACAAGGCGAGTTTTGAAATCGAAGGCCAAATCGTTAAGCATTTTAATGTCCAGACACACTGGGAACTGAACGCCCTGATTGTAGCTCGCTGGGAGGCGTTCTGGTGGGATGATGTCCTCGACACCAGCGTGGCCTTTGGTTTGGGGCCTTCCTATGCCGCGGATGAGCCGGAAATTGAAACAGAAATTTATGGGGATACGTCACAGTTCATGATTTATTGGATGTTGGAGCTGGCCCTTGGCCTGCCTGACTATCCCCGTGTTGCATTAATTGCGCGCATTCATCACCGCTCCGATGCTTTTGGTTTAATTGCCGATGAAGGCGGTTCCAACGCTCTCGCGTTTGGCCTAAAATGGCGATTTTAGACCACTAAAATATGGTTGCGATTTCGATATGAAGTCATCAGCTTAAAACATGCTCTATCTATATAAATTGCACATATCATGTCCATAAAATTCGAATGATATAATTTTTTGAATGGGGGATTATTTTTTTACCGTTTGTCCTTTTTGACTTTTGTGGATCTTTGATATATGAATAAAACAAGGTTTGGTTTCAGGTTTTTGTTCATGGCAAGATATGACAGCTTCTGATAAGTGTCTAAACACGGTTATCAACTCTTATATATCGAGTAGGCAGACGCTAGATGCAAATACCGTTGCTCAGCCGACTAATAAATTGTATTCTATATTTGGACCTCAAAATCACCTTTCTAACAATATTGACACTATTTTTTTTACTTCCATCACCCGCGTTTGCCGAGAAAGAAAAAAAAGAAAATGTCTTCAATACTTTTACATTGTACTGGGAAAATGACACATTTGGAGGTACTGACAGCAATTACACCAACGGTATCCAGCTAAGCTGGAGCACCCCTTACCTGACAAACAACCCAAAAGATGAGCACCTGCCCGGTTGGAGTTATCCGGTCATCAACCGGCTGCCTTTTGTAAAAAACCCGACCGCCCAACGTGCCATATCATTATCCCTCGGACAGCTGATGTTTACCCCTGAAGATACACGAACCAAAGAACTTATCGAAGATGATCGTCCGTATGCGGGCTACCTTTATTTTGGAGTCGGATTTAATAGCATACTCAGTAACCGAAAAGATACCTGGCAATTCAATGTCGGTGTTGTTGGTCCCGCTTCCCTTGCTCAGGAAACCCAAGATTTTGTACATGACTTGATTGATTCTCCACGCGCTCAGGGTTGGGATAATCAACTTCAAAACGAACCGGCAATAGAAGCTGTTTATGAAACCAAGTGGCGGATGCTTTACTCACAGAACCACAATGGTTTTGGCTATGATTTGATACCCCATATAGGCGGACGCCTCGGTAATGTAAACATTAACGCTAACTGTGGTGCCGAATTTCGTCTGGGGTGGTTCATCCCTGGCGACTTTGGCAGTTGCCCTATTCGGCCGGGATGTGACATAAACCCGGCTTCCTATCATGATAAGACCGGAGATTTCAGAAGAATTCGTACCAGCGTCCATCTGTTTACCATATTGGATAGCCGTTTGGTATTACGAGACATTTTTCTCGATGGCAATACATTCAAAGAAAGCCATAGTGTGGACAAGAAATATTTTGTTGCAGACCTAACGGTAGGCATAGCAGTAAACTATCGCAGGTGTAAATTCAGCTTTGCTTATACGTTTCGGACCAAAGAATTCGAAGAACAGCGTGATCCGTATGCCTTTGGGTCTTTCACGATCGCTTTCACTTATTAACAGTTGTTTCGAAGCCTCGGATTGCAGCCATAAAGACATGGGGTCGCATCTTAATTAATAATTATTGACGAGATGCAATGATGCTTGAAAAATATCTTCACAAATTATCGAACTTAAGAACAGATAGGGGGCATAGTAGATATCCTGGCTTACATCATGCAAATAAGGACCCCCAAAAGTTCAAGATTTACAAACCCTATCTTCAACGATATTAATCTGATGTTGCCTAGGAGGATATGATATCGGCAATGCGAGATGGTTTGTGATAATTATCTGAATCAACTCATTTGCAACTCCTTTCTTGATAAGGACAAAAGGATTCTGAGCTTATGGGGCTTCTCAAAAAAATTTTCAGTCAAGATCCTGAAAAGACTGAGCAGAAGGGTGATGCCTTTTTAAAGGCCTCCGATTGGGGCAGGGCAAAGCTTGAATTCGAAAAGGCCCTGGACGCATTGGAAAAAACATCGTCTGATGATGTTTCAGAAACAAGGCTTCGGGATAAACTGGTTCAGGCCAAAGGGGCCCTGGCACACAAACACAGGCAGGCCGGTGAAGATTTGATGGAGGCCGAATATTACGATGAGGCGAGGGGATTTCTTCAATTGGCCCTCGACCTGACCCGGGACCCTGCATTGATATCCGCTGTTGAAAAGCTTATGCATGAGATTGGACGCCTTTCAGCCGGAGATATTCAAATGGAAGTGCCCCGATCTGACCTGACTCCCCTCGCCGATGACGAGACATACACCGGTGATCAGGACGATGAGACTTTTATGGCACTCTGCAGTGCACTGCCCGAAGAGGTTGAGGAGGCCTACCTTTCCTATGGAGGGTCCTTTAAAACCGGTTATCTCGCGCTGAACCGGGGAGACTTTGATCTTGCAGTCGATGACCTGTCTCATGCCTTGAAGGAGAACCCTGCCCCGGATTCAATTATCCCCCTTGAGCTAGCCACGGCCTACCTGAACCTGGAGAAATTGGATGAAGCCCGCCGTCTGCTGGAGACCTTTCTCCAACATCATCCGGATGCCCTGCCGGGTTATCAGGTGCTTTGCGAGGTTTACTGGGGAATGGGGGCCTTTGATCAGGCTGAAACCCTTCTTGCCGATTGCCCGGATGACCTTAAAAATTCTTTGGCCTATGTCCTCCTCCGTGGCGAAACCCTGTGTCAGGCCGGGAGACATTCGGAAGCCGCCTCTCTCTATCAGGATTTCATGGAGGCATACGGATGGAACGAACCACTAGTGATTGCGCTTGCCGGCACATTGGAGACATTGGGAGACCTTGAAAGCGCCCGGGATCTGTATGCCGAAATCATGGATCAGTGCCGCAGCTGTCATACCCGCATCGATCCTCTGATCAAACGAAAATTCGCAGATATCAGCTTTGATTTAGGCCAGCATTCTTCAGCGATTATGGAAATGTATCTTTCCCTGGCTCAGGATGATCCGGAAAATGCTCCGCTATATTTTCAAAAGATCAGCCGAATATATGCCTCGATGGGAAATGAGGAGGAAGCACGCCGTTTCCGGGTATTCGCCCAACAGGCAGAGAAGAAAATGAGGTCGCATCTTAATTATTAAGGTTCTTCTCCAATTTAGTTGGAGAAGAGGGCCTAAGCTTCAAGGGGTCAAGGATTTGATGAATCAAGGTGGCAAGGGGCTGTTTTCTAAAGACTTTATCAGCGCCTTTAACATTCTTTCGATTTCTGCGATGTCTTTATTTGTACGGCTTTAAGTAAAACAGCCCCTTCCAGGGGTCATCCAAAGCCGGGTCCTCTGGACCCGGATATTTACTTCGATTGAGAAATATTGGTCGAATCCCACGCTGTTTTTTGATTTGAGCCACTGAGCACCATTAAGGAGTATGTATTCCTTCACCATTTAAGACTCATGCAAGTATCCTGAAACCACAAACCTTGCCACACCCAGCCGTCTCTGATATTGTTCCCGCAACATTTCGTTTTTGTACGTTTAAGTGTGAATCCCCAATTTTTTTTAAAATAACAAATAATCAGCTTGCTTTCTGCAAAAAGAGTGTTATTATCCATTTATTCAACAAGGCTCTACCTTCAATTGGTGGGGCGGTTTTTTTCTGAAGGAACAGTTCATTTTTTTAATGTGGCATCCTCCAGTTTGGGATTTTGAAAATTTTTTGAAAGGAGGATGTTATAATGACTAATGGAACTGTTAAGTGGTTTAGCGACCATAAAGGGTTCGGATTCATTGAGCAGGAAGACGGAGCAGATGTGTTTGTTCATCATTCAGCAATCAATGCAGCCGGTTTTAAATCCCTCAATGAAGGCGA
>Ga0070729_10004336_pt1 | contig 15557 bp, 15 predicted proteins | sample tdDd472_FD_66725 | JGI IMG/M metagenome (GOLD analysis project Ga0070729, IMG submission 66725) | Marine sediment microbial communities from the Atlantic coast under amendment with organic carbon and nitrate - tdDd47.2 | ecosystem: Environmental > Aquatic > Marine > Coastal > Sediment | place...
GCCAAAGACAGCGAGCGCAATAGCGGCACCTGGATAGACTGCTTGCATCGGTTGCATGAACATCAGGGTTTGTGCCTCGTTCAGCATACGGCCCCAGGATGGGTTTGGTGGCTGTGTGCCAAGTCCCAAATAGGAGAGGGCTGCCTCTGCTAGAATGGCGATTGCAAATTGTATGGTCGCCTGAACAATAATGATGGAGAGGATATTGGGCAAAATATGCTCAATGGTGATCCGGAACTTCCCCTTGCCGGAGGCGCGGGATGCCATCACATATTCACGGGTCCATATGGCATTGGCAGAGCCACGGGTTAGCCGGGCAAAGACAGGAATGTTATATATACCAATAGCGATGATGGAATTGACACCGCCAGGGCCCAGAATAGCCGTGATCATAATCGCGGACAGAATAGCCGGAAAGGCGAAAGAGAAATCACTGAAGCGCATAATTAGCTCTTCGATCCAGCCTCGCTTAGCCGACGCATAAAGCCCAAGTGTCACACCAGCGAATAGACCGATAGAGACTGCGACGACACCCACAGTGATGGAGTTTTGTGTTCCCGTCATCAACATGGATGCGACGTCACGGCCAAACTGATCCGTCCCAAACCAATGCGCCGTAGAAGGACCTTTAAAACGGTCGGCAATGGTAATGACGATGGCTTCCCCGGGGGTCCAGAAAAGCGAAACGATAGCGCATAACAGCAGGAAGCCAGTTATAATGCCACCTATGACAAAGCTTCGGCTTCTCAGGCAGCGGGCGACAAAAGATTGTGATGTAGCCATACTCATATGTCGTGTGCCTTCAAGCGCGGATCCACGACCGCATATAGAATATCAACGATAAAGTTTACGAGAACCACCATTCCAGCGAGCATCAAAACCACATTTTCGACAACAATTGTGTCACGGTTATTGATAGCCTTTAGGACAGTTGAGCCGAGCCCCGGTAGATGAAAAACGTTTTCTACCACGACAGCACCGACGAGCAGGTTTCCAAATTGGAGGCCCATAACAGTGAGGACCGGGATCATGGCGTTGCGCAGAACATGAAGCCATAAGGTCGATTGTCGGCTAAGTCCTTTAGCACGAGCGGTTCGAACAAAATCTTCACGGTAGACTTCCAAAACAGAAGACCGGGTAATGCGGGCGAGGATTGCTCCTTGCACCGTGGCCAAGGCAACAGCCGGCAGAATAAGTGACTGAACGGCAGGCCAGAAACCGTCTTCCCAGCCCGGAAAGCCCCCTGGGGGAAACCATCGCAGGTTTACGGCGAAAAACAGCACTAATAGAACCGCAAGCCAAAAGTTTGGAATAGAAATCCCCAGCTGACTGATCCCCATCAGCGTAACGTCACTTGCCTTATTGTGGTGGGATGCTGCGTAAAGGCCAATGACAAGTGCCAAAACAACACTCAGTGTCATGGACATGAGTGCAAGCGGGATTGTAATTTTTAAAGCCCCTTCCACCAGTTCGGTCACAGGAACTTTATAGGCGTAGCTTGTCCCCAGATCACCGACCAGTAAGCCGCCGATCCAGCTGAAATACCGTTCCATAACCGGGCGATCAAGGCCCAGTTCCTTCGTCAGGGCCGCAATAGCATCAGGTGTGGCGTCAACGCCCAAAATCACCAGCGCCGGGTCCCCCGGAAGAATTTCCATAACGAGAAAGATCACCACTGACGCCCCAAAAAGGGTTGCCAGGAGCGTCATAAATCTCTTCACAAAGAAAACACTCATAATGTGTGTCTGAATGCCCTGTTAGTAGCTCAGATAATATAATTACTTTTTATGGTTCGACTGTAGGCAAACTAATGTTTGAAGTCAATCATTTGCGATTAGGCAATGAAACCTCGTTAAATGGTGCCTGCTGATCCCGGATTTTGCAATCATAATTCCCTTGCCGCGGGCTGTGTTGTGAATTAGTGTCCGCACATGTTGAGGACGGAACAGATATTCCCCATATCGGGCCCTGCCAAAGCCAGAAAGCGCCAGCAGCGCGGTGGCTTGCAGCGGATGTTTGCGTTCCTTGCGACTGTTGCTATTTTCCTGAATCTATTGGTTCCAATGACCCATAACGCTTTTGCTAAAGGCGTTGGAGAGGGTGCCTTCATTGAGGTTTGCACCCAAAATGGCGTTGCGAAAATCAACACAGCAGAATTACTTGGCGATAAAAGTACTCCTCTTGGCAGCAGTGAGAAGGCTTTTTGTGACGCCTGCCCTGATTGTCCGCTTTGTTGGTATGGGACAGCCGCTACCCTGAAAGAGGGTGGACTGGGATACCCTTATTTTGAAGAAAATAAAGTGGGCACTGGCCCCGTTCGTATTTCTGCCAATTTGATCGCAGAGCTTCATTGGTCGCGACCGGCCCTTAGGGCGCCCCCTGCTTTTACCTAAAAACAAGCAATCGATCCCTTAAGGGATCAAATGACATGCCGGTTTCCTCCGGCGGGTGTTAAATGGTGAAAGCATGAACAAGATCTTTGCATTTTCAGTTGCGGCATTGGTTGCCGTTGGAGTTATTATCACAGCACTTGTACTAACAGGCACATTGCCGGAACCGGGCGGTCAGAGCGGGCGCTCCGGTGTGATTGCGGGTGCACCACAGGTTGGCGGTGACTTTACACTCGTCAATAACAAGGGCGAGACGGTTACAGCGGAAGATTTCAAAGGAAAACTGATGATGGTTTTCTTTGGATACACTTTCTGCCCCGATGTCTGTCCCACTGAAATGAATGTGTTTGCACAGGTTATTCAAAGCCTTGGTGATAAAGCTGATGAAGTGACGCCAGTTTTTATCACTGTGGATCCGGAACGGGATACGCCTGAGGTGTTGGACGAATTTGTAAACTCGTTCGATCCGCGAATTGTGGGGCTAACGGGTACAAATGAGCAAATTGCGGATGTAAAGAAAGCTTACCGGGCTTATGGTCAGGCAGTGAACAAGGATGATGATCCAGACTATTATCTGGTAGATCATACATCGTTCAGTTACTTGATGGGGCGTGATGGCAAGCTGGATACTGTTTTCTCCTATGGCACCTCGCCGGAGGAAATCATTGATGTAATCAATGAAAAACTCTGATCGAGGATATTAAGATGAAAATGATGAAAAAAATGACACTGGCAGCTATTGCCGGACTGATAGCTATCGGATCTTTTATGTTGCCTGCAACGGCATCTGATCACGGTGGTCATAGTCAAATTGAAGTTGACGATGCGTGGGCACGTGCGCGGACAGCGACAGCAAAAGTTGCTGGTGCTTTCATGGAAATTGAAAATAAATCCGGTGAAGATGATCGACTGATCTCTGCGGCGTCCGAGATTTCAGAGCGTGTGGAACTTCATACCACCAAAATGAAAGATGGTATGATGCGTATGATGCAGATGAAAGAAGGCATTGTGATCCCAGCAGGTGAGGAAGTGAAATTCCAGCCAGGTGGGTATCACGTCATGTTTCTGGGCCTGAAAGGTAAACTTGAAGAAGGTTCCATGTTCCCGGTCACGCTTACATTTGAAAAAGCGGGCGACATTGAGGTTATGGTTCATGTGAAAGCAAGTGGCGCGATGGGCCAAGGTCACGGCAGCATGAAGCATAATGGGATGAAAAAGATGAAATCCAATTAAGTATGGATTGCGGTATGGGATGCGAGCATCCCATACCATCTATCATTAGAATTTTGCGACTGCCTTAACCGCAAGTTCGCCGTCTGGCCCTTTTGCCCAAACCTCGCAGCTATTCTCGTCCAGTTTCTTACCGCAGATGGAAAAAGGCGCGATGTCGAAAACGGGGTTCTGGTTTCTGAACTCAAATGATTTCAGGCTTTTACCAGGCATATTGTCGGTTGCCAGTTTCATCAGTAACGTGCCAATCAGTGGCCCATGCACCAAAAGCCCTGGGTATCCTTCCTCCTGGGTTACATAATCCCGATCATAATGAATGCGGTGACCATTATAGGTAAGCGCCGAATACCGGAACAGCATAACGGGATCCGGCGTAATCACTTCTTCAAACTCTGCGTCATCTGGGGCTAGCTCGGGTGGTTTTTTAGGGGCATCGGCGGCGGGGGCATCCCGAAACACGATATCTGTTTCTTCTTCGATATAGACCCCGTCATTATCCGAGATTTTATGTTCAACAGTCACGAAAACCAGTTTTCCTGTCCGGCCTTCTTTTTCGGCCACAGAAGTGACCGTTGAGACTTTATCTACGCTATCACCAGATTGCAGAGGCCGGAAAAATCGGATGCGGCCACCAGCCCACATTCGGCGCGGTAACTCAATCGGCGGCAAAAAACCACCCTTGTGGCTGTGACCATCGAGGGCCAACTGGGATTGTTTGGTTGTGGGCAGGAAATACATCCAATGAACACCCGGCGGCACAAATGTTGGTGCGGGAACGTCTTTATCCATTAGAGCAGCGAAGCCGTCCAAAGATTGTTGATGAATGGTTTCGTGACGTTTTTCGGTATTTCCAACCCAGTCCTGCAGATTTTTTTTCATTTTTCTTTTGAATCCGTTGCGTTTTCTTTCGTTTCTATTTTAGCATAAAGTCATTATATAGATAGAAACACACGTTGTAAGGACAGAGTAAGGCGTTAAAGGCATCTTGTCATATGAAAATGGAAGTTTACAAATTACCGGAACTGAACCTTACCAGGGCTGACACGGTTGGGGATGCGGCACAGCAGATTTTTAAAGAATGCGCGGCCCATCTGCATATCAATTTTGAACGCTTCCATGAAACCCAGGATGAAGCATCCCTGATGCAGATCCGCATCGGGATGCGGCGAACCCGGGTTGCGATGCAAATTTTCCGTCCTTTGGTTGCGCCCGAAACCCTAAAACGAACAATACGTGAATTTCGGTATTTTGGCTCTCTATTGGGGGATGCGCGGGATATGGATGTGTTCTTGTCCGGGATGTTGGATGAGACCTGCCCGCAGGAGAAGATGGAAGCGGATTATGCCCATCTGCGTTACTACGCCTATTTGATGCGCGATGATGAATATCAGGTTATTGAGCAGGAACTCACCGGTGGTCGGTTTGAGAAAGCTTTCAAGAATTTTGAAAAATGGCGGCAGTCTGACTGGAAGAAGCATTTGGGTCGTTCCGGCATGAAGCTGTTGGATAGTCCGCTCAAACCCTTTGCCCTTGAGGTCATAGAACATGGCCGTATGAACCTGTTGCATAAGGGAGCTTTTATTGAAGAGCGCTCAACCGAAGAGTTGCATAAAGTTCGTAAATATGTGAAGCGCTGCCGTTATCATTTGCGGTTTTTCTCATCCTTGATCCAGCCGGAAAAGCTAAACGAAGGATATGATGTCCTCGTTGCGATGCAGGATACATTGGGGCATGTCAATGATATGAAGGAGGGGATGCAGATTCTGAGCCGTTTAATTGCAGATGTGAACGCGGAGCATGTGTCCAATATCCTTCAGCTTATGTCGGTAAAAATCAGTGAGGCTAGTGGATCCGTTGCGGATAACCTGCATGAGTTTCAGAAAAACTGGCACCGATATGAAGACTATACTGTCGCGGAAAAAGACCTGATTTAAGGTTATTTTCTGAAGGGTAGGGTGATCATCCAAAGAATACTCTGGCGAAGGTCTTTCTGATATTTCTCAAGCCCAATGGTCATCCCAAGCTGCCCTTTATCGGGAGAGGCTTTATAAGTACCAAAAATCCGATCCCAAATTGCCAGATTGAACCCGAAATTGTGATTAAACTCTGGATACACTGCAGAATGATGGACACGGTGCATGTCTGGTGTCACGACAAACAGCCGTACAATTCGGTCTAGCCAGCCGGGAAGCGTCGCATTGGCATGATTAAACATGGCCATGGAACTGAGTAATATTTCAAACAGGATCACCGCAATAACAGGTGGGCCGAGCAAAAACACCAATCCCAGCTTAATTCCCATAGACAGGCAGATTTCAATCGGATGAAACCGGGCGCCTGTTGTCACGTCATAGTCGGGGTCCGCATGGTGCATTTTATGCAGGCGCCAGAGGATGGGAACATGGTGGAATATCACATGCTGTCCATAAATCACCATATCCTGAAGAATAATTGCGACGATAATAGCGGCCCAGACTGGTAACTCGATGTTATTCAAAAGTCCCCAGCCGTTCTCTTTGGCGTGAATTGCCATGCCAACAGCAAGGATTGGAAACAGGAAACGTAGTAGGAACGAGTTTAGGAAAGTGAGCCCCAGATTATTGACCCAGCGCCATAGTTTTGGCACGCGTAACTCGCGCCGCGGGGAAAGTATTTCCCAAAGCCCGACCGCAGCAAGGGTGCCAAAGAAAAAGCCCATACGAACCGTTGGTTCATTCTCTAGGATAAAATCAATCATGGCACCACTGTAAAACTTGCGAACAGTCTTGCATATGGGGATTATGCCACTGGTTTATCAAGAATTCGTCATTACACGGATGAAAGAGGCGACATGCTGTTATTAAAAGACGGTCCAGAAAAGGCACCCGTTAAAATCATCCTTGCCCATGGGGCGGGGGCACCCATGGACAGCCCCTTTATGGTTTGTTTCGCAGAAAAGTTAGGGGCGCTTGGGGTTTCAGTTGTCCGTTTTGAATTTCCCTATATGCAAAAACGGCGGGATGAAGGCACAAAGAAACCACCTGATCGGCAACCAAAATTACTGGAGTGTTGGAAAGAGGTTATCGAACAGGAGCGTCAAAGCGACCAGAAATTGGTGATTGGTGGAAAATCAATGGGCGGTCGTATGGCGTCCCTGATCGCGGATGAAGTTGGGGCAGATGGACTTGTTTGCCTTGGATACCCTTTTTATGCACCGGGAAAAATGGACAAACCCCGCACCGAACATCTGGAAGATATTAAATGCCCTACCCTGATTGTTCAGGGGGAGCGGGACAGCATGGGGGCGAAGGAAAATGTCGCTGCCTATAACCTGTCGAGTGCCATCACACTGAGTTGGTTGACTGATGGAGACCATAGCTTCAAACCCAGAAAGAAATCCGGTCTTACCGAAGAGGGGAATTGGGACGAGGGTGTTCAGGCAGTCGAGCAGTTTTTGAAGACCCTTTAGACCATAAAAAAGGGCCCGAAACAGGCCCTTTTTTAAAGAGTATGTTGAAAAGGCTTACAAGCGAGTGAAGCGTGCAGCAGCCCCTTTTTCAATGGCAGCTGCGGTCAGGCGATCTACGTCAAGTCCGTGCCGCAGAACTTCCAGTAGGCGCAACTCTTCCTGGCTAAGTTGTCCGTCACAAACGGCAATATCGCAAGCGATTGCATAGGCCATGTCGTAACATTTTTTTGGCAGGACAGCTTTGATTTTAGACGCCATTTTGTCCAAACCTTCGGTTTCCTGTAGTAGCTTGATTGAGCTTTCAGCATCAGCCGGGAGATGCTCTTCGTTATAATCACTAAAGATCGGCAAGGTACGTACAATTTCACCGATTGTGTTAAATTCCCGGTCTGTCATGTCTCCGTCTGCCGCGGAAACAAGCACCATGGTGGAGATCAGCGCGGTGTGAAGGTTAAGGGACATTCAGTCAAGCTCCTGTTGTAACTGTTTTTTGTTACTGCAGGATATGGCGATCATCCCTGATTATCCAAGGAAATTTTCTGTATTTCCTGATCTTTCTCAGCCAGAAAGTTGCGGGTCAATGAAATTGCATCTTTCAAACCAAGGCGTTCAACCGTTACGTCTGGCGGGAATGCAGATGTGAGGCGTGTCGGCATCATGCTGTCCAGCATGACAAAGACCCCGTAATCACTCTCACGTCGTAAAAGGCGACCATAGGCCTGTTTTAGTTTCAGGCGGGTGAGCATATCGTCGTAACGACTGCCACCAAAGGCTGCTTTGCGGGCCTTGTGTTTTAAATCAGGACGAGGCCAAGGAACGCGATCAAACACCATTAACCGCAAGGATCTTCCAGGGACATCTACGCCATCTCTGACGGCATCGGTGCCAAGCAGAATCGAATTTTCTTCTTCGCGAAAGATATCCACGAGTGTGGCAGTATCCATCGCGTCCATATGCTGCGCATATAAATCGATCCCACGATCAGCGAGAGGATCCGCAATATGATTATGTACCTCCCGCAAACGCCAAATGGCGGTAAATAAACCAATGCCGCCCCCACCGGCCGCTAGAAATAACTCCCGATAAGCTGCAGAGACATCACGGATATGATCCCGCCGTACATCAGTAACCACAATCACACGGGTGCGATTTGCGAAATCAAAAGGAGATGTCAAATAGGCCCGTTTAGGTGGGAGCGCCAGATGACCAACGCCTGTGCGCATATCCGCGCTGGACCAGTCTTCGTCACTGTCAATATGATCCCGAAGTGTGGCAGACGTGATCATCACCCCGTGTGAAGGTTTATATAATATCTCAGATAGAGGCTTGGTGGGATCAATCCAGCTGCGATAATATCCCAGATCAAAGTCACGGCCGCCCACACGCTCAATAGCCAACCAGTCCACAAAAATCTCGGGCGTTGGTGCGGATAGATTTTTTAGGATGCTCTGCCAAGGGGTAATCATTGTGCTGGTTCGGCGGGCAAGCCCCTGAACAGCGGCTTCAATCCTCTGACGGGTTGCAGTATCCAAGTCCTCTGCCTCATCATCCAGCCGCTGAACCAATGCTTTGGCGAGTTTTTGTAACGGCGTTGCCAGCTGTTGTAGGGCGTTGTGCAGTTCAGCGGCGGCCTCTTCGATGCCGGGGTTAAATTCAGTGGCCGGGCATTCAATGGAATAGGGGCTGTCCGGTGACTTGCTGCGGGCTTTTACCTGTCCTTTGATCAGGTGCAGGAACTTTTCCATGGGACCCTTGGGAAGGCCATCCTCTAGCCTTTTCAGCCATCCTTCGGAAGGTAGGCAATGACTGGCCTGCAGTGCATCCTGCAGGGCGTGAATGCCATCTTCACTATCGCCAAGCAAATCCGTAATCCGTTTTTCAAGGCCACGCATCCGTCCCTTTCGGGCCGTATCGCTACCAGAAACCCAACGGCGAAGTTCCGTTCCTTCAAGGCCAGTCAGGTGTGCGGAAAAGGCACTGTCGGCGGCATCGAACAGGTGATGCCCCTCGTCAAAGACATGGCGTTTGGGAAGGTTGGGGTCATCTGGACGGGTGGCGGCGTTGATCATTACCAGGGCGTGATTGGCGATGACGATATTTGCCTTTCGTGCCTCACGTGTGGATTTTTCGATGAAACACTTTTTGTAATGACTACAGGCGGAATAGATGCATTCCCCTCGCCGGTCAGCTAATCGATTAATTCGTCCATGCCCTGCAAGTTCAAACAGCCAGCCGGGCAAGTCCCCACCCATATCCCCGTCGCGGGTCGTTTGTAGCCAGCGGGCAATCATACCCAGAATGATCCGATCCCCCTGCATGGCCGCACCACCTTGCAAGGCTTCTTCGTAATTGAGCAGGCAGACATAATTTTCCCGCCCTTTACGGACGACCACTTTGCGAGACTTTTCCGCCGGATCCGGGTAAAGGCGATCCAGTTCCTCGTCAATTTGCCGTTGCAGGTTCTTGGTATAGGTGGAGAGCCAGACGGCCGCGCCGTTTTTTTCCGCCCATAGGCTGGCAGGGGCAATGTAACCGAGGGTTTTACCTGTGCCTGTCCCGGCTTCAGCCAACACCATGCGAGGACTATCCTCCATCTCGCGGGGGGTGAAGGCATGAGAGGCCGCCGCGCTAAAATCAGCTTGTTGCGGGCGCGCCTCCGCGCCGTCATGAAGAATTTCTGAAAGGCGTGTTCGAGCTTCCTGTTCGCTTACCGGTTCATCATCTGGCGGGGGGGCGGGGGCAAAGTCGGGCCAGTCGCCCAAGGATTTCCAGACATCCAGCCCGCCAAGAGGACCTGCACCTTCAGGCAGGCCTGTCGCCGCCAAAACGGTCGGGGCCCAATTCCATCCAGCCTGTCCCATAGTCATGGCAATGCGGGCGACTTTATTTTTATAGTCAGTTGGTAACCGGATTAACCCCTCCAGCAACTCATTCATAATCTCAAAAAGTGCAAAAGCCTGATCTTCAGGTGTTTTGGGTTCTGTCATTCCCATGGCACGGGCAAGGCCGCGGGGGGTTGGCAGGCAGCTTGTCGCCGGGCGGACAAAGGCAAATAGCTCGAGTATATCAAGGGCTGTGAAAGGATTAATGCCAAGCTTTCGGGCCGTGGCAAGCCGATGCACCAGAAGCGGTGGTGTTGGGGAAACAGAGCGTGCCGCCTGATCCAGCGATTCTTCGACGATTTCCCCATCGCTGGTTAGCCAGATTGCGCCGCTGCCAGAAACCACCAAAACAGGGGCGTCTGGCAGGCGAATTTGCCCACCGCTGTGATCTGTTTCTGTCTCTGGTACGTTTTCTTCCATAATCGCGGCTGTTTTACTCAAGGTGTCGTTGACGCCGTCACTTTGTACGCCTAAATTCCGCCGACGACAAATCATGGAGAGTAAAAATGTCATCGGAAGCTGAAATCGCACTATCAAGCAACTCCTGGGCTTTTGCCGAGGCGAAGAAACTTGCTGATCGTTATGCGAAGGAAGCGCCTGCCAAGGGTTATGTTCTGTTTGAAACCGGTTATGGCCCGTCAGGTCTGCCGCATCTTGGAACATTCGGCGAGGTGGCGCGCACAACATGGGTGATGAACGCTTTTAAAAAGCTGTCCGATCTGCCTGTGAAATTGATAGCTTTTTCCGATGACATGGATGGCCTTCGGAAAGTACCAGACAATGTCCCCAACAAGGAATTGCTTGCTGAAAATCTGAATAAACCACTGACAGCAGTGCCAGATCCATTTGGTACGCATAATAGTTTCGGTGAGCATAACAATGCCCGCCTCGTAAACTTTCTAGAGCAGTTTGGATTTGATTTTGAGTTTAAATCTGCAACAGAGGCATATAAATCTGGCGAGTTTGATGAGACTCTGAGGCTTGTTCTTGAAAAATATGATCAAGTGATCAATGTGATCCTGCCAACGCTGGGTGAAGAACGCCAAGCAACCTATTCCCCGTTCTTGCCTGTTTGTCCTCGGACAGGTGAGGTTCTGCAGGTGCCAATTATCAAACGTGATCTGGAAGCAGCAACTGTAACCTTTAATGATCCAGAGACTGGTGAAGAGGTAACAGTTCCGGTTACCGGCGGTCATTGTAAATTGCAATGGAAAGTGGACTGGGCCATGCGGTGGCATGCGTTGGAGGTTGACTATGAAATGGCCGGTAAGGACCTGATTGATAGTGTGACACTCTCCAGTAAAATTGTTCGCATTCTGGGTAAACAGCCTCCTGAAGGTTTCAGTTATGAGTTATTCCTGGATCAGGAAGGCCGAAAAATCTCCAAATCCAAAGGCAATGGTATCAGCATTGAAGAATGGCTGACCTATGCCTCACCGGAGAGTTTGGCGCTGTATATGTATCAGAACCCGAAAAAGGCAAAGCGTCTGTATTTTGATGTGATCCCGAAGGCGGTGGATGAATATTACACGTTCTTGCAGAAGTTCCCGGAGCAGGAAGCAAAACAGCAATTTGGTAATCCTGTCTGGCATTTGCATAATGGTAACCCACCTGCGGCCAATATGCCGATTTCTTTCGGTATGTTGCTGAATTTGGCTGCAGTGGTGAACCCGCATGAAAAATCTGTATTGTGGGGCTTTATCACCCGTTACGCCGATGGTGCGACACCAGAGAATAATCCGGAACTGGATAATCTGGTGGGCTATGCGGTCTCCTATTACAATGATTTTGTGAAACCACACAAAGTATACCGCTTACCAACAGATCAGGAAAAAGCCGCCATGCAGCAGTTGGTGGATATGTTGAAAGAAGTGGATCAATCAACAGACGCAGGTGATTTGCAAACCATGGTTTTCACTGTTGGTAAAGAGCATGAGTTTGAAAACTTACGCGACTGGTTCAAGGTCCTATATGAAACCTTACTGGGGCAGACCCAAGGACCACGTATGGGATCTTTCATTGCCCTTTACGGGGTAAAGGAAAGCATCGCCTTGATTGAGCGGGTGCTGGCAGGCGAAGACCTGTCCAAAGAATAAATCACCGCGAAAAATTATCGATAAAAAAGGCCGCAGAATTTGCGGCCTTTTTTAATGGAGTTTATGTTCTTAGAAAACCTGACTGGCTTTTGAAAAGTCCATATACATATCGCGCATTTTCTTGGCGACAGGCCCAGGTTGGTATTCCTTGTCATCGATGCGAGTTACAGACATCACCTTGCCATAGTTACCACTGTTAAAGACTTCGTCAGCGTTCAGGATGTCGTCTTTGCTCATGTAAGTTTCAACAACTTCAATTCCCGCTTGCTCTGCCAGTGTTTTAACGCGGGCACGGGTGATACCCGCAAGGAAGCATCCATTGGCCGCTGGCGTAAAGGCAACGCCGTCTTTGACAGCCCAGATGTTAGACGTAGCAAATTCGGCAACGTTGTTGTTTGAATCCATCAGGATAGCGTTATCAAATCCGTTCTGGTTCGCAATTGCCATAGCTCGGCCTGAATTTGGATAAAGGCAGGAAGCTTTCGCATTTGTCGGAGCCATATCACTTGCTGGACGACGCAACGGTGAAAATTGTGCACTAAACCCTGTGTTGTCTGGCATTGGGCTGTCGTATACTGCGAGCACGAAATCGGTGCTGTCTTTATCTGGGTAAATAAAGCCACCGCGGGCAAAATACATGGGACGTATATATAGCTCTGATTCTTTCGGCAGCTTTTTAATGGCTGTTTTACAAAGCTCGACAATTTCGCCTGTCTCCATCGTTGGTGTCATGCCAAGCGCAGTGGCAGAGCGACCAAGGCGGGCACAATGCGGCTCCAGATCCGGGGCCATACCCTGAAAAGAACGCGCGCCATCAAAAACAGAGGAAGACATCCAAAAAGCATGATCTTCAGGTCCAATGAGCCTTGGATTTTCATCATACCATTTGCCGTCGTAAAAATAGACACCAGCCATTTCAAAATTTCCTGTGAGTAACCGATAAAATGTTTGATCATAAACCTTATCAGATAATGAGTTTGTTTCGCAAGGCAACTCACCGTGAGCGGAAGGTCTGTTCAAATAGGAAGCGATGGGATAGGTTGCGTCGATCAAGAATTCGAGGATGCAATGACCACTATTTACCACATGGCAACCAGCACCGATTGGCAAGCCGCACAGACCGAAGGTTTGTATCACGGAACACCTATGGATAAGGCGGATGGCTTTATGCATTTTTCCACAGCGGATACCGTGATTGAAAGTGCAGCCAAGCACCGCAAAGGCGTTCAAGGGCTGGTGCTATTATGTGTCGATGCAGAAAAATTGGGGGGTGACATTAAATGGGAACCCGCCCGTGGTGGCATCTTGTTCCCACATCTATATGCGCCTTTGGATGTTACGAAAGTGGATAAAGCGGTTTCTTTGCCACTCGGTGAAGACGGGTATCATATTTTTCCGGAACTGGAGTAGGTTTACGGTATGTATAAGAAGCTTTCTCGCGCTCTGTTTATACTGGATCCTGAGCGGGCACATAGCTTGTCCCTAATGGGGTTGAAGTCTGGCATGATGAAAATGGTGCCGGCTAATGTGGATCCTATTTTGAACTGCAACCGTTTTGGAATTGATTTTCCAAATCCGATTGGTCTGTCAGCAGGGTTCGATAAAAACGGAGATGTATTGGATGCGCTGCTGGGCCTGGGGTTTGGCTTTGTAGAAGCGGGGAGCGTGACACCCCGTCCGCAAGACGGTAACCCCAAACCACGAATTTTCCGGCTGGAAGAAGATAAGGCAGTTATTAATCGCCTTGGATTTAATAACCGAGGGCTTCAGGCTGCGGTGAAAAACTTTGCAGAACCGCGCCGCAACGGTGTAGTCGGTGCCAATCTCGGGGCCAATAAAACTAGTGATGATCGCATCGCAGATTATGTCAAAGGTCTCGCCGCACTTAGTCCTTATGCGGATTATGTGACCGTTAATATTTCCTCCCCTAACACGCCAGGTCTGCGGGCTCTGCAAGGACGCAGGGAATTGGAAGATCTTCTGGGTCGCCTTATGGACGCGAGGAGCAGCTTGCCAAGGGAGCGGGAGCAGAAAATCCCACTACTTTTAAAAATCGCGCCAGACCTTACGGGCGAAGATAAAGAAGATATCGCGGCGGTTGCCAAATTATCCAAGCTTGACGGGTTAATTGTGAGTAACACGACAATCACTCGTCCTGATAATCTGAAAAGTGCCCATAAAAAAGAGACCGGTGGTTTAAGTGGCAAGCCACTTAAAAAGCTGGCAACCGAAGCTCTTCGCGATATGTACCGGCTGACTGACGGCAATATTCCGTTGGTCGGTGTTGGTGGCATTTCAGATGCCGAGGACGCTTATGATCGTATTCGCGCAGGCGCGTCTCTGATTCAGTTTTATTCCGCCATGGTTTATGAAGGTCCATACCTTGCCTATCATATGGCACGAGGCCTTGCGAAAAAGCTGCGAGAAGATGGTTATAAAAGCATTGACGAAGCCGTAGGCGCGAAAGCAAAAACCTAAAAGCTGGGCGGGGTACAGGCGCTGACCACTACGGCATCCTCATCCCCGATACAGCGGAACCGATGTGGGTGATGGCTTTCAAAATAGAAAGCATCTCCCGCTTTCAAGGTCTTTCGTTCGGTCCCAACCGTTACTTCTATTCTTCCTTTTACGACAACGCCTGCTTCCTCCCCTTCGTGGGATAGCATACTGCGGCCGGTATCCGCTCCCGGATGATAGGTTTCATGCAAGACCTGCAAGGCTTTACCCGTTAGATCTCGGCCAACCTGTTTATACTCAATTTTTCCGTCGGATATGTTTGCGAGATCTGACGCGGTAAAGAATATTTTACGGCTGGCGGAAAAATCATTGGCGAAAAATTCAGACAGAGCAATCGGTATCCCGTCGAGTACTTTTTTCAGAGAGCCAACAGAAGGACTGATTTTATTCTGCTCGATCATGGAGATAGTCCCGCTGGTGATGCCAGCCCGGTCCGCGAGCTCTCTTTGGGATAACCCATATCGTGCCCGAAGGGCGCGTAGGCGGGATCCGATATTGATATCCATTGTTATATCCAAAAAAACTGATTCAAAACTTGTGATTAATATATTAATCAAAGTCATCATGCATGTCTTTTGAAAAGCGCAGAAAACAGGGATGAAAAAATCTTCTTGTGCAGTTTATTCATCTTGATACGGTGAATTAAATTATTGCAGGGAGTTTAGTAATGAGCAATTCAACTTCAAATGCGGCCAATAATCTGGACGCTTTCTGGATGCCTTTTACGGCAAATCGTCAGTTTAAATCTAACCCACGTATGTTGGTAAGTGCGAAAGATATGCATTACACCAATGCAGAGGGCGCCCCGGTTTTGGACGGGACCGCCGGTCTTTGGTGCTGCAATGCGGGTCATAGCCGTGATAAAATTGTGGAAGCTGTTAGCAACCAAATTCGCGAACTGGATTATGCACCTGCTTTCCAGATGGGGCACCCGAAGGTGTTTGAACTGGCAGCCCGTATTTCGGCCATGATGCCAAATGGTTTGGATAATGTC
>Ga0070729_10004337_pt1 | contig 15551 bp, 15 predicted proteins | sample tdDd472_FD_66725 | JGI IMG/M metagenome (GOLD analysis project Ga0070729, IMG submission 66725) | Marine sediment microbial communities from the Atlantic coast under amendment with organic carbon and nitrate - tdDd47.2 | ecosystem: Environmental > Aquatic > Marine > Coastal > Sediment | place...
TTCCCAAAAAGAAACGATAGCGGCATTCGACCTTTCAATAAAGTCGATCTGTGGCGTCCTAACTTAGGTGCGTAAAGTTACACGCCGATCCGTGAGTAAAATATCAAGCCGCTGGACAAATACCGGTTAGTAGATGCCGATACGGGTTTTATGAACTTGGATTCTTTGCGCTGCCGGTCCATTTAATGATGACCCAATAGGCCCAGCGGGCCGACATAGATTAGCCCCGCCCGTCAGGGTGGGGTTTCGAATACATGTTGTACCCCAAGAGGCTCGAAGAGCCGACACACCACTTGCTCGCGTTAGGTGTCGGCTCTTCGAGCCTCTTTGATATTAGGACCGACAACCCGGCCCTGACGGACGGGGCTAGTGCTGTAACGGCTCTTCGAGCCTTTTTTCCTCGCACCTTGCCCTCCTCGGCACGTCATACGTGCAGCTAAAAGTTTGGGAGGAATGGGGACAAAACATGAACATTCAAAACGACTTTCACCTGGAAGGTTGGTTCATCCTGGAGACATGGACCGCCGGCGTCTCGCCGGCGGTCCAGAACGACCTAGACAAATGGATCAACTGGTTCTTAACCCATGCCTTCCGATGCGTTAGATCCCGTCCCGAGTCAAAGTCCCTTCCCAGTAGCCAGGCTTTGCGTACACAGCGAGACCATATGTGATAGGTAGATACAAACCCCTCGCGGATAAGATGGCGGCGTGCAATGACCATGCTTCATCCTCCTGAATCGTTGAATTGTCTCCCCGATACCTATCAATCTACATCCTAAACCCAAGTTGTGCCAGGGATTATGTCACTTTTTGATGGGTGTCCACTATTGTGCCACTATTGTGCTACTATTGTGCTGTCCATTGATGGGCGTCCACTATTGTGCTTTATCCATCAGATATCTTATTATCCGCTATTTTTATTACGATTTTGATGATTGCCGATTAGACGTCCGTGTATTGAGGAAAATGATTGAAAGCGTTGATCTTAGGTCAGTTTCAAAAAGGTATAAACGATATTTTCCTATGCCAGCATACCCAGATTTGGGTCGTAAAATTGATTTCAATTATGAGACCAGAAGAAAAGGAGAAAATAATTAATGGATACCCTTTCAGTTTTAATATTTCCGATTTTAGTTTTCTCATTGATCGGATTTGTATTGTATTCAATGTATTCGAAATCAGGTAAAGGAAGAATGCTCGGGGGAACAATTATCAAAACTGCTAGAGAGGAGATTACTCAAAAGTCTGGGATTACAACCAGGTCAATACGCAGTCATGTAATTGAGAAAAAAAATTCCAAACAAAGGCATATAGGCATAGAGATTTTCGACAGTCAAAAACTTGGTGCGAGTCTCAAGCCTGTTATCCTTTCAAAAAATGAAGCTGAAAAACTTGTGAGAATGCTGAATGAATCAATGCAACAAATCCTAAATCGATGACCTGGCATCACGAGAGACAGAAAGGCTCATTTTCTCTGACCTTATTTGCGAATAACTATACAGAGCGCGGTACAATAGGATTACGGTCTTCCCTGAGGACTAGACAAGGTTGGGATTCAGGGAATTCGAAAAAGAACTTGTGAACTGCACCTTTCAACCACGTCTAGGTAGAAAGGGATTCACAATCCAAATTGAGAAATGAAAGTGCGGAGGAGGATTTTGTGAAGCACCTTCTTCATTCTCTTCTGTTTGTGCTGGTAATAGTCGCGATCATTTCTTATTTGTCGTGGATTGGAAATGTTGAAAATGATTCTGAGAGTCGTCGCGGTTATATCCAGGCACATATTCTGCATTTATTGCAATTGCTCTCTAATGAAACGATCAGCTATATAGAATTGTTGCCGGTAGAAGAAAGCAGCAAAAGATTTAAATATCGAATTGACTCAGTTGAACATGTTGAATATGTCCACCAGCTTTTGCAGAATGCTGATAAAGTTGATCCAAAACCTCGGAGTCATGCGGTTTTTGAAGCCAGATTGATATTCCTCTTGCAATCTGGCAGAAAAGAAGAGTTTTTCCTCACAATTAGAAAGTTCGATTTGGAACATGCTTTTTTGAGTAAAACAGGGCGTGGCGTTCAGATGGAGGACGAGGAACTGACATTGAGCCAATCAAGCAGGAATACTGTAGTAAGGGTTCCTTTGCTAGGCACATTTTTTCTGAAAATAGCCCCAGAGGCCAGAGCGAAATTTTTTTGAACATGTGAATTGAATGGCTCTCAATTCCATACGTTTTATGACATATAGCAGAATTCGGTCCTTTTTTAGGAAAAACGCCCAAGTCGAGGTAAAATAGAAACATGGCTCACATCGTGAGCTGAATTACGTAGGTTTGTGGGGATGTCCCCAAAGGTGGAAACTGTAGGTCTAAAGGTAGTGATTTGTTTTCCTTTTGTTTCAATTTTTTCATAATTTTTGGTTCCTTACCGAGTGGTTGGAAACCTACAATCGAGCCGTCAGATCCCGAACTAATAATAGCTGTTAAACAGCAATCTATCGATGATGTTAGGTTCTTTCTTGAACACAAAGAAAATGTCGATTCGAGGGACAAGTTTGGTTTTTCAGTTCTTCATTGGAGTGTGTTGGTTGAAAACATTGAAATAACCAAGTTATTGATTAAATGCGGTGCAGATGTAAACGCAAAAAGCGGAGGGTGGAAGGTGACACCTTTGATGAATGCTGTTTCGCGCGGAAATATTAGTCTTGTCAAACTCCTTTTAGAATTTGGTGCTGATCCCGATTACAAGGATTTAAAGGGTCGTTATGCTGTAACCTTGACAACAAACCGAGAAATCATTTGTTTGTTAAGAGCACATATGAAAAAAAAGGAAAATGCTCCGATTTGGAAATTAATATTGGGGTATTTTCTCGACAAATAATATTGAGCCACTTGTCTTGTTCCAGAGAAGCAAGGTTTTTTGAAAAAGGACAAAGAATAATTGTAGACAAAGAATAATTGGACACCCAACTTTTCCTTCGAATCCGGTTCATAGCCAACACTACACGCTACGCCCGGAAGGCTTAAAATACAACGAAGCATTGGTTCTGTATCACTTTTGCTAAATTCCCCACCTTTTGTGGTTCACCTTGGAATTCGGAGGATTTTAGAGATTCTGAATTTCGTTTCGGGCGACCAGGCCTTTCTTGAGAAAATGGCTCTGGCCGAGGTAAAATAGAAACACGGTTCATCTTGTGGACAGAATAACGTTCTTATGACGGATAAATTAGATTATGGTCCAGCATGCAAAACAATCTGATCTTGGCTTCATTGTTGCCGATGCTGAAGATCTAACCTTTTCTTTCGATTTGGATGGAAGGCTTACCCTCGAATTTATAGATTGGCAGCAAAACCAAATAAAAGTCATATTCAAGGACGTAATTGGATTTAGATTCCAGGAAGCAGAATACTATTCAGACGAGAAAAATGAGCGTCTTAATGGGACCTATATCATTCAAGAATCACGATGGCTTAGTGAACATCAATCACAGGGAGCCTGTTCCGCTTCAGAGACTTATTATCATTACAAAATGAATTTCAATGCTGCCGGGATTTGCGAGGTCCTTTCTTCATCATTTGAGGTCGCGGCAAATTAAAAGGAATAATTGGCTGAAATTCTGTTGCATTGAACTCGAAAACCATACCTCTAAAGCACTAATATTGCCATTTGCCCGAGTCTCAACTCCATACCTTCAATGACATCGGGCAGAAATCGGTGGTACATTGAGACAATCTAGCTACTTATTACAGAACCCTGCGATTACACAAAAAAAATTACCGCATGCTCTTCCGGCAAAATATTGTTAAAATCACCCTGTCTATTGCACATAACCACCTATTTAGACCCGTCAGAACGCAGCGCTACATTAGCTATGGCAAACTTGCTTATTCTGCATGATACACTTTTGTATCACACATATATGGCATACTAAAACCCGTTTAAATATGGCACCGTTGTGACAGGTTCAGATTTTTATGATCGCCCGGATGACCGGCCCCACAAACTGTACCAGTAGAAAACGGTTCCCTGCCATAGCAATTTTCCATAAAAAGCTCATGCCTTTTTCGTTCCTGGAGTGAAGGAGCGATGGTCCGCATGAATAGAAGATCAGGAGTTGGTTCAATCAAATGGGGTCGCCAACCTGATGATCGATTCTGTGGGCATGATGTTCTGATTCAGGGCCTTCCAAACCATAATGCAGAAATTTGGTCAAAAGCGGCATATTTCTCCACGAGATACTGCGAATCAATTAAGGTGCCCAGATAAATTCCATGCGAAGGCCGCTGGGTTCGAAAACCATGAAGTGTTTTGCCGGCCCGCCCTTGAGGAGTTCAGGTGCAAAATCAATGGCGACACCAGGGAAACCGCACACCTTTTCAAAAAGGGGGACGAGATCATTCTCCTTAGGAACACGAATCGCAATATGATGAAGCCCTACATTGGATCTGCGATTAAAGGAGTTGACCTCCTCATCGGTTTGCCATAGCGTAAAAAAGGAACTGCCGTTGGAAACAAACTTAGCCGGATAATCTGGAACCTCACGCACCAGGTCCCACCCCAGACAATCGATAAAAAATGAGGCCGTTTCGTTCAGCTTTGAAACTGCAAGGCCTACGTGATGAACTGCGCCAGTTTCCAAATTGCCATCTCCTTTACTCGCTATGAAATGATCTCTATCTATCAGGGCCAGAAAAACTCCCTTTCATTTTGGCACAGAGCTGGACAACATGTCGCTTGGTATTTTTTAAAAAAACCAACATGACCATGCTATATTCTTGTCTTCATCGCCAAAATGGTTATACACATCTTGGATCGGGATGGGGGTATGCTATGGTTGCGAGGATAATCTCCAAAATGTCCCCTTTCCTAGAAGACAATCGAAAAGATTATCACCCCATGCCCAAATTGAATCGACCTGAAAATGGAGGCAAACTTGAAAGGTTGGAAAAAAAACCTACGCACGTGTTTCATCATTGCAATGGTAACCCTGGCAGTTCCAGGCCTATATGCAGAAGAACCATTCCTTTTGCAAGATGGTATCCTTGTTGATATCGAGAACAATCGAATTTTCATCATGACACCAGATGGTGGAATAGACGCGCGAGACCTCACATTCGGCACGAGTGTGTGGCAGACCGATCAGGCTGCGAAGCCGATTGGTTTTTTTAACGAACGGCTTTATGCCCAAGCAGAAAATAAAGACCGATCCACCTCGGTGGATGTAGTTTCCTTTGAACTACTTGAAGATGAAATTCCGGCAGCATTTCGCTTGCCTTTAACCGAGCGCCTCTGGACAGGCATTGACCACGGCCTTGGAGAAACCCTAGACCTTCAAATGGGTTACGATCAGGAACGACCTATCGTTTGGTGGACCTCGACGGTTGATATTCCCAGCGGCGCGGCCATCGCAGAGAAACCCAAAGAGGTCCGCGGCGGAAGTTTTTCCCTCAATGAATCCAATGGGGAAATTGAGGCACTATCGCTGAACAAGCCCGAACTTCAGGATTTGAAATCCGTACCACAGAACGTACGTTTACAGGACGCAAACGGCCAACAATTCTATTCCATAGATGGTCGCCACATCTTGACAAGCCGACGAGTGAAAAACAACTCGGCTCTAGGTCGATACAGCTGGACGATTTTCACAGTCGATGGTCAAAAAATAGGGACCCATGTGGATCGTTTTTCCACAGCCCGCTTTTTCATAAAAGATTCAATCCTTATCTATATTTCAAGACCCTTTCAGCTTGGAGGCACCACCCACGAACTGAAGGTCCGTGCTATTGATCTGGCCAATGGAACTTCAGTATGGGAGCGGACCATGCGTGATGTCCTCTACAGCGGCCCCCTTCCTCCTTGAGGCGAATGGAACTATGAAACGAAGCAATGATATGAAAATAGGAGGATACCCTTTGTTTATAGAGAAGAACTCAATCAAAAAACGATCGCGATCTGTGAGCATGACTTTGGCCTTTTGCCTCTTGTTGACCGCCTCGACCATCGCCCAGGAATGGCTCCCCGTTGGCCCCTCACCCATTGAAGGTGGCCAAGTTGAAAACATAACCCCAAATGATGAAGTAAATGGTGCGATCAATGCGGTTCAAACACATCCAACCAATCCCGACATCATTTTTATTGGCGGAGTGAACAGCGGCGTTTGGAAGACCGAAAACGCAACCGCACTCAACCCTACTTGGGTTCACCTCACCGACACCTTTCCATCTCTGGCTGCTGCGGAATTAAACCTCGACCCTACAGATGCAACTTGGAACACCTTGGTTGTCGGCATGGGACGATCCAGCAGCTTGAGCGGCCTTGGAGGTGATCGCATTGGTCTACTGCGGACAACCGATGGTGGTGCGACCTGGACCCACCTGCACACCCTGGCCGGTTCCAACATTTCTGGTGTGGCATCGCGAGGTACGATCATCGTTGCGGCGGCCAACACGGCAGACAGCGGTTCACCAACAGGGCTTTTCCGCAGCACCGACAGCGGCGCGAATTTCACCCAAATCGCTGTTGGAGATGGTAGCAGTACGGGACTGCCAGCTGGCATTGTCTACGACCTCTTTGGAGATCCAAACACCCCATCGCGGCTCTATCTTGTCAATGGACAATCGTCGGGCGGCGGCGTGAATGGCGTCTACCAATCTGATGATACAGGAGCTACCTGGACGAAAATCTCCGACAGTGCGGTCGATGCGGCCTTAGCACCGAGCTTGAGCCGTGCGGAAATTGCAGTTGGTGCATCGGGAGGAATCGTGGTTGGTATATGTCAATCAGGGTCCCTTTCCTCCATGTTCCACAGCGCTAATGGTGGTGCACTCTGGACCTCGATGGATGTTTCCAATATTCACCCTGGAGGTCAGGCCAGCATTCACTTCTCCATCGCCATCGATCCTACAAACAGTAACATCGTTTATGTTGGCGGTGATCGCCAGGCAGCCATCCCTGGCCCCTTTGGAGCCCAGGATTGGTCGGGAAACCTCATGCGCTGTGATGCGTCATTGGGCTCAGGCAGTCAATGCGTCCACCTGACTCATCGCGACGACCTGGGTCCCTCTGGTGGAGGAACGGCAAACAGTTCTTCACCCCACGCAGACTCTCGTGATATGGCCTTCGATGCCAATGGTAATCTGATCGAAACGGATGACGGTGGCATCTATCGCCGCACCTCGCCTCTCGACAACACAGGAGATTGGTTCTCGATACTTGGCAATATCCAGGGAACAGAGCACCACAATATCGCCTATGACAGTAACAGCAACATCATATTGGGCGGTGCTCAGGACAACGGAACGGAGAGCCAGCAGTCAACCGGAAGCTCGGTGTATGACTATGACTTGTCAGGAGATGGCGGTGATGTCGCTGTGGATGACTACTCCACTCCTGGCCAATCCACACGCTTCTTCAGTTCCCAAGGCCTTGGGAATTTTGTTCGTGTCAACTATGATGCCACCAACACCTATCTGGGCCATGAATTCGCTTCCTTGACAACCGTTTCCGGTGCGGCCATTTCGCCCGCATTTGTCAATCCCGTTGAATTGAATAGCGTCAATGCCGATCGAATCCTGTTCTTGGCTAATAATGGTCTTTACGAATCCCTTGACCAGGGTGATACTCTGACTCAACTTAGCGCTTCAGTCACAAATAGTGGTGTCGGTACCGACCCCATTGCTTATGGTGCAGCTGATAACGCAGATGTGATCTACGCTGGCACCGGACAAGAGGTCTGGGTCAGGATGAGCGGCTTCCCGAATCCACCTACCCAATCGGCAACATACCCGGGAGGTGGCTCCATCGTCCGTGACATTGCTATCCATCCCCAATTTGCCAACACCGCCTTCGTTGCCTCTAGTTATCACGTCTATATGACTGAAAATGGCGGTAGCACCTGGACAGATATCACAGGTAACCTGGACAGCATCAATGGGAGCTATAACCGCTCTCTCGTCTACATCCCCGACGACTCCAATGCAGCCATCGTCGTCGGTACGAGACGGGGAGCCTTCATAGCGCGCGAGTCCGATAGTTTCAGTTTTTGGACGGAACTGGGCAATCTGCCGCGAGCACCTGTCTATGATCTGGACTACGATCTTGCTGACGACATTCTCGTTGCAGGAACACTCGGCCGTGGCGACTGGATGATGCATGCGCCACTTGATCCAGCATGTACACTTCCCGACACGCCCACATCCCCCAGTGCGTTGACCGGCACATCCATTACGGTTTCGTGGTCCGGCACAGCTCCTGGTTACGACGTGTTCCGAGCTGAGGGTCCCTGCGGAACGGGAACCTTCACTCAGGTGGCCACGAACACCCCCGATTTGACCTATGTTGATAGCTCTGTGACGCCAGGAACCATTTATTCGTACCAGATACGAGCAACAACCAACGCAAATGGGGATTGCGTCAGTGACTTTACCGACTGCGTTGAAGCCATCACCTGTGGCGACAATCAGGCCCTGTATCCCGATTGGGGAGAAACTGTCAACATCCTTGACTTGATTCCCTGCATCTAATCCTCAAAAACAAGGCTCGGAAACGGGCCTTGTTCTTCAGCGTTGCTTTAGCAAATGGTACAACCAGGTATCTTCAAGACAAGCGTCTTTATGGACGCAACACCTTCTCGATATGTGGCCACATGTTCTCGAGGATTTTTGGCTGGGCTTCGGCGGTGGGATGTATGCCATCTGCCTGCATGAGTTCAGGCCGGTCCCCAATGTTTTCCAGAATAAACGGAACAAACTCCGTTTGATAGGTTTTGGACAGTTGCTCATAGGCATCGTAAAAAACTTTTGTGTAGGCCGGGCCGTAATTCGGGGGGATGTGAATTCCAGTTAAAACAACCTGCGCACCGCCAGCTTTTATCCGCTGAATCATCGATTCCAGGTTTTTCTTTATCTGAGATAGTTTGAACCCTCTTAATCCATCGTTACCGCCGAGCTCAATGACTACATAACTTGGACGATGCTTTTTCATTAACTCGGGCAGACGCTTCAACGCATTTCCCGTGGTTTCACCGCTGATACTTGCATTAACAACCTTTACCTTTGGATGACTTTGCCTTATCCGCTCAGCCAGGAGTTCCACCCAACCACGCTCCAAGGGAATGTTGTAAGATGCGCTTAAACTGTCCCCGACAATCAATAATGTGTTGGTTTGCTCCACTTGACTGTGTAAAGTAATCGGGAGTGTTGTGATGAGCATCAAACGTATGCACTTGAAAAAGCTAGTATGTTTCATGAAAGCTTACAACCCTTAAATACACAAAATAAAGTTCCATATCTATGCTATCAGTTTCTAAGTTAACCAAGCAAGTACCCACTTATTCCGGTCCATTGACCATCCTTGACGACGTTTCCTTTCACCTGGAAGAAAGTCAATCGCTAGCCATCGTAGGAGCTTCCGGCTCAGGAAAAACGACCCTCTTAAGTTTGATGGCTGGCCTGGATCGACCCACATCAGGAACCGTGAACCTGATGGGAACCGACCTTACTCAGTTAGATGAGGATACCTGTGCAGAATTTCGGGCCCGACATGTGGGCTTCGTCTTTCAATCTTTTCACCTATTGACGACTTTGACCGCGCTTGAGAATGTGGCCCTACCCCTGGAGCTGAAGCAGGGAAGGCATATTGAAAAAAAAGCCAAAGACCTTCTAACTCAGGTCGGACTGGCCGACCGACTTGGCCATTATCCCAATCAAATGAGCGGCGGCGAAAAGCAACGGGTCGCAATCGCTCGCGCCTTTGCCACCGAGCCCAGCATCTTATTCGCAGATGAACCCACAGGAAATCTGGACACTCAAACGGGTCAACATGTGGCTGATCTTATCTTTGATCTCAATCGCTCTAAAGGCACCTCTCTCGTCTTGGTGACCCACGATTTAACCCTGGCTCGACGCTGTGACCACCTCATTGAATTATCCGGTGGCCAACTGAAATCCAATTCTCAAACAGGGACTGACAACCTGGAGTCAGATCATGCTTAGTTGGTCATTGGCCTGGAAGTTGTTTGTAAGGGATTGGAAGAGTGGTGAGCTGCGCGTCCTTTTTTTTTCTTTATGGACTGCCATCGGCTGTTTAACGTCTGTGATCTTGTTGGTCGATCGAGTTGACCGTGGCATGACGAAGGAGGCCGCCCAGGTGTTGGGGGCCGATCGGGTGATTTCAAGTCCCAAAAAGTTGGAACCCCAATTTGTTGAAAAAGCGAAGCAGCTTGGTTTGCGCACCTCAGAAACCTTACGCTTTTCAAGTGTGGTTGTGGCTGGAGATGAATTCCACTTGGCGACGGTAAAAGCGACCGACGCGTTTTTCCCCTTGGCAGGGACCATGGAAATCGGTGACAAACCGTTTGAGCCCGGTCAAAAAACCGTTGGCGCACCGAAACAGGGTGAGGTTTGGGTCTCCCCGAGATTACAGCAACTCTTAAAGGTTCGACTAGGAGATGAGATCCAAGTTGGAGTGGCCCGTTTCAAGCTGACTGGACTCGTGATCTTGGAGCCAGGCGGAAGTGGCTTTTTTGATTTTTCCCCAACCATTTTCATGTCCCTTGAAGACGTCGAAAAAACGGAAATTGTTCAGCCAGGCAGTCGCTTGAGGTACTTACTTGATCTGACGGGTGACGAAAAGGCCCTTACAGCCTATAGTGTCTGGGCCAAGCAACGGCTCAATAAAACACAACGTCTTTTTGGGGCAGAAGAGGGCGCCCCTCAACTGGGCTCGGCCCTGGGACGAGCCAAAAGTTATCTAAACTTATCTGGAATTCTCGGCCTGCTCTTGGGCGGGATCGCCATCGCCATCGCGGCAAATCGGTATGCCATTCGGCACTTCGATCACAGTGCCTTACTGCGTTGCATGGGCATGAAGAAGAATCAAGTGGTACGTGTTTTTACCCTCGTTCTTCTCTTCGCGGGAATTGCAGGCTCCTTGGCCGGCATCGTAACCGGAATAATCGTCAATGAGTTACTTGTAAAGGCATTAGCCGAACTACTTCCCGAAAACGTTCCCCCTATTCAGATCCACACCCTGTTTGTCAGCTTCTTAATGGGTTTAACCGTATTACTGGGTTTTGCTCTGCCCGCCTTATTGAGAATTCGGTCCGTCGTGCCCATGCGGGTGCTAAGGCGCGACTTGGAGCCTATGTCCCTGAGCCATTGGACCACCATCGCGATTGCCGTTTTATGTCTTTCGGCAGTTGTTTACTGGTACGCCCAAGATCTTACGTTGGTCGTTGCGATGATTCTAGGAGGAGGTTTGCTTGTCGCAATCAGCCTCATAGTGGCCCTAATGCTTCTCAAGCTGGCACGAGGCATTGCCAGCAACCATAGCGTGGCCATGAAGTTTGGTGTGGAGCATTTACAGCGTCATAAGAGCGCATCCCTCATTCAAATATCGGCTTTTGGACTCACCTTAACGCTTATTTTCACCGTTCTCTTGATCCGCAACGAAATCATCGCCGATTGGCAAGCCCAACTCCCTGAAGAGGCTCCCAATCATTTCATGATCAATATCCTTCCAGAAGAGGTGGCGCCATTAAATGCCCTATTTGATCGAAACCAGGTCAAGGCAGCCGACATTTACCCTATGGTGCGTGGCCGAATAACGGCCTTCAACGGAAAAGAGCCAAGCTCATTCCTTGCTGAAGAAGCTCAGAACCATAACTCCCTGCGCCGCGACCTGAACTTGACATGGGCCACCGAACTGCCCGAATCGAACAAATTGTTGTCGGGCGAATGGAACATGCAAGCCGCAGACGCTCCGGTCATCTCACTCGAGGAAGAAATGGCCAACGCCCTTGGCTTAAAGCTGGGTGACACGATGACATTCAACATCGGTGGCGACGAAATCACAGCCCCAATCAGCTCCATTCGCAGTGTGCAATGGGACTCATTTCAACCCAATTTCTACGTCATCTTTAACGACGGGGCTCTTATAGATTTGCCTTCCACCTATATCACCAGTTTTTTTCTGGAACCCGGTCGAAAGTTCTTTCTGAATGAAATCGTCACGCAATTTCCCACTGTTTCGGTTATCGAGCTTGATCTTATTTTAAATGAAGTTCGCAAGGTCCTAGAAAAAGCAACATTGGCAGTTGAGGTGGTCCTGGTGTTCATCGTATTCGCAGGAATTGCCGTTCTTCTGGCGACGACCATTGCCTCACTCGACGAAAAGACGTATGAATCTGCCGTCTTGAAAACCCTTGGAGCCAACAAGGCGTTCGTGAGGCGGGCGACCTTGGTCGAGTATTGGGTCTTGGGCCTGTTAGCGGGAGCCATGGCGGCGACGGCCAGCGAAGGCCTTGCCTTTCTACTTTACGAGTATGTATTCAAAATGGCCCCAGAATGGCATATTTGGATTTGGCTGGCAGCTCCAATAGCAGGCTTGCTTATGGTGGTGCCTGCTGGCATGCTGGGCAATCGCAAGGTTTTATCCCAACCACCAGCTGCCGTTCTCGGAGCTCGACATTAATTGATTCGCCGCACAGATCAACTGTGTAGAACGTGTTTCAACTGTTTTAAGAACTGATTCGTCATCTAGGGTAGCACTTTTTAAACACAATGAATTCATGAATATCGATACGCCCATTCCCATCGATGTCCAAGGGTACAGACTGCTGCGGCCACATGCTCAGCCATTCCCTGAAATCGTCTTCATTGACGCCATTTCCCGGATCAACGATATCAAAAACACCGGAACAATCGATGTTGTCCACATTTCTCATAATCGCCATATTGTCGCCATAAATAAACGAACCAACCGCGTCATCACACCAGATGCCCCGCATATATTGGCCCGAAACCAGCGTTTCCGGCCAATTCAGGCCCTGCTTCTCTAAAATGGCTCCTTGGGTCGCATTCAGGGTCACAGCTTTTGCAACAAAAACGGAGGAATCGGTGCCGCTGATTCCAAACAAAGGGCCATCAGAAAACTCAGGGTGCCAACCCAAGCCATCGAAATATATGATCTGATTCTGCGATATCGCAAATACATAGGACGAGCGAGAGCCCCAGACATCGATCAAATCATCGGTGACGTGTGTATCATGAAGACTCCAAACACCTTCCTTAAGCTCGAGTGATAGACCACCTTTTCCAACCGCGTGGGCTTCCAATGGGTCTGTTGTGCATAACGCTGAAATTTCCCCTGAAATACCTGAGGGCATGGTTGGGAGTAATTCCGTTGACCATGTTCCTCCGGAAAATCGCAAGATTTGATAGCTGTCACTTGAGACGAGAAGCGTGTTTAGATTGAGCGCCTGGATATCAGTCAGAAAACCTGAAGAACCGGTGATATCCAAATCGGTAAATCCTATTCCATCATAGACGTATACGTCATATCTTGACATCAGGTACACGAGTACACCCGTATCAGTCTGGTAGCCTGAAATGGCAACTGGCGAGAACAATGGTGGGAGCTCGATTGTCGACCATCCCGTCCCGTCGTTATGAATAAAGGTTTCATTCCAACCAATAGCATATAAATTTGTGGGGTCTGAGGCCCAGAATCCGGTAATACGCTCTACTCCAGTGATGGAACCATCGATACCCTGCCATTCACCTCCAGAATACTCTAATAAGACTCCACCATTTCCTACAACAAATGGCCGATCCGAATAAGGCCCCCAAATATCATTTAGATCGAGTTCGGTACCACTTACCATTTCAGGCCATTGTCCCGAACCGCTAATAAATTCTGCAATGAGGCCACCATCACCGACAGCATAAATTGCTCCTCCTTCCCCCCACACAGCATTGAGGTGGCTGTTAGTTGGTAGGCCGGTGGGTACTTGACTCCATATGGATCCATTATACCGAGCCACAGGTTCAACGTCGGAGGACCCAACAACAAACAAGTTGTTGGCAGATGGTCCCCAAATTCCAGACCAACTGTGATTTCCTGGCGGATTGGGAATAGAAGTCCACAAACTCCCGTCACATGTAAGCACTCCCCAAGGCCCCACAGAGAAAATCTCAGTTGCCGAAAAACCCATGATATCCAGCATGTTGGTGGTAATTGCCGAGTTCATTCGGGTCCATTCAACGCCATCGTAATGTTTCGCCGTACCCCCAACTGCGTATACATCATCAGGTGCAGTACCCCAAATATCGTGGAGGGTTGCCGTCGCGCTAGCAGAACCTGGGTCCATGAATGTCCATTGGACTCCGTCGTAGTGCAAAATGATGGCCGGCGAAAGTACTCCTTGTTGCGCAACTGCAAAAATATCAATGGGAGAATAAGCCCAAATTCCCAGTATTTTATAGGTGAATGGCGTAGGTAAATTCTTCCAAGTTGCTCCATCGTATAGTAAAACACATCCAAAATCTCCGACTGCATACAGATTTGTAGACGTGGAAAGACCATGGATTGCCCGGAGATCCTCCCCTGAAGGTTTGGGATTGTGCCAGGCCCAAACCTGAGCATCGATTGTAATTGGTACGACCCATAAAAGCAGGAATACCCAGGCGCACAAATAGGTGTTTTTCATAAATCCCTCCTAAACTCCCTTACAGAATTCATCGGGGGGGCGTATTCATAGCGGTCCAAGTATCAGAATTGGGAATTGCTGAACCAGATTATACCAGAGTCACGGATCGACGGATCCTTTCTTTTCGGTTTCTTCGTTCGAAACCCAATTTGGAATTGGCTGCTGAACTGGTATGGCGGCTACATCCACGAACCTGCCAAGAAACCCTGCCCAAAGACGCTGGAGCTCCTGAAGAATATTAAAGGCATCAATGGCGCTATGTTCAGCGGTCTCCCACCAGGGTCCAAGCTGGCGTGCCATCTCGATCCGGTGGGCGTTTTAGGCTTCCAAAAAGCAGTTTTCGGCCTTTTGTAGCGTTCTGGAACCATATCTGTTCATATTTGTTGTAGGTTGAGCCACATGGGTAGAGGATCTTTGGTTGAATAGAAACAGTGCGCTCTATGAGGCCAACAGGCATAAAAGCCGTTGTTATTTTGATATAATTCGTCACCTCGCCTGAAATGTATGGCGGGCGAAATCTAAAGATGGATCATGGGACAACAATGAAAAATTCAACATGGCTCTTAGTATCTCTATATCTATTATTTGGGAACATCACTTTTGGAAATGAAACCCAAAAGACAGGAGATAAATTCATAGATGTAATACTATTTGGCCTTGAGGGTGGCCCCTATAAGTATATACATAAAGAGGATGCCAAAAAACTTGTCGCGATGTTAGATGAGTCACAGTCCCTGGACCCATTTGGTGGGTTTATTACACCACTATTCCCAGAATTGGATCAGACGCTGATCTCCGTAAATAAATTCATAGAATCTAACAAACGATTTCATAATGCGGTTCAAATTGTTGATGCAGAAGAAAGGCTTGGCGCCCTAAAGGAGGCTTTTCTTTACAACATGAATCATCTTCCCACAAGGGGAAGTCTGGGAGGCTAGAAAAGAATATCGCAAGGCTCTTCAACTGGTGGATGAAAGCATTTCAAGCGATATACACCACGTGTTAGTCCAAAAAATTAAATTCTCCAGCGAATGGATTCGTTATAAAGACCAGCGCGTAGACGAAAC
>Ga0070729_10004339_pt1 | contig 15543 bp, 9 predicted proteins | sample tdDd472_FD_66725 | JGI IMG/M metagenome (GOLD analysis project Ga0070729, IMG submission 66725) | Marine sediment microbial communities from the Atlantic coast under amendment with organic carbon and nitrate - tdDd47.2 | ecosystem: Environmental > Aquatic > Marine > Coastal > Sediment | place...
GGCTGTACGTCGTGCAGTGTCTCGATATAGTCATTTAGCTTGGGAATATCTTTGTTATGCGTGAACAGGTTAAGGGTGAGGTACACACGTACACCATGCTTGTGAGCGAAGGTGATGCCTTCTTTGACTTCTTCCAAAGTGAATTTGGATTTGGTGCGCAAGGACATATCCGGCGTCCCCAAATACACCGCATCCGCGCCATAAAGCACCGCGACCTTCAGGCGTTCTAATGAGCCCGCTGGCATGAGGAGTTCTGATTGGTGTTTTTGGGTTTTTGGCATGTTAAAGCTTCCTTGTTGTCATCCCCGCCATTACCTCTTCTGTCATCCCCGCCTTGAGCGGGGATCTGGTTAGAATGAGCGTTATGTTCCGGATGCCCGCATAAAGCGGGCATGACATATTGTCTCACGCCCCCCTTTTAAACCACGAGAGGGGGGAGATGCAAAGGTTTTGTATGTGGATGGTTACAAAGCGCTATTTATGCCGCGTTCGAGTCATTTTGTTCTGTTTTTTCTTCTTTTGGAATATATTGACTCCATCTCTTTATTACATATTCATAATAACCTTCAATGCACGGAGCTTGGCAAACAGTGGCCAGCTCTGTTCCAATTTGGGTAAGAAGGACAGTTCCTATAGGTAAGTCATTATCGTTGTCCTTGTTCATTTCTAAAGAGATTGATTGTCCGTGGTAGCATGCTTCAAAGTTACGGGGTAGCTCTGATTCTACGTAGTGATCACTAACGCCAAATTTGACTAACCCGATGCTATCCAAATGCGAAAGTGTCTCGAAGTTTAAACCTTTATCGTTATATATTTTGTCGTATGAATTAAAGATCACTGGGGTAAAACGTTCAATGAACCAGCCAAAACTGCAAAGATTTTGAAAGAGTTCCGCATCTTTTTTGTCTAAATCGCCCAAGAAATTTACAGTTCTTTTAGAGAAAGTCCCCGGAGCATTTGCTTCCCCCGCAAGGACACTTGACCAAAGACTTTGCATCTCTTCGTCGGAAATAATGCGGGATTTATCAAAAAAGTTTGTGACCCAATCATTTTCCATTAAACTTGGATCAGCATCTGCTTTTAATTCTGGGAGAGCATTATCTGTGATTGCCTCAATATTCTTTTGTTTTACTTCCTCTTCTTCTAAAAGGCGTTGCATTGTACGATGCTGGAATTCTGTTATTTCAGCGTTTGATTTAGCCTTAATCAAGGCAGCATCTGCCTTTGCTTTGGCAACACGTTTAATGTGACGCGGTTCATATAGAATGCCGGTCGCAGAAGATATTTTTACTATTAATGTATCTATGGGTTTGGCTAGAGGGCCTAGGTTAACTAAAGAAAATGAATTGCCTTCTGTTGTCATTGTTTTTGTTCCGTATAAAAGTATAAAATGAGTATCTTCCTTTGTACTACTTTGGCGTGAAGAAGCAAGGTTTTGTGATAATATACTAATAGAGGTGCATGACATGCACAAACCCGGCACATGGATAGAGGTTAATGACCTGATGCAAACGGGGTTTGGGTATGAGCTTGTTGTGTCCGCGGGGGAGGGGTTTGCTCCCGACTTTAAACCGCATTTTATGCCTAAAGAAATGCTGGAGCTGGGGGTATTTGAGGGCAAGTACATGAATGATTGCCGCGATGAGTTTCCTCCTGACTGGTATGAGAATGCAAAAATCAGCGATACTCCCGATCCTTCCTTAAATTACTTTGGCATTAAAAGCCGTCAGTCTTTGCAGGTCTGGCAAGAGAAGGGCTGGATTATAGAACCTGATCCGCGGGGTTGGTTCCAGTGGTATTGCCGCTATTATCAGGGGCGGCGAATTCCCGAAGTTGATGTGCTCCAGATTAAGCGATGGAAGGGGTTTGCGCGCCACGTCGGGCAGATTAAAGCTAATTGCTTGCCGGGTGATACGTCTTGCCGCCCGCGCCAAAGACAAGCGCTTCTCCAATGGGCGTACGATCCGTTTATTTAGAAACGTTATACTGCTTCTGTTTTTTCTATCTCAACCATATAGGTGTTTTTCTTTCGTAGATATTTTGCTTTGTTGTATCTTTTATACGCTTCTTCTAATTCGGTTTTTAGAGCTTCGCCTATTTTGCCGCTGTCACTTTTTGTGTCTATTTTGGCAAGATGAGAGAGGGTTGAGTGCTGCGCGTTTAAAATTTCAAGGATGAGTTTATCTATCTCTGTGGTGCTTTCTAGAAATTTAAGCGTGGTGTTGCTTAATTCTCCGATCAAGTCGTGTTTGAAAGTACTCGCATTGGCTTTTAGTTGCATAATAGAGAAGGTGATATCTTCCTTAATTTTTTCGCAGGGTGTTTCGGACTTTTCTGCGGCGTTGATGGCTTTTTTAAATTCAGTTAAAAATCCTTGGGCTATTGGAGCGAAGTTGACCGTTGTTTCTTCTATAACTGTTTCTGATCTGGTGATCAGGTTAGGATTTATCTGACCTCTACCGACTTTTTGCTGTAGGTATTTATCTGCTTTGATGATAATTTTTGGCTCTTTTATACGATTTGTTTTTCCTTTGAAATCTTTGCACTCTACGCGCCGTCTGTCAGGTCCGGTAAAATCCGGTGTTATAACAAAATCGCGCGGTTGGTTTACTATGTGGGATATTCGTTTGGCTAAATCTTGAGCGTTGAATGGTTTGACGAGATACTCACTTACGCCAATATCTCGTGCTTTGGTTATACGTGCAGATGCGTTTAAGCCGCTTATCATAATTATAGGTATGTTTCTGCGCGGTGAGTTTGGGTCTTTTCTGATTCTTTCAATAAGTTCCAGGCCGTTAACCCCGGGCATGTGCCAGTCTGTAATGATTATATCAGGTTGCTTTGATGCATATTGAGCGTATCCGTTTTTGCCATCTAAGGCCGTGTATATTTTACCCACGCCTAATGTTTTTATGATATTCCCCAAAAGCTGTTGCATGGGAACTAAATCTTCAACAACCAAAACGCTAAGTTTAGAGAAGTTCATAAGCATTATGAGTGGTTTCCTGATTCTAGTTAGTGAATATCATTGTATTACAATAATAAATCTGAGGTTGTGACTCAAGATAATTTTTTGTATTTCCCTCTAATCAAACCGGTTTATAAAAAAATGGAAGTTAAGTACATAAATAGTGCTGTATGTATTTAAGCGTTAGTAGCCTAGGGGATAGACGAGGGTGTTATTGTTTTTTTGTTTTATCTATTTTAGCCAGTAGTGCTTTTTGCTGCCGGAGAGCTTTTGCCTTGTTGTACCTTTTATATGCCTGTGTTAATTCGTCATTTAAGGCTTTTCCAGCTTCTCCGCCGTCACCACTGGCTTTCGTATTAACAAGGTGTGAGATCGTTGCGTGTTGAGCATTAAGAATTTCGATGATGAGGTCATCTATTACTGTGCTGCCTTCCAGAAAATTAAGGGTTGTGCTGCTTAACTCTCCTATTAAACCGTATTTAAAAACGCGGGCATTGGCTTTTAGCTGCATAATAGAGAAGATGATGTCTTCTTTGATTTTTTTGGAAGGGGGGAGAGACTTTTCTGCGGCTTCGATGGCTTTTTTGAAATCTTTTAAGAACTCTTGGGCTATCGGGATAAAGTTGATTTTAATTTCTTCCAGAACTCTTTCCGATTGTGTAATGAGCCAAGGATCGATTTGGTGTGATATGCCGACCTTTTTTTGCAAATGTTTTTCGGCTTTGATTTTTTTGTCTGTTTCTTTTTTTCGCTTTATTTTTCCCTTGAAATCATCAGATTCTCTGCGGCGTCTGTCGGGTCCGATGAAATTTGGTGTCAGGATAAAGTCGCGTGGTTTTCTTACTATATGAGAAAGCCGCTTGGATATATCCTGTACTGTGAATGGTTTGGTGAGATACTCCGTTACTCCTAAATCTCTTGCTTTGGTGACACGCGTGGGAGCGTTTAGACCGCTAATCATAATTATGGGGACGTTTCTGTGTGGTGATTTAGGGTCTTTCCTGACTTTCTCGATAAATTGCAGTCCGTCCATTATAGGCATGTGCCAGTCTGTAATAATAATGTCGGGGTGCCTTGAAGTGTATTTATCGTATCCTTCTTTGCCATTAGCTGCGGTGTATATTGTTCCCACGCCTAATGTTTTTATGATGTCCGCCAAAAGTTGCCGCATAACGGAAATATCTTCAACAATCAAAATGCTAATTTTAGAGAAGTCCATAAACATGTTTGATTGTTGTCTCCGTTCTTATTTTGTGAACATTATAGTATGATCATAAGAAAACGTGGGGCGTAACTCAAGAGAATATCTTGTTTCCCCTTTTATCAAATCAGTTTACAAAAAATGGAAATCTAGTGTACAAGAGTGCGGTATGTATTTAAGCGCCCGTAGTTCAGGGGATAGAGCATTGGTTTCCTGATTGCTTTAAGGCGCAGTTGGATCGAAGGCCTGAATACTATATGTGTAATTATTGGGATTTTCCCCGGCAAAGTCAGCTGTTGCTTCGCGGTTATCCAATCCAATGCTTTCTACAAGTTTATCCGCTATTTCCGCAGCTTGTGAGGCGCAGCTTGCTGAGAAACTTGTATTAACCAAATCTAAATTCTCATCAACGACATGTGCTGGTGTGCTGTTTTCAATTACGATTTCACCATCGGGACCAATCTTTGCCTGCGTTTGGAATAAAAGTGTAACATCGCCTTCATGTGGGTCACGAATAGCAAAATTCATAGTAATATCTGAATCTGCGGTAATATGGCCTCCGGCCAAAGCTCCTTTAATGGTGTTTTCGATACCAGCCTGAACTTTTTTTTGTATCAGTGCATCGTCACCTTCGAGGTCTTCTTGTTGCCCCAAATATTCAACAATTTCTTTAGAAAAAGCACTGGGAGATAGTGGGTCTATGAAGCCCGCTTCTATAGTTGCAACAAATTCTGGATCGGCCATTTTATTCCCCTAAATTTTAGCTGTATGTTGTGTTGATGGCATATGCTAATTAGTTAATATATATAATATAACAAGCTTATGTCAAATTTATTAAGATTTAGTTTTTATCAATTTACTAAAAATACTTTGATTTGTGAGTGGTATGTGATTACTCTGCCTCCAGCATTTTAAAGCAAGCGCCCGTAGCTCAGGGGATAGAGCACTGGTTTCCGGAGCCAGGGGCCGCAGGTTCGAATCCTGCCGGGCGCGCCATTAAAAAAGAGGGGCTTTATGCCTCTCTTTTTTAATGTTGTTTCGTTAGTGTTCGAACCGTAAAAAGGTTCGACAATACGCTTAGCGAGGCGTAGGCGAGCTTAGCATTTGCTACTTTTGGAGGGGCTTACAGACCTGAACAAAAGAAATCCTGCCGGGCGCGCCATTTAAACAAAAGTCCCCAGTAAGTATTAACCTAAATAACTGTAAGTATTGTTCCTATAACGATGAATAACAAACTGGAATATTTAATAACTGGCACGATGTCTGTGCTGTTTTCTTTAAAGTAATGCGGGTACTTTTTACCAAATAACTTGGCATATAGACTTATAAATAAGGGCTGAGTACTTTCTATAGCTTTAACGATAGATGCTGGTAAAAGCGATAAAGCAAATATGAAGCCCGCATTTCCTATCAGAGACGAAACAGCAGCAAGATAAAGAAGTTTTTTCGTGGAGGAATTGCCCCCTCGCCATAAAGACAAAGATTTCTTTGGCGATTTTATGATGAATAATAGGCCAAAGATGCCTCCAAAAACGATATACCAGAATGTCGCCATTTCCCACGTAACACCTTGCATTAGGATGTATTTGTATAAAATAGCGTGAATGGAGACTAAAATAGATGCAAGCAACATGTAGAAAATAGCTATATTAAAGCGGAATTTCCGAGGGTTAAACGTCAGTAAAGCGCTTGAAAATATAATCAGGAAAAACCCGATATATTGCACGGTCTGCAAGTGCTCTTTTAGAAAAGTTGTCGCCATGATAGGGAAGATAATTTTACCAAGTGAAAAAAGGCTTGCAACAATAGATGTGTCCGTATGCTTCAATGCCATAAAATAGGGGTACATATAGGCGAAATCGATTATTGAATTGATTGCAAGCAAGCCGATTAACGAAAGAGGAAGGCTTATAGTCGGGGCAAAATAAAAGATAAGTGGCAGGGTTATTATAAGAATAAGCACCTTTGTAAATGAGACGAGAAGAAATATGTTTTCTTTAAAATGCTCGCCTAACGCATTGTCAATTATATTGCTCCAAGCATGACTTGTCGGAGTGATTAACGAAGATAAAAAGGAGGTTATGGGTATGGCCACGGTTGCGCTTAACTCATTAGTGAAGGTTTTTGTTTTTCATATTTTTATATAAGAGAGAACAATACAGATGGCTACAAGTAAATGAGAAAAGCGCGCCGTTCTTCTTTATCCCCAGTTTGGTGTTTATGAGCTGTTATAAAGGAACGATAAAGCGCTTTACAATTAAAACTTTGGGTATATGGTGTTTGTATTCGAGCAATGGTGACATATAGAATGGAGTACCATGAATAAAAGATATCAAGTCTTTGTAAGTTCTACGTATGCAGATTTAAAAGAAGAAAGACAACGTGTTATTCAGACCTTAATGGAAATGGATTGTATTCCTGCTGGAATGGAACTGTTTCCAGCTGCTGATGAAGAACAGTGGGAATTTATAAAAAAAGTCATAGATGATTGCGATTATTACCTTTTGGTAATTGGTGGCCGATATGGCTCACTTACGGATGAAGGAATTAGCTATACAGAAAAAGAATTTGATTATGCGGTTGAGAAAGGGATAAAGGTTATCGCTTTAATTCATGAGACTCCAGATGATATTCCTTCTGGTAAGTCAGAAAAAGATCCTGATCTTCAGAAAAAACTTATTGCCTTTAAAGATAAGGTTAAAACAGGGCGGCTGGTTCGGTTCTGGAAGACCGCATCCGATCTTCCGGGGCTGGTTGCGCTCAGTTTAGGCAAAACCATAAAAATGTATCCAGCTGTCGGTTGGGTTAGGGCTAATCATGTTGCAAACGAAGCTATTCTGACAGAAATAAACCAAGTTAGAAAAGAGAATATAGAGTTACAAAAAACTATAGAAAAGTTGGACAGTCAACAACAGCCATCTATCGATGGTATCGCGGATATAGATTCTGAATTTACTATTAATGGTTCTTATTTTAGCAATAGTCCTGGTAGTAGATCTTCCCGAAAATATTCTTTTTTCTCAACAATCTCTTGGAGAGAACTTTTTTCTCTTATTTCTCCATATCTTATTGAAAAACCAAACAATGCAGCAGTCAAGAGCTGTCTTGCGTCTAGCCTTCTTGAAAGAGACGGAAAATTAGGAACAACAAGATCCATTAATGATCAACAGTTCAGAACCGTAGGTATTCAGTTGAAAGCATATGGTTTGATAGATATGAAATATGTAAAAACTGTTCAGGGTGGCAAGGCTCTATTTTGGTTTTTGACAAAAAAGGGTGAGCAATTAATGCTTGATAGCAGAGTAGTTAAGAAAGATACCGAAAAAAATGTAAGTGAAGCCTCTTAAAACCACCCATTCCCCTTTCCACCCATTACCTGTATACATAGGGCATAAGAAACTTTGCACAAGATAAAGCCTATGCCCTTAAAATTGCCCTACATATTTTCCCCCATAAAGGACAAGCGTCAAGAGATGATCGACTGTGCGCTGAAGGATTCGTTTTTCGCGCCGATCGTGCATGATCTGATTGATTACGGACACGAGATTACGTTTCCGGTTTTTGGCGGGGCGGGGGCGTATCAACCGCACGCTATAACGACTGAAGCCTTGGATACGCCGGAAAAGCAACTGATGTTTACTCATGGATTTGCGGCCGAGGCAGAAGCGGGCACGTTTAGGGCCAAGATCAAGCTGACGTCATGGTTTGGGCGCGGCGGCAACGCTCACAGTTTTTTGCATGAGTTGATGCATTTTTATCAAGATACGTTGGGTTTGCTTCTCATGCCGCTTAAGGAACAGGGCAAGATGCCGATCATGGCGGATTTGCGCACTAGCGTGGTGGCGCTGTTATTCTGTGAGGCTTGGGCGGAGGTCGAGGCTTTGCGCTCGTGTTGGGCGTTTAAGCATAAGAAGATCGATGACGCGCCGTGGAAGGGGGCTTTGGCCTCTCCTGATTGGGGTGATTTAGCGAAGTTTTATGCGCAGCGTTTGGCCGAGAACAGGGGCGAGGCGCATGCTGCCGCCCGTACGTTCGAGCAATGGTATAAGGGCAAGCACCGTGATTATTACGAGGTCCACGCGCTAGAAAAGCATCAGAGCGATTTTGATCGTTTGAGCGCGGATGTTGATTTACCGTCATTGCGAGCCGAAGGCGAAGCAATCCATAAAAAAGACCTTTGTGGTGGAAGGGTGGATTGCCGCGTCGCTCACGCTCCTCGCAATGACGATAGGGACGGTGCAATAAAGGATCATTTCCGAAGTGCACGGATTGAAGGCTTGTTGAAGAAAATACCGAAAGATACTGTTCCTGAATACTTTGATCTAATTGACTGGGGAAATGCTGCGCTTAATGAGCCGAAAAATGACATTGTTTTGGGTCGGTGCAAAGAATTTGAAGATCGTTACGGGGTTATAGAGAACGATGCTTTACTTGATATTAAATGCGCTAGTCCCCCATATTTGTGGAAGCGCCTTAGCGAGGCAGACGCAGAGGCTTCGGAGGTACCACCGCAAACGAGTATGGGTGAGTTCGAGTATAAAGGGCAGGAAGATTAGCGGTTTTAAGAGGCGTCGTATTGAGAATTTTATCTCGTCATTGCGAGCGTAGCGAAGCAATCCATAGGATATATTAGCTCTATATTAATGGATTGCCGCGTCGGCTGTGCCGCCTCGCAATGACGTTGTATATTTTTTAATGCCCGGCCACGGCCATCCATTCATCGCCTTCGCAGTACATAAGGACGTTGTTATCCCCGTCATAGCGTAGTGTTCCAGCTAGACCTACAGGGTTGGCGCAAGCCGCGCCGCCATCACTTGGTGGGCCCATGGCAATCCATTGTCCGCCATTACAATATTGCATGACGTGATGGTCGGCGTCGAAGACGATTTCTCTATTCATGCCAAGCGGGTTGGAGCATGTAGAAATTGAGCATGTTCCACCGGTTGAGCCGTATAACAATTCGATTTCCAATTGAGTAAGCGCTTTGTTGTAAACACGTACATCGTCGAGTAGGCCTTCAAAGTGATATACGGCATCATCACATTGTGCATCATAGCCGCCTATACAAAACGGATTTGCTATATCCATATCAGCATCCAGCGTATAACTGACAGAGTTTTCAAGTACACCATCAAGATAGAGACGGATTTCGCCTAATGTTCCGTCATAGACCCAGCCGGCATAGTGCCATTGCCCATCATCAATAACTGTTGTTCCGTATGTTATTGCGTCAGTGGAAGATCCCTCAACTCTTATACCTAGCGTGTCTGTTGATGCATTACAGCCAAACCACCATGTTCTATTATTATGGTTTAATCCAAACCGACTTGTCATTATTTCGTTGCTCGTGCCGCAATCTGTTGTCTTATGAAACCAAAGAAATTGTGAGAAACCACCATTTGCTGCAATATCGAGAGATGGAGAAGTAGCGATATCTACATGATCGTTTGTTCCATCGAAAGTCAGGCTTGTGTCGACTTTTCCAGCGCCAGTTTCTCCGGTGACGTCGTTATCGTCGTTATCTGTCCAAGTGCCGTTAAGGCCGCTGCCGGAGCTATCAGCGATAGCGTTGCCGCCCACTTCATCCAGTTTCCAGTGTCCGACAGGGGAGGCGGAGGATGGCTCTACGCATGACGCACCCATGGCGTGCAGGGATTTGATTTCGAAGGGGCTTAACTCCCGTCCGTAAAACCGGACATCGTCAATGGCGCCGTCAAAATAGTTGTACGCTGGGGAGTTAAATATGCGGCCTATATTTCCTCCAGACCCAGAGAATGCGATAGCGCTTCCTGTACCAGTGTATGTTATAGAGTCTGCAACGCCATTGACGTAGATACTCATATCAGTTGGTCCGCGTATAATGCCGACAACGTGGTTCCATTGATTTAGGTTAGTCGCGATTGATCCAGTGGCGGAGCGGCGACTTCCAGGTCCAGGCATACCACCGTCTCCAAATCCCATGTAGATGTAACCTGTGGTGTCATGTAGCATGAGCCAATACCCATGGTAATTCGTGCCATTTACATCTGACGCAAAAATTATCCCATCACTTGTAAAATCCGTCGGATACATCCACGCACTAATCGTGATCGGGTAGGCGACGTCCATTGCATTTGCCGCGTCGGGGATGGAGATATAATCATCGGTGTTATCGAAGGTCAGAGCATCATCGATGGAACCTGCTGTAGTTTCTCCGGTGACGTCGTTATCATCGTTGTCGATCCACGTTCCGTTGAGGTTGTTGCTTGAGCTATCGGCGATGGCATTGCCGCTGGTTTCGTTTAGTTCCCAATGGCCGATAAGATCGCTGGTCAGGTCAGATGTAGGGCCGATGGCAACCCATTGTGATCCATTACAATATTGCAGGATGTTATCATCATCGTTGTAGGTAATCTCTCCAGGGCGACCTTCGGGACTGGAGCATGTCGGCCCGGTATAATTATAAAGCGCGGTAATGTCAGCATCACTTAGTACACGATCATAAATGCGGATGTCATCTAGCGTACCTTCTGTTGGGCGGGAGAATCCACTTCCGTCATTCCCGAAGGTTAGGTTGGCTGGAGGGACCCAGCGGTTTGCCGACCAGTCACCCATACCAAATCGCTCCAAATAAGCCAGTTCCTGACCGTTGACATAGACTTTGATATTGTTCGTGCCTAGCGAGTCATCGTAGGTGCAGGCCAGATGCATCCATTTCCCAACCACCCAGTGCGGATCAAGGGTCGCCCCGCCGGGACCGCTATAATGCAATGTGCCGGTTGCATCGTCTATACCGCAATAAAGGCCGTTAGTGGGAGAATAAAGATTAAAGAAATAATCGTTGGGTCCGTGTGATCCGCCCCATTCCCCAAGGAGAAAGTTTTGCGTTGTCAGCGCGGAATAGTGAACATCGGGCTTGAACCACATGGCGAACGTCCCGCGGGCTGGATTGATTGCCGCTGATGAAGCCTGAATGTAATCGTTGCTGTCGCTTGTATTAAAATGAATAGCGCTGTTTAACTGTCCGCTCACAGAGTGGGAATCGGCGCTAAGACCGTTTTGCATCGTGCCGTCATTGCCGCTGCCGGAGATATCTGCCGCCGTCGTGCCGCTGGTTTCATCCAGTGTCCAATTGCCGACCAGTCCTGTGGTGATGTCTTGCGCGCGCGCGGGAGTGGGGAGGAGTGTGGCAAAAAGCAAGGTCAGGAAAACTAAAAGAACGTCATTGCGAGGAGGCGTTTTACGCCGACGCGGCAATCCAGCATTATCATATGAGATTCTGGATTGCTTCGCTGTCGCTCGCAATGACGATTTTTGTTTCATCAATTATCCCTTAAATATCTTAATTATATTTCCGTTGCACCACGATGGACAACCCGAAACCGCCCATCAGAGCCAACAATACCCATAGATATGAAAGCATCGAAGCTTTACCGACATTTACGCCCGCGGCTGTGTTAAGTACAGCCACCTGAGCGCTGATTTTATCCAGAGCGGCCAATGTCTGGGCTTGAGCTTCTTGCATGCCCGCAAGCTCAGCTTTCAGAGCATCATTCTCGGCCTTAAGCTCTTTGGTGGCTTCGATCATCGGTGCGATCATGCCCATATAGTTCACAGATTTGGAGCCCATCTCATCGTTAGCCGTATGCACTAGGATAGGGAAGACCTCTTCCAGCTCTTGCGCGATTACACCATATTCTATGCGGTGAGTTTCATCGTCTTTCATGGTGAAGCTGTAAGTGTCCACTTTCTCCAGTTTTTCAAGCAGTGAGCCGTGCTCATTAAGAGGTCTGATATTCTCTTTGAGGCGGCGGTCGGATACGTCGGTGATTGTGCCTGTGTATTCGATGTCGCCATTAACATCCAGCTCTACATTCGGCGCAGTCACTCCGATACCAACGTTACCGCCGATGATAGCCATTGTATTGGCTTGGGTAATATCGGTGCCGTCCTGATCGCCGAGGAAGATACCGAGGGAGGAGGCGCCCGAGACAACAACATCACTGGTTTGATTACCTAGACCAATAGCCATGGAGTAGTCACCTGAGGCCTCTGCTTCTTGTCCCATCGCGGTGGAGGTTTGGCCAGAGGAGGTTGTGCTCATTCCCATAGCGGCACTGGCATCACCAGAGGCGGTTGTTGAAACGCCCATTGCGGTGGAACCACTTCCAGAGGATGTAGTTAGTATTCCTGTCGCGGTGGAAGCACTACCAGAGGCTGTTGTACCGCTGTTTAGAGCAATAGAATTTTCACCAGAAGCTGTTGTACCAGAACCGCTTGCGAAAGAGGTTGTTCCAACACTTGCATCATCCCATTGTGTTGATAAAGCTCGTCCTGCTCTAAAGGCACCTTTGGAGACATCAAAGAACATGCGGTTGTCTTGGTTGCCGGTGGTGGTGTCGTCGAGCTGGTACGATCCGACGATCAAATCTCCACCCATCACGGCCATGGTGTTGGCTGAGGTTACGTCGATGGCAGCAGCTTGGTCACCCATGAAGATACCGATAGAGCTGTTGCCTGAAACAGTTGCATCACCACCGGTTTGATCACCCAAACCAATAGCCATGGAGTAATCGCCAGACGCTGTGGCTTCCATACCCATCGCGGTGGATGCTGTACCAGAGGCTGTTGTGCGAATACCCATAGCAGTTGACGTGTTGCCAGAGGATGTGGTTTCTTTACCCATTGCTGTGCTATAAAAAGCAGAGGCTGTCGTTTTGTACCCCATTGCTGTGCTGTAGTTACCGCTGGCTGTTGTTTGTTCTCCCATTGCGGTGCTTGCAAGTTGGTTTGCGATGGTGTCGCGTCCTATCGCGGTGGAAGATTCACCAGAGGCCGCTGCGTTACGCCCCATAGCGGTGGAATAAAGACCAGAGGCTTTTGTGCCGTAGCCACTGGCGAACGAATAGTCACCAACGTTTGCGTCATCCCATCCTGTGCTTGGTGTTTCCCCAACGCGGAAAGCTCCTTTGGATTTATCGAAGAACATGCGGGCGTCGTGGGCTGCGTTGCCTGTATCAGCCAGTTGGGAGGAGCCGAAGATGAAGTCTGCAGTTGCATATGGGGCGGTGGCGTCGACTGTGCTTACAAGCTCGGAGCCAGCTCCGCCGGTTACTTCGAATACACCAGAGCCGGAGCCACCAACATCAGTTGCAGCAAAACAGTTATTACCATCGGCGTCACAGTAATTATCCGCGCCGATATCACCAGCTACGTCAAGTTCGAGGTCTTGCTCTCCGCCAACGGACGCGGCGAGGGAAGTTGCTGGCACGGCGGGATCAATCACCATCTTACCACCGAGGATACCCACGGTATTATCGGCTGCGAAATCAACCCCATCCTGATCCCCCATGAACATACCCACGGATTGAATACCTGTTACCATTGGCTTGGTGGTGATTGTGACAGCATCATCAATCAACCCCATCGCAATAGACCCATCTCCAGCCCCATCCGCGGCTGTCCCACTACCAGCAACTGCCCTAACCCCCATCGCGGTGGAACCTACACCAGAGGCCACCGTTCTAGACCCTATTGAGGTGGAATCAGAGCCAGAAGCCGTCGTTTGATTTCCCATTGCCGTGGTATAAGAATCAGAAGCTGTCGTATAATACCCCATTGCAGTAGAAGCAAGACCAGAGGCTGTGGTCCCTCGTCCCATAGCTGTGGAATATCCACCCGAAGCTGTTGTGACTGAACCCATCGCGGTGGAAGTATCACCAGAGGCCGTTGTTTGAACGCCGCTTGCGAAAGAGTAGTTACCAACATTTGCGTCATCCCATTCTGTGCTATAAGCACGTCCGGCTCTAAATGCGCCTTTGGATTTATCGAAGAACATGCGTTTGTCGTGGGCGGCGTCGCCAGTGTCATCAAGCTGAGAAGAGCCGAAGACGAAGTCGGCGGTGGCGTAGGGGGCGGAGGCGTCGACTGTGCTTACGAGTTCGGAGCCTGCTCCGCCGGTCACTTCGAATACGCTCGATCCGCCGCCGACATCAGTTGCAGCGAAACAGTTATTACCATCCGCGTCACAGTAATTATCCGCACCGATATCTCCAGCTACGTCAAGTTCGAGGTCTTGCTCTCCACCAGTGGAAGCGGCGAGGTTCGTAGCTGGAATGGCTGGATCAATCACCATCTTACCACCGAGCAGGGCGAGGGTGTTATCTGCGGCCATATCTATGCCATCCTGATCACCCATGAACATACCCACGGACTGGATACCTGTGACCATTGGCCTTGTTGTGATCGTAACAGCATCGTCAATCAATCCCATGGCGATAGACCCATCCCCGGCACCATCTCCAGCGGTACCACTACCAGCTATTGCTTGGTATCCCATTGCGGTGGAGGATATACCAGAGGCTGCTGTGTAGTATCCAATTGCGGTAGATGCTACACCGGAGGCTGTCGTAGTTCGTCCAATTGCGGTTGATCGGTCACCAGAGGCTGTCGGTTGATAACCTATAGCGGTGGAATAATTACCAGAGGCGTTTGAGTTGTGTCCTATAGCGAAGGCGCGGTCACCAGAGGCGGTTGTGTTGTAGCCCATTGCGGTGGAACCTGTGCCAGTAGCTCTTGTATCATAACCACTTGCAAAAGAGTAATTACCGACATTGATATCGTCCCATTTAGTGTCGGCAACACCGCCAGCTCTAAAAGCTCCTTTAGAGACATCAAAGAACATGCGGTTGTCTTGGTTGCCGGTGGTGGTGTCGTCTAGTTGGTAAGATCCAACAATCAAATCTCCACCCAGCACGGCCATGGTGTTGGCGCTGGCCATGTTGATGCCTGCGTGATCGCCCATGAAGATACCAAGGGAGCTGGCGCCGGATACGTCAGGATTGGCACCTGTTGGATCACCTAGGCCAATGGCCATGGAATGGGTTCCAGAAGCTGTGGCCTCTCTACCCATCGCGGTGGCAGCAGAACCAGAAGCTACCGTGTCCCGCCCCATAGCGGTGGAAGTATCACCAGAGGATGTTGAATAAACGCCCATTGCGACGGATTGAGGACCAGAGGCGGTGACATCACGTCCTATTGCGAAAGAGTTTGTTCCAACATTTGCATCGTTCCAGCCGGCGCCGGTAACTTGTCCAGCTCTAAATGCGCCTTTAGATTTGTCGAAGAACATGCGGTTGTCGTGGGTTGCGTCTGCATCATCGGCAAGTTGTGGGGAGCCGAAGACGAAGTCGGAGGTGGCGTAGGGGGCGGTGGCGTCTACGGAGCTTACGAGTTCTGAGCCTGCGCCGCCGGTTACTTCGAATACTCCAGAGCCAGAGCCTACGCTTGCGGCGGTGAAACAGTTGTTACCATCCGCGTCACAATAGTTAATCGCTCCGATATCACCAGCTACGTCTAGCTCAAGGTCTTGTTCTCCGCCAGTGGAGGCGGCGAG
>Ga0070729_10004341_pt1 | contig 15541 bp, 13 predicted proteins | sample tdDd472_FD_66725 | JGI IMG/M metagenome (GOLD analysis project Ga0070729, IMG submission 66725) | Marine sediment microbial communities from the Atlantic coast under amendment with organic carbon and nitrate - tdDd47.2 | ecosystem: Environmental > Aquatic > Marine > Coastal > Sediment | place...
GCATCAGAGATCCCCGGTCAGCTCCTGCAACTTGAACAGCTTCGGGTTCAGGGATTTTACGCAATCAACGATCTTCTGCAACCCGGCCTCATCTATCCCGATCTCTTCGTCCCTGCCCTGGAACCAGTCATAACATTTCGGCAGCTCCGAGAAGGTCCCGTCACGCAGCAGGGCGACATCGACCATCTCGTTGACCCGGCCGGTCGCTTCCCATGGGTCACGGTAGTCATACTGCCGAGCAACCACATGCAGCATCAAGCCGTTTCTGAAAGCTCCCTTGACTTCGAAAGAGAACTCCCGCGGGGCACTGTAATTTTCCGTGCGGCCACCGCGCGACATAACCCGCGCCCCGGCCGCGTCCAGTATCTCTTTGACCGACTCCTCGGTCATCGGTTTCGGTTGATCCATTTATTGCTCCTTTGCACACCCAGATTTTTTACCGGTTCGCAAACCGACACCTTGAACCATGGGCCACAAAGGCACGAAGACACGAAGCATGACCTGGTGAAACGGCATGAACATGAATCTGTGTTTTCAACAACCACGTAAAACGATTCCGCTTCGTGTCTTGGCGTCTTCGTGGCAAAACACCGTCAGGGTTGCAAGATCACCGGATTTGCTCGGGGCCATACTTGCCTCGCTCGGTTATCGGTATTCAGCATCAGATATAATTTACAGGGATAAAGAGGATGAAAGTGATAAAAACAAGCTTAGTATTCAATCCCCCCATATCCCCTTCATCTCTGTCAAAACAGGACAAAAATGTTTTTCGCGTTCCGCGTCCCGCGTCACTCGTCCCGCTAAGACTCGGTACCTAGTCTTAGCTCCACCCCCCACTCAACCGGTTTCTGTCCATCCGGCGTCAGCACCCAGAGGGTCGGGAACTCCATCTCGCTCGGGGCAGGTCCATAGCCGTCGGTCAGGTAGACAATTGCAGCCGGCAGCGGGTGCATCTGTCTGGCATAGTCGAAAACCGGTCGCAGGTCAGTGAAACCACCACCGTGGACAATCTCGGCAACAGCCTGGCTGCTGCGGAACTTGTCGATCCGACGGATGCGACTGTGAGCGTAAAGCACCGAGATGTGACTGTCACGCCCCCGGGCGATCTGCAGCAACTCACGGGCAAAAGCCTCGCGCAGCGGCCCTTCATCGGTCGACTCGCTGACATCGATCGCCACCAGCAGGTTCAGCTGCCGGCGTTTCCTGGTGCCGGGAGTGTCATGCTGAAAACGCCTGTGCTGGCGCTGCCAGGTACTTTGCCGACCGATCCGACCTGCCGTGCCGATAAACTGGCGCAAGACCTGTCGCCAGGGGATCGCCGGCGGTGCCAGCCAGCTGTCGACCAGTTCGCTGACGTCCTCGGGAATGTCGCCATGAGCCTTGCGATTAGCTTCGCGAACCATGTCGCGCACTGCCTGTTCGGCAAGGCATTCCGGGGTTCCGTCTGCTTCACTCCAGATCCGGTGGTCATCGACAGGGCGCGGGCGGCTCTGCTCTTCATGCCTCTCCTGCATCCCCTGGCCGCTCTGTCCCCCATGGCCCTGGTCAGCATCACCGATCCCCTCACCTTCCAGGGTGCCGATATCGAAATCATTTTTCAAGAACCGGACATACTCTTCCGCGGCCAGCCCCGACTCCAGTCTGAAAGCAGCAGGTTGCGGCGCTTCGAGCGGCAGATTGTCGATGGAAGGGTTAATCGCCAGGTCGGTTGCAACATCCCAGGTCAAGTGATGGTGACCGCGTCCGCGCACGGGATGCAGGTGCAGCAGGTGCTTGATAACATGTTCCAGCAACGCCTGCTGCTGAAGAGAGTGTAATTCTGAGAATTGCAGAGGATCGACGTTGAGGGTCGGGGTGCCATTGACCACCGTCACACCGATCGCGTGTGTCCCGGCAGCCAGGCGGCGACGGAAGCCGAGCAGCAGGTGCCCGTAAAAAGGCCTGCTCTTCAGCAGCCGCACCACCGCATTTTCCAGCACCCTCTCAGGATTCTGAGCTGTTTCGATGCGTTTCGGAAAGTCCAGAAGTTCAGCCACCAGTCTCCAGCCCCCAGCCCCCAGCCTCCGCCTTTAAGCCCCCAGTCTTTAGCTTTTAGCCTTTACTTTTAGCTTTTGGCTTCCAGACTCCAGTCTCCAGCCCCCAGCCTCCGCCTTTAAGCCCCCAGCCTCCGCCTTTAAGCCCCCAGCCTCCAGTTTCCAGTCCCTGCCGTTCAGGAGGCCTCGCTACTGATTGCCTCGATCGCCTCCAGGACAACATCATCATAATCGTCCTTGCACAGGATCTCGGCAACTTTGGGGATCTTGACCAGGGCTTTGACCAGGCCGAAGCGCAGGTCGCGCGGCAATGAGCCGATATAGGCGACCAGGTTCTGCTCCTGCTCCATAGTCATAACCGGGTCGACATCGAGCGTCGTCACGACATCGTTGAGGGTCACAGCCTGCAGATCGTCACGCTGGCTGCTGACCTGTTCTGCGACACCTGGCCAGTTGTCGAGCAGCTGCCGGGCGGTCACCGGCCGCTCTTTCTGCTCGTTGACCCAGCGCAGGAAGCTGACCGCAGCTTCCTGTCCGACGATGCCGGCATAAATCTCCATCTCAAGGTCGGCCGGGAAACGACAGGAGCGGCGCAGGGTGCTGACCATCTCCCAGGCCCGCTCGGTCGGTTCAACCTGCATATCAAGCGGCGAACCGGGCTTGGCCAGGAGGTTCGGATACACGGAGAGGAATTGCTGGACCCCTTTATCAAACTCCTGTTCCCTGGCATAACGAGCCCAGCAGTTGTAATCGGTTTCTACGTAGATCATGACCATTCGATCCAGCAGGGCGCGGTCCAGGGTTGCCACCTGGTAGCTGCCGTCAGGCGGGTTGATTGATACGACGACCTTATGCTTGCGGTGCAGGGTGTGGGTGTGCAGACGGCGCTGCTGATTTTCGACCGGCGGCTCAACGAACTGGAAGATCGCCTGCAGGGTGTCTTCCTGCTGCGCCCGGTTCAGCTCGTCACAGTGGACAATCGTCTCGGCCGCATCATCGGCCGGCCACCAGGATGGCCTCGACCAGTGCATAACCTTGTCTTCACGATACGGGATGCCGACCAGGTCGCCGACTTCCATCTGGCCAAGCCGCAGGGCAACATAATCGCGACAGATTTCCCGGCAGACCTGCACGATACCGGCACTTTTACCGACACCACGATGCCCGACCACGCAGGGCGTCAGGTCGGTTTTTCTGAGAATTTCTGCGAGTACCTGCTTCATCTGGGTGATATTCATATCAACCTCTGTGGAGATTCTTTGTGTAACACCTGAAAGTCCTTACCGTTGGAAACACTGGAACAGTGGGTAAACCCTTCTGACGGCAAAGATAACTCTACGGGTCAACTTTGATACCATACAGCAATCTGCATGTTAAAGTCCATGCTTGGCCTGTTTGCGCGCCAGTCACAAACAGGCTCGCTTACAACGACTGTTTCTGCACCACTTAAGTTTGCACAAGTCCCCGTTTTGAGTTAAACCTTAACAAGGACAGACGCTGATTGACAAAAAAATGGATCCCGATACACCGCCTGCCACCCCAGCATAAGGAGTTTGACTTGATGAAAGAACTGAGCACGCCAGGCAACAACCCGGCCGTTCCCACAGGGCAGGGGTTGTCCCGTTACGGACGCTACACGACCGTAGGACTGATCCTTGGCCTGCTTCTTCTGACGGGCTGCGCTGCCGGAAAAAAAACCACCAGCATGGTATTGACGCCTGTCACCGACCCGCCCACCGGGATACATCACCAGGGGAAATTCGTCTGGAACGACCTGTTGACCAACGATCTAAATACTGCCAAAGACTTCTACAGCCGACTGTTCGGCTGGACTTTTGCAGAGTTGGGTCGCTACACGGTGGTCCAGAACAACGGACGGAACATCGGTGGCATGGTCGAACTGCAAAGCGACCCTGACAACCCGAGCGCCGCCCGGTGGCTCTGCACACTTTCCGTTGATGATGTGGACGCAGCCGTCGCCCTGTTCATTGACGAGGGGGGGACGGTCAATGAAGGCCCTCTGGAGCTGCTGAATCGCGGCAGAGGGGCCCTGGTCAGAGATCCGCAGGGAGCGCAGTTGGTGCTGCTGCACGCAAATGATGGCGATCCGGAGGATGCAGAACCGGCCATGGGGTCCTGGTTGTGGCACGAGCTCTGGAGCAATAACGCCGAGGCCTCGTTGACCTTTTACCAGAAGCTCGCCGGGTATGATTTTGATGGAGATGCTACCGATTACCTGGTCCTGATCAGAGAAAATCAGTGGCGGGCAGGCATTCGCTTCCTTGATGACAGTGAACTCGAAATGCGCTGGGTACCGGTTGTCCGCGTCGTCGATACGAAGGCTATTGCGGAAAATGCCGTACAGCTGGGGGGTGAAATTCGCGTCGCACCCCGCCCGACTGAAAGCGGGGGCAGTGTGGCATTACTGGTTGACCCGTCTGGGGCACGCGTGATTATCCAGAGCTGGACGGCGCCCACCCCTGAGCAGGAGGATTCATTATGATGAGATATATGAAATTCCTGCTTATCGGTGCCGTGCTTGTCTCGATATTATTGCTGTCAGGATGTTCCGGTTCCGGCGGCCACTCATCCTCAACAGTTGTTTACGGCAGCTACTATGACCCCTATCCCGGATGGGGCTACAGGACTGTTTATCGCGGCTACCGACCACCCCCTCCCCACCACCGTCCTCCACCGGGGTACCGGCCGCCACCGGCACATCTACCTGCAAGACCTCCGAGCATTGGCCGCCCTCCGGGCGGCAGGCCGCCGGGAAACCGACCACCTCGTCCAACGCCACGCCCAACACAGCGGCCTTCACCAAGACGCCGCTGACGAGGAGGGGACCGCCCACAGCAGACCGGCGAGAGCCCTGCCAAGGACAAACAACAACACATATAACATCAAAGCGCCCCGAAGATTCTCGGGGCGCTTTGTATTTATTTGCTTCTGCGAGGTTTCCCGTCGTGGGAACCTTTGTCGGATCACCCGTATAGTGCGATCCGGATTTTAGTTACTTTCAGTTTGATGAGATTTCCCCTGAATGGCCCGGTGGATCAGAGACTGGCATAAGTCTTCCTCCTTTGCATTTGCAGGACCTCTTTCTACGATTGAGGTAAGTAAACTATACCACAAAGGTCGGAGAGGATTCCAACAGGGAAAGCATTTTTTTCAGACATGCTAGCAAAGCAATGCCAGCCACTAAGACACCAAGACACGAAGGAACTTCTTGGTGCCTTCGTGTCTTGGTGGCAAACACGACGTTATTTGTTCTGCCCATCGCCCTTCGGTGTCAACGTTTCAATCAGTTTGAGTGGCGATTTGATGGTCCTCTCCCCCAGCCGCAACAGGCTGGAACCGACCGATGACGCCGACAGGACCCGGACATTCGGGTCATCCAGGGGGCCCTTGATGCTGACCGGGATCGCGACCAGGCTGTCAGCCAGCAGGTAATTGATTCCCGGAATATTCTTGACGACCGTATCGACCGTCTGGAAAGGGGCCGCCAGCAGCTCGATATCGACGGTCTTTTGCACCATGTCGATTTCACCCTGGCCAAGGGCGTCCAGAGTCTCGCCATCCATCTGGATCTTGCTGAACAACAGCTTGCCTTCGCGGAACTCCCCCTGCAGGGTTATGGTCTTGTAGGCAAAGGCCTCGCTGCTCAGGCTGGGGAGCCGACCCTTGACGATCTCAGTGACGTTGAGCACCTCCAGGGTCCTGGCGAGGAGTTTGCCCTGTTGAATCGTGCCGTTGGAAAAAGTTGCTTGCAGAGGCCCCTGCAGCACTTCTACCAACTCGCCGACCTGGCCCTGGCCGCTGACCTGGCCGGACAGGTCGAGGGTTCCGGTCATCTTGAACTGCTCCCGTTCCACACAGGTTGAGACGGTTGTCACATCGAGAGCCTTGCCATCCAGGGTGACGTCCAGGGCGAGAGTTTTGCCGTCGATGGTCCAGACTCCGGGTGAATTGAGGCCGCAGAGATTCGCCCGCGCGACCCTGACACGGGGCTTGTCTTCGCTGAAGTCGAGGGTCGCCTTGACGGGATCCCAGGTCAGGTCTTGCCAAGACAGCTTCGACAGGTCGACTTCAACCTGGTCGCCATGCGCTGACAGTGCGGCCTGTTCAATGGCGATCTCGTTACCTGAAGGCAGCGTAAACACAAGGTTTGAGCCCTTGAGTTGGCCGGTTGCCAGAACCCCTGCCTGCTTCGTTTCATGTTCCTTGACAGAAAAATCGCCTGCCACCCTGCCCTTGCCGAAATCCCGCTCAACGAATAGCGCATTGAGGGTTTCATGCTGCAGGGCTCCGGTAAAACTCAGGGCGGTCACGCTCGTACCGTAATCCAGTGACAGTTCTGCGTCGGAGTATTGATCCTTGAACTTCAGCTTGTGAATAGTGAGCTGGTCTGGCTGCCAGGCGACATCGAGGGCCAGTTCCGGGCCTTCCTTGACGGAGAGGCCACCCTTGAATGTGGTCCTTGCGCCTTCCTGCCAGTCAAACTCGACCGCATTGAGCTTCAGGGGAGACCGTATCGCGTAGCCCTGCGGCACCTCGAAAGCTTCGCTGAACCATTTGACTAGATCTTCTTCCAGTGTGCCGTCGAGGCCCAGTTCGATTTTACCCAGTCCCTGCGATACTCCCTTGTCGCGACCTGCCAGGTCGACCTGGCAGGAAAGTTTCGAGAATTCCGAATCCCCGATAGCGCCCTGCCAGTGCCTGAGATTGACCAGGTTTTCCGCAAACTCGGCCTGGCCGCTGGTGACCTTGATCGGAAACGGGATGCGCTGATAGTCGGCAGTGAAATTCAGTTCCGAGACATCGACCTTGGCATGGATATTCTCCAGGCTGTCGCCGAGGGTCAGTTTGCCTTGACCGGTCCCCTGCAGACGGCTGATCCGGTTCAACTCGGCAATGAACTCCGGATTTTCGACAATCCGTCGCAGGATCTTCCCGGCCTGGGCCAGGTCTGCGCTCAGCATCAGCTCCAACTGGAACAGGTCATCATCATCAGCCAGGCCTACTTTCAAAGAGCCGTCGTGGCCGGAGGAGCCCTCCAGCCGGGTCGACATCCCGGTCCCCTGGAGGATGCCGTCCGCGACCAGCACATCGCCGACCGTTTCGGTGAGATCGAGTTCGATTTCCGGGACCGAGACAGAACCTTTCTGCAGCCTGCCCTCGATGCGGATATTCTTCAGCTCACCGAGGTCCTCGGCTGACCGGCCCTGCGAACGGACATTGATCTGCGCAACGATCCCACCACGCAGGTATTTGAAGATCTCGCCGACCAGCGCGACATCCCCGGCCAGGGCCATGGCAACCCGCCGGGTCGCATCGACATCGATGCTCCTGCCGGAGAAATCCATACTGGTTGACGGCGTACCCGAAGCCTGCTCGATCTTACCGTTCACTTCGAGGCCCGGTTCGTCCAGGGCCAGTCGATCGAGCGTCAAGCTGGTCGTCTCGCCGTCAATCGCAATGCTGCCGTTCAGCTCGGCTCCCTTGAGAACCTCTTTGTGACCATTGCGCCGTACATGCAACACGGCAGCCTGGCTGCGCAGAGTAGCACTGGCGTTGCGGGAATCCGTCACGGCCAGGGCCAAATTCAGGTCGAGGTCTTCGGCTTCAACCAGCTGCTGATCATGACTAAGTTTCAACTGTCCGGCACTGATCACCAGGTCGAAATCGGGGGAAACCTGCCCGAGCATCGCAAGCCCCCTCGCCAGGCCCGCCTCCAGCCCGTCATCCTGGCCAGATTTTGCAGGTGGTTCTTTGGACTTTGAGGCCGGCAAGTTCAGGCTGAACTCCGGTTTTTCCAGGCTGAGATGTGCCAAATGCAGGTCGCCGACCAACAACGACAGGATGGCCGGAGACAGGGTGATCTCGGCAATCGTCCCCTCGCCATAATCCGGGATAGTGAGGTCAACCTGCTGCAAAGCGATCGCCGGTCGGGGAAAATAATCCAGCTCGATCGCCTGGAACTCCATCCTGATCCCGGCCTGTTCGGCAACCGCCTGCTGGATTTTGTTGATGACGGTGGGAGAGGAGAGGTACTGTCCCGCGAGCAGCAGTCCGGCCAGCAGCAGGAGCAGCAGCGCAAAAAGGCCTCCCAACAGCCATAACCGGAGGGGCCTCTTTGCAGGCGGTTTTAGATCAGATAAGGGTTCCATCCTCTATTCCTGTGACGAGATGCGACGAGCACTTCCAAATAGTATCCCATCAGCAAGAAATGTATATCGGAATATTCCAATAAAACTCAGAAGTATTGATATCCTGAAGGTATGTAACCTCTGCACGATAACAATTGTGACCGGTCTGAATCTCCGCAAAAAGCATGATCAAGAATGACCCGACAAATAAACAAGGCCATCGGTTACCAGATGGCCATCTTTGTATGGATGAAAAGTTCTCTGAAGAATCTCTATCGACAATAAGCCAACTGCCCCCTCAAAAAAACGCCCCGAAAGCAGACCTCCTCTACAAGACTTGATCTGCGGTACCTAGTATTTTATGAATATCCCACTGCGTAGCAAAACCTTGAGGGTGAAAGACACCAACCCCGAGAAGACCGGCAAAGAGCAATCCGGGAGAAGAGCTTGACGGTAATTCGCTGAAAGCTGAAATACGCAGGACCCTGCCCCGGGGAACCACATAATCACCTGTGAGATTTTTGATGTCTTTTGTGGCAATAAGCTGCATGCCTGGATTTAGCTCGCACTCAAACAAGGACTGCTCACAATTAGAGCAGGCATGCTTCGCATGGAAGGAGTCTGTCTCTCTGCTAACAAGGTTTGATATGACAGGAAGGCCGTCGCCGCAATTGCATAAAATCACTATCGTCGCTCCGTTCTTTTCAGGGAGGGGCCTCCCATAAATCAAGCAACAGTATACCAAACTGTTCTGATTTTTTTCTTACATATCCTTTAGCCGGGCCCATCGTGTTTGGACAGCTATTTCAGTATTTATAAAACAGTGTTTGACAATTTCACTGATCTAGCTATAATCAACACATCTTCTTCATTTTCGTCTATGTTAAAAACCATACGGTGCTCGTGGCAGGCGCCGTATGGTTTTGTTATAAGACCTAAGTTAACAATTGAGACTTATGCAAAGCACTATTGAGGGAAAATAGTCTGAAATACGTCTTCTCCCTGCAAAAACTTTTGTACCTGAATGCCCATTCCCAACTTCATTTTATGACTAAATTCTGCCGGGGCTTTTTTAGACCAGCGAACTTTCCCCTCGAGCAGGACGATTGTGCCATCACGCTTCGTAATCTCTACAATTAATACAACGCCAGGTTTGTAGATTGTTTTTGATTGGAGATATATGCCTTGGCGAAACAGTGCGTATCTGGAACAAGCCTTCTCGGAGACCATGGAATTTAAATCTCGAAAGTCCTCGATCTTGGGATCGGGGGCTTTCTTTGATTGCCCTTTATCCTTTAATTAAGTACTCTCCTGAAGGATGTTTTGTAAAAAACTTGGCCCACCAGGAGATATTTGTGAAGACAGAATTGAAAATTCTTGTTGTTGATGACGAGCTCTTTTTCAGAAGTGTTCTGAGAAATGCCCTTGAAGACCAATACGACATCATAGAAGCGGAAAATGGTGAGGAGGCTATCTCTCATGCCAGGGCACTGAAACCCAATTTGATTATCATGGATGTTGAAATGCCCGTAAAAGACGGGATTGAGGCCTGTCGTATGCTAAAGGAGAACGCAGAGACAAGAAAAATTCCTGTCATCTTGTTCACCTCTCTTGCAAAAAAGCATGACATTGCTCGTGGGTTAAAGGTTGGTGCTGACGATTACATTACAAAACCGATGAACCTTCCGGAAATCCTTGCACGGGTGGGCGCCCACCTTCGGCCAAAAGATTACTATACCGATTTAGAACAAAGAGATTTGATATTGCTCCTCGAACTGGCAGAAAACATTTCTGCGATCCGCAATCCGATGACCATCCTTCATCTGATCGTTGACAAGATGGCGGGTATGATTGGCGATGCGCGCTGCTCCATTGTCAGTATCAACAATGAAGGCGTCCCTTATGTCAAAGCCAGCAGCGACCTCGAGGTCCACGAAGATATTAAACTGGAGTTATCTAAATACCCGGAAATCACCAAGGCCCTTGATTCCAAACAGCCCGTCATAATCAATGACATAAAAAATGACCCTCTCATGGCTCCTGTTAGGACACAGATTGAGGGTCTTAATTTCAATGCAATCGTTGTCATTCCGGTCATTAAAAAGGAGAGCGTCATAGGGACTTTTCTCCTGCGGATGGCGACCCCGCTGTCCAATGGCGTCACCAATAGAATCCACAAGCTGTGTCAACTGGTTGCAAACCTTTCCGCCAACGCCCTGGAAACTGCGATCCTGTTCGAGAGGACACAAACCGCACAAGAGTTTTTTGAGGAAATGTCCATTCGGGACGGATTGACAAAACTCTACAACCATCAGCATTTTTATAGCTGCCTTGAAAAAGAGTTCAGCAGAGCGAGCCGCTATGACACGCCTCTTTCCCTGATCTTTTTTGACATCGATAACTTTAAGCGGATTAACGACAATTATGGCCATACCCATGGCGATATGGTCCTCGGTACAATCGGCAAACTCGCCAACAGCATAGCCAGACAAAGCGATATACCGGCACGATATGGCGGTGAAGAATTTGCGGTAATCCTCCCAAACACTACCTCAGAAGGGGCCCTGCAGGCGGCAAGTCGATTAGGCTCGCTAATTCGGGAACACAAGTTCGAAGGCCTCAATGGCGAACAGGTCACGATCAGTTCAGGCACCTCAACCTTCACAGATAACAGCGTCCAATCTTGCGACAAGCTTGTACAACTTGCTGACAAGGCAATGTACAAGGCCAAGTCACTGGGTAAGAACCGTATCTCGCAAGCCTGAAAACTTCAGACCCCTGTTCTTGAGATGTATCCCGGATTATGAGAACACCCCACTTATTATTTCCTCGGGTAACGTAAGTTGCTGTGACCATTGATTCCGCTACTCAAACTTGGTAACGTGTTCCTATCTCATGTTAAATCACTTTGATAACCTCTCGTTTCAAGGAGCACTCTCATGGATGTTAAAGAAAAAGTTCTGGAAGTCATGCGTGCTGAAAGCCAGCCTCTCAATGCCGGGAAAATTGCCGAACTTGGCGGTCTCGACAGAAAAGATGTTGACAAGGCAATGGCGCAATTAAAGAAGGAAGAGAAAATTGTTTCGCCGAAGCGTTGTTATTGGACTCCGGCTTAAGCACAATCCCTTTGTTCAGAAGATTGTAGTAAAATGTTAAAGACGGCCTGACCAGCGAGAATCAAAATGGTCAGGTCGTTTTGTATTTAGAGTCGGGACATGGCCGGTGTTCTGAATACCCTGATACATAAAAAAAGCCCCACTCCACGGAGGGGGATGGGAGCAGGGCAAATCCCTCTGCCTTATGAAAGGTTCATAAGGCAGAGTGGTAAGTAAACTTTTAACAGGTTTTTTTAAAATATCCAGCGTTTCCTGAAGACTACAAAACCTTGGACTCACAAGACCCCTATTTGAGCACCCCGTCCCACGCCCCGGTCCTCTCGCGCATCTCATCTTTCATCGTTGCCGGGAGCAGTTCGACCGGATCCCGATCTTCACGGATCTCCCACCCCCCACCTAGCGCTTTGTAAACCTCGACAAGGCTGGTGGCAACGCTGCCCTGAGTTGCCGTCATCAAGTCCTGTTGTTGCTGGTTGGCGTTCAGGGTGGTGATCAGGGTATTGAAGTCGATAGCACCCTCCTGATACTGAATTTTTGCGACATCCACGGCCCGCTGGGATGCCGCGGCAGCCAAAGAGTATGACTGGAACTGCTCATGGGACTTGAGATAGGCGACGATTGCATTTTCGGTCTCGCCCTGGGCCTGCAGTACGGTATTACGATAATCGACCAGCAGCTGCTGGAAGCGTGCGTCCTGCAGCCTGACGTTGCTCTGCAGTCGCCCGTAATTGAAGATGTTCCACTCAAACATACCGAACAGGTTCCAGCTCTCGCTGCTGCTTTCAAAGAGGTCACCGGTCTCCATGGCGCTCGTGCCGATGCCGCCACCGATTGTCAGGTGCGGATAGAGCTCTGTCACGGCAAAACCAATCTGGGCACTCTGGGCTGCGAGTTGACGCTCGGCAACGCGGACGTCCGGCCGCCTTCGGATCAGGTCCTGCGGCATACCCAGGGCCACATCTGCTTGTGCAGCCGGGATACTGCCCTTCTTGGTGAGCAAACCATTGAATTCTTGTGGGGGTTTTCCCAGCAGAACCGCCAAGGCATTCTTGAATTGTTGTAAAGAGACCTCCAGTGAGGAGAGGGTTGCCTTGGTGTTATTCAGCAATGATTCAGCCTGATCAACATCGAGTTCACTGACTGCACCGGCATCGAACTTTGCCTGGGCAATCCGCAGGCTCTCGGCTTGAAGCTTTATGTTGAGGCGAGCCACTTCGATCCGCTCCTGGTATGTCCGGATCAGGATATAGTTATTGGCCGCCTGAGAGACCATAGAGACCAGGGCACCGTCATAATTGGCCACACTGGCATCCAGATCGGCTGAAGCGGATTCCACCTGACGGCTGAAACGCCCCCAGAAATCAACTTCCCAGCCGAGGTTGAGTCCAAGGTTGTAATTATTAAAAATGACATCGCTGTCTTTCTGCCGAGATGCAGAACCGGTCGCCTGCTGTTGTTGAGGGTATTGGTTGCCAACAGCAATAGCCAATTGCTGTTGAGACTGCAGTACGCGAAGCCCCGCCGATCGCAGCGTCAAATTCTGTTGCAGAGCCGCTTCGACCAGTTTGTCGAGCTCAGGGTCGTGAAAAGCGGTTTCCCACCACTTCGGGTCAGTGGCCGGCTCACTGGTCACCCGTGAATCATCAGCCTCCAGCCAGTCGGCTCCGACTTCGACCTCTGGCCGTTGGTAGTCCGGGCCGAGACTGATACAACCGCCGAGCAGCAGTACCAGGAACAGGCTGATGAGGCTTTTGGATGCAAAACGCATCATCACACACCTCATTCCTGAGCACCCGAATCAGTGGTCCCGGTTTTGACCAGTACCGAGGCGGTTGTCCCCACGCGCAACGCGACCCCTTCCGGAACTTCATCCAGATGAATACGTACCGGCACCCGCTGGGCCAGGCGTATCCACTCAAAAGTCGGGCTGACATTGGGCAGCAGTTCGAATCCGGTGCTGCCATCCTGCTGGGCAATACCCCACCCAAGACTATCGACCGTCCCTTCGAGCGGCTTGTCCGGATAAGACATCAGGGTGATAAGTGCCCGGTTGCCTTGCCGGATATTCTCGATGTAATTCTCCCTGAAGAATCCGACGATCCAGTAACTGTTGATATCGACCAGCGCCAGCACCGGCTGATTGGCAACCGCGTTGCTCCCCAGCCTCAGATTCAGATTGGTGATGTAACCGTCCACCGGTGCCAGAACCTGGGTGAACTCAAGGTTCAGCTCTGCCTGCTGGACGGCGGCTCGTGCTTCACGAATGCTGGCATTCGCATCCCCTGCTGCGCCGAGGTTGGCTTGAGTCTCAGCAAGGCTTGCTTCGGCCTGACTCAACCCGGCCCGTGCTTGCGCCAGACCAGCCACTGCTCCCTTACGCTTTTCCACAGAGACTTCATAATTAGCCTTGGCCCGATCTACGGATTTTTGGGAAGTCGCCTTCTTCGGCAGCATTTCCTGCTGACGCTCATATTCCGCCTTGTTCTTTTCTATGGTGGAATCAAGCTGATTGATCCCGCTTTGCGCTTGCCGCACCGAAGCACGGGAGGATTCGACCTGCGCTTTGGCCGCCTCAACCTGCTTTTCCTGGCCGAGATAACTATCACCGGTCTTGTCGTACTGCGCGCGAGCCTGGTCAAGGCTGGCAGCGAAGGTACGCGGATCGATCTCAAAGAGCAGGTCTCCCGCCTTCACCAGCTGGTTGTCCTTAACGGCCAACTTCACGATCGGCCCCGAGACACGCGGCGTGATCTGGATGACCTCAGCACGGACCTGGCCATCCCTGGTCCATGGATTGGTCACGTAATCCCAGTACTTGAGCAAGACCAACACGACGGCGATCAGGACCACAACACCGGTCAGTAGATATTTCTGAAAATTCTTCACACTTTACCCCCTGATAACGAACGTCCCGAACAGGACGGAATAGATGACCATCAACGCCACGAAGACCAGAGGCGGATAATAGAAGTGTTTCGATAATCGATAACGGTTGAGCAGGCGAACCGTTACCAGGGTTGCCAACACCCCGAGAATGCTGGCTATCAGCAACGGCGGCAGGTACACCCCGCCGATGGCAAATTCATGCGGCATGCTCAAAACCTTTCTTCGCGCCAACCGACCCAGTCGATGACATTGGCGCTGCCGGCATAATTGACCAGAGCTTCCGACACGCCCTGGCAGGCGCCGAGCAGGAGATAAAAGTTGATCGCATCCTGTTCAGTGAGCTGTCTCTCGCTTGCCCTGTCCAGACGCTCCTTTATACGCCTTTCCAGACGTTCTGTGAACCCTTCCAACTGAGCACACATAGCCTGCCATTCCTCGATGACCGGAGTCCTGGACAAGTTCTGAAAGGAACCCTGGATTCCCAAACGCCAGGACCTGAAGTCTTCCTGCAGCTCCTCCACCAGAAATTGCGCTTGCGGGTTGTCGCGCTCTTCGAGAAGCTGCTGCATGCGATAAGTCAGCGACTGCATGCTGGACACCAACTCCTGCAGCTGTACCGGCGAGGTATCAGATAATAACCCGGTATTGATATGCGGTAGCCAGGTTCCGAGTTTGGCCGGCAGCGTCGCGATTTCACGGACATGAAACGCTTTTCGCCAACATTCAAGATGCGTAGCCGCCTGCGGTGCATCCCAGCCAGTGGTCGAGATCAAATACTCGCTACTGCGAAAGAAACGACTGAGCAGCCGCAGCGAGACCTGCTCAGGACGCAGGTCAAAAGGAAAATATACCGTGACCGTCAAAAGCAGGAAAAGCAAGGGGAACATCAGCGCGGTCGTGGCTACGCTGAGGAAGCTGTACGTCTGTTGGTTGGAAATCGAGGCGACCGTAACAAACAGAGCCAGCCCCAGGGCCCTGCTCAGCCCTTGTTGCGGGGCGGCGAACAGGTAACAGATGGCGAAGGTTACGATAAAGAGCAACAAGCCGAGGCCGAAGAAGGATGAGAGTTGAGGCATTATAAAGATGTAGATGATACCGGCAAACGAAATGCTGGCAGCCGCAGGCTTGAATAACATCGAAACGGGAATCTGTGGCATATTGACAAGGGCGATCCCCAGGGCCCCGCACATGGTCACAAAGCCGACTCCGCCAGGAATGTCACCAACGTAGATCAACGCGAGAAATGCGACCCACAATATCACCAGGAAACGGCAGGTGTTCGCCAGACGATCCAGATCCGGCAGGAAGGCCTCCTTTGGCTTGCGGAGCGCTTCGGCAGGAATGGCCGCTTTGTTAA
>Ga0070729_10004347_pt1 | contig 15533 bp, 16 predicted proteins | sample tdDd472_FD_66725 | JGI IMG/M metagenome (GOLD analysis project Ga0070729, IMG submission 66725) | Marine sediment microbial communities from the Atlantic coast under amendment with organic carbon and nitrate - tdDd47.2 | ecosystem: Environmental > Aquatic > Marine > Coastal > Sediment | place...
AACGGGTACAATAATTTTTACCTGATTTGAAAAAACCGCCATTTATCGTGCTCCCGGGTACAAATTTTTATTCTAATCACACGAAGATCCCCGCTGACGTATTCCCCAAGTACATTCGAATCCCAAAAAAACGGCTTCTCCCCACACTGGAGAGAAGCCAATCATATACTATTAATAAGATAAAAGAACTTACGGAGTCTCCACGGAGACGGAATACCCCTTGTCACAGAGCATTTTGACCGTCACGGCTCCTTCCCTGAGGATTTCCAACTGAGACGCACCGACCAGACGGACGACCGTAGAAGGCATATCTCCTCGGGGCCACGGCGGATCAAGATAGGCTTCGTCAACCTGCTCCAGTAATTTCGGATCAATATCTTCGGGAAGAGCCACCGGAGACTTGTCAGAAATATTGGCACTCGTGGCAACGATGGGCTTTTTCAAGCGGCGGGACAATTCCGAGGCAAACGGATGACCGCTGTGGCGGACAGAGGTATATCCTTCATCATCAGACAACAGTCCTGGCAATTCCGGCAACGCCTTGACCAAAATGGACAAAGGGCCGGGCCAAAATAGTTCTGTCAAATGAATCAGGGGTGCCGTCTTCTCCTCGGTGACCAATTCGAGCATATCCATACCACCGATGATCAACGGAAGCGGTTTGGCTTCTGAACGGCCTTTGATAGCCGCCACTTTTTCACACGCCTCCAGGCTGGTCGCGTCACATCCTACGGCATACAGTGTTTCAGTAGGATAAAGAACAACGCCGCCGGAGTTCATGGCTTTAAGTAAATCATGCATCACTTCCTCCTATCGCGCATACCATTCAGCTTTGAGCTTTTCGAGTTCATCTTCAGAAAATGAGGGGGTATCGTACATACCAGCTCGATCCCTTTGTGTTGACGCTTCGTACAAAATGATGGCCGCAGCCACAGAGACATTAAAACTCTGTACCATACCGTGCATGGGAATGTATATCTCGTCCTGAACTAATTCGGCCAGTTCAGGAGAAGTTCCTCTATGCTCGTTGCTCAAAATGATCGCCGTAGGACGGGTAAAGTCAAAAGCGGTGACAGGTTTTGCAGTTTCGGAAAAGCCGGTCCTGAGAATTTGCATTCCCTGCCCGCGCAAATCTTCCACCATGCTCACCGCGTCAATATGGCGGTCACGCTGAATCCACTTTTTGGCTGACGCCGAGCTTTTCTTGGCCAGATCCGGCCATTCTGAAGTGGTATAGTACAAATGAACACCGAATACGCCAAAAGCGTCACAACTTCTCAGTACGGCCGAGACATTGTGCGGGTCCCAAATATTGTCCATGACCATAGTCAGATCCTTCTGCCGCCTGGCCAGGACCTGATCAATCCGCTGCTTTCTTTTCTCTGTTATTTCGCGAGACATGCCGGGTTGGTACCGATTCTCACGCAGATTTGCAAGTATAGACAACTCATGAGAGGGTGTTGAAAAGTAAGAAAAAATGCTTTTGTCTTACGTATGATATTTTTTTATCATCATATTGACTTTTTCTTATTTTAAGGTGGAATAGAGAGTAAGAAGCCCTTTTTCATCAGGTTACAACCGGAGAAAGTGATGCGCGCACTTATTGTTGAAGATGAATTTCTCAGCCGAAAGGTTCTACGTTCCTTTTTGATGACCCTTTTCGAAGTGGACATTGTCGTCAATGGGAGAGAGGCTGTGGAGGCTTTCAAAATCGGTCATGCAGAGAAGCATCCGTACGACCTCATCCTCATGGACATCATGATGCCCGAAGTGGATGGAATAGAAGCTCTGCAAAAAATCCGTTCAATCGAAGCGGACAGAGGGTACAAGCCAAAGGTCAAGGTTATCATGACCACGGCCCTCGACGACCCTCAAACGGTCATCAAGACTTTCTATGATGGCGAAGCCTCGGCCTACATCGTCAAGCCTATTGCCAAAGAAAAGTTGTACAATGAATTGGAAAAACTCGGACTCTTGAACAAGTAGCCAAGGAAACCCCATGAGCGAAGACCCGATGATCGAAGAGTTCTTCTCCGAGGTCAACGACAAATATTATCCCCAGGTCATGGAAGGGCTTGAGATGCTTGAAGGCGCTGATCTCGGCGAAGGCATCGAAATACTCGCACGCCCTTTACATACCATCAAAGGCGTAACCGGCTTCATGGCGGGCTTCGAAGAGGCATCTCACTTTACCCACAAGATTGAGGACTTCCTGAAAAAAGTACAGTCCGGCGAAGTGGCGTCCACCTCGGACAACATCACCTTGCTTTCGCGGGGTGTAAACATGATTTTCCAAGTGCTGGAACAACTCCGCGACGACACCCTCGACGAGGAAGAACAGGAAGAAGTCCTGTCCCTCATCGAAGTGGCGTCGAGCAGTGGCAAAACCGAAACGGAAGTTCTGGGCGCAGGTGTCGAAGTAGAAACACGCGATAATGTGACAATCATCCGCGTCAAAGACCCCCGGGTGCATCAGAGTATACACTTCAAACCAATCATTTCCGCCATTCTCGGTGTCGAGCCTGGCGATTCCATCCTGCTCGACCTCTCCGAAGTGCTGACCTTCGGCTCCGGGGCCTGGGGCGCTGTGGCCAGTATGGGGACGACATTCAAGATCGCCGCCTGCAACCTCGCACCGGATGCCAAAATAACATTATACTCATGGGGCTTCGACCAGACAATCGCCGTCTATCCGGACGAAGACACCTATTTCACGACTCAATAAGGGGAAGTTCATGCAGGACAGCATCATTCAGTGCATCGAGGACATTGAACAACAAATCCTCGAAGTGGACGCCACCGGCCAAGGAGCCGGGGAGGTCGTCGATGCACTTGGCCTGTCGCATATGCGTCTCTCCTCTGCCGGGGTCATCGCGATCCTCGACATGCTCTCGGACGGGATTGCTCCAGTAAATGCAGACATTACCACCGCAATGCTTGGCATTTGCGAAGCACAGAAAAAATTCTTCTTTGCTCTGGGCGGCCTACTTACCGACAGTGCCGACGCTTTAGCCAAGATCGAAACAAAGTCCAAACCCGTGGTCGAAGAGTCTGAAGCTGAAGCGGCCAAGGCATTTGAAGAGCCTGCAACGACAACAGCCGAAGTCGAACCTGCAAAAGAACCTGAAAAGCCCAAGGAAAAGGAAAAAGTCGAAGCTAAAAAGGCCAAACCGGAAGCCAAACCTTCCGCACAGGCGATATCTTCCATCCGTGTGGGCACAGACAGACTAGACCGAGTTATCGAACTGGTGGGAAAACTCATGGTCACTTACGCAGTCATCGCCCAGGGCGGTGCCACCAACATGAGTCAGGTCGCCTCATCTCTGCGCGAACTCGACAACGTCATCAGCAGACTTCAGCAAGAAGTGGACGCTATCCGGTTGGTGCCACTCAAACAAATTTTCATGCCCATGCACCGTCTGGTCAAAAGCCTGAGCCAAAAAATTGGCAAGAAGCTCGACTTCGTCGTCGAAGGCGACGAACTGGCTTTGGACAAGACAATTGTGGAAAGCCTCAACGAACCGCTGGTCCACCTGCTCAGAAACGCCGTGGACCACGGCCTGGAAGACCCTGAGGGGCGGAAAACCGCTGGCAAGAAAGAAGCCGGGGTCGTCACTCTGGCCGCATGGCGCAAAGGCGACAACGCCTTCATTCAGGTCAAGGACGACGGTCGCGGACTTGATCCCGACAGGATTCTCGCCAAAGCCATCGAAAAAGGATTGGCAGAAGCAGATACTGAATACGAAAAAAAAGAAATCCTCCAGTTTGTACTCCAAAGCGGTTTCTCCACTGCCGAAAAGATCACGGATGTTTCAGGACGTGGCGTAGGTATGGATGCGGTGGTCAACGCCATCAAGGTCACGCTGGACGGTGACGTTGAAATTGAAAGCGAACTGGGCAAAGGCGCGGCCTTCACCATCGCCATCCCTCTGGACCGCTCCGCCAACGAAGGCATTGTCGAAGCCCTTGTTTGTAAAGTCGGCGGCGACACCTTCATCGTTCCCAGCCGGGACGTGGTGGAAATTTACATGCCGCGACTCAATGAAGTCGTTGAACTGCCTGACGGACGTGAAACAGTCGACGTGCGCGGTGAAGTTCACTCCCTGCTCAGACTGGCAGATCTTCTGGACCTGACGCCCGAACAAGATAACATAGAAATGGCCCAAGCCATTGTTGTTCGCGTGGGCGACTACAAGGCCGCGATTTTGGTGGATGAAGTCCTCAAACAGCAGCAGGTCGTCATCACCGGATTCACAGTCCCGGTAGAAGAAATCTTTCACATCCCCATCCTCGGCTACGGCATGATGGGTGAGTCGGACGCACTTGTCATCGACACGGAAAAAATGATCCAACACTTTCAGGAACGCATGGCCGAAAGGGCCAAGCTTCCTTGACAGGATCGTCTGTACAAGCATAGTACTCCCCTTCCAGGTGTCCGAAAGGACTTCATAGGGAATCCCGTGTAAATCGGGAGCGGACCCGCCGCCGTGACGCTCTGCCAAACTGCTTTCATTCGTGCCACTGAGAAATTTTCTTGGGAAGGCGAAAGCGGAAGGGGCCAGCCGGAAGACCTGCCTGGAGAGCCATAGGTTTTGCCTCGGTGGTACGAGGGCTTGCCACTACAGGTACGAAGGGAAAAAACGGTTCCCCTTCCTCGAAAATCGTCGAGGAAGGGGTTTTTCATTTCCCCCAAACAGCCTCTCTTGGAGTTGTCATGACATTCCACAGACTCAACGTCGCACTTTTCTCTTTCGTTCTTGCGCTTCTTCTGGTTGCCCCGGCACAAGCCAGCAGCCATGAAGGCGGTCCGGTCAAGGACGCCATCGTGCTGGCAGCATTCGGGACATCCTACCCCGAAGCACTCAAATCCATCTTGAACATTCAAAACAAGGTCCAAAAGGCCTACCCTGGCGTTCCGGTCAAGCTCGCATTCACCTCAAGCATCATCCGCGACATCTGGCATGAACGCCAAAATGACGCAGCATGGCAGAAAAAGAATGCTGATGTTCCGGCCGACATCCTCAGCGTCAAAGGCCCCCTGGCAACCATCGCCGACCTTCAGGACGAAGGCTACAAAGCCATCTCCGTACAATCCCTTCACGTCTTTGCCGGTGAAGAATTCTCCGACCTTACCCAGACGATGATTGGCCTGCGCTCCATCCGCGCTCTCAAAGCCAAATCTGTTCCCTTCAAGAGCCTGCGCCTCGGCCGTCCTGCTCTGGGCATGCCCGGAGACGTTTACCCGTACACCGAAGATATCGCCGCTGCCACCAAGGCTCTCAAGGCCGACGTCGATGCCGCCAAAAAGATAAACGCCGCCTTGGTCTACATGGGACACGGCAACGACTTTTTCTCCACAGGCATCTACGCTCAATTCCAGAGTGAAATGCAGAAAGCTTACGGTCACCCGATCTTCGTGGCCTGCGTTGAAGGCTACCCTGCTTTCGATGACATGCTGGTAAGCCTCAAAGCTTCAGGCTCCAAGAAAGTTCTTCTCAAACCATTTATGATCGTTGCAGGCGACCACGCTTCCAATGACATGGCCGGTGACGAAGACGATGCATGGAAAGTCATGCTGACCAAAGCAGGATTTGACGTTACCATCGACCTGCGCGGCCTCGGTTCTGTCGACACATGGGCCGACATTTACGTACGTCATCTCAAAGATGCCATGGCTCAGACTCACATGCTTCCCTAAAGGAAAATCATGACCGCCGCTTCCCGCATATCCATCAGCAAAGGGGCAACCCTCACTATACTTGCAGCCGCACTGGCCGCGTTAGTGATCGTTGCCACTGGTCTTGGATTCATCACGGTCTCGCCGGGTGAAGTCGTGACCGCTCTGCTGGATGCCCTGCGGGGGGCGGCGGATTCCATAGATCCGCTCAAGACAAGCGTCATTTTCGAGGTGCGCCTTCCGCGCATTCTCACCGCCGCTGCCGTTGGCTTCGGCCTGGCTGTGGCCGGCACAGTCTTTCAGGGATTGCTGCTCAATCCGCTGGCTGATCCGTTCACGCTGGGCGTTTCTTCCGGTGCGGCCTTCGGAGCAGCCCTAAGTCTCCTACTCGGCCTGACCTTCTTCGGACAAACAACATTGTTGCTCATGGCTTTTGCCGGGGCAACGGCCACGCTTTTCGCAGTCATTGCCATGTCTGGGCGCGACGGGGAGTTGTCCCCCACCAACCTGATTCTGGCAGGCGTCATTGTCTCGGCCATCCTGTCCGCAGGCCTGAGCTGCATTAAATACCTGGCCGACGAAAAAGTCTCGGTCATAGTCTTCTGGCTCATGGGCAGTTTTGTGGCCCGCACATGGACTGACGTTATACTGACTGCTGGAACCAGCCTGCTCGGCTTTGCAATCTGCCTGTTTTTCGCCCGAGACCTCAACATCATGAGCCTGGGATCCCGCTCTGCCAGAAGTCTGGGCGTTGACACGAGCAAAGTTCGTCTCACGCTCCTGATCACGGCTTCCCTCATCAGTGCGGTCTGCGTCTCGGTCTCCGGGGTCATCGGCTTTGTGGGGCTCATTATCCCGCACCTCATGCGCATGATCATCGGACCGGACAACCGCTGGCTCCTGCCTGCTTCTGGATTGAGCGGCGCAATACTCCTGCTCGCAGCCGACACCCTGACCCGCACGGGCCTGCCACATGAAGTCCCCATTGGTGTCCTAACCGCGCTTATCGGCGGCCCGATTTTCTGCTGGATATTCACCCGCTCCAGAAGGCGCCGGGGGTAATCCATGCGCACCACCACTTTTACGCTCAAAGCCGTTTCTTTCGGTTACACCGACACCCCGGTTCTGCGCGATCTAGACCTGACCTTTGAACCCGGACGGCTGTATGGTGTAGTCGGTCCTAATGGCAGCGGAAAATCCACCTTGCTCAACCTGCTAGCCGGACATAGTTCCCCCACCATCGGAAGCGTTGAGATCGACAATCAGGCAATCACATCCATAAATCCGAGCCAATTGGCCCGCCGGTGCGCCTTGGTCCCTCAGGAACTCGACTTCAATTTTCCATTTACGGCATTCGAGACCGTGCTCATGGGTCGTCATCCGCATATCCAACGATTTGCCAGACCATCCGAAAAAGACATCTCAATCGTCAAAAACACACTGAAATCCATGGACCTCGGCCACTTGAAAAATCGCATTATGGCCGACTTGTCCGGCGGTGAAAAGCAACGTACTGTCGTGGCACGAGGTCTTGCCCAAACAACACCGGCCCTGCTCCTTGATGAACCCACTTCTTCCATGGATATTCGCCACGCGTTGACTACAATGACCGAACTCAAACGGCTGGCGTCCGAGGAAAACCGGACCATCGTGGCCGTATTGCACGACCTCAATTTGGCGGCAGCCTTCTGCGACCAAATTATTATCCTGAATAAAGGCCGAGTCCACGCACATGGAAGCGTCAAAACAACTCTGACCCCTGAAACTCTCAATGCTGTTTTCCGCATTCAGGCTGACGTCCTGAACACGGAAAAAGGCCTGCACATTTCTTACGCTTTAAAGGAACTCTCTTGATTCGTATTTTCTTTTCTTTCATCTGCATGATCATGCTCTGCACATCGGCTCTGGCGCGAACCATCACCGACGACTCAGGGCAGACCCTTGATTTCGAAAAGCCGTTCACGCGGATCATATCGCTGTACGCTGCTCATTCCGAAAACCTCTTTGGCCTTGACTTGGAAAACGAAATCATCGGTGTCAGCCGAACCGAAGACTACCCGGCCCATGCCATGGAAAAACCGGCTTTCAACGCACGCGACGGCGTGGAAAAATTTCTGGCAGCCAAACCGGACCTGATCCTTATCCGTCCCATGTTGGAGCGAGGATATCCTGCGCTTTGGCGAACTCTCCGCAGACAGGGCATCACCGTGGTTTCCCTCCAGCCCAATACTATCGACGAGATGTATAAATATTGGCGCACCCTTGGGCACCTGACCGGACGAGACCTGCAAGCCGAATATATGATCGAAGATTTCAAGGACGGTCTGGTAGAAGCGGACAAACGACTGGATGAATTCCCCGTCAACGAACGCCCCAAGGTATTCTTTGAATCCATTCACTCCAAACTATCCACGTTCTCTCCCGGTTCCATGCCCCTATTCGTTCTGAAAAGAGCGGGCGGCATCAACGTGGCCCCCGACGCCAGACCCAAACGCGGCACAAACATCGCTTCTTATGGATTGGAACGGCTGCTGGCAAAATCAAGTCAGATCGACGTCTATCTGGCCCAGATAGGTCCCATGAATCAAGTCTCAATTAACACCATCAAAAATGGTCCGGCTGCATCGCGCATCAAAGCGGTCTTGAACAACGGCGTCTTTCTGGTAGATGAACACCTTGTATCTCGGCCAACCATGCGACTTTTACGGGGTATCGAAACCGTCCATGAACTTCTGCACAGAGTCGATCACAACTAACTCAGATACATAGCAGGTGCATGAGCCCTGCTCTCCAAGAAAGGAAATATCGTGACACCAAAAGGCATTCTTTACGGTATAGGCGTCGGCCCCGGCGACCCGGAACTTCTGACCCTCAAGGCAGTTCGTGCTCTGGGCGAAGTAGACGTCATATTTGCCGCCGCTTCCACCAAGAACGATTATTCCACGGCCTACGCCATCGCCAAACCGCATCTCAAGGACGATGTGCGCGTCATTCAGCTCGGTTTCCCCATGACCAAAGACAAGGACGAACTTGAACAGGCATGGAAAAACAATGCCGAAATAGTGGCAGAAGTGCTGGACAATGGGCAGGACGCCGCCTTCCTGACGCTGGGCGACCCGCTGACATACTCCACCTACGGCTATTTGCAACGCACCCTGCTCGCCAGTGATCCGTCGATCAAACTCCAGGCCATCCCCGGCATCACATCCTTCCATGCCGCCGCATCCAAGATCGGGCTGGTTTTATGCGAATCCAAGGAGTCCCTGCTCATCACTTCCGGCGTCACAGACCCCGAAAAACTGGAAGCACAGCTTGACGTGGCGGACAATGCCGTTATTCTCAAGGCGTACAAAAACTTTGAAGAAATACGGGACACCCTGACCCGGCTCCGTCTGGATGATAAAACCGTACTGGTCTCCCGGCTGGGCATGGAAGACGAGTCCATCCTCATGGACATCAAGGACGCCCCGAAAACGCCACACTATTTCTCGCTGGCATTGGTGAAAAAGAACAAACAATGATAAAAACAGCCATTGTCCTCGCCGCATTCGGCTCACGCAACAAGAATGCCATGGCCTCTCTCGATCACATCATCGAACGGGTCAACGAAGCATATCCAGATGTGCCCGTGCGCGTAGCCTACACATCCAGGATCATCCGTGGTCATATGGAAAAAGCTGGCGAGGCGGTGGATTCCGTACCCATGGCTCTGGACCGACTCCTTGAAGACGGTGTGACTCATGTGGCCATCCAGTCGCTCCACCTCATCCCCGGCACCGAGTTCCATGAACTCCTCAGTCTGGCCAACGAGCAGATGCTCAAGGACGGCGGCTTCAACCGCGTAGAGGTGGGTTTCCCGCTCGTGGCAGGTGAGACTGGCCTTGAACAGGTGGCCGACATCATCATGTCCATCGCGGAAGAGGGCAAAGGCGAAAACGACGCCGTGCTGTTCATGGGCCATGGCACCCGGCATGATGGCAGCATCTATTACGAAGCCCTGCATCGCGCCTTCCAGAAACGGGACAAGACCGTGCACATGGGCGTCATGGAACACCAGAAAGAAGCGGGCATTGATGTTGTCATTGAGCGGTTCAAAGAGGACAATGTCAAAAAGGCATACCTTGTTCCCTTCCTGTTCGGGGCGGGCTGGCACGTTGCACGCGACATGATAGGCGACTCCGAGACAAGCTGGAAATCCCGTCTTGAAGCAGCAGGTATCGAATGTGAACCGCTGTTGAAAGGAGCCGGAGAGTATGACCGACTGGTGAATATCTGGCTCAAGCATCTGGATGACGCACTCAAACGCATGAACCGCTGCTAATCAAACCTGTATCGAATCTTTTTTCGTTCTTCAGCCTGCTCTTTCTGTTCCTGAAGCACCAAAGCGTGCAAGGCATCCATCTGACGTCTGTCAGGATTGATGAAGACCAGACCGGTAAACATGGACTTGACCCGAACAACCTTGGCCTGAAGGTCAGCGGCCACTCGCCTCCCCTTGAGATACAGACTCAAAACGAAGACATCCCCCTCACGCATACCCGTTGAACCGGACAATCCAAGCCCCGTAGGACTCAGGTCCGAAGCCGAATAGACGGAAGGCCGCCCGACAACCTTGACGTGCAGGCCACTGATTTTGGCGCGATAAGCAGCACGGTTTCCAGAGGATTGTTTAACCGAGACTTTAAATGGATTCTTGAACACGTTTTTTCCTTACAGGTACAATACTAACAGGCCAATCCATCGCTGCCAAGAGCGCGCAACAACATTTACATGGCACGGCCCATAAGATAGTCTCCCGGCACCAACGGAGAACATGGTGAGCATACGCATTCACGCACATACCGGCGAACACGTCGCCCTTCAGCCCAAGTCAGGTGAGTCCTTGGCACAAACCATCTTTCTGGGTGGCCTGTGGCGTGGCGTTCCGCTTTGCTCAGGGCTGGGAAAATGCGGTCTGTGCCGTGTGCGCTTTGTTGGTGATGCTCCGACTCACACAGCCGACGAGGTAAAAAAACTCGGCGAGGAAGCCATTGCTCAAGGCTGGCGACTTGCCTGCCTGCATCCGTCCGAGGCGTGCGAAATCGAACTGCCGGAACCCGTCCGTTCAAAAAGAACAGCACATACCCTTGCAGACACAACCGGTGATTTTTCTCTGGCCGTGGACCTTGGTACCACCTCCATTCACTGGACAGCCCTTGTTGACGACACCCCCGTGACATCTGGACAAGAACTCAACCCGCAGATAGGACTCGGCGCGGAAGTCATGTCCAGATTGGCGGTTGCGGCCCCCCCGGAAGGTCGAACCATACTGCGCGATCTCATTATCGATCGACTCACAGAACTGGTGCAAACGACTGCTGCCATGCTTGGCGGTTCATGTACCACGCTCGTTGTTTCCGGCAACTCGGTCATGACATACATCCTGCTCGGCAGGGAGCCGGACGACCTCGCTACTGCCCCATACACGCTGTCTTACACTGGTGGAGACGAACAGCACCTGACAGCCGAGCTGCCCGCTGCGTACATTCCACCTTTACTCGCCCCATTCGTGGGTGCTGATCTTTCTGCCGGATTAACGGCGCTGGAATATGGCAACACACCGGATTACCCGTTTCTGCTGGCCGACCTCGGTACCAATGGAGAATTCATCCTCGCCTTGTCCCCGGACAAACGATTCTGTGCCAGCGTCCCTATGGGACCGGCCCTTGAGGGTGTTGGACTTTCCTTTGGGCGCACCGCAGGCCCCGGAGCTATCACCGGATTCACGTTAACGCCCAAAGGGCTTGAAGCTCACTTTTTCGACGACACAGCCACCGGGCGCACCGGCATGACCGGCACAGGCTATCTCTCGCTGGTTGCCATTCTGCGCAAGCACGGCGTAGTGAATGAATCCGGACAATTCGACACCGGCACCACTCCACTGGCCGCAAGACTCGCTCACAAAGTAACAACCATTCAGAGCGAACCTGCCTTTGTCATCAACGACACTCTCCACCTTCCGGCTTCGGACATCGAAGAAATCCTCAAGGTGAAGGCTGCCTTCAATCTGGCCATGTCCGCCCTGCTGAACGCCGCCGAGTTCGGTCCGGCAGGTTTGAAAAATATTTACATTGCCGGAGCACTGGGCGAATACGTGAGCCTGGATGATCTGGAGATTCTCGGATTCCTGCCTCTCGGTTGCAAGACCAAAGCAATTAAGGCAGGCAACTCCTCCCTGCGGGGAACTGAAATACTGACCACTGACAAGCAGGCCCGGCACTTTGCCGAGTCCCTGCCCGACACCATGATCCGTCTGGACCTGACAGGCGATGCGGCTTTTGGTGATGAATTTATACAAAGGATGCGGTTTGCCTATGTCGATTGATGGACTCTTTCCCAATCTCACCCCGAAGAATGCGTCAGAGTTGGAACGTTTCGGCGTTCACCTGAAAAAAGTATGGCCTCTCAAAGGCAAGCACCGCGACCACCTGAAGTATGACATCAGGGACATGTCGCGAGGCCTGACCAATGAACGCACCCAACGCCGCAAGGAATATATGACCGACGACAAATTCCTGTCGCCGTACCTCTACTATTTCCTGCCATGGAACCTGTACCGCATGTCCCGGCTGTTCGCCGGTCTGGAACTGGATATCCCGGACGGTGGTGAAATAGCCGATCTTGGTTCCGGTCCTTTGACCGCCGTGCTCGCTCTGTGGATGTCGCGCCCACACTTGCGCACCCGCAAGCTCAACTTCACCTGTCTGGACCTCTCCCCCAAATCCATGCAGACAGGTCTCAAACTTTTCCACGCCATGGCAGGGAAGGATTCTCCGTGGCGTATCAAAACCGTCAAAGCACGGTTCACGGATCGACTCCATAAAAAAGTCGACCTGCTCATGGTCGCCAACGCGTTCAACGAGCTGGACTGGTCAGGCCGTACCACGCGCCCACAGGCTGAAATTTTGTCAAAGCACCTCGTGAATTCGACCAAAGACACTGGCCGTATCCTGCTCATCGAAACAGGCGTCCGCATGACCGGACGTATTATCTCTGAAATGCGCACACAGATGCTCGAAAAAGGCTTCAAGCCCATTGCACCTTGTCCGCACTGTGAAGAGTGTCCCATGCCCGCCATGACTCAAAGCGCCCCGTGGTGTCACTTCAACTTCTCCGTGAAGGATGCGCCGAAATGGCTGGAAAAGATTTCAAAGGATGCACAGCTTGAAAAGGACAACGTCACCCTCAATTTCCTCTACCTCTCGAAAAAAGGCAGTGAAAACTGGGGAGCGGTCCGGGCCATATCTGAACCATTCAAGCTGCACGGCAACAGGGGCCAGTACGCATGCTCTGATCGAGGGCTGACCCTTATTGACATTCCCCCGAAGACCCGGTCACTGTTCCCAGGCCAAACTTTTGTTCCGACATGGCCTGAAAAGCCCAAGACCGACCTCAAATCCAAGGCGATTATTCTCCCGTACACGCCCAAACCGACCAAAAAGAAATGAAGATCATAGACCTCGGGCTGATCAGCTACAAAGAAGCCGAAGCCCTGCAACTCAAGACGTTGGAAGCGGTTACCGCCGGTTCCGAAGACAATACCGTGTTCATCCTCGAGCATCCCAAGGTTATTACGCTTGGCCGTCAGGGCGGAGCCGAGAACCTGCACATGGACGAAGCTCTTCTTGCCGAACACGGTATCGAACTGGCACAGACCACCCGCGGCGGAAACATCACCTGTCACTTTCCGGGACAACTCGTGGCCTACCCCATCTGGCGGGTAGAAAAACGTCCCGGCGGCATGAGAAAGTTCTTCCACGACATGGAAGAGGCCGTCATCAACACCTGCGCGCATTTCGGCGTGCAGACCATCCGACGCCCCAAACATCCCGGAGTGTGGGTGGACGAAACACGGAAAATATGCTCAATGGGCATCGGCGTTCGTCGCTGGGTCACCTATCATGGTCTGGCCCTCAATATCGGCAGCGACGTCAGCCTGTTCAACGCCATCACACTGTGCGGCATCCAAGGGGCGGTTCCTACCTCCCTCTCGGCAGAGGCCGGACACGAAATAGATATGAAGGACGCCAAAAATGTCTTTGAAAAAGAATTCCGAAAAGCCTTTGCGGATTCCCAAATGGCTACGCATCAAGCTGCCAAATAACGAAAATTTCACCAACACTTCCGGTTTGATATCTGACCTGCACCTGAACACGGTCTGTCAGAGCGCCAAGTGCCCGAACAAGTGGGAGTGTTTCTCCAAGAACGTGGCAACATTCCTCATCATGGGCTCAATCTGCACACGCAACTGCGCCTTCTGCAACATCGTTTCCGGCGATCTCGAACAGCTTGATCCAACGGAACCGGCCCGTGTGGCCGAGGCGGCCAAACGCCTCAAGCTCAAGCATGTGGTCATCACCTCCGTCACCCGCGACGACCTGCCTGACGGAGGTTCCGCCCATTTCGCAGCCACCATCAAGGCCGTGCAGGAAGTCATGCCCGATTGCACCATTGAAGTACTCATCCCGGATTTCCAAGGTGACCAGGACGCACTCAAAACCGTACTCGACGCCCGCCCCAACGTACTCAACCATAACCTTGAGACCGTGTCCGTTCTCTATGACGACATCCGGCCACAGGCGAATTATCGTCAGTCCCTCGACGTGCTGGTCAACGCCAAGCGCATGGCCCCGAACATTCCCACCAAGTCGGGCATCATGGTCGGTCTGGGAGAAAACGACGAGCAGATCATGACGGTTCTCGACGATTTCGCCGCTGTGGATTGTGACATCGTCACCATCGGCCAGTACATGCAGCCCAGCCGGCAGCATCCCATGGTCAAACGCTATGTGGAGCCAGAAGTTTTCAACATGTACGCCGAGGAAGGCAAAAAGCGCGGCATCAAGCACATGTTCAGCGCACCGCTCGTCCGGTCCAGCTACAACGCGGCCGACTTCGTGTAGGCCTCCGGCGGCCAGGGCGCTGCCCTGGACCCGCCAGAGAACCTTTTGAAAAAGGTTCTCTGGGCTCTCCAAAACTTTATCTGTCGCCTTCGGCGAAGGTTGCCTGCTGCGGCCCCATTAAGCTCACCGATTAAAACACGATGGCGCACCATGCTTAATGCATGGTGCGCCGTTTTTTCGACTTAAAGAAAGTTTACTTTTTTAGTAGCGCTTCAGCATAATTGCTGATTGTCAAATTTTAATTCATAACACACTAGATTTTATCGACAACACAATATATATGTGCATACATTATTTTGCCATAAACTTGTGAAGGTTGTCAGATGAAATATCTTAGATTTGTACTGCTTTCTGTTTTCCTTGTCGGTTGCAACACGACAAAGGCCGTGCGCACGGCAACACCAACCATGCTTTCGTCAACAGCATCCCCCGCCTTAAAACTCAACATAGATGATTCTTTTAAATATCTCGGTATGACGGATATTCCCCAGGATTTGGCAGAGGACCCACACCTTCAATCCTTCGAATGCTTCATATACATCAACAAAGGGACAAAAAAGTACCCCGAAAAAATGTTGGTTTTCACGTTCGCAGATTGTGACGCCGGATACCACTGGACTGGTTGTGAGCTAGCCCGTCCACTCATTATGACAAGAACGTATATCAAGGACACTTTTTTTGATTCTGTCATAAATCTCGAATACTCTATTCCACGAGATTTCGTCACGGCCCATTTGACGTCAAAGGGATATGACTTAGCACCGAAGATGCTCTCCAAGTACTACATTCGAAAGATGCGTCACGGCCAGATATGTCGCATATCATATTGGGAATCCATAACCCCAAACATCTACGATCAGTTAGCGAAATGGATCCATGAACGATTTGACGGGACACACAATTACCTCACATAT
>Ga0070729_10004350_pt1 | contig 15522 bp, 10 predicted proteins | sample tdDd472_FD_66725 | JGI IMG/M metagenome (GOLD analysis project Ga0070729, IMG submission 66725) | Marine sediment microbial communities from the Atlantic coast under amendment with organic carbon and nitrate - tdDd47.2 | ecosystem: Environmental > Aquatic > Marine > Coastal > Sediment | place...
AATTTTCCCTGGCAACATATTGCGAATCTGATCAATATTCGTTCCCTGTTTAGCAGAAATTTCATAGCTTTCGTAACCGGCTTCTTTATAAATAAATCGAAGAATCTGAAGATCTTCTTTTTCCTCATCGCTTAAAATATCGGTTTTATTAAAAATAATATATGCCTTAATGCTGTATGCTTCTGCAGTTACTAAAAAGCGATCTACAAACTCCAACGGAGTGGTTGGATGCTTAAGACTCAATACAATAAAAGCCTGATCGATATTTGCAGCAATAATATGTGATTCTTTCGAAAGATTTGTGGCTTTTCGAATGATGTAATTTTTACGCGTTTCAATTTTCGTAATTAATCCGGTACCATCCTCAAGCATTAAAAACTGCACAATATCACCTACCGAAATTGGATTTGTGGTTCTTATTCCCTTTAAACGGATTTTACCACGAATTTTACAATCGATAATCTCTTTGTTTGGTTTTTGTACCTTATACCAACTTCCCGTTGATTTTATTACTAAGCCTTTTTCCACGTTATTTTAAATTTGTTGCAAGATAGTAATTTTAGCTCAGTTGAAATTTAATGCTCCAATTAAGATGAACAAATTTCTTCCTGAAACCTTTATATTTGATCACTTTTAAAAAATAATTGAATGACATATAAAGTAATATCGTATAATGTAAATGGAATCCGGGCAGCATTGGGCAAAGGATTTACAAACTGGTTACAAGAAGAAAACCCGGATATTGTATGTATTCAGGAAACGAAAGCCCAACCTGAACAAATTAACAATTCATTGTTTGAAGAACTGGGTTATCACTGTTATTGGTTTTCAGCACAAAAAAAAGGATACAGCGGTGTTGGTATCATATCAAAAATAAAACCCGACCATATTGAATATGGTATGAGTATTGAGAAATATGATTTTGAGGGAAGATTTATTCGCGCTGATTTTGGTGAAACATCTGTAATCAGTGTTTATCATCCATCAGGAAGTAGTGGAGACGAACGTCAGAAGTTCAAAATGCAATGGCTTGAAGATTTCCACACTTATATAAACCAGCTGAGAAAAAGTCGGGAAAAACTGATCATTGCAGGTGATTATAATATTTGCCGTTTATGGATTGATATTCACAATCCGAAACAAAATCAAAAAACTTCCGGATTTTTACCAGAAGAACGTGAATGGTTCCAAAGCTTTGTGGAAGATGGATACATTGATACATTTCGTATGTTTAAAGAAGGCCCGGATCATTATTCCTGGTGGAGTTATCGTGCACAAGCTAGATCTAAAAATAAAGGTTGGCGTATCGATTACAATATGATTACCGCTAATCTGGAAAAGCAAGCTAAAAAAGCATATATTTTGCCAGAAGCAGTACATTCAGACCATTGCCCTGTAGCATTGGAAATTGAGTTTTAAATCTTATTTATTATCATGGAGCTATGTATTTTATAGTTCCATGTAATATATGTTTAGCTCTTTCCTCTTCGTTCCTTCTTTATTTTAAAATACCATCACAAAAACATTTGAGATATTCTGTCTGTTATTTAAGTACCAAAAAATATGCAGATGGATAATATCTTATTTCAATATTTAGAAGAACGCTTCAAGCAAAGTCAAGAAGAAGCAGATAAACTTCCCGGCCCGGTAATAACAATTTCCAGAGAAACCGGATGTTCTGCTATTCTTATAGCACAAGAACTTGTGAGAAAAATTAACGAGAAGTATAACGCCGGTTGGACATGGATTGATAAAGAGATATTAAAATCTTCAGCAACCGAACTGGATAACAATCTAAAAGAGGTTATGCGCTTTTTCGATGGTCAGGAACGATCGCAACTCGAAGAAATCTTATCCTCCTTTTATTCAAAACATTTCCATAGCGATATGGAAATCAAGAATACAGTTCGCAGGGTAATTAGCAGTGTTGCGCAGAAAGGAAATGCTGTTATTATCGGACGAGGAGGCGTAGCTATTGCGAAAAACATTAGCAAATCACTACATGTACGAATTTTTGCACCCTATGAATGGCGAGTAGAAAACTGTATGCGAAAATTCAAAATGAGTGAAAAGGAGGCTAAAAAATTTGTTAACCACACCGATATTAAACGTCAAAAACTAATTGAATTGTTATACGGCTGCAAAATTCCTAATATCGATGCTATTTTTGATGTAAGTTACAATAGAAGCAAATTACTGGCAGAAGAAATCTCAGATTCAATTTTTGAATTAGCCGTTAAACTTAAACTCTTTGAAGAAGATTAAATTATAAAGCCGCCACCTAATACTCTGCTTTGTTCATAAAAAACGGCGGTTTGCCCCGAAGCTATTGCATCTAGTGGTTCAAGTAACTCGACTCTCAAGGTCGAGTTATTTATTTTATGAATCTTTCCTGGAGTCGCTTGTTTTCGATAGCGAATTTTAACAATAACTGATTCTTTAGATAATATTTCAGTTTCATTTATCAGGTTATAATTCGTCAGATATATTTCATTTCGAAACAACTCTTGTCTCGGACCCACAACTACTTCGTTACTCTCTTTTCGAATTTCATTTACATATATTGGCTCTTTAGGCACCAATCCAAGCCCTCTTCGTTGACCAACTGTATAAAAAGGATAGCCATTATGAGTACCTATAATACTCCCCTGTGAATCAACAAAATTACCATTAGTAATAGAGATATTCCTTTTACTTAATTCTTCCTCCAGAAATGGACGATAGTCTGTTCCTTCAATAAAACAAACTCCCATACTCTCCTTTTTTTTCGCAATTGCAGGAAAACCATTTTCTATGGCAATTTTACGAACAGTTTCCTTTGTATATTCACCTAAAGGAAAAAGGCACTTTTCCAAAACTTCTTGTGTCATTCCCCATAGAAAAAAAGACTGATCTTTTTCAGGATCGAGGCCTTGTTCTATATGAATGTATTTATTTACATATGCCTTCTTAACATAATGTCCTGTTGCAACATAATCACACCTTAACGTTTTTGCTTCACTTAATAAATATTTCCATTTTATAACATTATTACAAACTACACAAGGAAAAGGTGTTCGTCCAGAGACGTATTCATCAACAAAATAGTCAATAATTTCTGTACGGAATGTATCCCTTAAATCAAGAACATAATGCTGAATGTCTAATTTCTGAGCTAAGTTTTGCGCATCGACTATATATTGAGGAAAATTTTCATGTTGCTGCTTTAAACTTCCATCGTGTTCCAATAACTGAAATGTTACGCCAATTACTTCATACCCCTGTTTTTGTAATAGCATTGCTGATACAGAACTATCAGTTCCTCCACTCATCCCCAATAAAACCCGTTTTGACATAGTTCTGAAATTATAGATAAAAACAATTTATGCAATCCACAAAAATAAGTATCTACTTTTAATAATTTTTAATTTCCGGAATAAACATGAATACTATTTCCTGCACTTGGAAGATACGAAATCCCAAACCAACAAATATGCAAAACTATAAATGATATAATCATAATTGTTAAAGCAGCATCAATCTTCTTTGGATGCATTTTTCGAATATGGATATAGGATATATAACCAAGCCAGGTCAATAATGCCCAAGTTTCTTTAGGATCCCATGCCCAATAATTCCCCCAGGCTTCATTGGCCCAAAAAGCACCAAATAATATTCCGGTAGTCAGGAGGGCATAGGCAATATAAACAATTCTATCAATTGAATTTAAATCAACAATATGACCTTGTCTCTTTTTCTTGTACAGCTCAATAAAAAACAATATTAAAGCCGTACCGAATGTAGCATAAGCAATCATATAAACGGTAACATGCGGAATAAACCAGGGACTTTGTAGTGCAGGCATGAGTGTTTTATCATGAATTTCAGGTTTAAATACATTAATCAATAAAAATACTGATGCCAGAAACAGATTAAATATTAGCAATCCTTTATTTTTAATGACATGAAATAATATAATACCAATCAACGACAAAAATACTGAATACCATAAGCGTGTTTCACCCATTGTACGCATTGGTGGTCGATCCAGTTCAATCCAGAAAAAAATAAGAAAGGTAATTAAAACTGTAGCCCCTAAATATATACCAATTAATGAAAAAGTTTGACGAATTTTAGTCTTAGAAATGACAAAAAACAGAGAACTGATTAACCAGATTAAAATACTGATAAAAGCTATAGTAGGAAATTGAATCCAGGTCATAATTTTAGTTTTTTCTTCGTTGAACAATCATTAAAAATGATCCGGCAAGAATCATTAAAAAGCCAATATACACAAGCTTTTTCCATGGGTCATATACCAGTTGCAATGTACTTACAGGTGACCATTTGCCTAGATTTGAATCATAGCTATTTTGATAAATCTTCCAACCATTTAATTCCAAAGGTTTATTAACTTCAATTGTAGAATTACCTTGTTTTCCATCAGGAGTATGAAACTGTACTATAGATTCATATCTTTTCACCTGGGGATTCAATAATACTAAGGAATGCTCATTATCCAACTTTTTAAATTCAGCAGGAAAAGTTCTGTTTCCTGTAGTTAACCATTCTATCGAATGTGCTTCAGAAATTTTATCATGTATTTCTATCTGACAAGCATATACTGCACCGGGCATATTAATTTTCCTGAAAGTATCGTTAACGCTTACAACATCTTCAAGCACCTGCAAAACCTTAAGCCTATACTTTTCAAACTCAACTACACTTCCTCTTAGTGCCAATTGAGGTGCATTTATACCTTTCCCAACTATTTTCTGACTTTCATTTTGAATCAAAGCAATTTTAGGAGGATATTCAGTAAGTTTAAAATCATTTAATTTAATTGCAAAAGGTACTTCAACAACCTCCTGATTTTCATCGTATGCATACCAGATAAAATTCTGTTCCTCATCAACAGACATAAACAATTCTGTACGATCACCACTACCTATTGACATTCCTAAAACCACGAACCATAGTCCGAGGTGATTGATAATAAATGAAATTTTAGTTGATTTAAACTTCATAATTTTATAAAACGTTACTGTTCCCAAAATAAACAACAGGTAAATAGTGGAAAACATAAAATACCAAGTGTTCAAAATAGAGTTTAAACGCAAACCTTTAATCAGAGCTGAATCCGTATCAGTATGTTGAGGAATTATGCCGATCAATATTGCAAAAAAAGTAAAAAGTAATATTGAACTAAATGTTGCAGATGGCGACCTTAACCAATTAAATATATTCTTTTTATATCCAATAATAGATATTAGGAAAATTAATAAAAACAGAGATACACCAACAATGAGTGTATCAGGCCATCGTAATATCCCGTTTACAGGATTTACTTTTATCATTTCCAGCATAAATCCTGCTATAGCTAAAGCTATGGAAACTAAAATTCCTGATTCATGATCCCAGGAATACCTTTTTTCGATTTTAGCGGTCATTTTAGAATATTTAATATTGGTCTAAAATAATAATTTCAATAGAATATCCATGTAACATTTGTTACTACTAAAAAATCGTCATGTTATAATGTTGGTTTTGAAAATTATAATAATGATTCTCTAATTTTTATAGAAATTTGGTTTAAAACTAAACATCAAATATGCCCAATTATTACTCGTTTCGGTGCTACCACCTTTTAGTAGTAGCGTTGAATCACCAGCAATCATTTGGGAATAACCAACCTGAATTGTAATTTGCTTATTTAACTTATATGAACAAGTAAGATCAGCTTCTGATCCCAAATAAGCTTCTGAAGAAGCACTAATCTAGGTAGCAGAAGCAAAATAGTGCAAATGTGTGCCTGTCTTTATAGATTAATTCACTAAAATCTCAAAGCGTTAAGATCTGTTTTTGAAGCATATTATCCTGTTTGATAATAAAAATTGGCATTTTCTCTAAGTTTACTTGATTTACAGGATACAAAAGAACCAATGGTCTGAATACACACAATACTCTGATCAGTAATATTTCCGAGTGAATCAGCGGCATTTGTAAATACTTTACTATTATTCAGAAAAAAGAAATTTACATTCAGTTTTTCCATTTCCTTATTAAACCATAAATATTACATTGCTTTATATGCGACGGAACCGGTATAAATATTATTTGTAAGAATGGAGTTTTCGTGATAAGCTAATCCCAGGAAAATATTAATTGCACCATTGCATTTAATGCAATGCTAAATCGTGAGTACGCGCCTGTTGTGCTCATCCAACATTTCTAAAAATTCGATGTTTATCATAAACCAATTCCTGACGACCAAACCTTTATGATATATTTTCAGTGAAGTATTACTGCGCTTAGGATTCATGAACTGAAATTGAACTGACTTCATTTCCAACAAGCTGAAAATGCTACCTAAAACTCTAACATCCTGTAAACTTAGATTTGAAACAATTTTTTTTCGTCATATATCACGTTCAGCCGAGTACGCTGACTATTAATAAAGAGGCATCCTGATAAGCTCTCGAAAGTGATTTATAACCTTGACTCATTTCAGCTCTGGGAATGAATTCATTATTTATTACTACCTGAGAAAAACAATTAATTACTGAGAATAAGGCTATAAAAGCCCTAATTCTATTATTTTATACAAATTCAATTATTTTCGTGCTGGATTTATTTATGGATTAAACCAGGCGCCAGCCTTTTTAATACCGGCGCTCTGGTTTATTTGATATGATTTGTGATTTATCTATTTCCTAACCTAAATAAGTAATTTAATGTGCTAAATGTTTTTAATCGGAGTCGCGTCTTCACGTTTTTTAGCTTCATCTAACCATTTTGGCAATAAAGTCTTCTTAAAGTTTTGCTTTGCTTTATCCATCTTATCTTTATCAAGACCAATGTATTTTTGAGCTTTTGCTTTGGTTGAAATATCAGGATAAGGAATTTCTTTATTATGACCAAGTTCGGCGAATAAACGACTTAGTTTAATACGACCTTCCTGAATAATGGTAATTCCTGTAGATATTACACGTCCTGTTTCAACAGGTGAATGGAAAGAACCACCATGACTTGCTGCTGCGTAATCCCAACGCCACTGAGCATGTCTGATATCCATAAGAATATCTTTCATTTGTACTTCGGTTGCACCAAGATCCCAGGCTTTTTTTGCTTCCACATGTGCACGAACAATGAGTTCTTCTAATTTATCTCGATTTTCAATAATCTTATCCTGTCGTTCATAAACATTAGCAACTAGTTTAGTTGCTTCTTCACGATGGCAAACCTGGCAAGTATTAGCAACATTCTGCAGCGGACTTACAATTTTATGATTGGTAAATTTTTGCCCACCTTCACTCATATATGGCATATGACAATCGGCACAAGCAACACCACGATCGGCATGAACACCGGTTAAGAACATTTCGTAACCTGGATGTTGAGCTTTTAGCATTGGAGCTTTACTTAACTTATGCGTCCAGTCTTTAAATTCCATTTCATCGTAATATTTCTCCATGGCTTCAACACTCATTCCCTTATCCCATGGAAATGTTAAATAATTCGCACCTTTTTCAATATTTTTATTGAAATAGTATTCCACATGGCATTGAGCACAAACCAAAGCACGCATCTCTTGATGAGTTGCTTTAGTTATATCTTTTCCCTGACGCTCAAAAGCTTCAATTAGAGCAGGACGTGAAATATGCAAATTCATTGTTTCCGGATCGTGACAATCAGCACATCCAATAGGATTAACGATTTCGTGACCTAAACGCGACCACTTCCCTTTATAAAACTCTGCAATTCCATCACGTTCCATTACTCTTGGAACATCAGGACTTTTACAGGTCCAACAAGTTGATGGCATTGGACCATCTTCAGAACTTGTCGGTGCTCCGGTTCTTAATGAGTTGTGCAAATCAGAAACTGCATAAAAATGTCCTCGTCCCTGATTGTAATCCTTTGCAAAACCATAACCGGCCCAAAGTACTACTAAACGCGGATCAACTTCCAACATATCGATCATCGCATTTCCATTGTATTTACTTTGAAACGATGTATCAGAAGTTTGCAACATGGATTGATGCTCTTTGGGAAAATTCATTCCCCATACCTGGTTGCGTGATTCCCACTGGGATATATCTACCTGAGGTTTGTAAACGTATTCTCTTTCAACACGTCTTTCGGTTATGGACGAAGCCAGTAAACCGAGGAAAAATACAACAACAACTGTTGCAATAAAAAGAACCCAGTTTATCCAGGCTTTTTGTTTTTTAACAGGATTGTTTTCCATAGTTGATTATTTAGTTGTTTCGTTAGTATTCATTGCTTCTTTTAACCAATTTGGTATTGGACTGCTTAAACGTGGTGCTCTTGCATTTGGTACTGATGACAAACTATTTACAGAACCATGAGGAGTTTCACGATGACATTCCCAGCAAACTTTCCCTTCTCCAATCTGGGTTTCTGAAAGTGTTGCCATTGTACTTACATTTTCGTTTAAATGTGCGTGGCATCGTTTACAATTTTCCTGAACCACTGCTTTTCCTGCCTCTTTAATTCGAATTACCTGGGGTTCTTTTCGTAAGGTAAACATGGTTGCATGGCGCAAACCATCCATCGCCTTGAAATAGTATTTACTTACCGGATTGGTATGCGGAACATGACAGTCGTTGCAATTAGCAACTTCGCGATGCGAACTGTGTTGCCACGTTGCATACTGTGGAACCATTACATGACAGTTAATGCAAGTTTCGGAATCATCAGAAAGGTAGGATGCAGCATTTGATACCTTTACCGTATAAAATCCCAAACCCACAAAAATTCCCAATAAAATAATTACCGGACGTCTCCATTTTTCAGGCGGAATTAGTTTTTGAATTAGTGAACTCATATATTTACTAATTAGAAATTCGTAATATCTATGGACATGTAAGTTAAGCAAAAATCAAGAATATACTCTGTAACATTTGTTACTTTTCACTGAATGGAAATTAACAAATATTAACACTCAAACCCCATAGAATATGAAACAAATAACCTTTGTTAATATTTAAATCTACAGTTAATTTAGAACTATTCTTTACAAAATTTTATATGAATTTTAAAAAAGATCAACAGTTTTATAAATTTTGCGCCTATGGTTTTCTTAAAAACCTTCGTTTTTTTGAGCCTTTCCTCATTCTTTTCCTTCTGGATGAAGGTTTGAGTTTTCTAGAAATTGGCCTTTTATATAGCTTTCGGGAAATTGTGAAAAACATATTCGAAATTCCAGCCGGTATTATTGCCGATATTACAGGACGAAAAAACTGTATGCTCCTATCATTCTCATTCTATATGTTATCATTTGTTGGCTATTACTTCAGTAATTCTTTTGGCTGGTTCTCTGTATCCATAATGATATTTGGTTTGGGCGATACTTTCAGAACCGGAACACACAAAGCAATGATTTATGACTATCTTAGTTTCAGGGGCTGGACTGATTATAAAGTACAATATTACGGATATACCAGATCATGGTCACAGTTAGGTTCTGCACTATCTGCTTTAATAGCTACAGCAATTGTGATCTTTACAAAAAATTATCGCGCCATATTCATTTTCTCAATTATACCATACTTACTTGATTTTATTAATCTAGCCTCATATCCACGCTTTTTAAATGGTGAGCAAATGTTATTTAAGAATAATTATTTAATGTTTAAGTTTAAATCAAAATCAATTATTAAAGAATTTATTCAGTCATTCAAAAACAAAAATAATTTAAAAGCCATTCTTAGCTCTTCGAGCTATGGTGCTTATTACGGGATTTTAAAGGATTTGCTTCAACCAGTATTAAAAACTCTGGCATTGGCAATTCCGGTTTTCATTTCACTTAAACCAGAACAGCGAAGTGCAATTGTTATTGGCGCAACCTATTTCATTATTTATATTTTAACAAGCATTGCTTCGCGAAATTCCAGTAGGATATCAAGCAGATTTAAAACAATGGCTAAACCTGTAAATATTTCTTTACTTTTAGGATTAGGCTTCGGACTTATTGCAGGTCTACTTTATAATCAAAAACTATTGCTAATTTCTGTAATATGCTACTTGATAGTACTCATTATAGAAAACATCAGAAAACCTGTCAATATGGCCTATATTGCTACGGTTAATAAAAAAGAGGTACTGACTTCAGTACTCTCTGTAGAATCACAATTCAAAGCCATATTTATTATGGTACTAGGACCAGCTCTTGGTATTTTAGCTGACAAATATGGGCTGGGTATCGGAATTGCTCTGATTTCCATTTTTCTATTAATCCTATTTCCTCTCTTTAAATTAAAATCATTAATTAAGAAAACAGCATAGTGTATTTGTAAACATAAGCATCTTATAAAAGTCGCATTTAATTTTAGTTATTTTCGCAAGCTTTGTTATTTGTTGAAACTTATAGGATATGAAAAAAAGGTTATTAACTATTATCATTATTGCAATACTATCAATTTTAGGATTGAAAGCAGAAAATACTAAGTATTACTCTTCTTATAAAATTAATGAAACAGATTACAGTTTTATGCCAGCAAACCCTATTCCTTCGGAGCAAGCCAAGGATTCGGTTTGCAATAGATTCATATACGATGAAGCAGGAAATGTGAAAAGGATTGAGGGTGTTGGTTACGGAATGTCTTTTAATGACTCAAATTTTAAAGTTTATAAAATAGTAATATCTCAAAAAAAACATCTCAAAAAAATACTCTTCTATGATCAAGAAGACAATCCTATGAAAAGTAATACTTGTAATTCTTTTGGTTTACAAGTGGAATATTATAAAAACACTTACAATTTATATTATCTAAATTCTAAAGGTGAAAAAAAGCTAAATCCGGAAGGTATTTTCTTTAAAAAAGTAGAGAAGAACGAAAATAACATTATCACTGAAAGCTATTTCAATCAAAACAAAATACAAGTAAGTAATCAACTGGATGTTTTCAAAACTGAAAAAATATATAAAAAAGAAGGTTTTGTCAAAGAAATCCGCTCCTACAATATTGATAATAAATTAGTCAACAACATACTAGGTTATGCAATAAAGAGAATTAAATATTCACATAATACAAATGTTAGTGAAGAAACTTATTTTGATGATAAAAAAGCTCCTGCTAAAGTATTACCATATCACTATTCAAAAAAAATAAAAAAAGATGGAAACAAACCAACGTTTTATGATATCTCAGGAAAAAGAATATATCTCAAACGTCAAAGTTCGAATATTGAAGAGATCGATATTAATTACAATATTATAATTGAGTTAACAACAGAGGATTTAATAAACAACTTATTTTTTGTAGAAGGCAACAGAGAAGCAATATGGCAAGACAAAGTAAATATTACACAAAAAGAACTGTCAAAAAAAATTAAACATTTTTGTAAAAAAACTCATCAGAAACTGGATAGCCTTCTAGAATTAAACCAAATAAAAGACAAAAATACATTTTATTCTTTTGGTTCATACATGCCAATAAATAAAGAACTCGTAAATGAGCTATACTCAATAAACAAGAATAAATATGATGAAAAACTAACAGAAATTTTATTTGGAACCAATGAATTTGGCGAAGCTAATTTAAATAAATATTTTGGTCTATTATCCAGAATGTGCTACGGACCAATCAAGGAGGATGAAGTATTTTTCTTCCGATGGAAAAATAATCTTTTTTGTGTAAATCCTTTTCATATAGGAAATCCAAATTATAGTTCAAGAAAACTTTTAACAATTGATTTTGCAAAAATTCCAATTGATGCAAGAATCAAAAATGTTATTTTTTCAGGATTAACAGTTAAAAACTTCCACCCGTCTACTTACTTTTCAGATATAAATTTTTACTTCCAGCAATGCAATATAAATACCAATTATTCAGACCAAAAGAAATTTAAAAAACCAACTATTTCTAAAAACAATGAACTGGCCTCAGAATATAAATTGACATTTACCTTTAATAATTCGTTTCTTGATACTTGCAACATATATTGTGGAACAGGCTATTCAACTATGCCATATCGTTTCTTTCCTTCATATATATTTAAATTTTCCGAATGTGAATTTAATTACTTTAAAATGGGTAATTATGCTTATACAAGAGATGGTATTTACGAACGGCCGGAGATTTCTGTAATTTTTAATAAAAGCAATATTAATAATCTGGAAATTAAAAATGGATATTCTTCATTAATATTCAGAAATTCAAAAATAAAAGATTTTTATGCTGTTGATGTCAATATGATCTATAAAGAATTAAGAATACTAAATACCTCCTTTGAATCTCCTATTAATTTTCCAGGGCTTCAACTATCGGATTCAGCATATTTCGAAATGCAGAATAGCAGCTACGAAGCCTATATGAAATTTCCCTGGGAAATAATTAAGGGTAAAATCAAGATGAATGTTGAAGACAATGCCCTTAAAAGTTATCGAAACTTATACAATCTTTTAAGCCTTAATTATAAAACTCTGGCTCTAATCGAAGATGCAGATGATAGTTATTTCTACTGGAAGCAATTTGAACGTGAAAATTTCTGGAGAATGTACTGGGCAGAAGAGAATACCCATTGGTACAACCCTTTTCATGTAGCCAGAGCTGTTGGTTATACTGTGTTTAACTATATAAACTATTACTCCTGTGGATATGGTATTAAACCTTTGTGGATATTACCTTTTACTTTCTTTATTGTATTTCTTTTCGCTCTGATCTTTTTCCTAATGCCCACATCCATTTCAAGTATTGAAGAGCATCTGCTTTCCCACGATAAAATTTCAAAACGTTTGGAGAAAAAGAATCAGAAAGAAATTAAAGAAATTTTCAGAGAATATGATTTTGACTTTAAACAGAATAAACAAGGATTAATTGAAGATATAGTTTCGTCACTTAGTTCAGAAGAACTTATGAATACACTGGAATTAAAACCAAAAAGCAAATTTAATCTAAGCTTCTTTTGGTATTGTATTTACTTTTCATTTTCAACTTTTACCACAATTGGCATCGGCGACTGGTATCCAAGTGGAAAATGGAACAAGGCAATGGTTATGATTGAAGGTGCAATTGGATGGCTTTGTTTAGGACTATTTATAACAACTTACGCAAATATTCTTTTACGATAAAACTAAAAGAAAATATGATAATAACTTTTTAATTCGGTATTAAAACCTATTTTTGCCGATCCTAAACCTTTTACCAGATTATTTAGCAATAAGCCAGTTTACTGGCCTTAAATTATTGTAAATAAACTGAAATAAGATGAACAGAAATTATGTGATTGCTGGGCTTCTGTTTATTTCTTTAGGCACGGGTTATGCACAAAAAACTAAAGAAATTTTCAAGTCCAATGGGTTTAGTAAGAAGACAAAGATCGAAGAGTTAAAGACTCTATCTCAGGAATATCAGGAAAAGACTACTGAACGTCAAAGAAATGTTAAAAAATGGGTTAGAAAAACTACCTATCCAATTTTCCCAAAAACAGTTAAAGGAGATAATTCTCATCAACAACTAATGTGGATTGATGATTATGGAAAACCAGTCTATTATACCACATTCAATAAAAACGTAGCGAAAACCATTTCAGTAAATAAAATCAGAAACTCTACTGAACTAAATACCATTTTGGACGGTACAGGTATGCTCGTAGGCGTATGGGATGGCGGAGGTGTTAGTACATCACATTCCGAATTTAACAATAGGGTTACTCAAAAAGATCAGATTTCAGTAATTATTGATCATTCGAACCACGTAACCGGTACCATAGCTGCCAGGGGATTAGTATCTGATGCCAAAGGAATGGCTCCTAAATGTTCGGTTCATGCATACGAATGGATGGATGATATTCCGGAAATGGCTGAAGAAGCTATTAATGGCCTATTAATCTCAAATCACTCCTACGGTATGATGCGCGGTTGGGTTTACTCAGATTATGGCGCTGGAGTCGGTTGGTATTGGCATGGAAATCCATCCATCAATCAATGGGAAGATTATCATTTTGGTTATTATGATGAAATAGCTTATTACAACGATATGGTAAGCTGGCTATCCGAAGATTATTTAATAGTACGTGCAGCCGGAAATGCTCGTGGTGATGGGCCCAATGGAGCAACGAATCATTATGTAATTAACGATTCAGGCCAATGGACAATTAGCAGTACTGAAAGAAGTAAAAACGGACCATTTGATTGTTTAGAAGGTGCGGGATTAGCTAAAAATGTGTTAACAGTAGGTTCTGTTCACGATTTGGTAAATGGTTATGAAGGTGCCGACAAAGTTGAAATGACAGATTATTCAAATTGGGGCCCTACCGATGATGGTCGAATAAAACCAGATTTATGCGGAAACGGAGAAGGTGTTCTTTCAACAAAAACAGGATCCGGATATATGTCTTTGTCAGGTACATCAATGGCAGCACCGGGTGTAACCGGAGCACTTACATTACTTCAGGAATATTATTATGAACTTCACCAGGAATATATGAAAGCGACCAGTTTAAAAGCACTGGCAATTCATACTTGTGACGAAGCAGGTTCAGCAGAAGGACCTGATTATTCTTTCGGATGGGGCTTAATGAATGCTGAAACAGCGGTTTCTGTAATAAAAGAAGATACAATTTCGGAAAAATCAAGAATCTTTGAAGATGCTTTATACAATGGTCAAACTTACGAAGCAAACTTATATCCAATCGAAGAAGATTCAATCATAATTACCATTGTTTGGAACGATTTTCCAGGTGAAGTTCAGGAACCTTCGTGTGACAATCCTACATTAATGTTGGTTAATGATTTGGATATTCGCGTTTCAGATGAAACTACAACCTGGTATCCGTATATACTTGATCCCAAAAATCCATCGAATGCAGCTACCACAGGTGATAATATTCGCGATAATGTGGAGAAAATTGTAATAACCGGAGCCGGAAGTGCTCCACTTAAGTTTTCTTTATCACACAAAAATGATTTAAAATACGATATTCAGGATTTCTCGTTGATTATCTCAGGTGCTAAGTTTGAAAAACTTAATCCGGAATTAAACATTGAGATAATTGAAGAGACGGTTTCTTTACTATATTCAAACAGAGAAAATAACCTGGCATTAAAAATGTCTAATTCAGGTGATTTAATCTCTTCAAATACAGAGTATCTACTTTTACTTTCAAAAGATGAAGTAATAGATACTACTGATATATTTCTGGTTCAGAATTTTGTTGAATTAGAAATAGGATCTGAAATAACAGAAACTGTCTCATTTGATATTCCGGATACTTTGGCAGACGGAATGTACACGCTATTTTCGTTAATTGATCCATATTGGGTATTAACCGAAAATAATAAGAATGATAACATTGACACTTTACAAGTTCAAATACTTGACAATACGGGAATCAATGATAAAACTAAGCCATTATTTGAGATTTACCCTAATCCTTCATCAGGTTTTATAAATATTAAGGGAAATGCAGAAAATGCAGATTTATTCGACTTAAGTGGTAAACACATAATTCACAAAAGTTTAAACACGAACAATAATATTCTTGATTTAAGTAACATAAGTCAAGGAAGCTATA
>Ga0070729_10004351_pt1 | contig 15521 bp, 12 predicted proteins | sample tdDd472_FD_66725 | JGI IMG/M metagenome (GOLD analysis project Ga0070729, IMG submission 66725) | Marine sediment microbial communities from the Atlantic coast under amendment with organic carbon and nitrate - tdDd47.2 | ecosystem: Environmental > Aquatic > Marine > Coastal > Sediment | place...
TGCCGCTGGGCGAGCTGACCTTCGACGCGGCGGTCGAGGGCTTCTCCGAGCAGATCGCCGGGCTCAAGGCCGGCGGCGTCGACGTCATCTGGATCGAGACTATGTCGGCGCCCGAGGAGATCCGTGCCGCCGCCACCGCGGCGATAAACGCCGAGATGCCCTACACCGCCTGCGCCTCCTTCGACACCGCCGGCCACACGATGATGGGCCTGTCGCCCGAGCATATGGGCGAGGTGTTCGAGGGCTTGTCCCAACCGCCGGTCGCCTTCGGCGCCAATTGCGGCGTCGGCGCCCCCGACCTGCTGGTCGCCATCGCCGCCATGCACAAGGCGGCGCCGGACGCGGCGATCATCGCCAAGGGCAATTGCGGCGTTCCGCGCTTCGTCGAGGACCAGATCCACTATTCGGGTTCGCCGGAACTGATGGCCGAATATGCCCGCCTCGCCGACGATCTCGGCGTTGCGGTCGTAGGCGGTTGCTGCGGCACCACCGCCGAGCATCTCGCGGCCATGCGTGAAGCGATCGACGATCACGTGAGGGGAGCCGCGCCGGATGTCGACACCATCGTCGCCCGTCTCGGCCCGCTGGTCGCTCCGCAGGCGGCGAACCGCGACCCGTCGGCCGGCCGCCGCCGGGGACGGCGGCGGCGGGATTAGGCGCAACTCGCGGGGAGGAGCGAACAATGAAAAGACTGGCCGACGGCTACGAGGCCGAGCTCGACGAAGTGTTCGCGCGCGCCCTGCATCACGAGGCGCTCGCCGTTCCCGGCCTCGTCGCCATGTGCCGGCGCGGCTCGTCCGTCTACGGGCCCAAGGCCTTCGGCTTCGCCGACCTCGCCGCGCGCCGGCCGATGCGGGCCGACGCGATGATGCGCATGTATTCCATGACCAAGGTGCTGACCAGCACCATCGCGCTGATGCTGCACGATCGCGGCCTGCTGCGCCTCGACGATCCGGTCGGCGATTACATCCCCTCCTATGACCGCGACTGGCTGGTGGTCCGCCGCGCCGACAAGGGGGACACCGGCTATCGCGGCGAGATCGAGATCGGCAATCTGGCGCTCGGTACGACCACCACGGTCGCCTACGCCGCCGAGCCGGCGCGCGAAAAGATGCGCATCCGCCACCTGATGAGCGAGACCAGCGGCATCGGCTACGAGTTCTGGGACGATCTCGACACCATCACCGGCGGCGGCTTTGCGACCGGCGGCTCGTTCCGCATCGCCAACGCGCTGCGCTCCCGCATCAACGACCGCGTCTACAAGTCCTCCTCTATCCTCGGCCAGGATCTCGACCTCGAAGGGTTCTGCGAGGTGATCGCCGAAGCCGGCGTGCTCGCCACCCATCCCGGCCAGCTCAGCTACGGGCTCGGCGCCACGGTGCTCGGCCGGGTGATCGAGATCGTCGTCGAGCGCGAAGGCCGCGGCCGCCGCAAGCTGTCGGAGATCTTCAGGGAGATGCTGTTCGATCCGCTCGGCATGACTGATGCAACCTTTTTCCTCGCCGACAACGATCCGCGCGCGCGCCGTATTCCGACGCTCTACGGGATCGACACCAGCGATCCCGACCGGCCCCATGCCGTGCCGGCCGAACAGGCGGTGCCGGCGACCGATCCGCCCTATTCCAACGGCACCGATCACGCCAGCGGGCCCAGAAAGCAGGAAAGCGGCGACACCGGCACGCTGATGCCGGTCGCCGATTACGGCCGGTTCCTCGACTTCCTCGCCTCGGACGGCGTGACCGCGACCGGCGAGCGGCTGCTGTCGCCGACCGCCCATGCGCTTCTGACCGGCCATTGGGTCGCCGGCCTCGATCTCGACACCGGCCTCGCCCGCGCCATGGGCCTCGCCGGCCATCTCAACCGCACCCTGCCGCTCAGCTTCCAGTTCGGCTGGGCGATCACCCGCTCGGGCGAGGGCGTGGTCGACACCGCGCCCGACGACCATCCCGGCCGCTGCCACTGGGGCGGCTACGCCCGAACCACGATGAGCTATTACCGCGGCGAGGAGTCGTGGATCGTGCTCGCGCCGCAGATCATCTGCCATCATCCGGCCGCCACCGCGGCCGTCGCCAACGCGTTGACCGTTCCGGCGGTGACCCGGTTCATGCAATTGTGGCGGTGATCAGACGCCCAAGCGCACGGCGCTCGCGACAAGGCGCATACTCCTCGCGATAAAATGTAGAATCCGCCCTGTTCTTTCGCCGCACGAGCCCCCATATGCTGTCGGCTCAGGCCACCGAGGAGAGAGAGCGGTGCTGGAGACCATCGACCGGAGCGACAACCGGCCCTACCGTATCACCTGCGAGCCCTTCGCCGGTCACGTGACCGTGCGCGCCGGCGACCGGGTGATCGCCGATACGGGCGCGGCCAAGGTGATGCAGGAAACCCGGCTCAAGCCGACGCTGTATTTCCCGCGCGCCGATATCGACATGGCACGGCTCGTCCGCTCCAACCGCCGCACCTTCTGCCCGTTCAAGGGCATCGCCTCCTACTGGCACGTGGATACCGGCAACGGCTTGCTCGAAAACACCGCCTGGAGCTACGAGCATCCGCTCGAGGACGGCCGGTCGATTACCGGCGATATCGGTTTCATGCCGAAGTCCGGCCTCGTCGTCGAAAGCTCCGTGCCGCTGCCGCCGATCCGCGACGACGGCCACGCCACCGGCCCGCTGATCGAATGGCTGCTGCGCAAGGCGTCGTCGGCGAAATCGCCGCAGGAGTTGACCATGCAGCTCGGCGAGACGCTGCTCAAGACGGGGATGCCGCTGTGGCGGCTGAGGATCTCGAACTGGACCCTGCATCCGCTGCTCGCCGGCTGGGCCTATACCTGGTACCGGGGCGCCGACCGGGTGGAGACCGTCGCCCTGCCGCACGACGCCCTCGACAGCCCGGCCTATCTCAATTCCCCGGTCCGCTACGTCACCGAGGGCCTGGGCGGAGTGCGCCAGCGTCTCGACGTGAACGAGATGGAGTTCGACTTCCCGGTCCTCGCCGAGCTGAAGGCGGCCGGCGCCACCGAATATGTCGCCATGCCGCTGTATTTTTCCGACGGCAGCATCAACACGGTCACCCTGACCAGCGACGATCCGAAAGGCTTCTCGACCGCCGATCTCGGCCCGGTGTTCGAGAGCGCTTCGGTAATCGGCCGCTTCCTCGAGGTGATGAACCTGCGCGCCAATACCCAATCCCTGCTCGTCACCTATCTCGGCGAGCGCACCGGCGAACGGGTGCTGTCAGGCAAGGTCCAGCGCGGCGACCGCGAGGACATCCGCGCCGCGATCCTGTTCTGCGACCTGCGCGATTCCACCGGCTGGCTGGAACGGCTGCCCCGCGACGACTACCTCGCGCTGCTCAACGGCTTCTTCGAAACCTCCGTCGAGGCGATCGACCGCCATGGCGGCGAGGTGCTGAAATTCATCGGCGACGGGGTGTTGGCGATCTTTCCCGCCGACGGAGACGATTCCGAGGCGAGCCGCCATGCCGTCGCCGCCGCCGGCGAGATTGTCGACGGCCTCGAAGGGGTCCGCCCGGACGGCGGGTCCGCGATCTCCAGCGCCATCGGCATCCATTTCGGCAATGTCACCTACGGCAATGTCGGCGCGCCCGGCCGTCTCGACTTCACCGCCACCGGCAAGGCGACCAACATCGCCGCGCGTCTGTCGGAACTCTCCAAGCAGTCCGGCCATCCGATCATCGTCTCCGGACCAGTTTCCAGGGCCGCCGGCGGCAGCTTCCGGTCGATTGGCGAATACCTGCTTCACGGCATGTCGAAACCGGTCGAGGCGTTCCTGCCGGAAGTCGGCGCCTGAACCCGCGACCAGGTTCGGGGCATTGCCTTGCGCGGACGAGCGGGTACACTCGCCCCTGCCGGAGCCAGGGGAGAATCACCGGTATGCTGAAGTCAATTCGGTCCTTCATTTCCGAACTCACGCAGCGGCGCGAGGCCAAGCCGCATTTTTCCGACGACGACTATCGGCTCGCGGCGGCGGCGCTTCTCGTCCACATCGTTTCCGTCGACGGCGTGATCGATCCCGCCGAACAGGAGAAGCTCACCGAAGTCATCCAGAACGCCTACGATCTCAGCGACCGAGAAACCCGCGATCTGGTGGCACTGGCCCACAAGCGCGATCTCGAGGCGGTCGACCTCTACAGCTTCACCAGCGTCCTCAAGCGCAATCTCGAGGAGAGCGAGCGGCTCAAGATCGTCGAGATGATGTGGGAGATGGTCTATGCCGACGGCTCGGTGCACGAGTTCGAGGACAACACGGTGTGGCGGGTCGCCGAATTGCTGGCGATCTCCGCGCGCGACCGCAACCGGCTGAAGAAGGCCGTCCGCGAACGCGAGCATCTCGAGGGGACGGACGAGGCCGAAGAGGGCGACTGATCGCCCCCGGTATCGGCGCCGGCCGCCGAGGCGAAGATCGCCTCCATGTCCTCATCGTCGATTGGCCGTGGGCAGTTGTCGATCGGACGCGGAGGCCTCAAACCCTGACATAACGGTCTATTGCGTCGCGATTGCCAATCAGATGCGGTGTCCGCCTGGCGAAATAAAATTCGTCGCCGTCGACCTTCCATGTATGAGAGTCCGGATCGGAGGAGCGCACCGTCACGAAATTGAACGGATCGAGGTAATGAACCGGCAGGCCGGCGGCGATGCATTGCCGGAAGAAGGCGGTGTCCTCGCCGCAGGGCGCGTAGGTCTGGAACGGAAATCCGGCGGCGATCCGGGTCTCGAAACCGAGGGTGGAGCCGCTGCAATGGGCGCCCCAGGGCGCCGCCGCGAGCGGCACGTCGTCGCGCGGCGGAAACGCCAGCAGGTCGTGGTCGACGAAATAGTGGAACTTGCAGCCGGTCTTCGACACGACCTTCGAGCCGAAATGCCGCATAAGCAGTAGCATGTCGAGCGCGTAGCCCGGGAGGTAGTAGTTGTCGGCGTCGAACTTGAGGACGATTTCCCCCTCCACTTGCCCCACCGCCCGGTTGAGGACGCCGCCGACGGTTTCGATGCCGATACAGTCGACGAAGCGCAGCGGGATTTCCGACCTCCAGGCCGCGCGAATCGCATCTTCGCCGATGTCGGCGGAATTGATCGCGAAGACGGCTTCGGCGTTGGTCCAGCTCTGCCCGCCGATCCAGCGGGCGGCATTGGCGACGTCGTGCGGCCTGTGGATCGGGCAGAGGAACGAGGCGGCGACCGGCTGGTCCGCCGCGAAGGCCTCGTATCCGGCCGCTTGCCTGACCGCCTCGTGCCGACGGAGCAGCTGGTCGCGATATTCGAGGAAGTCCGCGCTCGGGGAGCCGGCCAGGATTGCCTCCCGCCGCGCCGCCACGTCGGCGTGGAGCCACGCCGGCGCCGCAAAGGCGTCGACTTCGGTCTCGACAAGCGCCGCGACCCGGTCGAGCAGCACATAGGCGCCGACCTCGGACGGCATCGGCGGCTCGCAGGCGAGCAGGCGCTCGGCCGTGTCAACGGCGGTCTCGGGACAGAGTTCCAGCGAGCGTAGAAGCGGGTCGCAGTCTTCCGCCGCGAAGCCGTCGGCCAGCGCTGCGTGCAGCAGCGCCGCCGCCTTGGAGCGATCGCCGGTCCTCAGATACAGGAAGACGAGCTTCAGGAAGTCCCCGGACGAGCGCAGGTTCCGGTGGTCGACCCCCTCGAGCAGGCCGGAAGCCGCGTCATAATTGCCGAAATCGAGCTCCAGGCCGGCGAGCGCCATGATCGGCCGGATCCGGGTCGGATCGAGACTGTAGGCATGTCGGAAATCCTGCCGCGCCCGCTGGAAATCGCCGACATCCAGAGCGAAGCCGGCGGCCTCTTCGCGCGCGGCGACATCGTCCGGCCGCCCGGCCAGCCTGTCGTCGAGCACGGCCCATGCCTCGTCGAGCCGGCACTGCCGGGCGATGGCTAGCGCTTTCAGCCCCAGAAACACCGACCGCCGGCGCTCGCGATCCTCGTCGCCCGGTGCCAGGCGATCGGCCATCTCTCCGGCCTCGGTCTCGGCGCCGGCGAAGTCTCCCAGACTGAACCGGTGGCGAATTTGGAACTCGGCTACATCCGGATTGTCGGGAGCCCGCTCGCGGAGCGCGCCGAGGAATGTCCCGAATGACGGACCCGCGCCGGCCTCCCGTCTGATGGCGTCGAGGGTCCTCCGCAACAGCCGTGCCCTGAGACCAGTCTCCAGCGCCGTCGCCAGCCGCTCCACGGCCTCCGTCCAGTCGCCGCGCCCGGCGGCATCGCTTGCGGCCCCGGCGTGCTCGACCGCGTCCGCCTTCCTGCCGCCGATCACACTCTTAAGCAACGATCGAAACGGCTTCATGCGGTGCGTCCGCCCTCCTCCGGCGATTCCCGGACCCTCTCGTGCGCTCACATCCTGACGAAACGGTCGATGGCCTCACGGTTTCCTACCAGATGGGGTGGACGATTGCCAAAGAAGCGCTCGTCGTCCTCGATACCCCACGTGTGGTCGGCGGCGGCGGACCTGACCGCGACATAATTGAACGGATCGAGCAGATGCACCGGGACGCCCGCCGTCACGCATTGCCGGAGAAACACCGTGTCCTCGCCGCAGCTCGAATAGGTCTGGAAGGGAATAGCGGCGTGGACCTCGCGGTCGAAACACAGTGTCGACCCGCCGCCCAGCGCCGCCCATGGAGCCGCCATCGGCGGCATGTCCCGGTGGCGGAGCTGGACGAGCATGTCGGCTCCGGCGAAATAATGGAATTTGCCCAGTTCCTTGACCGCCACCCGGGCGCCGAAATGGCGCTTCAGGAGCAGCATGTTGAGCACGTAATCGGGAAGATACCAGTCGTCGGCGTCGAAACGCAGGACCACGTCTCCCCGGGTTTCCGGGATTGCCCGGTTGAGGACGCCGCCGACGGTGCCGATGCCGACGCAATCGACGAAGCGCAAGGGGATCTCCGACCGCCACGCGGCGCGGATCGCGTCCTCGCTTATCTCAGTAGAATTGATGGCGAACACCGCTTCGGCGTTGGTCCAACTCTGCCCGCCGATCCAGCCGGCGGCATTGGCGACATCGCGCGGCCGGTGGATCGGACACACGAAGGAGGCGAAGACCGGCTGGCTGGCGCGGAAAGCGTCGAGGCCGGCGGCCCGCCTCGCCTCTTCGAACCGGTGGCGGTTGCCCTCCCAGATGCTCAGGAATGCCGCGTCCGCCGCCGCCTCCATCAGCGCCTCGCGCCGATCGGCAATACCGGCGACAAGCGATGCCGGCGCCTCCGGCGCCTCCGCCAGGCATTTGGCGATCCGGTCGAGCAACGCGATGGCGCCCGGGTCGGGAGCGAGCCGAAAATCCTCCGCCAGCAGCCGCGACGCCGCGGCCGCGGCCGTTTCCGGTCCCACCTCGCAGGCCATCAGGAACGGTTCGAGGCCGCCCGTATTGCTGCCGTCGGCAATCGCCGCCCGCAGCAATTCGGCCGCCCTGCGCCGATCCCCGATCCTCAGATGCAGACAGACCAGAGCCCGGAAATTCCCGCGCGTGAGGCAGTTCACGTGGTCGAAAGGCTCGAGCAGAGCCGGCAGCGCCTCCGGGTTGTCCAACTCGGCCTCGAGAACGGCAAGCTTCAAAACCGCGCCGATCCGGGTGCGTTCGAGCCGGCAGGCATGGTGCAATTCGGTACGGGCGCGCTGCAAGTCGCCGGCATCGTACGCCAGAATGGCCGCCTGTTCGCGCGCGGCGGCGTCGTCCGGCCGCTCGCCGAGCCGCTCGTCGAGCAGGGCCGTCGCCTCGTCGAGACGACCCTGCCGGGCGATGGCATGCGCCCGGTATCCCAGATAGTCCGACCGCTGGGCCTCATGCGCTTCGTCGCCGGCAGGCAGGGTCGCGAACAACCGTCCCGCCTCGGCTTCGACGCCGGCGAAGTCGCCTGTGCGCAGCCGGTGATCGAATTCGATCTCGGTGAGGACGGGACGGTCGCGGGCGCGGCCGCGAAGCGTCCGAAGAAACGCGCCGTAGACGCCCGCCTCGCCGATCGTTTCCTGGATGCCGGCAAGGGTCCGGCGCAGCAGGCTGTCTCGCAGGCCGGCCCCGATCGCCTCCACCAATCGCTCCGTCGCCTCCGCCAGGTCTCCGCGCCCGGCGTCCTCGCGGGCCGCCTGGGCAAGCGCGACGGCATCCTCCTTCCGGCGGCCCGCGCCGAACATCGCCAGGACCGATCGCACCGGTCGGGTTAGGGAAAATCGCCGCCCCGCCATCGGTCAGGACTCCCCGCCTGCGGGGCGGAGGTAGTTCCAGCCCCGCCATTGGTCGGACGCGGCGGCGACCCGCGGTTCGAGCCGCCTTGCATAAGCCTCGAGCAGCGCCTCGGCCGGCTCCTCGCGACCGGACGATTCGCGATCGCACATCCCGTGTTCCCGCAGCGGCGGCTCGATGATCACACTGAGCCGGCCGGTGACCGGATCGCGAATTACCGCCAGCGGCAGGAGCGGCGTGCCGGCGACGGCGGCGATCCTGGGCGCGCCGGTCGCCAGCGGCATCAGCCCGCCGAAAAACGGCACCTCGGCGATGCGGCGTCCCTCCCAGGCCCCGGCGGTGATCGAGACGGCGTGGCCCTCGGCGAGCCGGCGGCGGATCTCGCGGATCGTCGCCGCCTCGCGGCCGCGCTCGATGACGATGCGGCCGGCGAGAAAACGGTCCTCGATCCGCCGCCGCACCGGATTGAGAAAGCGGACGCCGAAAGCGGTCTTCGAAAAGCCGTGCTCGGGACGGCTGACATGAAAGAACGGCCTGCCGGCTTCGAACAGCGCCTGTTTCGGCGCCAGCCCGTTGAAGACGAAATGGTCGACCCAGAGCAGCGCCCCCTTGCCGCCGGCAAGCGCCGCGTCGAGATGCTCGAGCCCCTCGATGGCGAGGTCCGGCCGCCACCCTCCGGGCCGATAGGCGCGCAGGATCTGCAGGTAATGTTCCCGCCGGCCGGCCTCCAACGCCCGGACGATCGCCTCCGGCGTGCGGCCGCCGGGCACCGCTCCGAAGCGTGCGATCCGGGGGATCAGCGAATTCCTGGTCGGCCCGATCGCGGCGAGGCCGCGGCACAGCGGCGCCCACAGGCGCTCCGGCAGCAGCCAGGCGAGGAGGAAATAGACGGGCAGCGACAACGCCAGCCGGATATCGCCCGCGTCGATCCGGCGGCGTGCGGCGAATTCCGCACGTCTGTTCGATTGCGACCTCTCTCTGGACAAACCGTACAGCGCCTTCCGCATCGGTTCTGAAACAACGGCACCCTAGAGCGAGAATCGACGGAATAGAACCTCCTGATTGTAGCAATCCCCATTGGCTCGAAGGCCCCGCGATTGACCCGGCACCGCCGCCTCTGACATACAGGACAACGGCTTGGGGATTTACCGATCGGAGAGGGAGATCGACATGGAAACCATCCGGGCGCTTGCCACGGAATACAGTCCGCTGCTCTGGAACGTCGCCCAGGCCTTCGCCTTTCTCGTCATCGGCTGGTTCGTGGCCAACCGGGTGTCCGCCTATATCCGCCGCGTCGTGCTCGCCAAGAAGACGCTCGACGACACGCTGGGCACCTTCTTCGCCCAGATTGCGAAATACGTGATCCTGATCGTCACGCTGATCGCCGTCCTGCAGCTCTTCGGCTTCCAGGCGACCAGTCTCGTCGCCATCCTCGGCGCCGCCGGCCTCGCCATCGGCCTCGCCCTGCAGGGCACGCTGAGCAACGTGGCCGCCGGCGTCATGCTGATCATCTTCCGGCCCTATCGCTACGACGACTTCGTCGAGATCTCCGGCCATTCGGGCACCGTCAAGGGCATCTCGCTGTTTTCCACCGAGCTCGCCACTCCCGACAACATCAAGGTGGTGATTCCCAACAGCAGCGCATGGGGCTCCGCGGTGATCAACTATTCCGCCCACGACACCCGCCGGCTCGATATCACCATCGGCATCAGCTACGACGACGATCCCGACCAGGCGCTCAAGCTGATGGCAGACGCGGTCAGCGCCGACACGCGGACGCTGAAGGATCCCGAACCCTTCTTCGCGGTCACCGCGCTCGGCGACAGCGCCGTCGACGTCACGATGCGGGTCTGGTGCAAGGCCTCCGACTACTGGCCGATGAAATTCGACATGCTCAAGAAGCTGAAGGCCGATTTCGACGCCGCCGGCGTGTCCATCCCCTATCCGCATATGGAGATCGTGCAGAAGAAGTAGGGCGTCCCCTCGCGATCACGGGTTTCCCGTTCCGCGATTAGCCGTTTCCCGCCGGGCCGCGCGCCGGTATAATCCCGTGCGAGGAGGGGTGCGCGAAGCCCCGGGGGAAACGATGAACGACACCAGCGAGACGCCCGCGCCGGCGGGAACGCCGGCGAAGAAGCGGTCGATGCCGGAAATTCGGACCATCGCCGTCGCCGACATCATGCAGAGCCTGACGGCGGGCCTGCGCGATTTCCAGGCCGCGCCGCTCTACGGACTGACCTTCGGCGTGCTCTACGCCATCGGCGGCTGGGCGATCCTGTACAACCTCGTCGCCTACGACGTGTCCTTCATGATCTATCCGCTCGCCTCCGGCTTCGCGCTGGTCGCGCCGTTCATCGCCGCCGGGCTCTACGAGGTCAGCCGCGCCCGCGAGGCCGGCGAGGGCTTGACCTGGGGCCGGGTGTTCGGCGCGGTGCTCGGCCAGACCCGGCGCGAGCTCGGCTGGATGGCGCTGGTCACCACCTTCATGTTCTTCATCTGGCTGGAAATCGCCATCATCCTCTATGTGGTGGTCTTCGGGCTGAGCGCCCTCAACCTGCCGCAGATGATGTCCGGCATCTTCGGTTCTCTCGACGGCGCGCTGTTCCTGCTGATCGGCAACGTCATCGGCGCCTTTCTCGGCATTGTCTGCTTTTCGCTGACGGCGGTGTCGTTCCCGCTGCTGCTCGACCGCAATGTCGACTTCATCACCGCCATGATCACCTCGGTCCAGGCGGTCACCCGCAATCCACGGCCGATGCTGATGTGGGCCTTCCTGATCGCCATGCTGTCTCTGGTCTCGGTGGCCTCGGTGTTCATCGCGCTGATCGTCGTGCTGCCGGTCCTCGGCCACGCCACCTGGCACGTCTACCGCAAGGTGGTGGTGCCCGAGGGCGGCGACGTGGGCGGCGACGTGGGCGGCGACGTGGGCGGCGAACCGGGGAAGGCGGCGGCATGACGCTCGCCGAATTCGAGGCCAGCCTCGCCGCCGCCGCGCCGCCGGCCGTCCACCCCAATCTCCAGGCCCTGTGGTGGCAGGCGAAGGGCGATTGGGACGCGGCCCACGAGGTCGTCCAGGAGCGCAGCGATCGCGACGCGGAATGGATTCACGCCTTCCTCCATCGCGACGAGGGCGACCTCGGCAATGCCGGCTACTGGTATCGTCGCGCCGGCCGGCCGGCGGCCAATGGAGACCTCCGGGACGAATGGCGCGCGATCGCCACGGAATTGCTCCGATAGGGCGCTTCTTCGTCGAAACGTTTTGCCGGCTGCCTCATGGTTTCGCAACTCCCGGCCGGTACAAAACGGGGTCGGGACGATTTGAGTTTGCCCGTTTCGGCGCGTAGAGTTTCATCCGGTTCCCGGCGGGGAATCCGGCACCGATCGGGAAGGGTCCATGGCGACGACGAAGCGCAAGGCACTGGTCAGCCAGGTTCTCGCCTCCTCCCGCGCCGCGCTTGTCAGCGTCGCGATCTTCTCTCTCGCCATCAACCTGTTGATGCTGACCGGTCCGCTGTTCATGCTGCAGATCTACGACCGGGTGCTGACCAGCGGCCACATGGGAACGCTGCTCAACCTGCTGATCCTGGTGATCGGCCTCTACGGATTTCTCGGCCTGCTCGAATATGTCCGCCAGCGCATCATGATGCGCATCGGCCTGCGCTTCGACGAGCGCATCGGCGCGGCCGGATTCACCAGCTTCGTCACCATGCCGCTGCGCCACGGGCCCCGCGCCGAGGTGATGCAGCCGATCTCCGACATCGACCGCATCCGCCAGTTCTTTTCCGGCCAGGGCGTCACCGCCCTGTTCGACATGCCGTTCATGCCGGTGTTCCTGCTCGCCGTCTTCGCCCTGCACACCCTGCTCGGGCTGGTCGGAACCGTCGGCGCGGTCATTCTGTTCTTCATCGCCCTGTGGGCCGACTTCGCCACCAAGGGCGCGCTCGGCGACGCCGATAAACAGGTCAACCGCCGCCGCTCCTTCGCCGAGGCCGCCCGCCGCAACGCCGAGGTGCTCAAGGGCATGGCCATGACCCGCAACGTGCTGGCCGTGTGGGAAAAGACCAACCGCGCCTATATCCGCGCCCAGGCGAAGGCCGGCGACCTCGCCGGTAGCTTCAGCGTCACCACCAAGGTGTTCCGCCTGTTCCTGCAATCGCTGGTGCTGGCGACCGGCGCATGGCTCGCCATCCAGAACCTGATCTCGCCCGGCGCGATGATCGCCGCCTCGATCCTGACCGCCCGCGCCCTGCAGCCGGTCGAACTGGCGCTCGGCCACTGGCGCGCCTTCGTCGCCGCACGGCAGAGCTACCGGCGGCTGAAGGCGATGCTCGAGGAGCCCGAGCGCGAACAGGAGACGGAACTGCCCGCGCCGGTTCGCGAGCTCCGGGTCGAGGACCTCTACATCGCGCCGCCGGGGTCGAAGACCATGACCGTCAGGGGGGTCAAGTTCGGCCTCGCCGCCGGCGCCGGGCTGGGGATCATCGGCCGCACCGGTTGCGGCAAGTCGACCCTGCTCCGCGCCATCACCGGCATCTGGCCGGCCGCGCGCGGCTCGGTCCGGCTCGACGGCGCGCCGCTCGACCAGTACCCCGCCCACCAGATCGCCCGGCATATCGGCTACCTGCCGCAGGACGTCGAGCTGTTCGACGGCACCATCGCGGAGAACATCGCCCGCTTCGACCCTGAGCGGACCTCCGAAAAAGTCGTCGAGGCCGCCAGGCAGGCAGGCGTCCACGAGTTGATCCTCCGCTTCGAGAACGGCTACGACATGGAGCTGGGCGAAGCCGCCTACACGCTCTCGGCCGGCCAGCGCCAGCGCATCGGGCTTGCCCGCGCGCTCTACGGCGATCCGTTCCTGGTGGCGCTCGACGAGCCGAATTCCAATCTCGACGCCGACGGCGACATGGCGCTCGCCGCCGCGGTCAACCGCATCCGCGCCCGCGGCGGCATCGTCATCGTCGTCGCCCACCGGCCCGGCGCGGTCGCCGCGATCGACCATCTGCTCTACATGGAGGACGGCGCGCCCAAGATGCTCGGCCCCAAGCCGGAAGTGCTGGCCAAGCTCGACGAACTCCGCCGCGGCGACGCCGGCAAGCCGGGGCGGGACAATTCCGGACAAGGCAATTCCGGACAGGCCGCCGCCGGCGAAGCCGCGACTGCTGAGCCGAACCGGGCGGCGCCGAAGGCGGTCCAGCCGGTCCGCGCCCGGATGGGCGGCGTCACCGCGACCCGCATGGGAGCGGACGAACAAGGCAGGGACGGCCCGGTGAGCGGCGAGGAAAAGGCCGATGACTGACAGTACCGCCCCTGGCACCGCCTCCACCGGAACCCTTCCCACAAAGCCGGGAAAGCCCGCCTCCGGTTCGATCCGCACCTATATCATCGTCGGTATGCTGCTCATCGTCCTGCTCGTCGGCGGGCTCGGTGGCTGGGCCGTCACCGCCCGTATTTCCGGCGCGGTCACCGCCAGCGGCCGCGTCGTCGTCGAGTCCAGCGTCAAGAAGGTGCAGCACCGCGAGGGCGGCATCGTCGAGGAGATCTTCGTCAGGGACGGCGACGCGGTCGAGGCGGGACAGGTGCTGATCCGTCTCAGGAAGACCCAGGAGCAGGCCAATCTCAACTACGTCGAAAAGCAATGGATCGAGTATCGCGCCAAGTCCGCCCGGCTGCGCGCCGAGCGCGACGGCGAGGCCGAGTTGCTCTTCGACATCGAGCTTTCCGACCTGGCGAACCCGAAGGCCGCGCGCGAGGCGATCGACGGCGAGCGCAAGCTGTTCCGGGCGCGGCGTTCGACCCGGCTTGGCCAGATCGCCCAGTTCAGGCAACGGATATCGCAGTCCGAGCAGCAGATCGCCGGCCTCAAGGCGCAGCGGGTGAAGAACAAGGAGCAGATCCACTATGTCGACGAGCAGATCGACGACCAGGAGCAACTGGCCAAGAAGGGCCTTGGCCGCCGGCCGACGCTTCTCGGGCTGAAGCGCGACCGCGCCCGGCTCGACGGCGCCGACAGCCAGCTCGTCGCCCAGATCGCCGTCGTCCAGGACAAGATCAGCGAAACCCGGCTGCAGATCCTGCAGGTCGAGAAGGATTTTCTCGAAAACGTCCTCAAGGAGCTCAACGAGGTCGAGACCAGGCTCACCGGCTTCCGCAACCAGCGAATCACCGCGCTCGACCGGCTCAAGCGCATGGAGATCGTCGCTCCCACCGCCGGCACCGTGCATGAGCTCCAGGTCCATACCGTCGGCGGCGTGATCGGCGCAGGCGAACCGGTCCTGCACATCGTTCCCAAGGGCGACCGGCTCATCGTCGAAGCCAACATCGCTCCGGTCGACATCGACCAGGTGAAGAAGGGCAAGGTCGCCCGGATCAATTTCTCCGCCTTCAACCTGCGCGAGACCAAGCAGATCTACGGCAAGGTCATCGGCGTCTCCGCCGACCAGATCAAGGACGCCCGCACCGGCGTCGGCTATTACACCGTCCGCATCGAGGTCGACGAAGCGAGCCTCGCCACGCTCGGCGACCACAAGATCGTTCCCGGCATGCCGGCGGACATCTCCATCCAGACCCGGCCGCGGCTGGCGATCTACTACTGGCTCGAACCGCTGCTCGACCATCTCGACGCCACCTTCGGCGGCACCTTCGCGGGCGAGGAGGCCGACGATCCTGCTCCCAAAGCGGGCGATAAACCCGGTCCGGCCACTTCGGACGCGAAAAAGCCCGCCAAGCACAGTTGACATCCTCCGGCCGGCTCCCGTATGGTCCGCGCCGGTTTTCGAGGGCGCGCGGCTGTGCGCCTTCTCTTCGTTCCGGGGCATAGAAACCGGCTGTTCCGGCGGACCGATCGGCAAGCCCCAAGGACCAAACGAGATAAAGTCATGAAGGTCAGAAATTCGCTCAAGTCGTTGGCCACGCGCGACCGCAACAACCGCATCGTCCGGCGTCGCGGCCGTCTTTACGTGATCAACAAGCGGAACCCCCGCTTCAAGGCGCGCCAGGGCTGACGACGCTCCCCGGGGGGTGTCATCGGGGGTGTCATCGGCGGCGTCATCGGCGCCGGCCGCCTACACGACGATTTGCTTTGCACACGCATGCCGGCGGTCCTAAGATCGTCGGCATGCGTTTTTCTGTTTCCGTACCTCTCGGCGGTCTGATGTTGGCGCTGGCGGTTTCAACCCCGCCGGCGACGGCTTTCGAACGCTATTCCCGCTCCGTCGGCGGACTTCTCCTCGTCAAGGCCAAGTCCGAAGCCACCGAAAAGAAGCGGACGCGGGCGGTTCCCAAGCCGCCGACCATGGACGAATTGTTCCAGCGCCT
>Ga0070729_10004357_pt1 | contig 15503 bp, 7 predicted proteins | sample tdDd472_FD_66725 | JGI IMG/M metagenome (GOLD analysis project Ga0070729, IMG submission 66725) | Marine sediment microbial communities from the Atlantic coast under amendment with organic carbon and nitrate - tdDd47.2 | ecosystem: Environmental > Aquatic > Marine > Coastal > Sediment | place...
CCTGTTTGGGAAGGCTTTGACATCGATGAAGGTTTGTCATACTCCATTGACAATGTTAAGAAGGTACGAAATGCTCTCCCTGATAGTAGGATTGTCATAAGTGAGGCTGGTTGGGCAAGCGTAGCTTCAGAGTTTGGTGAGCGAGCCAGTGAAGTAAAACAGCTGCAATATTACAATGAGCTCATGGATTGGGCTCATGAAATGAATGTTACCACCTTCTTTTTTGAGGCCTTTGATGAAGACTGGAAAGGTAATCCGGCTAATCCGCTTGGTGCGGAAAAGCATTGGGGCTTATTCAATATCGACCGCACACCCAAAAAAGTTATGCAGCAATGAAGTAAAAAAATCAAATGAAAAATCCCTTAAGTCAGTATAAACCAATTAAAGCAAAAATCTATGAATGTATATAAAACAGCAAAGGAAGATAAAGTACCCTTTGGTCAGAAAGTTGCATATGGCGCTGGGCAATTAACAATAAACCTTTATCCTGCTGCCTTAGGCGTTTTTATGTTCTACCTCATTTATGGATTTAAAATGGACCCCGCATTGGCAGGTTTAGTAGCGGCTTTGCCTAAGCTATTCGATGCCCTAATAGATCCTATTATGGGTTATATTACTGATAATACCCGATCACGCTGGGGAAGAAGAAAGCCATATATTCTGTTGGGTAGCATGCTGACAGGTATTTCATTTATGGTGCTTTGGCAGTTATATCCTGAGAATTCTGAAGCTTACAATTTTGTTTATTTTTTAAGTCTATCTTTTGTGTTTTTCTTTTCATTTACAGTGTATTCAACGCCTTTTATTGGTTTAGGGTATGAAATGACACCCGATTACAATGAACGAACACGATTAATGGCAGCCGGTCAGTTTATGGGGCAAATGGCATGGATGATTGCTCCTTGGTTTTGGCTCATAATAGGTAATCCGGATTTGTTTTTTGAAGAGTCTACAGAGGGAGTAAGGGTCCTTTCTGTTTGGGTTGGTGGATTTAGTATTATTCTGGGAGCGTTGCCGGCTTTGTTCTGTAAAGAAATGGTTCTGCCCAATTTGCAAGGCGAATCCAAGCTTAATATGAAGCATATGGCCTCCAATTTAAAGGAATTTTGGAGCGCTATTGTTCAAACACTCACCTGTAAACCTTTTGTTAAACTGTGTGGTACAACCTTTTTAATTTTTAATGGCTTTCAAACCATCGCACAGTTTTCGTATTTTATCATTCTCTACTACCTTTTTGAAGGAAGTATGACAGCTGCCGGTAGCTGGCCTCCATGGTTTAGTACGGTTAATGCCGGGGCTACGGCGTTTTTAATTATTCCTATTGTAACTAAAATATCCACAAAAGTTGGTAAAAAGAATGCCTTTATTATTGCTACATGGCTTTCTGTTATTGGCTATATTCTAAAGTGGTGGTGTTTTAATCCATCTAACCCATGGTTAATGTTTTTACCACTCCCATTCATTTCATTTGGTATTGGTGGTCTGTTTACTTTAATGATGTCGATGACAGCCGATGTTTGCGATTTGGATGAGCTCAATAATGGTACACGTCGCGAGGGGATGTTTGGTGCTGTTTATTGGTTGATGGTGAAAATAGGTAACGCTCTGGCGATGTTGGTGAGCGGTGTGGTATTAAAAATGGTTGGATTTAATGAAAATGCAGAGGTGCAAACAGCCGAGGCGATGGTCAACCTGCGATTGGCTGATATCATTATTCCGATCTTTTTTGCCCTGATGGCGATTTTAATAATGAGGAATTATTCTATCACGGAGAAAAAAGCGCATGAAATCAGAGAAGCTTTAATTACACGCAGAGGCAAAGTGAAGCATCAAGGAGAATAACATTTAAAAGCATATTATGAATCGCACATTTATTTTTTTAACAGGAATATCAATACTTATATTAGTAGCTGGCTGTAACTATTCTAATGATTATCAATTGGTTTGGGAAGATACATTTGACTATACTGGGCTACCAGATTCTACTAAATGGGATTACGATCAGGAAGGAAATGCAGATGGCTGGGGTAATTTTGAAGCCCAGTATTACACCAAGGCGTGTAAGGAAAATGCCTGGGTAGAAGATGGTAAATTGCACATTACAGCCATCAATGAAACATTCGAAGGTAAGGAGTTTACCTCTGCTCGATTAATGTCGAAAGCTGATTGGCAATATGGGAAAGTGGAAGTACGCGCTAAATTACCAGAAGCAAAAGGTACATGGGCCGCTATATGGATGATGCCTGGTGGCTGGACTTTTAATGATGGTAATTGGCCAAATATTGGGGAAATTGATATAATGGAGCATGTGGGATATGACAAAGGAGTTATTCATGCTTCTGCTCATTCGAAAGATTATCAATGGCAAAAAAATACTCAAAAAACCGCAACAATCAATATTGATGAAGTATGTAATGATTTTCATTCCTACACACTGGAATGGACTCCAGATACGATGAAAGCCTTTGTTGATGATCAACTTTACTTTACGTATGCTAATGAAAAACTTGGAGTAGACAAATGGCCTTACGACAAACCTTTTTACCTGATTATGAATGTTGCAGTAGGCGGAGCATGGGGAAGTGTTGAAGGAATTGACTCATTAGCGTTTCCACAAACTATGGAAGTAGATTATGTAAGAATATTCCAAAAGAAATAAGGAGGGATTGGATTATAGCCATCCAAAATGCACTTACAACTTAAAAACAAATGAAATGAATAAAATAGCAGCAAAACTATCATTAAAGGAAAAATTAGGATATAGCGTTGGTGATACAGCATCTCATTTTGTATGGGATATGGTTGGCTTTTGGATACTCATTTTTTATACTGATACTTTTGGTATATCTGCTGCTGCTGCCGGAACCATCATGTTAATTGCCCGGTTTTGGGATATGTTAAGTGATCCAATAATGGGTGTTATTGCCGACAGGACAAAAACCCGTTGGGGTAAATTCAGACCATATATCTTATGGATGGCTTTGCCGTATAGTATATTAGCCGTAATGACTTTTACAACTCCTGATTTGAGCGATACAGGTAAAGTCATTTATGCCGGTGTTACTTATATGTTATTAATGACTGTATTTACGGCTATTAATTTGCCTTATTCTTCATTAGGTGCTGTAATGACTGCCGATTCGAACGAGCGCGCAGGACTTAATTCATACCGTTTTATCTTTGCTTTTGTTGGTCAGTTTATAGTTTCAGGTACTGCCCTTTCATTGGCCTTGTACTTTGGAAAAGGGGATAGTGCCAAAGGTTATCAATACACCTTGATTTTGTTTTCTATTGTTAGTTTCATCTTGTTCATGATTACCTTCAAAACAACGAAGGAACGTGTTCAGCCACCGAAGCAACAGAAAGAATCATTAAAAGAAGATTTCAAGAACCTCTTTAAAAACCGGCCTTGGGTGATCTTGTTTTTTGTAGGTATCATTTCATTTGTCATGTTTGCCATGCAAAATTTATCCATTGCCTATTATTTTAAGTATTACATTGGTAAGGAAGAAAATGTGCAATTGTTTAATGTCATTGGTACGGTGGCCTTAATTGTTGCAATCCCATTTTCAAAACCATTGGCCAAAAAGTTTGGTAATCGCAATGTGTTTGTGGCCAGTTCTTTAATTTCAGGTTTCTTTTTCATCCTCTTGTATTTACCAGGTATTACCGACATTAAACTAATCTACACATTTAATATTTTGGCTAAAATGGCCTATGCTCCGGCTGTTCCGTTATTGTGGACCATGTTAGGCGATACGGCTGACTACTCTGAGTGGAAGACAGGCAGGCGATCTACAGGATTGACTTTTTCAGCTGCAACTTTTGCACAAAAGGCAGGCTGGGGAATTGGTGGAGCTTTAGCCGGTTGGCTATTGGCTATCTTTAATTTTGAGCCTAATGTAGAACAAACGGCAACGGCGATTACTGGTATTAAATTGATGATATCTGTTTTTCCAGGGATTCTATACATGTCCTGCGCCATCCTTTTATTCTTTTATAGTATTGATCAGAAAACCTGCCTAATGATGCAAAGAGATTTAGAAGAGAGAAGAGAAAAAGAAGAAAACGATTAAGTTGAATTAATGATATGATTACCATTAGATTATACGTACTTATTTTAACGTTTTCATGGCTTAGTTTCTCAAGTGTTGCACAAGTTGGTAATTTAATATGGGAGGATAATTTTAATGAGGGGCAATTAGATCTTACCAAGTGGAGTATTGAAACAGGAACTGGTGTTAACGGAGATTGGGGAACGGGTCAATTGGATCGCGCAACTAGTCGAACAGAAAATGTGAGTTTTCAGGATGGAGTGCCAGGTGCAGAAAACGGATGTTTAGTTATTACAACGCGAAAGGAGTTTTATATTGACCGAAACTATACTAGTGGTAGAATTAATACGGCCAATAAATCTTCGTGGGGACCAGGACACAGAATAATAATCCGAGCCTACCCTAGAGATGTAAAGCATAAAGGACAAGGTTTTGCTTTTTGGATGATGCCAGATGAAATACCCGATGGATGGGATTATATTATGTGGCCGCAGGGAGGCGAGATTGACATTATGGAATACGTTGGTTCAATCCCATTTCATAATCTTGGAAGTGTTCATTATGCCTGGTTTTGGAAGAATAACCAATGGCAATCATGGAACCATGGGCATCAGGGTTATTATTATAGTTACGAGAATAATGAAGTTCCTAATCCTGCAGAACCTGGTTATGGTGGATACCCCGCTTTTAAAAATGATATGTATGCAGGGTGGAATGGGTTCCATACGTATGGTATCGATTGGTACGATAATAGAATAGAGTTTCATGTTGATGAAAATGTGTATCACATTCATTATTTAAGTGATGGCGATGCATTTGATATTGATGGCGAAGATGAAACGACAATATCACAGATCGATTCAAGGCGAGTAGGTGTTTCTGAATACTCGAATCATTTTTCAGAATGGTATCCTTTTGAGCATAAGATGTATGCCATTTTAAGTGCAGGAGTTGGCGGCAGCCAAAACACATATGGTGGTGCAATAGTGCCTGAGGCGACCTTTCCTTGTTCAGTGTTTATCGATTGGGTTAAAGTTTATCAATTGGGTACAAGTACTGCGCTTGAAGAACATGAAAAAAGCTCTGATTTTAAGGTTTTTCCAAACCCAGCAAGAGATGTATTGAATATCGAAATAGATAATCCAGATAATTATACGCTTAAAATTACAGATATATCAGGTAAAATGGTGTATAGTTCATCGATTACCCAATCTAACACGGTAAATATTTCAGATTTTGAGAGTGGAACCTATTTGGTCTCACTAAATAATGGAGAGATAACTGTATCAAAAAGGATAATAATTGGATAAAAATTAATGAAATTTCTACGTAAACGATGAAATTATTATAAATAGATATGAAAAAGATATTATTACTAGCATCATTCCTAATAACTTGCTTGTTTATGAATGCACAGGGAAACGATATAAAAGCTCAAGTGGACAAGTTAATATCGCAACTTACTTTAGAGGAGAAGGTTTCACTTTGCTCTGGTCGCGATGATTGGAGTACGCAACCCATAGAGCGACTGGATATTCCATGGATATGGTTGTCAGATGGTCCACATGGTATTCGTCGCGCGCCTGCTACAAACAAAGCTGGTTATGGCGATCAGCTTCCAGCAATTTGTTTTCCTACTGCTTCGGCACTTTCAGCCACTTGGGATGTGGATTTAATCTATAAGGTTGGACAAACTTTAGGTGAAGAGTGTCAGGCATTGGACGTTAATGTATTATTAGGTCCTGGTGTGAATATCAAACGTTCAGTACTTGGTGGTCGTAACTTTGAATATTTTTCTGAAGATCCCATATTGTCAGGGGAGTTGGGAGCGGCCTACATCAATGGTGTACAAAGTCAAGGTGTCGGAACTTCGTTAAAGCATTTTGCTGCCAATAATGTAGAAACAGAGCGCATGTACATGAATTCGAATGTTGATATGCGAACGCTACACGAAATTTATCTCACGCCCTTTGAGATAGCTGTGAAGAAAGCACAACCATGGACGGTAATGGCCTGCTACAACCGTGTGCAAGGTGTGTATGGTACGCAGAATCCTTATTTGCTGACTAAGGTTTTAAAAGAAGATTGGGGCTTTGAGGGAATTGTTATTTCCGATTGGTTTGCTGTTATAGATCGAGTTGAAGCCCTTAAAGCAGGGATGCACATCGAGATGCCACGTGTGAGTGGAGTGAACGATGATATCTTACTACAGGGTCTTAAGGATGAGCTTGTGGATGAGGCCGTATTAGATAACTTGGTACGAGAAATATTAATGGTGGTGCTCAAAGCAAAATCTCTTGAAAAAGAAGGAGTTGAATTAAAGGCAGATGAACATCATGCTTTTGCGCGTAAAGTGGCTTCTGAGGCAATAACTTTATTAAAAAACGATAATGAAGTATTACCTATTACTAGAAAGAAGTATAAGAAAATTGCGCTTATTGGTGAGTTTGCTGCATCGCCTCGTTACCAGGGTAATGGTAGTTCAGAAGTAAAACCAACCCAATTGGATAATGTGCTTGATGTGATTAAGAAGGAGTATGGAAAGGGTATAGATATTTCTTATACACAAGGATACAAATTAAACGATGATAATGATTTTAGCTTGATTGAAGAAGCCGTAAAAGCAGCTTCAGCTGCTGATATTGCTATTGTGTTTGCTGGCTTGCCTTTACATTATGAATCGGAAGGTATTGATCGGACCCACATTGATATGCCCGCATCGCACAATAAACTTATCGACGAAGTCTCAAAAGTACAGAATAACACTGTTGTTGCATTAACAAACGGTAGTGCAGTAGCAATGCCTTGGGTAAATGATGTAGCCGCTATTCTAGAAACATGGTTAGGTGGTCAGGCTGGTGCCGGTGCTGTAGCAGATGTTATGTTTGGAACTGTTAATCCTTCAGGTAAGTTGGCTGAAACTTTTCCGGTGAAACTTAGTGATACGCCTGCGGCATTTAATTTTCCTGGTGAACAGGGCGATGTGCTTTATGGCGAGCGTATTTTTGTTGGTTACCGATATTACGATGAGAAACAAATTGAACCATTATTCCCATTCGGTCACGGTTTATCGTATACTAAATTTGAGTATTCTGATATTAAAGTTTCTGAAGAAGAGATAACAGACAAGGATGATTTACAAGTAACGATTACTGTCAAAAACATTGGAAGTGTAGCTGGAAAAGAAACAGTACAGATTTATGTGTCTGATAAAGAAAGTACCTTGCAACGTCCGGTTAAGGAGCTTAAGAAATTTGCTAAAGTAGAGTTGGTTCCAGGTGAAGAAAAGGAAATTACGTTTAATCTTGAGAAGCGTGATTTCTCATATTACGATGCAAAAAGAGAAATGTGGATTGCTGAGAGTGGTGATTTTATGATCTCTGCAGCAGCTTCATCACAAGATATCAGGCAGACTGCAGCGTTAATATTAAACTCGACTCAAGAGATTCCTTTGCTTGTTGATGAATACACTTTTGTTAAAGCCTTATGGGATAATGAAGAAACGCGTGAAATCTTAAAAGAATTTATTCCAAATTGGATTGGTGGATGGGTGTATGGTGAAGATAAAACATTGGATGATGCACAGATACCAGGTTTCTTTTTGGAACATCCATTGATCAAATTTCCATATATTACTCACGATGAAATGTCTCATCAAGATGTTAAAGAAATAATTGAGCGCTGTAAAGGGATAACATACATCCCAGAATTAAAGCAAACGGTTAATGTAGAAAATGTATCATTTGAGTAAAGGGGCAATATCAAAAATGTTAATAAGAAATGGGTGATTGTTTTAGCAGGCACTCATTCATAGGTGTTAATACTTTGCAATGCTATTTGCCTTATAAATTGCTTGCTATTTGTTATATTTGAATGACCTTATTCAGTATCGTTCAAAAAGTTATAGAATAGCAATGCCGCAATATAATCTATGAAAAAATCAAATGTAATATTACTTAGCATTTTATTATTGTTGAGCTTTAATATCAAAGCATATAATTACTTGCCAATAGTTAAGTGCTTTGATAAAAGTGATTATAAGGCAGGGCGGCAGAATTGGGATATTGGAACAGACTCAAATGGTATTGTGTATTTTGGTAATTCAGATGGCTTACTAAGAAATATATATGGGCAATGGGAACTGGCACCAACAGAAAACAATGATGTTGTACGTAGTTTAAAAATTCAGAATGATACGATTTGGTGCGCGGGTGGAATAGATTATGGTTATTTCGTTAAAGATAATCCAGGTAACCTAACATATCACCTGGTTGGAAGGATTTCTGGTGGAGATGTTTGGAGTATCGAATGTGATAATCAGATGGTGTATTTTCAAACGAAAGGTGCCATTATTGCCTTTAATAAGCAGACCAACGAAACACAGGAAATATATGCTGAATCAGGATTTTCTGATTTAGAATTATGGAATAATCAACTTTGGGCGGTTACAAATAATGGATGTATTGGGAAAATTACTGATACAAGTTTTGAGATTCAAATACAAAGTGATCTCCTTAAAGGAGCAGAGATACGCAAAGTGTTCTCGCATTATAATTTATTAAAAATTGTATTGTTTGATGGCCGAATACTTAGTTTTGATGGCGATGTTATCATTAAGGATAAGTTGCCAAATCAGATTGAAGGTAAGGCCTTTTTTACAGGAGCCTCGTACGACAAGGGAGAAATGTTGATTGGTACAATATCTGATGGTTTAGTCAAGGTTAATAGTGAAAAAATAACAATGCGTATCAATTCCGATGGAGGATTAATTGATAATACAGTACTATCTATAGGCGAGGATTTAAATGGCAATGTATGGTTAGGTCTTGATTATGGGATTGCTTATGTAGAGCTGCAAAATGCCATCAAGCCTATCTTTAACAAAGGAGCGACCTATTTTATACAGGATTATAATAATGGTACTTATTTATCCACTAATAAAGGCCTGTACGTTTCAAAGGAGTCCGAGTCATTTTCGTTAATTAAAAATAGTGAAGGGCAGGTATGGCGCACGAGGGAAATTGATAATGAGTTGTTGGTGTGTCATAATAAAGGATTGTTTCGGGTGAGTAATCATCAAATGACCGAAGTTTATGGTGGTGATGGTATTATGGATGTTGCCCATTTTGTAGGAACACCGTATTACCTGTTCTCGGGATATTCGGGTCTTCTTCTTGTTGAAAAAAGCAAGAATGGAATTAAGGTGATCGAAAACTTAAACATATGGGGTAATCCCAAATTAATTTATGATGAGGTTAATAAGTGTATTTGGGCAGATACAAAGTGGGAGCCAGTAATCCAATTAAAGGTTGATGATACGGGCATAGTAAGTCGGCATCAACATAAGGCCATCGAGAACTATTTTGTTTGCGAAGGTCATATTGTTTATTACGATGGCATGAAGCTATTGGAATATAAGGCAGGAGGATTTGAAAATATTAAGGAAGCACCGTTTAATACAATAGAAGGTGAAAATATTGTAGCACTTGATGCAGATAAGCATACCAATTATGTGGCATATGTTCAAAATGGAAAGCCTAATATGCTGGCTAATCTTCATGATGGTAATTTTTATGCCTACACAAAACTATTGAGTTCGCTTAAAAATAGGCTGATAGAAAATGATGAGTTTATTGATCTGATTGAAGGTGAATTACGTATTGCAACAGATAGGGGTGTTACTACTTTTAATGTTGAAGCAAGTTCAAAAACAATAAGCCATGAGCGTATTGCTATATCAAAAATAGTAGCGCAAGATGAAGATATACAGGTTTTTACATTTCCATACGTAGTAGAGCAAATTGATTTGGAGGCTGGTGATAAGAATATTACGTTTCATTATGGCGTAAAAAAAGCATCTAACGATATGGTCGAATTTAGGTATCGTTTATGGCCTTACGATAAAGAATGGTCGGACTGGGAAATCAATACCTTATCAAAAGCATACACACAGCTTAAGGGGGGTGTTTACAAGTTTACGATTCAAAGCCGTATCAATGGAGGGATTGGACACGAACGATCCATCTCCTTAAATATTGAGAAACTCTGGTACCAAACAAAACTAATTCTTCTTCCCATTTTTCTGCTCTTTGTATTTTGTATTTTACTTACAATACGGGTGATGCATCGTTTGAATGCCTATAAGCTTAAAAAAGAATCAAAGCGTTATAAAGATGATTTACTTAAGCAGACCGTTGATCTAAAAAACCAACAACTTCTTCAGTACACAGAGGTTATAAGTCATAAGAATGGTTTTTTAATCGAATTAAAAGAAGGATTGGCTAAGATGCGTAATGCTGAAGCCAGGCAGTGGGAGAATAAAATTATGGAAGAAGTTAACAATGAAAAGAAGAACTTTCTCTTTCATAAGCTCTTCTCAGAGATCCATCAGGATTTTATTACCCGAATTACTGAACGTTATACTTCATTAACCTCCAATGATGTACGTATGCTATCATTTATACGTATTAATTTGGGCAATAAGGAAATTGCTAACTTAATGAATATCTCTTCAAAAAGTGTAGATGTTAGTCGGTATCGTTTAAGGAAAAAGCTGGAATTACCGCACGAAAGTGATCTGAATTTATTTATCAGAGAGTTTTAATTTACTGCGTTCTATTCTTTAATTTATACACTTTAATTCTTAATTGGTTTTCACTTCGTTTTATTGGCAGATTTTGAGGTATATATTGTTAATTTAAAAGTGCTTTTAGCATTGAATAATTTAACAGATATTCAAAATGCTTTGGCGTTGTAAGTAGTAGTATGTTAGAGCTATATGTGTCTATGTATAGCTGTTGTATATAGCTTAATACACCTTGTATCGAATTAGTATACCATCGTTTTTAGGAGTCTCTTATTTGGAACTGTATTATCGCAGTGTGAAAGGGGGAACTTTCATTTTTTTAATCCAAGAATTTGAACTTTTAAAAACGTTTATGAAAAAAATCTGTTTTTTATTATTTGTAATTCTCTGTGTTGGTTGGAGTAATAGTGTTGCTCAATCAAAAGTAGTAAAGGGAATGGTGGTCGATGAAAATGGAGATTACCTGATTGGAGTTTCTGTATACGTGAAAGGTACTACAAACGGAACCATTACTAATATAAATGGACGTTACGTTATTTCTAATGTCTCAGCCCAAGATTCATTGGTCTACTCATTTATAGGATTTGTTAATCAAACATACCTGGTTGGTAGCAATACTGATATAGATGTTGTGCTAAGAACTGATTTAGCAGAGCTGGAAGAGGTGCAAGTGGTGGCTTTTCAAAAACAAAAAAAGGAAAGTGTAATTGGTTCCATCAATACGATCAAACCGTCAGAACTTAAGCAACCATCATCCAATTTAACCACTGCCTTAGCAGGACGAATTGCAGGTGTTATTTCCTACCAACGATCAGGAGAACCTGGTGCCGATAATGCTGAATTCTTTGTTCGAGGAGTTACGTCTTTTGGTTATAAGCAAAGTCCACTGATTTTATTAGATGGTTTTGAAATTAGCTCAAGTGATTTAGCGAGGATAGAACCGGATAACATTGCCAGCTTTTCAATTATGAAGGATGCAACGGCCACGGCATTGTATGGAGCTCGCGGAGCAAACGGGGTGATTCTGGTAACAACTAAAGTTGGAAAAATTGGCAAAGCAAAAGTTTCTGCAAGGATTGAAACTTCAATGGCTTCACCAACTAAGATGAATACATTTTTAGATGGTGTAGAGTATATGGAGTTGTATAATAAAGCTTTACGCACCCGTGATCCCAACGCTATATTGTATTACCCAAAGGAAAAAATTGAGAATACCCGAAATAATGTTAACGCATACGCTTACCCTAATGTTGATTGGTATAACGATTTGTTTAATGATTATACCATGAACACAAAAGCTAATGTTAACGTGAATGGTGGTGGAGAGATCGCACGCTATTATTTAGCTGTATCATATACTAATGAAACAGGTTTATTAAAAGTAGATAATCGAAATAACTTTAATAATAACATTGATATTGACCGTTATAATTTAAGAGCCAATATTGATATTGCATTAACAAAAACGACGGTTGGAGCGGTTAAATTTTATTCATTATTCGATCAATATAATGGACCTGGTACTAGTGCTAGCGATATATTTTATGGCGTAATGCAGGCTAATCCGGTTAGTTTTCCTAAAGAATATGCGCCAACTTCAGAAACAGCACATTTAAACCACACTTTATTTGGAAATATAGGGGATGCCAGTGCACCCAATCCTTATGCTGATATGGTTAGTTCATATAAGGATGTGTCATCAGTAACTATGTTATCACAATTTAAGATAACACAGGATTTGAACTTTATAACCAAAGGTTTGTCTGCCCGTGCAATGGCTTCTATCAAAAACTATAATACTTATGGTTCGCGAAGAGGATTTCAACCATTTTACTATGGTTTAGCGAGCTATGATCAACAAAGTGATATGTATTATACAACCTCATTAAAAGAGGGAACAGAATATGTAGAGGTGGAGACAGATCCAAATAAAATGCCTCCTAAGATTGTGAATAGCAGGGTTTACTTTGAGATTGCCGGGATGTATAACAGAACATTTAGAGAGAAGCATGCTGTTGGAGGATTATTGGTTTATACCCAAGAAGAAAGGATGACATCAGAGGTGGAAAATGGTAGTGTATTTGCATCATTACCTGCACGTAATATGGGATTGGCCGGACGAACCACTTATGGATATGATAGTCGTTACTTTGTAGAACTAAACTTTGGATACAACGGATCCGAACGCTTCTCAGAAGGTAATCGTTTTGGTTTTTTTCCATCAGCCGGTATGGCTTGGGCAATCTCAAACGAAGTTTTTTGGCAAAGAATTAAACCAGTTATTAATCAATTGAAGTTTAAAGCAACCTATGGTTTAGTAGGTAATGATGCTATTGGTAATGAGAGTGATCGTTTTCTGTACCTGTCGAATGTTAACTTAAATGATCATGGCAAAGGCTACTCATGGGGATCAAATTTTGGAACCTATTACCCGGGAGCATCCATCAACAGGTACGAGAATCCTTATATCACCTGGGAAGTTTCAGAGAAGTTTAATGCTGGGATTGAGTTAGGCTTATTCGAGAAAATTAATCTTCAGGCTGATTATTTTATTGATAACAGAACGCAGATTTATATGGCGAATGAGCATTTGCCGGCTTCATTGGGTTTATCGTCTAACATCAGCAGTAATGTTGGCGAAATGAAATCTCATGGTATTGATGGTTCAATTGACTATCAGCAATCGTTTTCAAATGGCTTATGGCTAACCGGACGTGCTAACTTTACCTATGCAAGCAATGAAATGGTCGTTAATGGAGAACCTGAATTTCCATATGATTATATGAGCCGAATAGGGCAGCATTCTAACCAGCAGTGGGGATTAGTGGCTGAGCGATTATTTATTGATGAAGAAGAGGTGGTTAACTCACCAGTTCAAACCTATGGTAATGACTACGGGGCAGGTGATATCAAATATGTAGATGTTAATCAAGACGGGAAGATTGATGACAATGACATGGTGCCAATCGGATTTCCTACTACTCCTGAAATTGTTTATGGATTTGGTATTTCTGCAGGGTATAAGAATCTTGATTTTTCATTCTTCTTTCAAGGATCAGGTCGTTCGTCGTTTTATATCGATCCAAATGCGATATCTCCTTTTGTAAACGAAAGGAATGCATTGGATATCGTGGCTGATGACCATTGGTCAATAGATAATCCAAATCCAAATGCTTTTTGGCCTAGATTAAGTACTGAAGAGATTCGTAATAATTCTCAAGCTTCTACATGGTGGTTGAGAGATGGCTCTTTCTTACGACTTAAAAGCATCGAGCTAGGGTATACATTACCTAAATCATGGTTACAGCGAGTTAATATGAAAGAAGCCAGATTTTATGTGAGTGCTAACAATGTATTAACCTTTAGTAAATTCAATATGTGGGATCCGGAAATGGGTGGTAATGGTCTAGGATATCCTCCGCAAAGAATTATTAATCTGGGACTTAACATTTTATTATAAGCCTTCTTATAGATTGAAACTGAAAAATATAAAAAATGAAACATATATATAACATAGCTCTCTTAACGCTGCTCATAGCAAGTTTGTTTTTGAGCGGGTGTAAAGATTATTTAGATATTGTTCCGGACAAAACAGCCGAGTTAGATTTACTTTTTGAAAGACAAGCGCAAGCCTATAAAGCATTGGCTACTTGTTATTCGTATTTACCAAGAGAGGATGATTTGTATGGTAGCAAAGTATTATCAACCGATGAACTAGCAACCCCGCTTGGACAAGTGACGAATGGGATTGAGGTTATGCGCGGTAAGCAAAATGTTAATGATCCACTGCTTAGCTTATGGACTGGTTATAATGGTGGTGGTTATCAACATTCGCTTTTTAATGCTATTCGCGACTGTAATATATTTATAGAGAACATTCACAATGTTCCGGACATGACTGAAGATGAGAAAGTCACCTGGGAGTCTGAAGTTATTTTTCTCAAAGCCTATTATCATTTTCTTTTAGTTAGAGCCTATGGGCCTATTCCAATCACTGATGTTAATATACCTGTATCTGCCAGTATTAGTGAGGTTAGGGTTAGACGTAATACCATAGACGAGTGCTTCAATTATATTGTTGCGTCTATTGATGAGGCAAAGGAGAACCTGAAAGAGAGGGTAATCAATGATAATTATTTAGGACGTATTGATAAAACGATCGCTGCTTCTATCAAGGCCAGAGTATTGTTATATGCTGCTAGTCCTTTATTTAATGGTAATGCCGAATATTATCAGGATTTTATTGATAGTGATGGAACACCATTATTTAATGCTACGTACGATGCCGAAAAGTGGAAGTTGGCCATGGAAGCAGCCCAAGAGGCAATCGATCTGGCTTTATCAAATTCGGTAAGTTTATACAGGTTCGCTGATTCGCCACTTGAAGATGATAAAGATATAATCCGGTACCAGCAAATTCAGAGCTTATACCATTACCGTTATATGTTTACTGATAAATGGAACTCCGAGTTAATTTGGGGCCATTCAAGTCCTGTTACTTCATGGTATCAGATTCAGGCGGCTTCGTTAATGAAACATCCAACAAAAAATCATGAAGCAGCATGGCAGTGGTTATCCCCAACTCTACGAATGGTAGAAAGCTATTATACCAAGAATGGTTTACCTATCGATCAGGATTTAACTTATAACTACGATAGTCGTTATCAGGTATCCACGGTTCAATATACCAATCAACTCGAAGCACAAACCGGACAAGAAACATTGAACCTTCATCTGAACAGGGAATCCCGTTTTTATGCAAGTATTGGTTTTGACAGAGGTTATAATCGCACCCATGGTGAGCGTTTTTCTTTGAAAATGAGGAAAGGTGAAAAGCCGGGAGGACGCTCGGGTAGCTCTAA
>Ga0070729_10004364_pt1 | contig 15485 bp, 14 predicted proteins | sample tdDd472_FD_66725 | JGI IMG/M metagenome (GOLD analysis project Ga0070729, IMG submission 66725) | Marine sediment microbial communities from the Atlantic coast under amendment with organic carbon and nitrate - tdDd47.2 | ecosystem: Environmental > Aquatic > Marine > Coastal > Sediment | place...
ACGATCGAATTCGGTCGGGCCACCACCGGTGTGGCAGATCCCGCAGAGGCCTGTCCACCAGAAGGAGGTCTTGTCCATGTCCGAGGGACTGTCGTTCGTTTTCGCAGCCAACTGGCTGGAATCGGAAGACGGGGGTCACCACTTGCCATACATGCCGTCCGACTTGAGCCACGTGCGACCGTCCTCGAAGAAGTCGTCCTTCGTGTGGATCGCGCCGTGTCCGTTCGTGCGGCCTTGTTGCGTATGGAAGTTGTTCGAAATCTCGTCGACGTCGTGGCAGGCACCGCAGGTTTCGCGGGGGCTGTACGGCTCCGTGGAACCGAACACGATGGCGTCGCCGTAGTGGTCCCGCAACACGATGTTGGTGTGATCGTGCGGGTAGGTGTTCCAGACGGCGATTCTGCCGGGGCAAACCACCACGAGCGGGTTGTTGTTCCCGTCGTCGATCTTCGCGATCAGGTGGTAGCGACCCTCGGGAATGCCGTTCGTGTCCCAGCTGGCACCGATCGGGTTTCCGTTCGACTCGGGTTGGTTCTTGACGATGGAGAACTGGTCTCCCGTCGTCGTCAGGTCGCCATCGCGATCCGCGTACAGCGACGTCATGGCAGCGTCGTCCGGGTCGTCGGCGGTGTACGTCACCGCGACAACCAATCCCACACCGCCCTCCTGATCGAGGGTGGGAGTTTGGAATGCGAGCGTAGGCGGCGCATTCGTGGCTGGCGTGGTGGTGCTGCCGCCGCCGCAACCCGCGCTCAAGAGCGCAGCAGTTACGACGAAAGCAAGACCCCGGACCAGCCTGTGTGTGAACAGGTCCGTAGTCTTCATGCTTCTTTCTCCGTTCGTGCCGGATACGGGTGCGGGGAGACATTCCCCTTCCCGATTCATCGCCTGGGGGGGATGCGCAGGGGCGTTACGCCGAACGGCGCCGCATGGAGTGGAGAGATGAGTCAGCCCGCGCATCGATCTCACTGCACCAATCATCGGGCGCCGGGAAGCACGAAACTACTCCCGCGAAAGGCCATCTTCGTGCCCTAAGGGGGGTAGGGCGGGGGGCGCGGGGGGCAATTCCGCCCCCGCGCCCCCCTGCGATCTCGCTCCGGTCAGTTCCCGATCGAAATCGGCTTGTCCGTCACCAGTTCCGGCGGCTCGAGAACCAGTTTGCGAGGCGGATGCACGAACAGCGTCACGATCGCGGCGGTCACGAGGAGCACGATCGAGCAGAAGTAGGCGAACTTGAAGCTCTGGGTCGAGTCGTAGACCTCGCCGGCAAGCAGCGCCAGCATGAATCCGCCGACTCCCCACGCCGTGAAGATCAGTCCGTAGTTCATGCCGAAGTGGCGCGCACCGTAGAAGTCCTTCGTGATCGACGGAAAGAGCGAGAGGTTGGCGCCGTAGTTGGCGCCCACGGCGGCCGCGATCAATCCGAGCACGGCCGTGTTGGCGAGCGCGCCTCCCTGCTCGACCTGGGACAACAGCACGACCATGACCGCCTGGCATAGCGAGACACCGAAGAAGGTCCACTTGCGTCCGATGCGGTCGGAGTGCATGCCCGCGAGAATGCGCCCCGCGCCGTTGCCGACGGCCAGTGCGACGACGAGCAGGAACCCGAGCTGGATGCCGCCCTGCACCGACGCGATCATCGCCAGCTTCGAGATGACCATCAGCCCCGCGCCGGCGCCGCAGGCGTACATGAACCACAGCGCGTAGAACTGCCACGTCGAGAGCATCTCGCCGGGGCGGAAGAACTCGTTCTCCGCGGCCATCGCGACGGAGGGCTTTTCGCCGGGGGGAATGTAGTTGGCGGGCGGTGGCTTCAGGTAGCGCGACAAGGACGTCACGATCAGCAGGAACCCGATCCCGAAGACGAGCGTGGTCGTCGAGACACCGTGCGCGTCGATCATCCAGCGGGCCAGCGGTGCGATGTAGACGCTCGCCAGGCCGAAGCCGGAAACGACGAGCCCGGCGATCATGCCGGTCTTGGCGGAAGGGAACCACTTGATCGCGGGGGGCGTGGCCGCCGCGTAGCCGAAACCGATGCCGGCTCCGGCGAGCATGCCGAAGCCGATGCCGTAGCCGAACGGAGATGTCGTGAAGCTGATCAGGATCATGCCGAGCCCGACCAGGAGTCCTCCGATCATCGCCACGCGGCTCGGTCCGATGCGGTCCTGCAACCGGCCCGCGGGAACCATCACCAGGCAGAACACGAGGCAGCACAGCGAGTACGGCCAGCTCTTGTCCGCTTCGGTCCAACCCCACTCGTCGGGGATGCCCTTGCTGATGACGCTCCATGCGTAGAGCACGCCCAGCGCGAGGTTGATGCCGATGCCGGCGAACGTGACTTTCCAGCCGGGATTGCGATTAGCCACGGGCAACTCCTAGCGGCACGCTCTCGAAGCGTCCCTGGAAGAAGCGCAGCTTCTCCGGTTCGTAAACGAAGCGCAGACCCGGAATCGAGTCGCGCCGCTCCCACACGCGGATGATGCCGTCGGCGACGCCGCGCATGTGATCATCGGTGTAGGCGCGCCGCGGAATCGTGAGCCGCACCAACTCGAGTTCCGGACGATAGTTCTTGCCGGTGTTGGGGTCGCGGCCCTTCGACACGTTGCCGCGTTCCATCGCGCGCACTCCCGATTCGATGTAGATTTCCGCGGCCAACCGCTGCGCCGGGTACTGGTCCTGATCGATGTGGGGCAGGAACCGCTTGACGTCGATGAAGATCGCGTGGCTTCCGGGAGGGGTCACGATCGGCACGCCGGCATCGAGCAGCAGTTTGCCGAGGAACTGCGTCTGGCGAATGCGCGAGCGGATGTAGCGGTCCTCCTGCATCTCGCGCACGCCGACGGCGATGGCTGCGAGGTCTGCTGTTGCGAGGCCACCATCGGTGATGTTCCCCTCGTACAGACGCAGCCGCTCCTCGGCGGCGCGCGCCCACTTCTCGTTCTCGCGGAAGCAGAGCACTCCGCCGATGTTGATCAGGAAGTCCTTCTTGCCGCTGACGGTACAGCCGTCGCCATACATCATCATCTCGCGCAGGATGTCGCGGACCGGGGTGTTGCTATAGCGGGGGTCGCGCGACTGGATCATCCACGCGTTCTCGACGAAGCGGGTCGAGTCGAAGAAGACAGGGATGTTGTGCTGGCCGCAGTAGGTGTAGACCTCGCGCATGTTGTCCATGGACGCGGGCTGGCCGCCGGCCATGTTGACGGCGTGCTCGAACGAGATGTAGGCAATCTGTTCGGCGCCGTGCTGCTTGACGAGAGCGTCGAGCTTGTCGAGATCGATGTTGCCCTTCCACGGGAACTCGCTTTCGGGGTTGTGCGCCTCGTCGACGATGACGTCGGCGAACACGCCACCGGCGAGTTCCTGATGGAGCTTGGTGGTGGTGAAGTACATGTTGCCGGGCACGATCTGGCCGGGGCGAATCATGATTTCGCTGAGGATCTGCTCGGCGGCGCGGCCCTGGTGGGTCGGGAGGACGAACTTGTAGCCGGTAATGTCGCGCAAGGCCGCTACGAAGTCGTGGTACGCGTCACTGGACGAGACGCTCGCGCGCGCACCGTCGTAGGCGGCCCACTGGTCGGTGCTCATGGCAGACGTGCCGGAGTCGGTCAAAAGATCGATGGTGACGTCGGCCGAACGCAGCAGGAAGGTGTTGTAGCCCGCCTCGCGCACCGCGGCTTCGCGAGCCTCGCGGCTCAGCACGCCGACCCTCTCGATGGTGTGGATCTCGTAGGGGGCGACTTCGAAGACGAATGGGTCAAGGTCGGCGAACACGCCGTGGTACGCCATCTGGTCGCGCCACCGGCCCTCCTCGATGGCGGTCAATTCCGGTACACGATCGCGTTGCTGGAACAAGCTGATGACCGCGTCGGCGACCTGATCGAGCTGTTCGTTGGTCATCGCAAGCCGTGGGATCTGCACCGGGACAAAGCGGTCGGCGCGCACGATTCCGGCCGCGAACGCGCGGACGCCGGCGATTTCATAGAGGGCGGTGGAGAACGTGTCCTGGTGGTGTTTGGCGACATGGGGCAGGAAGGCGTGCACGTCGATGTAGGCGCCGTCGCAACCGCGCTCCAGCGGGACGCGCCCTTCGCGCAGCCGGTCGGTGAAGCGCTCCGTCTGCGCCATGGCCCACTGGACTTCGGCCTCCTCGCACATCTCCGCGATGCCGCGGGAGAGCACCTCCATCGTGCGTCCGGCCATGCCGCCATAGGTGTGCAGTCCCTCGTAGACCACGACCTCGTTCATGAACGCTTCGTGGAGTTCGGGCTTGTCGGTGGTCAGGATGCCGCCCGTGTTGCACTTGGGATCCTCGGAGCCGTCGAGGAAGAATACGTCGGTCGTGCGGGCGATCTCCTTCACGATCCGGCTGATCGGACGGTCGCTGTACCCGGGCTCGTGGCGCTGGATGTACCACGCGTTCTCGATCACCCGGGAGCCGTCGCCGATCACGTGCTTGCCGTGTTCATGGGCCAGCGTGCGGATGGCGCGCAGGTTTTCGAGGCTCATGGGATGTTGCCCATCGGCGAACATCTGCACCCCGACCGCGGCGGCATTCTTCTCTTCCAGCGCGTCACGCAGCTGCGCGAGACTTACGTTGCCGGTGAAGATCGGTGCAGCGTGGTCGCGGATGTCCGGCACGTTGACGTCACGGAGCGCAAACACGTCCGCGCGCGAGCGGGCGTTGCTCGGGATGGCCGAGCCGGCCGGGACCATCGTTGCGATGACGAGCTTGAGCGCGCCCAGGGCGTTGTGCACCGGACAGATGTAATGATGGCCGAGCACCGACTGCACGGAACGGCGCAGGTTCTCGAAGTTGCGCGCGCCGGCGTACGCCTCGTCGCCGACCAGCTGACCGGCGAGCTGTTCCTGGCTGACCGCGTTGTTCGCGTTCGAGCACATGTCGAACGTGATCTGCGTCGGCGTCAGATGGAAGACGTTGAACCGGGCGTCCGCCAGCAGCTTGCGGCGCTCGTCGAGCGTCGGAAACGAGAGCGGTCGGACAGTCTTGATCTTGTGAGGTTCATGAGGCGGTGTCCGCATACGACTTCTCCTGGTTCCCCGGAGTTCGCACGGCGGAAATTCAAAGTGGACCCCGCCGCCGAACTGCCCCGGGGGAAGCCTGAGCAGCCATTCTTCGCCCGGGGTCAACCTCCGGAATCCGGACTGAATTGGTCCGGTCGCGCCGGCTACTTCTCGTCGGGGAGATCGGCGCCAAAAGTGCGCGCGCGGTCCGTGATGCGTTTCATGAGTTCGACGTTCGGGCTGTCGGCGACGTTCTGGATTTCGGTCGGGTCGACCTTCCACTCCTCGAACTCGCGGTACTGCTCCTTCGTCCACTCACGGCGAAAGTCCGTGCGCATCGCCGTTTTGACCGACTCGAGTTGCGTGGCGTAGGTGACGTTGGTTCCCGGAACCGTCTCGCTCACGAGGCGCCCGATCCACCCTCCGAATCCGTGGTCCTTGCCGGGCTGCGCCATGCCCTTGGCGACGATGTCCACAAGCTCGTCCATCAGGACGGTGCCGTCGGCGGTGGGGGTGTTGAGGAGCTCGTGCAGTTTGCGCTGGCCCTCGGCGACGATGCGCTCGGTCGCAGCGCGCTGGCTCTTGTCCAACTCGAGCGCGCCGGCGAACGCCTCGATGTCCGGCTTCTTGTTGGCCTTCAGGCGCATGTCGTCGATCACCGCCTTGGTCTTGCGGTCGACCGCGTCATCGACGATCGCCGCCAAGGCAGCGTTCTCTTCCGAGCCTTCCGGCGCAACCGCGGCGTCTCTTACGATCTCCACCGCAGCAGGGCCCGTGGGAGCGGGGATCGGAACGTCGGTGGCTTCGCGGGGTGCCGTCGCCGACTCGGCGGACTTGGCGTAGTTCAGTTCGAGCGTGAGCTTCTCGACTTTCCGTTCCAGCGCACTGATGCGCGCGCTCTGGTCCGAAGTCCGCTGCGGCTGCGTTTCGGGCTCCCGGGTCCAGGCGAGCACCGCGACTCCCAGCGCCAGCGCGGATAGCACGAGGGTGACGGCTCCGTTTTTCATGCTCTCGATCCTACTCCCGGTCCGGATCGAGGACCTGGCGACGCGGATTCTTGAGCCCGGATTCGAGCTTGTTGCCGACTTCGCGCACGATGCGTCGCGCCAGGACCGCGTCGTGCTCCGCGATAAACGCACGCACGGCGTCCGGATCGCGCTCGCCCAGCTCGCGCAGTGCCCACGAGCACGCCTTGACCACCATGTCGTCGTGGTCGTTGGCGGCCAGCGTGCAGATCGAAAGCGTGCGCGCTGCGTCCCCCGCGCCCCCTCTTGATCTCATGTTGAACGGAATCGTCGACACGAGTGCGGCTCGGCGCCACCAGCGGTCTTTCGAACGCGTCCAGCGCCTTACGGCTGCATCCGTCAGACGGCCTTCGCGCCAACAGTAGCCTGACACCTCGCAGCCGAAGACGTCGACCGATTTCCAGTTATCCATGCCCTTCCCGAGCGATTCGATGTCACGCACGCCCAGCGTCGCGCGAGCGTCCTTGCGGCGGCCGAGAAGCTCGTATGCGATCTGCCGGGTCTCCAGCGCGCCATCCGCGACGAGCGCCTGCGCGAGGCGCGCGACGAACTTGGGCGGCTCGGTCTTGATCGTCTTGGCGGTGGTCCGGACGATGCCGCGAATCATGGGCACGGTCAGGCCCAGGACTTCCATCGAAGAGGACGAGTGGCCGTCCACGGTCCCGGCGCGATGGGGGACCGCGGCTGCGCGCACTTCGCGGGCGATGTCTCGGGCAAGGGTCTTCGCGTTGGTGGCCACGGGCTATGTCCGCGGAAGGGCACAGAGCCAGCGGCCGGCTGCGCGGGTGTTCCACGGTTGATACGCCAGGGATTTGAGGAAGCGTGCGCGCGTCGCCGGCCAGTTTCCCGCGCGCTGTGCATCGCACCCGGCACGGAACCACGCGAGCGAGAGAAGCGATCGAGCGTTGGCCGGCGGAGTCTTCTGGCAGAAGCGCTCGACAATCTCGGCGATCTTGAGGCCGGTGTCGGCGTCGATCGGGAGATCGGTCATGGCTTGCGCTTCTTTGCGCTCCGCCCCGATGTCCACGCGGTATCGGATCGGCTCGCCCGATACGTGAACCCACGCACCGTCACGTGCGAGCGCAAGGTAGCAGTCGAGATCCTCGGCGAAGAGCACGGTCTCGTCGAAACCGCCGTTGGCGACTAGCGCTGCACGCCGAACGACGACGCTGCTCGGGGTGGGAGCGCCGCGCCGGATGAACTCCCACATGGGCGATCGCGCCACGAGGCTGCAGTCCCGCGTCCGGCTGGTGCGACCCGGAGCGGTGCGCTCGAAATGCAGGTCGCGTACAGCCGCGACCGCTTCGGCGTGCGCGCTGAGCTGCGCCTCCGCTCCTGCGAGGTACCCGGAAGGCCAGAGGTCGTCCGAATCGAGAAACGCGATTACGTCGCAGTCCGCAAGCTCGCCGATGGCCCGGTTCCGGGCGCGCGACGGTCCGCCGTTCTCGGCTTGCCGCAGGACGCGCCAATCGGTCGCATCCGTGCGGGCACGCATCCACGATTCCGCCCGGTCCGCGGTGTCGTCCGTCGAGGCGTCGTCCACCACGATGACGACCTCGGGCGCGCGCGACTGGCTCGCCACCGACTCCAGGCACTCGAGAATGAGGCCCGGGCGGTGGTAGACCGGAATCACGACGCCGATGCGCATGGGGGAATCTTAGCTGGAGACCGTGAACTCCCGGCTCCCGATCTCGTCCAACCAGCCATGCAGATTCGGTACCTCATCGCATTGGCGCTGCTGGCGCTGCTGGCATTGGCAGTCCATGCGTCGGAAGAACTCGTCGACGAGAAGGCGGCTATCGACGCCCTCGTCGCGGACCTTGGCTCGAGCGACGACGCCAAGCGCACGCCAGCGGAACGGAGCCTCCGCGCCCAGCGCCGGACCGCCCTGGTGGAGTTGGTCGGTCATCTAGAGAAGACCACGGACGCTACGCTGAAGAGTCGGCTCCTTGCCGTGCTCCAGCCCGCCACGCTGAAGCCGCAGGGAAGCGTGGACCTGCTGGCGACGGTTGGTTTTACGCGTGCGGTGAATCCGGTCGTCGACGCCTACCTGGGGGGCGATGCGAAGGCCCGCGCGGCTGCCGGGGAGCGGCTCGGGAAAGCCGTGCCGTACACCGCGGTCGTAGTGCAGGCCCGCATCGACAGCGAAAAAGACGCGGCCAAACGGACCCGACTCCGTGTCCTCTACTACCGCATGCTGCAGGACACGTGGGAGCACGCGGACGCGATCTTCCAGGCTGCGCGGGGGCTCAACACGGTGGCGAGCAACCTCGGTCCCTTCAAGGACAAGTGGCAAAGCGCGGAGGTGCAGAAGCTGCGCTCCCGCGGCAAGGTGCTGCACTGGTGCTTCGTCAATCCGGACCACTACGGGAAATCGATCGTGCGCAACATCGGGATGTACGTGCCCTATCGCGACCTGCCCGCGGCGCGCGACCTCTACGAGATCGCGGCGAAGATCTACGCCAACCTCGCGAGCGAGGAGACAGACGAAGTGCGCAAGGCGACGTTGGTCGCCAACGCAAAATCGGCTCGGAAGGCCGCGGCGGCTTGCGGTGAATCCGCAAGCCGCGCGAAGGGGTAGCTACTTGCGGACCTGTGCGTTGCCCTTGATGGTCTCGAAGCCAACGCCGTTCAGGAAACTATCGAGAACGAGTACCAATAGCGCCAACGGCGGGTTTCCGATGAGGGTGATTCCGAAGTTCTTGTCCGGGTCCGCTTTCGACCCTTCGCCGTTGTCCTCCACCACGAAGTAGTAGTCGCCTGCCTTCACGTACGCGCGGTTCCCGATGACGATCAGGTCGTCGGCCTTGGCATCGATTGTGATCTGGTCCGCCAAAACACCGTTCACGTAGATGCGATCCGTCAGCTTGATTCCACCGGTGAGCTTCCCGCTCTTGTGTCGCGCGACGTTGATGTTGACCTTGCGGATGGTGACCTGGCCGATTCGTTCGAACCGCGACGTGAACCCCCCTGTGACGGACTGGTTGTTTTTGGCGAGTGCGGCCGGCGCCTCGATTGCGAAGCAGCTGAACACGAGCGCGGCCACGATGAGCTTGGACATTTGATTTCTTCCTTCCCGGGGTGCGCACCCTGCACGGGGAGCAGGGACGCGCGTACCAAAATCTGACTCCACCCCAGCTATAGCGAAAAGAGGACCCGAATGCCTCTGATTCCCGCATCGACGCGCACGACTTCGGCGGCGTCCGATCCCGGGCTTACGCTGGATCCGGAGCAAAGCGATGACCGACTCCCCGACGCAATCGACTTCGAATCCGGCGATCTCGAATCGGGAGGTGGCCGAAGTTCTCGACCGTGTCGCCGATCTTCTGGATGCGCAGCATGCCAGCAGCTTTCGCGTGCGGGCCTATCGGCGCGGTGCGGAGACCTGTCGCTCGCTTGAGCGGCCGCTGGCGGCGATCGAGAAACTCGATGCGCTCCCCAACATCGGCAAGAGTCTCGCTTCGGCGATTCACGAGTACCTGCACAACGGACGCCTGATGATGCTGGAGCGTCTCGAAGGCCAGGTGTCGCCGGAAGCACTCTTCGCAACGATCCCTGCTGTCGGCGAAGAACTCGCTCACCGTATCCACGAGACCCTGCAGATCGAGACGCTCGAAGAACTGGAACTCGCGGCGAATGACGGTCGCCTCGACACCGTGCCCGGCTTCGGGAACCGCCGTGTGCATTCCGTTCGCGACTCGCTGGAGGTCCTTCTCGGCCGTTCCTCGCGCGCCCGTGCGCGGCGCTTGCGGGTCCGCGATCGCACGGAGGATGAGGCGCCGCCCTCGGTCGATACGACCCTCGAAGTCGATGCCGACTACCGCGCGAAGGCGGCCGCACACGAACTGCACTGCATCGCTCCGCGTCGCTTCAATCCGGAGGGGAAGGCGTGGCTGCCTGTCTATCACGTGGAGACGGGTGGATGGTCGTTCACCGCGCTGTACTCCAACTCCGCTCGCGCCCACCAGCTCAACAAGACCCGCGACTGGGTGGTGATCGTCTACGAGCGCGACGGTCACGAAGACCAGTGCACAGTCGTGACCGAGCACCAGGGCGACCACGCCGGCATGCGCGTTGTGCGCGGCCGCGAGAGCGAAGGGCATCGCGCGCCGTAGTGGGGCGCTATTCCTCGCAGCCCGCGACCCGGACGCCCGGCGCGATGCAGCACGGACACAACCCGGGTGCGCTGCCCGGTCGGAAGGCGGTCTGCTGGCCGGTGGCGGATCGCATCTGGTCGACTTCGTCATCGGTGAATGCGTGCCTCTGGCTTATAAGCAGATTGGGCGTGGCTTCCATCACCGTCGACTCGGGGTTGTGGGGGAGTGAGAGCGCGTGACCGACTTCGTGCGCCACGATCACCGCGACCAGATAGGCGGCCTCGTCGATGGTGGTGTACTCGAGCGCGGGGTACTCGGGTGCCGGACCGAGAACCACCTGGAAGATCTCGGCCTGGTTCACGCCCGCGACGCCGGATCCCGCTGCCGCCGCGCCTAGGATGCCGTTCCCCGTTCGGGTGCCGTCCACGCGAACCGTGCCACCGCCTCCGTCGATCTGAATCTCGACATTGCACTCGAAGCAGAGGATTCGAGCGTGCGCGGTGACCAGTTCGTAGAACGCGGTGGCGTCCCATCCGATCGCTTCAACCTGGGCAATCGCTTCGGGCGACGGCGCGAGCGACCACGTGCGGGGATAGGTGGCGGCGTCGCCCCCCTCGCAGCCGACCGCTCCGAGGAGTAGCACGAACAGACCTACCGCCGCTCTCCCGCTCATCGCATTCCGGTATACCCGGTTTTGTTGGGAGCGTCGGAAGCCCCCGTGACGCGAACAGCCCCGGGGCATCCAAGCCAAGACTGGAGCGGGATTCCCGCGCCCGGTGGAATGCTCCCCTAGGATGAAAGCCATGCAGATGCTCCGCCCCATCGTTGCGATCCTCGCCGTCCTTGCACCCCTCATCGGTTGCGGCACAGGCGACGGGCGCAACGGCCGCCAGCCGTTGCCCCACGCTCCGAACAACATCGTGACCGTCCACGTCGTGGACAAGGCGGGCAAGCTCGTCGGCCCCGTGAAGAGCGCCAAGGTCGTCAAGTCCGACGACGCGTGGCGCAAGCAGTTGTCCGATGCCGAGTACAAGGTCACTCGCAAGGCCGGCACCGAGCGCGCGTTCACGGGCCCTCTGCTCAAGAACAAGGGCGCGGGCGTGTACACCTGCAAGTGCTGTGGACTGCCGCTCTTCGAGAGTGACACGAAGTTCAAGTCGGGGACCGGATGGCCCAGCTTCTTCAAGCCCATCGCGAAAACGAACGTCGGAGAAGTCACCGATACCACCCTCGGGATGAAGCGCGTCGAGGTGATCTGCAACCGGTGCGACGCACATCTTGGCCACGTGTTCGAAGATGGTCCGCGACCGACCGGCCTGCGCTACTGCATCAATTCCGTTTCATTGGCGTTCACGCCGAAGGAGAAGCTCGCCATGATTTCCGATTCCGCCGCCGACAAGGGCCTGGCGCCCAAGCGCGCCGAGGTTGTCTTTGCGGGTGGGTGCTTCTGGTGTGTCGAGGCCGTGTTCGAGGAATTGGACGGCGTGTTCGACGCTGTGTCCGGCTACGCGGGCGGCACGGAGGCAACCGCCAACTACAAGGATGTCTGCTCCGGCAAGACGAAGCACGCCGAGGTCGTGAAGATCATCTACGACCCGAGCAAAATCAGTTTCGGCGAGCTGTTGCGCGTGCACTTCTCGACGCACAACCCGACGACCCTCAATCGCCAGGGCGCGGATGTTGGCCCGCAGTATCGTTCGGCAATCTTTTATGCGAACGATGAGGAACGCGCGCTTGCGGCAAAGTACATCGAGACGCTGAACAAGGACAAGGTGTTCACCAGCCCGGTCGTGACTACCCTCGAGCCGCTGAAGAAGTTCTACCTCGCCGAGTCGTACCACCAGAACTACGTGTGCGAGAACCCCGACCAGGGCTACGTACGCGCGGTGGCGCTGCCGAAGGTCGAGAAGGTCCGCAAGGAGTTCAAGGACAAGCTTAAGCAGCCGCCGGCCGAGAAGAAGTAAAGCCCCTTCACGGATACGAAAAGGGCCGGGGCGTTCGCAAGACGCACCCGGCCCTTGTTGTTCTACTGCTGCGTGCGAAGCGTCAGCATGTCGGCCATCTCGAACGCCTCGTAGATCCCGGCCGTGCTCGCGGCCGACACCTCATTGATCGCCTCGATCGGCGCCGCCATTCCGAGTTCGTCCACCACCGTGCGGAACGGGCGCTGGCCGGCCGGCGTCTTGACGAGTCCCGCGACAGCTTCGGCGACGTTCTGCGGATCCGGCGCGCCTTCGCCGACGAGGTTCTCGCCGAAGCCTTCCATCAGCGCAGCCGGTGCGTTGGCGTACTCACCGTAGCTTTCGATGCGTTGCTGGTCGGAAGGCTGCATGATGCCTTCGTGGAACGCGGTGCCGTATCCGCCGGGCTCAACCACGACCGAGTCGATACCCACGCCCGCGAGTTCGACGCGGTAGTTGTCCGCCAACGCTTCGAGGGCGTGCTTCGACGCGTTGTAGGGGCCGAGGAAGGGGAGGACGAAGCGACCCAGCAGGCTCGACACGTGAATCAGCAAGCCCGAGCCGGCGGCGCGCATCTGCGGGAGCACGGCTCGGTTCACGCGCTGGACACCGAAGACGTTGATGTCGAAGACGCGCTGCCAGTCGTCGGGCGTAAACGTCTCCTGCAGGCCGAGCGTTCCGGCACCGGCGTTGTTGACGACGGCGGTCAAGCCACCGACCGCTTCGTGGGCCGCGTCGACTCCGGACTGGACGCTCGCGTCATTGGTGACGTCGATCTCGACGATCTTCGCGCCGGCAGCGGTCAATTCGTCGGCGATCGCCCGGTTGCGGTCCTGCGCGCCGCGCATCGATCCGACCACGGCGTGGCCGTCGCGCAGCAGCGCCTTGGTGATGAGGGCGCCGAATCCACCGCTCGCGCCGGTGACGAGTACGTTCTGGGGCATAGAGGTCTCCTTTGTGTTCAGGGTTCGATGCCGCGATCGGAGCGAGGGTTCGGCATGGCCGCCGCTCGCGGGGTGAATGGCAGCAGGAACGCGAGGTAGAGAAACATCGTGGCCAGATCGAGCATGAAGATGCGAACGATCTGCTGCAGCACGAGGTGGAAGGCGACGCCTGCTACTACCGCGTAGCGGCGCGTCCGCGGGAACCAGAATCCGACGGCGAGGAATGCCTCGGTCAACGTCGAGGCAACCGCAGCCACTGCAACGGGAATTGCGAGCGGCCCCACGTGCCAGTACCCGTCGCTGAAACTGGCGATGAAGTTCGGCAGGCGCTCCGACATGCCGACCAGCGCGTCGCCGGACAGGTAGTGCGGCGTCGATTTCCAGAGCGCGTTGAGCGCGTACACGAAGGTGAGCTGAAGCCGGATCAACTGGATCGGCCAGATCGGACCCGGTCCCGTCGTGCGCAGCGCGCGCTCGCCGCTCCGCAGCCACGCGAAGCAACCCAGGGCGACGAGCATCACGTGACCGCTCTGTATGCCGCGTTCGAGATGGTTGAGCGGAAAGAGCAGGAGGAACAGCAGCACCGCGCCGAGCCGTGAGTGCCAGCCGATCGCGAACAGCGCCAGCACGACGAGGATGACGCCCCAGTAGGTCGGCGTCATCACGATCGACTCGTACAGCTCGGCCAGGACGGGGTGGCGCAGGACCTTCGCTGCGGGCCCGGAGCCGCGCGGCCAGAAGACGAACGCCAGCATGCCAGCGAGCGCAATCCGAAACATGCGCACCGCGGGCGCCTCCGCCGGTGCGAAGAAGAAGGCGTCCACTCGAGTCCGCACGACCTACCGCGGCGCCTCGACCGTCGGGGGCGGCGCCCGAAAGTACACGCGCAAACGCGTGGAGCCCGTCGCGATGATCACGACGAGCAGGATGCCGAAGATCCACAGGTCGCCTCTCCGGGAACGCGTGATGGTGCGCCGCGAGTCTGTCATCGGCGCAGCGTAGCAACCGGGCAGTCGGTTCGGCTAACGTCCGCCGGCTCAGTCCTGCGCTTTGTGCGGCAGAAGCTCGAGCTTGTCGAGATCGCGCATGAGCGCGGCCACCCACAGTCCGCGTCCTTCGTCGGACATGTGGCAGATGTCGCGCCAGTACTGCGGCTGGGCCGGCACGGCGTTGCGCATGTCCACAACGGAGACGTCCTTGCGCTTGCGTAGATCGAGCACCGCTTCGTTGTGGACCGCGATCGCCTTGGCGACGTTCTCCGTGCGGCCCCACAGGATGGTCGCCTCCCCGCCGTCCGCCATCCCCAGCTGCTTGTCCATGAACTTCTGGTGCGTGTAGCCCGGCGCCACGAAGCTCGCGAAGGTGAGCGCGACGAACGGGTCGCCTCGCTCGACGGCGGTATCCGCGATCCACTCCAGGTTGCGGCGGAAGCAGGGTCCCGTCCGGATGTCGGAACCGTAGTCCAACCACTCGTCGCGCGGCACGTGCTTGGGCACCGTCGTCGCGAGTCCGATCTGCGGGGTGACCTTGGCCCAGACATACTGCAGCGTGAAGGGCAGCGTCAGGTAGCGCTTTCCCCCGGCGTCGTACGCCTGCATTCCCCGGTACCAGCCGTAGTGCGTGTAGTCCTCGCGGAACACCTCCGGGGGGCAGTTGTTCGCACGCGCCTCGTTGACGGCGTGATAGAAGAGCACAAGGTCGAACCGGGCCGCGTCGAGGTGCAGGTACTTCGAGCGGCTATCCCACGAGGTGTGGCCGCTCTTCGAGGGGTTGTAGACGCGAACCGGTCCCGCGACCGTCTGTTCGAGCGCCGTCTGGACACGTTCCCCGACGTTCATCATCACGGAGCCGCCGAGCAGTAGCACATCGAAAGTCCCGTCCCCGCGCTGCGCCTCGATGCCCTTGAGCTCCGGTTGCCAGCGGAGGTGCATGCGGTTCGGCGCGTCGAGGAACGAGCCGCCGATCAGTCCCCAGTAGGCGCGCACGCAAAGCTCCGTGATCACGAGGATGAAGAGCACGTACGCGGCGGAGAACAGGAGCTTGCGTCGGGTCATGGTGGGGGTGGAGGTGCGGAACCGGGGAGGCGGACACCATACCGTCCGTCAGGTTCACAGTCCCGAATGCGAGCGCGCCCGGCCGGATTCCCGGAGCTTGCTATGGTGATTGCATGATGCGCACGGCGATCCTCGTTGCACTGCTTTCCGGAGTTGCTCTGCCCGACGAATCGACGACGGTCGCAACCGGCGACGTCGGCAAGCAGATCGTGAAGTGGGCGCGGGACGCCGAGCCTGCGGGATTTCGCGGCGCGGTGCTGGCGGCGAAGGATGGTCGCGTGGTGGCCGCCGTGGGCGTTGGGATGGCGCGCGCGTATGTGCCCAACACGCCGGTGACGCTCTTCGAGATCGCCTCGGCGACCAAACAGTTCACGGCCGC
>Ga0070729_10004365_pt1 | contig 15478 bp, 11 predicted proteins | sample tdDd472_FD_66725 | JGI IMG/M metagenome (GOLD analysis project Ga0070729, IMG submission 66725) | Marine sediment microbial communities from the Atlantic coast under amendment with organic carbon and nitrate - tdDd47.2 | ecosystem: Environmental > Aquatic > Marine > Coastal > Sediment | place...
AAAAGGATAGATACAAAATATCATAGATTGAAGAAAGATAATGGATTAGATGCAGAGCAAATTTTTAGAATAGCATATGTGGATATGAAAGAAAGACGAGTATTTACAATAGGTATTCTTATGCGAGTTTTTGATTTAAATATAAATGATGCAACAGGAATTGCATGGGCAACACTGTATAAGATAGACCAAGAACAAAACAATGATATCGATAAGACTTCATAACCTCACTGTATTTTGGGATAGCGAACTTTATAAAATTTGCAGAGTATAGCCCAAGCGTAATGCCGCGCGCCGTACTAAATCTTCTGCATTAGATAGGGCAGTTTGTAGCTCCATCGGTTTATCGACAACCGAGAACACTGCTTGAATCCCTGCCTCATGCAGAATCGTATCATCAACATTGAGACCACCCACCAGCGCAATCGTGGGAACACCATGTTCTCTTGCCAAACGTGCGACCCCAATCGGTCCTTTGCCGTCAATCGTCTGTGTGTCCATTTGACCTTCACCCGTGATAATGAGCGTTGTATCGGCTAGGTGTTCAATAAAGTGATTATGCTCTAGCACGAGGTCAATCCCTGAGACGATCTTGCAGGATAAAAATGCCATCAATCCTGCCGAAAATGCACCCGCCGCACCACCACCTTCGATATGACGGACATCAACTCCAATTTGTTCATAGATAGTTGTGAAGCAATGCGTAAGGTTTTGTTCTAGCGTTTCGACCATTGCAGGGGTTGCGCCTTTTTGCGGTCCAAAGACGCGCGCCGCCCCTTTTTCGCCAAGTGTTGGATTTTCGACATCGGATGCAATGATAATCTCAATATCTTGCCAGCGTTCATCTATGGCAGAAGCATCGACGGTTACAATATCGGCTAATCCACCGCCACCCTGCGAAATATCATTGCCCTCAGCATCTAGTAATTTCAAGCCGAGCGCACGTAAACACCCCATCCCACCGTCGACAGTTGCGCTTCCCCCTAATCCAACAATAAAACGCAATGCGCCCTTGTCTAAGGCATGGTGCATCAATTGACCTGTGCCATAGGTACTTGCTAACAGGGGATTGGCTTCGTCATCAGACAATAATTCGATCCCCGAAGCTGTTGCCATTTCAATCACAGCTGTTTTGCCATCGTCAATCAACCCATAATCAGCTTGAATCGGGCGCATAAGTGGGTCAAGGACATCTACTGTGATACGCTCTCCACCATTGGCTAGAAAGGCATCTAATGTGCCGTTACCCCCATCGGCTATCGGTAGCAGATGATAGGTTGCTGATAAGCCTGATCGTTCAAATCCTTCGCGGATGGTATGGGCGACTTGTGAAGCGGATAGACTGTGTTTAAATGCGCCCGGTGCAATCAGAATTTTCATGATTAACCTTCCAACCAGAGTACTGTTTGAATCGTGCCTTCGGGATTAAATGTCAGTTGGCGTTTATCGCGTTGGTCAAGCCGATTGGCAATATGAAGTTGCGCGACATTCGTTTCGGGGTCGATTTTCGTATAGACATAATTATTCAGGTTGGGAGCAAATACGGCTAATGGGTTGGATAATCCTTGTTGCAATGTGAATTGGCTACCTGTACGTGGTTCATAGGTGATAATTTTATCGCGTGTCGTAAATAATAGGGATTCATTATCCCGACTCCATCTTAAAGATTGAGCATATACAACGATGGGTCGAAGGTTATATTCAGCGCGGAAGTCGTCGGCATCGTCAACAATCAAAATCTCACCGCCTTCTTCACCTGTGGTTAGGTTGCGTTTGAAGCGCAAATAAGCTACTTGATTTGTAGCCATATTGTATGTTAATCCAAGGTCTGACCCAAAACCTGCACCACCTGAGATGATATAACTGGCGGCAGTGGCAAAATCATATACATATGTGCCGCCTGCGTTGTAATAAACCATATCCGCTGAGGCATTCCAAGCAATACCCCCTGTTAGAATGGTAGACATGGGGAATAATGCTTGCTGACGATTGCCTGTTGGACAATCATTACTGCCTGCAAAGTCAGCGACATACAACGTCATTTCGGTTGTGGCAAGTGGTGCGGCAAAAAATGCAATGCGATTACTATCGGGTGCAAATGTCGGTTTACGGACTTCACCAAACCCTAAACAGGATACTTGTTGCAGGTAGCTCCCATCCCGATTGCTGACCCACACTTCACGCGCACTACCCGAACTCGGCGCAACAAATGCCAGTAAGCGTCCATCAGGTGAGGCTGTCAAATCGGTGATGGGTTTATCAACGCCAAAAGTGATAATAATTTCGTTGAGTGATCCATCCGGCAGAACACGCGCAATCGAATCCCCATTATATGTATAGTAAATTGTGCCAGCTTTATTATAGCCTTCGGGCGTAGGGCTGATGTTGGGATCAGGTGAAGGGATCGGTGTATCCGTCGGTGCTACGTCTGGTGTATCGGTAAAAGTAGGTGGCAACGTCGGACGCAGGCTGGTTGCCGTTGGGGCAAGGGCTGTCTCGGTTTGATTGACAGCAACTGCGGTCTGATCGATAGCAAGGGCTTCATTCGTCGCATTTAAGTCAACCAGCGTTGGTAATGCCTCCGTATCTGCTTGACACCCGACGAGTGTGACCATGATGATGATTAAAATTGACCAGTATTTGAGATGAATCATATGATTATCTTTCATTGGCAAAATTAGCTTAGACCACTATTATAGACAGAGTGGTGATTCTGAACCACACGATTACCATCCGATTGCAGAATAATTTGTCAATTGAGGGTATACTATAAGTGCGAAATTTCAATATTTGGAGTTCACAGGATGCGATCAAAACACGGTTTTTGGATAATGATTATTGGGCTCACACTGTTAGTTGCAATCGGTGTAAGCGCACAAAATAATGCAGTCACTTGTCCGACTGTTGTGCAAGAGTCTTTTACAGCAACAGAATTATTATGTGAATCAGTACCCGATGGACAAGCTTGTATTGGTAATGGTGTTGTTACATCCACACCGTTAGATGGGGCAACTGTCCAATTTGCAAATCCGGGCGAATTTGCCACACTTGCAGATTTACAACGCATACAAACAGAGACTTTTGTCGGTAGCAATGACCAACTGACATGGACATCCGTTTCTGGTAAATTATTGGCTTCAACCCCAAATGGTGAGCCCGGAATCGTTGATATGCTCATCTTTGGTGATACCGTGGTCTCGAATGCGCTTGAGCAAGCGGATAATGCACCTGCTAGTGTAGGCGTTCTGCCTGCTACAGTTGCGGCAGGTGGAGGCGTAATTGTCCGTCAAGAGCCACAAGTTAATTCTAATAATATATGGCAATTGCTAAATGGTGAATCTGTCCAAGCGATTGGTCGCTCGGCTGATAACCAATGGGTAAGAATCTTGATTCCATCACCCAATGGTGGGGCAGGATGGGCATTTGGTCAATTTATCACGATTGACGGCGGACGTGAATTGTTACCGTTCCATACTAACAGTTCACCCATTCCTGAAGTGTCAGCTATTCAAACAACTGCGTCGCTTAAACCGATGCAATCTTTCCGTTTAGAAAGTTTGTTGACGGATGCCAGCTGTGCTGAAGTCCCCGACAGTGGTGTGATATTACAATCTGCCTCACCTGACCAACGGTTGTTGGTTGAGGTCAACGGAGTGGAAATACGGGTTGCAGGGACAGTCTATATCACTGCACAAGTTGCCGATAGAATGACGATTTATAATCTTGAAGGCGAAGCGCGCGTAGATGTTGGTGATAATCGTGGCAACATGACAGCAGGCACGATGACAGAAATTCCAATGGATGCAAATCTAGCACCATCTGGCGCACCGACAGCTGTGTTACCGTATTCTCAGGAAGATGCCAATTTATTTACCTTCTTACCGATACGGTTATTGTCACGTGCCTTTGACGTATCTGCGGGCGGTGCAACCACGACAACCGATACATCTACCACAGTCGAGCAAGAAGCACCCCCACCACCAGCCCCTACAGAAGTGCCGGCTGAAGAACTTCCAGAGGGAGTTGAATGTCCGACGCTAGTGCAAGAATCGTATACAGCGACAGATCAAATCTGTAGCCTTGATGCCAATACTGCTTGTATCGGTAATGCTGGCGCAAATATGGTGACAGCCACAGCCCATGATGGTGTCGAAAACTTTACGTTTGCCAACGTCTTTAACACTGTCAATACAACAGACATTGCTACGTTATCCACTAACGTTTTTGATGATCCCGCAAATATTTGGACTTCAATCGTGATGACGCTAGATGCTAAGACAACTACTGGTGCAACTGCCGAGGCAAGAATTCTGATTTTTGGGGAAGTTGATCTTGAGGATAAAGGTGTAATCCCGTCCGATACCGAAGATACAACAATAGAGACTCCAGCTGATACAGCAACTGCCGTTCCACCACCGCCAGCTGTAAATACCGAGACTACATCAGCCAATGGCACTCCTGCTATCGTTGAAGCACCGGGTCCAGTTGTTGTTCGGGCGCTCCCACGGGTTGATACTGATACGATTGGACAGATACAAGATGGTGATACTGTCACAGCATTAGGGCGTTCTGTTGACCAAACATGGGTTCAAATTCAAAGTGCAGAGGGGTTATCAGGCTGGGTTTTTGTTCAATTTGTCAATGTTGAGGGTGGTACAGAATCGTTACCGATTGTTGACCCTAATACAACGACGACGACAGCCCCACCACCGCCTGCCACGAATCAGCAATCTGCTCCACCACCTGCTGTTGTGCCGGCATCTGGTGATATTCCTGAATTTACGTCGATGCAAGCATTTGATTTTTCGTCAAATGGGGTTTCATCTGATTGTCCTGAAAGACCAACTGGCGGTATTATCATTCAATCGCCAGATGATATGGATGGCAGTATGCGCTTGCTTATCAATGGTGTCACATTTGAACTCAATGGGACGGTGTTCCTACGCGCATCACGTAATGAAAACATGAATATTGTGAGCCTTGAAGGTGAAGTGACTATTGCCGCACAAGGAGAAAGCCAGACGATTAAAGCAGGGCAACAAGGCACTGTTGAAATGGTGAATGGTCTTGAGCCTTCTGGCGTACCATCTATACCGGGAGATTATTCAACTGGAAATGGACGACGTTTTGTTGATTTGCCGATTTGGTTACTTCCACGTAGCTTTGAAGTGATTGTTCCTGAGCGACAAAACGCAAACAATGATACAAATAACAACACGGATACATCTTCAAGTCCATCGTCGAGTAATGATGACGTAATCCAAATTGGTGGAACAACCGTTGACTTTGGCGCGACATGTGAAATTAATGCAGGTGATAGAGCCCGTAATTTCCGTGCTGATGCTGGTCCGGGCTTTGATGTTATCAATGTTTTACAACCCGGTCAGATGATCGAAGGTATTACCCAAAAGCGTGGAACGGATACTGTGTATTGGTATGAAACGTCAAAGGGTTGGATTCGATCTGATGCGGGCATTATGTCACCTGATTGTGGCGTATTACCGCTTTTTGGTGTGATTTATGACACAACATCATCAGGTGGACAGGTCGCTGCTGTTGCCCCTGTTGCTCCACCAGCGCCACCACAACCGACAGCCCCTCCGCCACCGCCTGTGACGAGTGAAGGGTATGGTAATGTCTGTGAAAATGGTAATTTTGCTGTCTCGGCAGAAGTCGAAAATTCAGGACAACCGTATGTCGAATTTGGTGGTGTATGGACTGGTCAAGCTGGTAACTCGGTGACTTTCTCTGCTGATGTACCATATTTCCGACCTGAACTTCAAAATATCTTAACCTTTGTGAACGAAGATGGCTCTGGATGGTTGGGGTCACTCAACAGTTCGTCATTTACCATTACTTTTGATAGTAATCGTCGCTTCCGTGTACGAATTGGTGCATTGTTGGGCGATTTTGTAACCTTACGGGTGCGTTGCTAATATGGATAGTCAAACTGCTTTATCATATTTTAAACAAGGTGGAATTGTGGCGGGGATGCGTGGTGCGTTTCCGCCTGATGTTGCGCTCCATGTTGCCGAAGTGCTGATGGGAGAGGGCATCAATTCATTTGAATTTTTGATGAACTCCGACCAACCGATAGAAGCGATGCAAGCTGTTAAGCAAGCCTATGGTGATGAAGCCTGTGTTGGGATGGGGACGGTACTCGATGTTGAAACAGCCCAACGGGTAATTGATGCAGGGGCAGATTTTGTAGTATCGCCAGCATTCCAACCTGATGTTGTTGCCACAGTTCAAGCGCATGATATATTGGTTGCGCCGGGTGTGATAACGCCATCCGAAGCCGTTGAAGCATGGGGTATGGGCGTAAAGTTGCTTAAGTTATTCCCAATTGGTGCGCTCGGCATCGAGTATTTTAAAGCGATGTTTGGTCCACTTAATCATATGACATTTATGTGTAATGGTGCTGTGAACGATCAAAATTCACGTGAGCTTATTGCGGCGGGTGCGATTGCGATTGGTATGGGCGGTTGGCTCGTTGGTGATGGCACATGGTCAGATTCCAAGTTGCGGAGTCGCGCACGGATTCTAGTGAATGCTGTCGATTCTGCTCGTGAAGGGCATGATATTGATATGCCACGTGAAGTCTAATACAAATCTCTGATCTGTAGAGGAGGGGTGTTATACCCTCCTTTTTATATTCCACCAATCAAAAACTTGTCTCAAAGGTAATATGATGACGACTTATACCTTTCCCCAATATGGACTCCAAACCGAGAAAGCCCGTTTACCTGTACCAATTCATCGTAAAGTGCTGGCGATTACCCATGATCCTGTATTAAAAACAGAGGGAAATAAGACGGTCAAACAATATTTCAACTGGAATGATTCAGAAGACCTTGCTAAACAGTATATCGAAGATGTGCGTTGGGCAAGTTTTGGATATGCAAATTATGAGGTAGTTGAGCATATTGTGGTGGATGGCTATCCGATCAAGCGCGATGGATTCCGCTATACTGAACAATCTTATTTAGAGGCATGGCGCAAACGTGATTTTCATGATCCAGACGGTGTTGATTATCTGGCGTTGGTTGATGAGTTTAAGATGATTGAGCGTGTGGATAGTGGCGAGATTGATGAGGTCTGGTTATTTGGGCATCCTTATGGCGGATATTATGAGTCCATTATGGCGGGACCGGATTCGTTCTGGTGTAATGCACCTGCTTTGACGGGCACAGAACATGCCTCGCGCCGCTTTGTGATTATGGGCTTTAACTTTGAGCGTGGTGTCGGTGAGATGCTGGAAGACCTCGGACATCGTGCTGAATCGATGATGTTTAAAGTTTATGAAAACCTTAATGGGGATGATGATTTATTTGCAAAATTCCTCAAAATCGAGCGTGATTTCCCCGGTGAGTCGGAAGTGGGGAGTGTGCATTTCTCGCCTAATAGTACCCGTGATTATGAATGGGGCAATACAACCCCTGTGCTAAGTCGTTGTGATACGTGGTATAACTTTCCTGATTTAAGCGGTGATATGCGTATTGTTGATGATAATGAATGGGGCAATGGTGATATTCGCTTGCATCATCTTTGGTGGTTTCGGCATTTTCCACATGTAATCGGTGAAACCAATGGTGTATCGCATAATTGGTGGCAATATGTTATCGATCCGAATACCGTGACGTAATAGCGGCTTTTGAATTATATTTATTGGTAAATACCTCGATCTATATAACGATTCAAGCGTTTAATATCTTGAATGTTAAGCTTTGGCGAATGTTGTAAATCCGTGTTGCTATTGTGGTATACTCTGCTCATCTTACCCATTTTGATTGCTGGATGTAGTAAATGTCACATGAGAACCAACCTCTTAAGGATGTCGCTATTTTTAGTGGCAATGCTCATCGTAAATTGGCGAAGCACATTGCCAAATTTCTTAAAATAAAAGTTAGCCCGATTAGTATCGACAAATTTTCAAATGATAATATTGAGGTTCAATTAGGTAAAAGTGTTCGTGGGAAGGCTGTTTTCCTCGTTCAACCTCTCGTACCACCCACGAGTGATCATCTGATGGAATTGCTGTTGATGATTGATATCGCACGGATGTCCGGTGCGAAAAGTATTCATGCTGTTATTCCGCATTATTCTTATGGACGCAGTGATAAAAAAGATGCTCCTAGAATTAGCATCACGGCACGGTTGGTCGCTGATATGCTTGTGACAGCTGGGGCAGACCATATTATTTCGATGACGATGCACTCGCCACAAGTTCATGGTTTTTTCAGTGTACCAACCGATCACTTGACCGCACATTCTGTTTTTGTTAAACATTTCCAGAAAAATGATTTGAGCAATACGGTTGTGGTATCACCTGATATTGGTAATGCAAAACGTGCTGCAAAACTTGCTTATGCCTTAAATGTTCCGCTTGCTATTGGTCAAAAGCAACGGATATCTGATGAAAATGTGAATATAGAAAGTGTTTTAGGTGAAGTAAAAGGGAAACAAATTATCATCTTTGACGATGAGATCGCCACAGGTGGAACGATTGTTGAACTGGCAAACCATTTGAAATTAGCTGGGGCAGGTTCAATTAGCATCGCCGCTACACATGGTCTCTTCTTGAAGAAAGCCAAAAAACGCCTCGATGAAATTGATAATATTACTGAAATTGTCGTGACCAATACAGTGCCTGTTGTCAAAAAGAAACGCCCTAATAAATTAATTACGTTGAACGTGGGTCATATCTTTGGCGAAGTGATTCGGCGCACATTGGTAGGTGAGTCGATTGGTGAGTTATTTGAATTTTGGCCCGATAACTGAAAAACTTTCAACTCTGATTTTGCAATAAATAAAAGTCAGGTTATATGAACGATGTCTAAAACATTAATCGTCTTAAATCCTCATGCCGCCAATGGTCGAGCTGGACAACTCTGGTCTACGATTGAACCAATTCTTTGGGATTATCTAGGGGAATTGGTTGTTGCCGTGACACAATCTTCCGATGATGTTGCCCAACATATTCATCAGGCATACGAAGCAGGGCTCACCCGTGTGATTTCGATTGGTGGTGATGGCACAAATCATAGCCTGATTAATGCACTGGTTGCTCATAATGAGCAATACCCGAATCAGCCTCAAATGGAATATGGGATGTTACCGATTGGTACAGGACGAGATTGGGCGCGGAGCCTTGGTATCCCTTTTGATATTCAAGGAGCTGCCAAATGGATTGCATCTGCTAAACCAAATGCGGTAGATGTTGGACAGGTTGAGTTGGGCGGTGAGGCTGTTTACTTTTTGAATGTGGCAAGCGTCGGCATCAGTGGCGATGTTGTAACCCGTGTTGAAAAATCACAGCGCAGACCTTGGTCATTTTTGAGTGCAACGGTGCGGACACTGGTTGATTATCATCCGCCTGAAATACAAATTCGGCTAAATGGTAAAGACTGGTACGAAGGTACGTCTTATATAGTGGCGATAGCCAATGGGACAACATTTGGACGTGGTATGAAGGTTGCGCCTTTTGCAAACATTAGTGATGGATTATTTGATGTGGTATTGGTAGAAGGGATGTCACGTTTACGGGCATTAGATGCACTCCGCAGAGTTTATGACGGCAAACACCTTGATGCAAAACATATTCGTCATGCCCAAGCGACATCTGTCGAAATTAAGAGTCTATCGAATGTGCTAGGTATGGAATTAGATGGCGAATACGGTGCAGGGAAAAATCTACAATTTGATATCAAGCAAGGTGTACTTAATCTACTGATTTAATGGCTATACTTGATGGAATGGGCGTAATCCAAATTGGTCTAATACATGAGCAGGGCGGGTTAAGAGTTCTTCTATATCATTTTGTGTTAAGAGCTTAAATAAGTCCATAAAACCATGTGGTTTGACGAGGAATAGGTTACAGCCTTTATCAAAGGCACTTTCCATTAAGCTGCGATCATCGTGCATTGTTGCAATGATAGTGAAGGTATCAGGGAAAGTACGGTGTAATTGTGTGATAAGGTGCAAACCACTAATATCTGGCATTTCCATATCAACGATAGCCACATCTAAGTGAGTAAATGTGGATATTGCTTCTAATGCTTCTTTTCCTGTACATGCACCTTGTACGTCAAATCCTGCTTGCATAAGAAGACGCTCGAAGAAATCCCGATTCGCGACGGTGTCTTCGACAATTAATGCAGTTTTTGACATCGCATAGCCCCAAAAATATTATTTCATGTGTGCAGGTTTATCTTTATTGACTGATATTGTATCGTCATTATCAAATTCTGCAACGGTTGTAACTTTTTCTTCTGTTGGGTTTTCTTCTGTTTTGGTCAATGTATCTAGCGTCACTTTTGATGACTTTGTTTCTGTGGCATCCTCTTTAGGTACATCAGATTTGATAGAAGCCGCAGATAATAGCGTTTTTGTTTCTGTTAGATCCTCTTTAGATGCATCAGGTTTGACAGGTGTTGCAGAATCTGGTTTTTGGGATGGTGTAGCGTTCTCTTTGGATTCATTAGGTTTGATAGAAGCCGCAGATAGTAGTGTTTTTGTTTGTGTTAGATCATCCATAGTCGCCGTTGGGGTTGCCTCGGTACTTGGCGACGCTGATGCAACACTAGGTTTGTTGGCGACTTCGGGTGATGCTTTTGGCTTATCATATTGTGAAAACAGTTGGACCAATTCGGGTATTGGTATGGGCTTCGATATATAACCTGTACAGCCCGCTTCTATACACCGTTCTCTATCACCGACCATCGCATAAGCGGTCACGGCATAAATAGGAGTATCAAAGCCTTTGTCCCGTAATTTCTTGACCACTTCGATGCCCGTTAATTCTCCAGCGAGTTGAATATCCATCAATACCAGATCTGGGTTATCGTTACTAAAGTTATTGAGAGCATCCATCCCATCAATATAATTGATGATTTCATGCTTACCCATGCGGGCGACACGCTTGACGAGATGAACATTCGCAATATTATCTTCTACATATACAATACGCATTTTACACCTCAGCTGATACTTCTTGCTTAGAATCGTTATTAACTTTATCTATAACTGTCGAGCGTGGAATCGGTTTGGTCTCGGTTACGGACACGTCCTTTTCCGGTCTAGCAGAAGCCGTGCGGTCTTCAGTTTCTTGCCCTCGATATAACTCTAAAGAGAAGCTGAATGTACTGCCTACGCCGACTTCACTCTCCAACCAGATTTGACCATTCATCAGTTCAAGTAATTGTTTCGAAATCGGCAAACCAAGACCTGTACCTGCTCTTACTTCACGTCCTGCATGGGATGCTTGACGGAATTCTTCAAATACAACGTCATGGAATTCGGGGGCGATGCCGACACCTGTATCTTGAATGCCAAAGATCATCTTATCATCTTTAACCGATACATTGAGTGTAATATGACCCTCATCTGTATATTTGCAGGCATTACTATATAAGTTGAGCAATACTTGTCGTAAACGGGTTTCATCTGCCCAAACGGTTGGTAAGGGATCGGGTAAATTTTCGCCAAACATAATTGGTTGGCCTTTGATAAGTCCTTTTGCAGTCGAGATGACAGCAGAGATAATTGGACCTGCGTCAACTTCTTGCATACGAGTTTCAAGTTTACCGGCATCAACTTTGGCAAGATCCAGAATATCGTTAATAACATGGAGCAGTTGGCGACCACTATTAAAAATCTGACTGAGGTCACGCTCGTACATCTCTGGTAAAGGCTGGTTATCATACATCATTGGGAACTTTAACATGGTTTCACTAAAACCAATAATGGCATTGAGTGGGGTACGTAACTCATGACTCATATTGGCAAGGAACTGACCACGAAATTCTTTAGCTTCTTCTGCTTCATCATATGCTGATTCAAGTTCTTTGTTGGAATTTGTGAGTCGCTCACCAAGGATTTCGCTGCGTTTCAAGCTGAGTTGCAAGGCTTGACGGTTTTCAAATAGCTCGTTATTTGTGCGCCGTTGCCGTTGATAATTTGCTAGTGCCCATTCTGTGATTTGGTACAACTCACCACTAACTTGTACTGCGAAGATTGTTGCCAGATACATCAAGAACACGGCAAAAAGTTGATAGCCATCAACTGTAAACGTCGAGAGATCGCTAATATTGGGTGCAAAGAGTGCAACACCAGCACCAATGGTTGCCATGAGGAAGGTGTTGGAAGGTGAGAGCAATAGACCTGCTAGAAACACAATCACGGGTAGGACAAAAATAACAACTTGACCAAAGCCTGTGGTTGTATCCATTAATAGCACAGCTGTTGCGCCGATTGTTCCTAGTGAATATGCCCATGCCGCTGCAACAACCAAATCACGTTCTAATAAGAAGCGTGTGATTAAACAGCCTGCTGCCAGTGCTACTAAAGACAACAAGAGTGATCCAGTTGCACCGTCTGCTTGGGTTATTGTAAAGCCAAATGTAAATACCATCACACCGGCTGCCACACAAAAGATGAGTGTAAATTGATAGAGGGTCTTAAGACGATCGCCTTTTACTTCAAGGGCAAAGTCCTCATTTGTTATGTTTATCATAAATGATCACCTGAAATAGCTATATATTCGGATTATAGCGTAGGTCGTAATAATGTTATAAAATATTTAAGTCGATTATATTTAGTTTAACCAATAAAATCCTAAATAAACCTTAATGTTATAAATAAATTGTATGAACTTTAAAACTTATAGGTATTTACTAATAGTTAGCAAGTCTTAAATTAATAATACCTCATCATACTTTGTATATCAAAAACACCCGCCTAAATTAAACGGGTGCTTGAAATTATGGCGGATCAAGTAGTTAAGTTAGTTCAGGTTTTCGAAGATACCTGCCGCACCCATACCCCCACCGATACACATTGTCACCAAACCATATTTGCTATTACGACGTTTCATTTCGTTGATGAGTTGGACGCTGAGTTTTGCGCCCGTGCATCCCAATGGATGACCGAGGGCAATTGCACCACCGTTGACATTAACCTTTTCAGGGTCGAGCTCTAATTCCCGAATTACTGCTAGGGATTGTGAGGCAAAGGCTTCGTTCAGTTCGATCAGGTCGATGTCATTCAATGTTAAGCCTGTACGTGCCAACACTTTCGGGACAGCTTTGATCGGACCAACTCCCATGATTTCTGGGCGAACACCAGCCACAGCAAAACCTACAAATCGTGCCAATGGGGTTAAACCAAGCCGTTCTGCTGTTTCGCGATCCATCACGATAACCCCTGCCGCGCCATCACTTAATGGGCTGGAATTGCCTGCTGTGACTGAGCCATTGGGTTTGAACACAGGGCGTAATCCAGCCAATGCTTCAATAGTTGTTTCACGGCGTAGATGTTCTTCTTGATTCAGGATTTTTTGGATAACTTGTGGCATTCCATCACTGCCGACAACCGTTTCTTCCCATTCAAACGGGGTGATTTCTGCCGCAAATTTACCACTATCGACGGCCGCGGCAGCTTTTTGATGGCTATAATAAGCAAATTCGTCCATATCTTCACGGCTAATACCGAATTCACTCACGACACGCTCGGCAGTTAAACCCATACTCATATAGACGTTGGGGTCATTGTCTGCCATATATGGATTTGGGCTCAGATGATGTCCTGTCATGGGAACCGATGACATCGATTCTGCGCCACCAGCAATCACAACATCCGCTTGATTAGCGATGATGCTATTTGCCGCTAACGCTATCGTTTGTAATCCACTGGAACAGAAACGATTGACTGTTTGCCCTGGTGTATCGACTGGTAAGCCAGCACGTAGGGCAATCACACGGGCGAAGTTCATCCCTTGTGAGCCTTCTGGCATGGCGCATCCCATAATCACATCATCAATTTCATATGGGTCAAGTTTACCCTCTGTTTTATCCATCAGGTCTTTGACGATAGTTGCCGCCATATCATCAGACCGTGCATTTTTGGTATTGCCACGAACAGCTTTTCCGACTGCGGTACGAGATGCCGCTACAATCACTGCTTCACGCATAAGTTTACCTTTCCAATCGTTGTGTGGGCGAAACATGTTTCACCCCTATAATTCTGACGTTTTTATGATTGCTCTACTTACAGATCTTGATAGGTACTGTCCCTATTTAATTTTCTAGCTTTCGACTGACAAGGATGTCAGCCTACGATGTGCCACAAAACCCTCTTTAATTACGTAATGGTTTATTGGTTTGCAACATGTGCATGATACGTTCTTGGGTTTTAGTCTCCATGATGAGTTCAAGGAATGCCTTACGCTCTAAGTTTAGCAAATATTGCTGGGCGACCCATTGCGGTTCTGCCAAGCCTCCACCTGTTAGGATATAAGCGAGCTTCTGAGCAATGAGCGCATCATGTTCGCTGGCATAACCTGCTTCTTTGAATCCTGCGACCCCAACTAATAGAGCGGCGTATAAATCACGTCCTGCGGCATATACGGGTTCGGGTTTTTGTTGGGTGTAGGTTTCGCTGAGGGCGAGTGCAAGGGCTTTTGCTTCTCCTAAAAGGAAGGAACGGTTCATCACAATCTTATCTGATGGTGCGAGGAATCCGAGTTCTTTTGCTTGTTTGGCACTTTCGCTGACTTTTGCTGTGGCGATATTTTCAAATGCTTTTTGTAAACCCGCCAACATATCATCAGAACCCATACTTGCCAGAGGATTCACTAGCCGACGAACCAATTCTTTGCAGCCACCACCAGCAGGCACAAGTCCAACACCGACTTCAACCAACCCCATATAGAGTTCGGCATGGGCGACGGTTGCTGTCCCTGACATAACCAATTCTGCGCCACCACCTAATGCCATATTATGTGCGGCAGTGACGACGGGTTTGGAGGCATAGCGTAGGGCTTGTGTCAAATCTTGGAGTGCAACTAGCGTTTTCTCAATTCCTGTGACACCGTCCATCAATGCCGATGGGTCAAGATTCGCACCAATCGAAAAGCGTTCTGCATCATTGCCGACAACCAGTGCTTTGTAGTCATCGCCGTCGAGCAATTCAAGTGCTTTCCAACCGGATTCAATGAGTCCAGTGGTGATGCTGTTTTGCTTGGTGTTGAATTCCCACAGGAGCGCACCGTCACCGATGTCATAGACGTTGCCATCACCATTGCTCCAGAGTTGTGCGCCAGAGGCTTGCAGATCAGCAATTGTGATTTCGCGTGGGTCTTTGACCAATGGCACATAGGCAGTTTCTTGTGGGCTGTAATAGCCGATAACCTTGCCATTTTTATCTTTTTGATAGAAGGTTGATTTACCGCTTTTAACCATATCTTTGACCCATTGTGCGACTGGGTAGCCGTCTGCTTCAAAGCGGTCGATTGTGTCTGCTACGCCAATTGCATCCCAGATTTCAAAGGGACCCATTTGATGAGCAAAACCCCATTTTTGGGCATTGTCGATATTGAGGAGGCTATCGGTAATTTCTGGTACACGTTGCGAAGCATAAGCCAGTAAGAAAGCGTGCAGATGCCAGATATATTTTCCTGCACGGTCTTCGGCATTCATTA
>Ga0070729_10004367_pt1 | contig 15472 bp, 7 predicted proteins | sample tdDd472_FD_66725 | JGI IMG/M metagenome (GOLD analysis project Ga0070729, IMG submission 66725) | Marine sediment microbial communities from the Atlantic coast under amendment with organic carbon and nitrate - tdDd47.2 | ecosystem: Environmental > Aquatic > Marine > Coastal > Sediment | place...
GTGATGGTGTCGGCCGTCTCGGGATCGAGGAGGGGGTTACCACCCTCGAGGGTGTTGTACTGGCCGGCGGGGCTTTCGGCGATGTGGCCGTACTGTCCGGGGAGCACGCCGGTGTTGGCGCACTGAGCTTCAGTGGCCGTCGGGACGTCGCCGGAGCAGATGTCCGTCGATCCGCTCAGGTTGAAGCCCTGCACCCGGAAGAGCTCGGAGATGTTCGCCGCGCGGACGGCGCGGTTGTAGCCGCCGCGGAGGCGCCAGCTCTGGGTCGGGGCGTAGCTCGCCTGGATCTTGTAGCTGCTGACGCCGCCGGAGGTTGAGTAGTCAGAATAGCGGTAGCCGAGTTCGAGAGAGAGGTCCTGGGCGCCCTTGACGTCCTGGACGAGGGGGATGAGCATCTCGATGAAGGCTTCCTTGACGGTGACGCGGCCGACGATTTCGTCGTTCGCTCCGCCGAAACCGGCGGCGTTCGCGGTTCGATACACCTCGTCAGGGGTGTTCTTCAAGTACTCTTCGCGATACTCGGCGCCGATGGCCATCTGGACGCCTTCGCTCGCGGACGGGAGGGCAACGCCGTAGTTCTCCCAATCCGAGGTGAAGGTCAGGTTGAAGACATCGATGGCGGTCACCGCGTACCGCACGGCACTGATCGACAAGTAGTCGATGGCTTCCTGGGTCACGCCATTACGGTAGTCGTCGACAACCGCCCCGGTGCCGCTGTTGGTGAAGATGTTCCAGGGCACGCAGCCGTCGCCTCCGCCATTGGCGCAGACCCATTCACCGGTGTCGGGATCCTCGATCACGTTGAGGGCGTTGGCGAGGCCGGTGATGCTGAGGTAGCCGTTGGCCGAGTTGTACTGGTTGTTCTGGCCGTGCATGTAATAGAAGTCGTAGCTCCACTCTTCGTTGATCTCGCCACGCAGACCGCCGAGCATGCGGATGTTGCTGTGGCCGATCTCGTCGTACCGCGGGGGACCTTCGACATTACGACGAAGGATCCACAAATCTGCCATGTCGGTCGGTCCATAACCGCCCTGGACGCAGAGGAGGTCCCGCTGCTGATCGGAGAGCATCGGGTTGTCGCAGTTGGTCTGGGTCCAGTTGTTGAAGTTACCCGACGGCGCAATCTGCGCTCGAGTGAGGTTGTTCATGTACATGACTTCCATGTACACGTCGAAGTGCTTATTGATTTCGTAGTTGCCGAAGGCGCCGGCATTCCACTTCGTGTCCGGCCGCTGGATGTAGTTGTAAGGAGCATAGTTGAAGACCGGGAAGCCGGGAACGAATTGGTTTCCGTTGGGGCCACCGAGGGTGTGGTCACCCTGGGAGGCGCCGTCTGCGGTGAGCGGGCGGAAGCGTCCCATTGGGCTGGTCGAGGAACCACCACACTCCGGACCGGTGTCACCTGCGGCGACCGAGCAGTTCATATAGTCGCGCGATCCCTTCCGGAGCGCCTCGAGCTTGCGATAGTCGAGATAGACCGACGCGTGGCCCTTGCCGTCGGCGAACTTGCCGCCAAGAGCGATGTTGGCGTTGACCGCCTCGCCGTCCCAGACCGAACCGGTCGGCACGTCAAAACCGTTATCGAGGTTGATATCCTGGGCCAGCTGGTTGTTGTTGTTGTGCTGGTAGGTGCTGTACTGCACCCCGCCGCGAACACCCTCGAAATCGGTGTCCATGACGAAGTTGACCACGCCGGCCATGGCGTCGGAACCGTAGGTGGTCGAAGCGCCACCGGTCAGCACGTCCACGCGCTTGATGAGCGGCGCGGGGATGACGTTCAGGTCAGGGGCGTACGAAAAACCGGTGCCGTTGCCCGGGGGCAGCCGGCGGCCGTTGATCAGCACGAGGGTGCGGACGGTGCCGAGCTGACGAAGGGCGACGGTGGCCGTACCCGTGGCACCGTTCGAAACCGTCGAGTTCTGCCCGGCAAACGCCTGCGGCATGGTTGTAACGAGGTCTTCAATCCGGACGGTTCCGGAGTAGGTCAGCTCCTGCGGAACCTCCATGACAGTCACCGGGCTCAGCGCCGTAAGATCAGCGCGGGGAATGAGCGAACCGGTGACGGTGACTTCGCCCTCGAAGGAGCGTTCCATGGCCTGATCGATCAGGGCCTGTTGTTCATCAGCGGTGAGTTCAGTGTCTTCCTGTGCGATAACCGGCGAAACAAGGCTCGCGATCGCAATAATGGTAACGAAAAGAAGAGACCAGGACCGTTCGACACGAAACGGGCTTCTCTCCCCGATTCTTTCTGTTGAATACATCTCCGTTCCTCCTTAGTGAATTCGATGAGATACCAGGCATCTCGCGAGCCAACCGGTAGACCTCTTCGCCCATCGAAGAAATCTAATTTCTTGAGCCATTCCATGCCGACCTCCTAATTACGGCGAAAATGGCTAACGGAATTTCCGGTGATCTCGGTCCTGCTTCTTCATCCTTGGTCACGTTACGTCCAAAAGAGGGTGGAGTTGTTACCAAATTGCAAAATGTATTTTGAGATTACATCGTTCACAACTGATTCGGTTTTTTTCACATTATTGACACGATTCTTCGGCCAACGCGCGACGACATGGGTTTCGATTGAGACAAATAACAGCTCCGATTACTCCGGTCTTTCCCCTACCGACAGCGATCGGCGCCGCCAACGACGAACGAAACGAAAAAGAGATCGTGTCCGAAAACGCGGACACCACGGGGATCGGAGGAGGCCTGGTTTCGAGCTTTCCAACGACGATCCGATTACATCCGTGACCTCAGTGCACAATAGGAAACGAAACGACCGACCGGCTGGATTGTCGGAAACACTTGCCCTGTTCGCCGGTTACTTCGAACGGTTGGCCGCTACAACTCCGTGTAGGGTTCCGCGTCAGACGTCCCCGAACTCCTCTTTCGCAACGCATTGAGGAATGCCGGAATCGCCGCGCCGAGGTCGTCGAACAAGGTGTAAAAAACCGGCACTACCAGAAGAGTCAGCAGCGTTGCGGTGGTGAGTCCGCCGATGAGGGTGAGACCGAAGCTGGTGTAGCTCAGTCCGATGGAGTTGGTGCCCGACAGCGTCACCGGAATCATGCCGCAGATGGTCGTCAGAGCGGTCATCATGATCGGCCGGAAACGACGATTTGCGGCGGTGAGCAGCGCCTCGTCCCGCTCGATCCCTGAACTTCGAAGCCGATTGATGTAGTCCACCAGGACGATTCCGTTGTTGACGACCACGCCGATGAGCAAGACCAGCCCGACTCCGCCGAGGAAATCGAGGTTGTAGCCGAAGATGAAGTGGGTCCAGTAGACCCCGAGACCGGCCAGCGGGATGGTGAAGATGATGGACAACGGCAGCGAGAAGCTCTCGAAGAGAAAGCCCATGAGAAGGTAGATGAAGACAACCGACAGAGCCGCGGCCAGCCCCAGGCTCTTCATGTCCTCGGCCAAGCTGTCCGCCCGCGGCGGCCGGCCGAGCCGGACACCCTCGGGCAGTTCAATGGCCTTTTCCAAAGCGCCCACCCGCTTCCTGGTTTCTTCCTCCTTACCCTGCTCGAGCTCGAGGGTGATGGTATGCGAGGTCTGTTTGTCGCGCCGGAAGATGCGCCGGGCGGTCTTGAGATATGAGGTGTCGGTCACCGAAGACAGGGGAACGAAACCACCCGAACCCGTCGGCAAATAAAAGCTCTTGAGCTGGCTCAAGGTCTCCCGATCCTCCTCGGCGAATCGAATTCGCACCGGGATATCGTTACCATCGGTGCGATAACGATTGAGTTGTTGCCCGCGGAGGGCGTAGCCCACCATCCCGGCCACCACACGGGGACTGATGTTCTGCTGCTGCGCCCGCTCGCGGTCGATGACCAGGCCGATTTCCGACGGCGCCGGATCGCCGGTGGCCTTGACCCCGAGCACGCCCGGGATCGAAGTGAAGAGTGCCTCGAGATTCTCGGCCGTTGTCTCGAGCACCTCTGAATCATCACCGTAGAGAGCGATAACGTGGACCTGCTCGCCTTTGGTCTCGGACTCGGATTCGGATCCGGTGTAGTAGTTCACTCCCGGGCGTTCGGGCATCCGCTCGAGGATGATCTCGGTCACCTCCCGCGGGGTCAGGTCGGTGGTCCGGGGATTGTTGAAAAAACCCTGGATCTGGCCGAATGTCTCGCGGTGAAAGATGAACCAGCCCGAAAAGCCGAGTTCGTCGGCCGAGTCTTCGACGATGGATTCACATTCGAGAAAAAAGGTTTCGGCCTCTTCGATGGTCGTGCTCCTGGGCAGTCGGACCTCGAGCTCGAAGCCACCTCGTTCCTCCTCTTGGATCTCGACGAACTTGACCTGTTTCATGGGCACCGCCGCCGTGATGGCGAAGACCACAAAAAGGCCGATGACGAGATCCAGCCTTCGACGGAGAAAGACCGCGAGCAACCGACCGTAAAGATCGTTGATGCGACCGAAGGTGGCGCGGTAGATTCTCTCCATCGTGGCGACAAACTGCCGATAGGCGGGACGAAAGAACCACTCGCGTCGCGGGTCGCCATTCGTCAGCGTCAGGTACACGCTGAGCGGAACAAAGATCCCCGCCACCACCAACGAGGCTAAAAGGGCCACCGAGATCGGGATGGAGAGCCGCAGCAGGAAGAACTGGGCCTGTCCGCCGATCAACGAGACCGGCAGGAAGACCACGATGGTGGTCAGGGTCGCCATCACGATGGCCAGCGCGATCTCCGCGGTTCCGCGGATGGCCGCCTCGCGCCGCGGCACCCCCGAGCGGTGGAGCCGATGGATGTTCTCGGCGACGACGACCGAGTTGTCCACCAGGAGCCCGACCGAGATCATCAGGGCCAGGAGCGACAAAATGTTGAGCGACTCGCCGGTAAAGTACATGGCCGTCAGCGCGATGAGCATGCTCAACGGGATGGCCAGGGTGATGATCAAGGTCATCCGCAAACGTCGGAGGAAGAAATAGAGCACCAGAACCGCGAAGATCCCACCGATCTTCCCGCTGTCCAGCAGGGTGTCGAGACTCTCGGTAATCACCCGCCCCTGGTCAAACAGCGGCACCATCCCGATACCTTGGAGCGACGGGGTCTCCCCCATGTCGCGAAGCTCACCTCGGATGGACCGCGCCACCTCGAGGGTGTTGGCGTCGCCCTCTTTGAGGACCATCAGGGCCACCGCCGGGCGTGAGTTGGCCCGCACCCGGAAACGAGCCTCGGGTTCCTTATAGGCCACGGTGCCGATGTCCTTGAGCCGAACCCGCGGTGCGACGAACCGGTTCTCAAGCTCTTCGAGGTCACCGTAGCGCGCCACCGACCTCAGAAGGAGCTTGCGTCCAGAATACCGGACATCACCCGAGGCCATGGTGAAATTGTCGGTCCCCAGCTCGGTGGCCAAAGCATAGATATTCAGACCCGCGGCCTCGGTGCGCTCCCGATCGAGCTCAATGAAGATTTCTTTCTCGAGTGCCCCGTTCACATCCACGGAGGCGACCCCGTCCAGACGTTGGAGGCGGACAACAATCTGCTTCTGAACGAGGGTATACGGATCGGTCAGCTCGGGATCGATGGCGAGACCGACGACAAAGACCGGGATCGCCGACTCGTCCTCCTTTCGGATGTAGATCCGATCAGCATCCTCGGGCAACAGCGCACGCGCACGCTCGATCCGATCGCGGACCTCGCGGTATGCAACATCCATGTCGGTGCCGCTCTTGAAGTTCATGAAACAGCGGCCGAAGCCTGTGGTGGAGAACGAAACCAGGGACTCGAGACCACGGACGGTGCTGAGTTCGTCCTCGAGCGGCAAGACGACCTTGTCGAGAACTTCCTGGGCGGGAGCGTCCCGCCACGGGACGTTGACCGCGAGGAAGGGCGGTGAGAACCCGGATGGAATCAGTTCGAGGGGGATACCCAGCGCCGCCACCACACCGACGACCACCATCGAGGCGAGGAGGACGAGGACCCCGATTCGGCGATTGAGGGAGAATCGGGGCAGGGCCTCCTCGATGTGGTGCTTGTCACCGCTCACGCCGACGCCCCATCGATGGCGGTGCCCTTGACCCGGCCGAGGACGCGATCACGCAGACCGTCGACGGCTGCGTACAAACTCGGAATGATAATCAGGGTCAGAACGGTGGACGCGATGAGCCCGGAAATCACCGCAATAGCCATGGGCGTCCGGATCTCGGCGCCGTCACCGAGTCCCAGGGCCATCGGAAGCAGACCGAGAACCGTGGTGGCGGTGGTCATGAGAATGGGCCGCAGCCGAACCGATCCGGCCGTCATCACCGCTTCTGTCCGATCCAGCCCTCGCCGTTTGAGCCGATTGATGTAGTCGACAAGGACGATGGCATTGTTGACCACGATCCCCGCGAGCATGATCATCCCGAGGAAGACCACCACCGAGAGCGAAATCCCCAACAGCTTGAGAGCGAGAACCGTACCGAAAAAGGCAAGCGGGATGGTGAGCATGATGACCAGAGGTTGGAGCAGTGACTCGAACTGGGCCGCCATGATGACGTAGACCAGGAAGATCGACAGTGACAGAGCAAGCAGCAGGCTCGACTGGCTTCGCTGCCACTCCTGGTTCTGTCCGGTGATGAAGAAGGTCATATCGGAGGGCCACTCGATCTCACTCTCGAGGGCGGCTTCCAGAGAGGCAACCGCGCCACCCAGAGAGCCATCCCCGAGATTGGCCGACAGGACGGCGACCCGACGACTATCGATCCGCCGAACCTCCGATGGACCCTCGGCCAGGATCACATCGGCCACAGCGCCGAGCGAGATCGGCCGCTCGCCACCCGGATTGACCAGGAAATCGGCGACGTGAGTCACCTCTCGCCGGTCGGGCTCACGGAATCGAACGACAATGGGTATCCGCCGGTCGCCCAAATTGTAAAGCGAAGCCTCGGCGCCTTTGACGGCGTCTCGCACCTGAGCCGCGACGAGCCCGATGTTGAGGCCATAGCGAGCGAGTTGCTCTCGGTCGTACTCGATCTGAACTTCGGGGGCGCCCGCGCGGAGGCTGGTTTCCACATCCGCGAGTTCGGGCATGGAGGTCATGACCTCGGCCACCCGCTCCGACATCCGCCGCAATTCGAGCAGACTATCGCCGTGGATCTCGACCTCGATAGGGGTCCGGAAGCTGAAGAGCACCGGCCGGACCATCCGCGCCTCGAGATCCGGTATCTCATCGAGTCGGCGGCGGATTCGGGCGAGGACCGCCGCTTCAACGCCGGGATCCGAACTGTCCAGAATCATCTTGAATCGTGCCGAGTGCTCGCCTTCGTCAGATCTCTGAGACGTCGCCGGGTCGAAACCGAAGGTGACGATCAGTGCCTCGATGTGTTCACGTTCGGCCATGATGGCCTGCTCGACCGGGGTCAGTATCTCCACCGTCTGCTCGAGAGGGGTACCCACCGGCATGGACACTTCGACGGTGAACTCACCCTGGTGGACCTCGGGCAGGAGTTCGCTGTCGAGACTCACGGTGACGACGACGGTCGCGGCGAGAGTCGCAAGACCGATGATCGCCACGGTCCCCGGCCGCAGGAGCGCCCACCGCAGGGATCGAAGATACACCCGGCTGATGAACTCGAGAAACGGTTGCGTCGTGTACCTGGTGACCCAGAGAAGCCCTCGGACCACCAAGGAGAAGACCGGCATCAGCAGCCATCTCAGGAGGGCGGCGAGCACCATCAGAACCACGAGGAGGATTGAACCCACGAGCTCGAAGACGGTGCCGATGAGGGCTCGGATCAAGAGGTAGATTGCCGCCGGTTTTTGCCACCACGCATTCAGTCCGGCGAGGTCGAGTCTGAAGCGGCGATAGCTCCGGAGCGGAACAAGGACCGAAAGACTCCCCACCGCACCGCCAAGACTGAGACCCTTCCGGCTCGCCAGCATGGGGATGAAGACCAGCGCCACCACCAGCGCTGCGAGGAGTGAGATCACCACCGCCAGCCCGAGATCGCCAAATGCCTGACCCGCGACACCCTCGACAAAGACCATGGGCGCGAAGACCGCGATGGAGGTCAGAGTCGAGGCCAGCACCGCCATTCGCACCTCGGCGACGCCCCGCACCGCCGCAATGGCGGTGTCGTCACCCTCTTCGCGGCACCGGAAGATGGACTCGAGAACCACGATGGACGAGTCGACCAGCATCCCGATACCGAGTGCGAGCCCGCCGAGGGACATGATGTTGAGGCTGACGCCGAAGAGATTGAGCGGCGCGAAGGTGACCAGGATCGAAATCGGGATCGAGATGGCGATGATCGCCGTCGATCGCACGTTGCGCAGGAAGAGGAAAAGTACGATCACCGCAAGCAGACCGCCGAAGACGGCCGCGTTTCGAACCTCGTTGATGCTGTCCTCGATAAAGACCGATCGATCGGCAACGAGGGTGAGGAGAACACCCTCGGAGCGCCAAAGCTCTTCGGCGAGACTCGGACGTCCCTCGCCGGGACTGCCTTGATCTCCACCACGTTGTCTCTCGGGGAGTTCAGCATTCTCGGGCGCCGCGGGGTCGATCTCCCCGACCCGTTCCTTGACCCTGGCCGCCAAGGCGACGATGTTGGCATCGGCCTCCTTGAAGACCTCGATCTGAACGCTTTCCCGACCGTCGGTTCGGGTGGTGATCTGGCGCTCGGCGTTGGCCCACCTGACACTGCCCAAATCACGGATCCGAATCTGACGGCCCTCGCGGAAGGCGACAATGGTGGCGCCGATCTGTTCGAGACTGGTGTACTCATTGAGGGTACGCACCATGTACTCGGTCCGGCCCTCGCGAAGGGTCCCGCCGGCGACGTTGATGTTCTCCTCGGCGAGCCTCGCAATGACGTCATCGGTCGAGAGCCCGGTGTGGCGCAGGCGGTCGGACTCGAGCAGGACGTGGATCTCCTCCTCGAGCCCACCTCGGACCCTGACCGCGGCGACGCCCTTGACCGGCTCGAGCGCGCGTTTAACCTGAAGTTCGGCGAGACGGCGCAACCGGCGCAACCCCTCCTCGCCCTCGAACTGAACGCCGTCGCCGGCGAGGCTGAGTTCAAGGACGGGGTCCAGCGTCGGGTCGAACCGCAGAATCAGCGGCCGATCGGCCTCATCCGGGAGGAAGACCAGATCGAGCTTCTCCAGGGTGTCCTGGATGGCTTCGGTCATCTCCACGCCCCAGGAAAACTCCAGAACCACATCGGAGACCCCGGCGCGGCTGATGGATGAGATCCGGCGCAACCCGCCGACCACACCGAGAGCCTCCTCGATTGGGCGGCTGATGTCGTTCTCAACCTCCTCCGGGGCGGCGCCGGGGTACTCGGTTCGGACGGTAAGGGTCGGGTAGCTGAGTTCGGGCATGAGCGACACCGGCAGCCGGAGAAAGGAAAAGAAACCAAAGACCACGGTGGCGAGAAAGACCATGAGAATCGCCACCGGCCGGTCGACCAGGAACGAACGGTCGGCGATCACGTCCGATCGAGTTTCGAGTTCGCCCTCGGCGATCACGCGTCGGCCTCGGGCTCGGATGATTCGCCCTGCTCCGCTCCCTCTTCAGCCTCATCGCCGTCTTCCGGATCCGGGTCACCGGGCAGACGCACCAGCGCCCCGTCCTTGAGACTGGCTTGACCCGCGACGACGATCTGGTCACCCTCCGCGAGATCGCCTTTGGGTTCGATGCTCTCCACATCTTCGAGCACCGGTTCGACCTTGACCCGTTCTACCTTACGTTCCTCGCCGAGCCGAAAGACAAAAAGCTGATCGTTGTCGTAGACCACCGCCCTCTTCGGCAGAAGAAGTGCATCCTCGTGAACGGCCGTCACGAGTTCGACTTCAACAAACATTCCAGGTCGGAGCCCTTCCTGACGCGGAGTGGCCACCGTGACTTTGACCGTTCCGGTTCCAGGATCCACCACAGGCGAGATCCGATCCACCGTCCCGACAAACCCCATCGCCCCAATGGCCTCGGCCTTGAGGCGGGCGTCGAGACCGGTAGCAAGAGCCGGGAGTTCTTTCTCGGGAACATAGATTCGCGCAACGATGGAGTCGAAATCGACCACCCGAAAGAGCGGCTGATTGAGGGTGACGTAGTCGCCGACATTGATCATCCTTTCGGTGACGATGCCGGCAAATGGCGCTCGAACCTCCGTATAGGCCAGATTCCGCCGGGCGTCTTCGACTGCGATCTCCGCCTGATCGAAGATCAGCGCCGCGTCGTTGAAAGCCTGCTCGCTGACGAGACTACGTTCATAGAGGCTTTTTTGACGCTCGTTTTCGCGGGTCGCCTGACGGAGTTCGATCTCGGCTTTGTTGAGTTTGCTCCGCTGGGCGTCGTCCTGAAGCCGGATGAGGAGTGCTCCGGCGCGCACCGCGTCGCCCTCCTCGACTCGAAGCGCGACGACACGCCGCTGCGCCTCGGCAAAGACCCGAACGTCACGTTCGGCCTCGAGGGTGGCGGAGAAGCGCAGGGCCGACTCGATGGCACCGCGCTCGAGCCCGACGACTTCAACCGGAACCGCCTCTTGGGTGCGCTCTTCATCGAGAGGCGCGCCCTCGGCCCATGTCTTGGAATCGTCATCCCGAGAACATGCGGTGAAGGTCAGGATCAGGATCAGCGAGAGGCACGTGGCGGTGTGCTTTGTCATTGGCGGTGCGTCGTCCCTTCGGGTCGAGTTTGTTGTCCCCTGGCTTTAACGAGAAAAACGGACACAAAGTTCCCCTCAATCGCCAGTACGGCTTCAGAATAGTAAACGGACACTCAGCCCCATTCCATTTCAAAGCGAAAATCGCGACGACCCTAAGGAAAATAATCCAAAGGTTGATCCTACCGGATCGAATGACTGCGATGGAGCTCATCGTTTCCGGGGATCTCTCGCCGGTGAGAGTGGATCACTCCCCCGGCTCGTCGTCCGGCCTCGTTCGCCATCGACGGTGCATCCACACCCACTGCTCGGGCCATGCCCTCACCTGCCACTCAGCCGCAGCCGTGGCCGCGGCGGTCATCTCGTAAACCTTGTCTCTGAGCGAGCCTTCGGCCGGCACCTCTATGGGTGGGTAGATCTTGATCTTGTGGGTCCCATCCGGCTTGCGGTGGATATACCCGGGCATGATGGGGCAACGGGAGCGCAACGCGAGGGTAGCGGCCCCGGAAGGGGTCCAGGCGAGTTTGTTGAAAAAGGGCACGAAGACCCCCGGAATGCTCGGGATATCCTGATCGATGAGCAGACCGACCCCGCCTCCGACGCTCAGAGCTTTGAGCAGCTGCCTGCCGGCCGACTGCCCGCGCAAGATAACCTCGCTGCCGAATCTGGTTCGCAGGGTGTTCACAACCTCATCGACACGCGAATCGTCAAGCTCCCGCACGGCAACGGTGATGGGGACCCCGGCGACAGCCAGACGGGCGTTGAGAAGTTCCCAATTCCCGAGATGTCCTGTAGCGAGAATGCCGCCCCGACCACCCGCCAGCGCTTTATGGATGTGCTCGATCCCATCCACCTCGCACATCCGTTCGACGTCTTCCGGCCGTGCGCGCCAGAGCCAGGTTATTTCGGCCAGCACGCGACCGAGGTGGTCGGCACACCCTCTCATGATCCGGTCGCGTTCGCGCTGGTCGAGCTCGGGGAAGGCGATCTCGAGGTTCTCCTCGATCCGCCCCCGCTCGCGCTTCATGAATCGAAGAGCGAAGCGGGTCGCGAGAGGAACCAGCCTCCGGGTCAATCCGAGCGGCAGCCGACTCCCGACAGCAAGAATCACCCGTAGAACGTGATAGGCGAGATTGTCGCGGGTGCGGCGGTCCATGGCCTGAGTGTAGCTTTTCCTCGAGAGTCTGGCATCGTTGCTGGCGATACCGAACCCTCGAGTAAAAGACCGGGACCCCCAGCGCCCCTTCGAACACCTCTTCCGATTCTCTGTTGAACCGACCATTGACAAGTCCCGCCATGAGGTGCATATTAGTACCAACTGGTTTGTGATACAAACTAGTTTACGAAAACTGGAGACTCTTATGAGCAACACCTTCACCGAAATCGACCACCGCGCTTTTCGCCACGACGTTGTGGATGGTCTGAGCGAAATTGCCATGGCATTCTTCTTTCTGGTGCCTGCATTCACCATCCGCGAGCCCGCCTTCGGTTGGATGATCATTTTCCCCGTCCTTTTTATGGGGCCGTGGCTCAAAAAGCTCCGCGCCCGGCACACCTGGCCCCGTATCGGCTATGTCAAGCCGCGCGGCGAAAATGCGGGCGAAATGCTCATCGGCATGGCGGTGTATGTGTTCGTGGTGCTCGCTGTGGTCGGCGTAGGAATTTTTGTCTTTCGTGGCGAAATCAAGCCGGGACTGATACGACAGGTATCGCCTTTAATCGCGTCGGTCCTCTTCGGCGGCGGACTGCTCTACGCCGCCGGCCGGTCGGGGCTTCGTCGCTACTATGTGCTTCTGGGACTCTCCCTCGCTCTCGGCATCGCCCTCACAGCGGTGACGGTTCCGGGCCGGTACCTGAGCGTGCAGATCTATCTTCTGGGCATGGGCGCCATCACGTTCGCAGTCGGGCTCATCACGTTTATCCACTTCATCCGGACCCATCCGATCAGAGATCTCGGGGAGGCCGACGATGCCGAGTGACAAGAACTCGGAGTCTTCCCCGATCCGGCTCTTGCTCGAGCTTGACCGAACGGTCCACGAACCCGCGAGGCTGGCGATCCTGGTAATCCTATCGGTGGTCGAGAAGGCGGATTTTCTCTACCTCCTCAACGAGACCGAACTGAGCAGGGGCAATCTCTCGTCCCACACCTCTAAACTCCAAGAGGCCGGTTACATCACCATCGAGAAAGCGTTCGTTGACAGAATCCCGAGGACGGCCTACCAGATCACACCCGAAGGCAAATCTGCCTTCGACGCCTACCGACAAAGCATCACCGAAGCGATCCAGACCGACCACCCGTCACAATCTCAGGTCAATGTATAGGTGAGCCTCAGCGAAGCGTGAGGACACTGTGACAAACGCACCGCGCGACAAAGATCAGGGAAACGGGTACCCGGTCGGTGTGACGTGGTGCCATTTGTTGCATTGTTCGGCGGTGAAACCTCCGGGCAGAGGCAAATCGCAAACGCCGATCAATGCAACGGGTGGCACCGGAGAACTCGTCACGTGCCTTCATTGAGTCGTGGGATGCCCTTCGCATCTTTACGGCTCAACCCTGCGATGCTGCGATGTCCTCACGAACTCCTCGCCCCCGCGGTGTCATTCAACGCTTTCAATACCCAGAATGCGATCGAATCGCGCGTCGCCGTGCAGCGCTTCGAATCGCTTGTCGGTCTTCAGGCGAGCGACCTCATCCGGTGTCGACCAATCGGCAAAGCTCTCGAGATCATCCAAGGCGCCTGACTTGTCGTCGAGGAGTTGCAATCGAATGGCCGCCCGGAGCCGGTAGGCCGGACCTGGGCGTGCCGCGCGCTCGATGGCAACGCCGAGGTCGCGCATCGTCTCGTTGTTACGCCCGCCGACCTGGGCCATCGCGGCCGCACGCAGATAGTGGAGGCGGCCATCGATGTCAGAGGTCCGGCGAATCCCCTCGGAGGCGACGGCCGCGGCAGCCGCCTTGTCGCCCTTTTTAAGAAGGACCTCACCGAGAGCATCGTACGGCGCCTCGAACTCGGGTCGAAGTTCGATGGCGCGCCGAAAAGACGCCATCGCCCGTTTGGGATCACTTTCGGCGACGCAACTTCCGAGATACCACAGGAGCACCGGGCTCGACGGGTCCGCCTCGAGCTCGGTTTCGAAAAGCTCGGCTGCACGCTCGAGGTCGCCCCGGGCCTTGGCTTCGAGCGCCTGCTGGTGGATGGGCGCGAGGTGGATCGCATCCGCCGGGTTGCGCCGGCTCCCGGCGCCTTCGCCCGGGCTCCCGGACACATAACCGAGGGCGAGCAGCGCCGCCTCTTCGTCGGAACTCAGCACGACAGCCTCACCATCGAGAACATCGTCGTCCGACCGGATCTCAGTCAACCGCCGGTCGAGATCCTCCACGGTATCCGGCCGGGTCGAAGCGAGATCGCGCCTCTCGTTCGGGTCGGCACCGAGGTCATAGAGTTCCGATCGTGGTGATTGGATGTACTTCATTTGCCCTCGAACCACGGCAAACAGGGGCGCCCAACCGTTTCTCAGATAGCCCTCGAGGCTCTCGATGTAGAGGGTTCTCTCGACAACGGTTCCGTCCTTCCCCCGCAGGGTCGGCAGCAGCGAAACGCCGTCGCCGGGCGTCTCGATCCCTACCAGATCTCTCAACGTGGGCGCGATGTCGACGAGCCCCACCGGAGAGGCGTGCCGAACCGCCTCGGTCTGCCCGGGCATGTGAATCAACAGAGGCACCCGGGTGGTGGCTTCATAGAGGAGGATGCCGTGGGTCTGCTCACCATGCTCACCGAGCGCTTCGCCGTGGTCGCCGGCAATGATCACGGCCGTGGAATCGAAGAGACCTTCGGCCACCAGCGTACCGATCAGCCGTCCGACCTCGTTGTCCGCATAGGCGACCTCGGCGGCGTAGGGTCGATCGGCAAACCGTTCGTTGAAGGGAGGCGGCGCCTCGTAGGGCGCATGGGGGTCAAAAACATGGACCCATACGAACCACGGTGCACGCGAAGTCGCGATCCAGTCTACGGCCGCGCGGACCGTTTCCGCCGCCCGCCGCTCCATCCCACCGCCGAGACGCGGCCGGATGTCGGGAGCATCGTAGTGATCGAAGCCGCGCTCGAATCCGAATCGGCCATCGACCACGAACGAGCTGACAAATGCGCCGGTACGGTAACCCTTCCCCGCGAGCTCCTCAGCGATGAGCGGCACATCGGGTCCCACCGTGATCGCGAGGTTCTTTCGCACGCCGTGGTGAAAGGGGTGGAGCCCCGAGAAAATGGTGGTGTGCGAGGGCATGGTCTGGGGGACCGAGGCCTCGCAGTGTTCGAAAAGGTGACTGCGACCTGCGATCCGATCGAGGTTCGGGCTCACCTTGGGGTCGCCACCGTAGCAACCGAGCACATCGGCGCGGGTCGTATCGAGGGTCACGAGCAGGATATTCGGCTTGGCCGCGTTTCCCTCCGGGACCGCAAGGTCAACGTTGGACGATTCTTCCGCGAATCCCACCGAGACCAGTGCGGCAAGAGCCAGTATCCCGACGATGGTCCGCTTCATCAATCACCTTTCTGCGGTCAAACCGCATGTTTTGATCAGACGAGGATACGGGAGAATCCCCTCTTCGTTCCCGTTTGTCCCACACGTCTTGGTTTCGCCCCGCTCGACAATCGTCAATCGGTCCTCGATTCGTTGTAGAGTACTGGTCGGGAGAATGAGAATGAATACGACCAAGACGATCACTCGTCTCATGACAGCCTCGATGCTTATCCTTGCGGCGACCGCTGTTTTCGCAATGGAACCACCCACCGCCGATCAGCTCGAGCGTTACCGTGAGGACGGGACGCTGGCCGCCAGAGCCGAGGCCGCCCGTTCCTTCGGCAATCACCGGATGGC
>Ga0070729_10004371_pt1 | contig 15460 bp, 13 predicted proteins | sample tdDd472_FD_66725 | JGI IMG/M metagenome (GOLD analysis project Ga0070729, IMG submission 66725) | Marine sediment microbial communities from the Atlantic coast under amendment with organic carbon and nitrate - tdDd47.2 | ecosystem: Environmental > Aquatic > Marine > Coastal > Sediment | place...
GTGCCGACGCCTTGCACCACATGGCGCATGGGCTTGCCCGCAACTTCGACGAAGCCTTTGATGCGCAAGACGTTGTGAGCCGCGACGATGTCGATCAGGCGGGCCTCCAGCGCCGCAGGGTCGGCTTGCGGGCCGACCTCGACGATGAAGCTTTCGAAGGCGTCGTGGTCGTGATCGTGGTGGTGATCGTGATCATCATGGTCGTCGTGGTCGTCGTGGTCGTCGTCATCGTGGTGGTGTTCGTGGTGCGACGGGCGCGCGTCGAGATCGTCTTCCGCGCCCGCGTCCAGGCCCAGCAACACATCCACGCCGACATTGCCGTGGCTGGTGGCGACCACATGCACGCCCGGACGCAGCTGTGCGGTCAAGTCCCGGATCAGGCGCTGCGTGACGTCTTCGCCCAAAATGTCGGCTTTGTTGAGCAGCACCATGTCGGCGGCGTGAAGCTGGTCGTGAAACAAATCTTCCAGCGGGTTTTCGTGGTTCAGGCTGTCGTCCGCTGCGCGCTGTGCCTGAACCGCATCCATGTTGGATGCAAACTGACCGTCGGCCAAGGCCGGGCCATCGACCACCGAGACCACGCCGTCGACCGTGACGCGGGTCTTGATTTCCGGCCAGTTGAAGGCGCGGATCAGGGGCTTGGGTAACGCGAGGCCCGAGGTCTCGATAACGATGTGATCGGGGGCGTCTTCGCGCTCCACCAACGCTTCCATCACCGGCAGGAAGTCGTCGGCGACGGTGCAGCAGATGCAGCCGTTGGCCAGCTCCACCACGTCGTCCTCGTTGCAGCCTTGGATGCCGCAACCGTTGACGATCTGCCGGTCGATGCCCAAATCGCCGAATTCGTTGATGATCAGCGCGATCTTGCGGCCACCCGCGTTTTCCAGCATGTGGCGGATCAGCGTGGTCTTGCCCGCACCGAGAAATCCGGTGATCACCGTGGCGGGAATTTTGGCCAGGGACGGGGCTGGTATCGAGGGAGACGACATGGGGAGTCCTTACAAGTTTAAACTTTGAGCGTTTTGGGCAATCCGGCGACCACCAGCACGACGCGGTCGGCATGCGTTGCCGTTATTTGGTTCACAATGCCGAGCGCGTCAACAAAAGACCGCGCCAGCGCGTTCATCGGAATCACGCCGAGGCCCACTTCCTCGCTGACCGCGACCACCGGGGCGGGGTGGCGGACCATGGCCTCGACCACCCGTTCGCAATCGACCAGGGGGGCGCGCTGGTCGTGCAGCATATTCGACACCCACATGCCGAGGCTGTCGATCAGCACCGGTTGGCCGGGGTGAAATTCCTTGGCACGCTTCAAAGCCTTTTCCAGATCCAGTGGTTCTTCGACCGTCACCCAGCCTTGGCCGCGGCGTTCCTGGTGGGCCTCGATGCGTTCGGCCATGTCCGGATCGGTGGCGTGCCCGGTGGCGAGATAGACCCCCGGGCCGTCCAGAAGGCCTTCGGCGTACGCACTTTTGCCGGAACGCTGTCCGCCCAACACCAGGGTCAACGACGGTAAGGGTTTTGCCTGTTCGGTCATGGTTCAAATCCTTGTTCTTCAGCGCGCACGCTATCAGATCATGTTGAGGCCAACAATGCGCCAGCTGCCGCCGCGCTTGACCCGCAACCCGTCGGTGATGTGATCCAAACGGGTGAGCGAGGCATTTTTCACGTCGATCGCCAAGGCTTGCTCCGCCGTCAGGCCTAAGGCATGGGCCACGGCGGCGCGCACCGTGCCCGCGTGCGCCACACACACGACGTTGCGCCCGCCGTGCTTGCGGGTGAGATCTTCGAGACTGAGGCTCACCCGATTGCACACCGCGGCAAAGCTTTCGGCGCTGTATTTTTGGCTTGGCGGCGGGCTGATGTTGGCCGGATCGTCCCAAAACCTTGCCGCCGTCTTGTCCTCAAGCTTGGAAACCTCGTCCCAGGTCAGGCCGGTCCAGGCGCCGAACGCCTGCTCGGCGAAATCGCGCACGACCACCGGTTCGATATGCTCCGCTCCCCCATCCCACAAGGCCTCGGCGGTTTGGCGGGTGCGTTTCAAATGCGTGGTCAACCAGATCGCATCCTTGGGCAGGCGCGCCGCCGTGGCGCGCAGGGTACGGGTGTCGCCAAGATCGGCATCGACGTCTTTTTGCCCGGACAGGCGATGCTGCGCCGCGTCCACCACCGGGGCGTGGCGCACGAACCACCAGCGCGTGACGATGACTTGCGGTTCCGCGATTTCCGGTTCCTGGACGACTTCGCTCATACGTAAAACACCGTTTGCAGGGCCGCCGCCATGCCCGCCAGCACCAGGGCCTCGACCACCTGCTGGGCCGCGCCCAAAACGTCGCCGGTAAAGCCGCCGATGTGACGCTGCGCCAACCAGCCGACCGCCGCCGCGCCCGACACCGTCAACGCCAGCGCCAGCAACCCCGGTCCAAGGCCGAGGATCAACAGCGCCATCAGCGCGCCGATGATCAAGGCGACGACGGCGTCCTCGACTTTGGGAATACCCGCGGCCTTGCCCAACCCGCCGCGCCGCGCCGGGGTCATCACCGCCATCATCAGCGGCATCACGGCGCGCGACAGCACGTGCGCCGCCACCAAGGCGCTTGCCGCCAAGCCCGGCCCGGTGAAACCGCCCAACGCCGTGGCCTTGAAGCCAATGATCAAAATCAGCGCCAACACGCCGAACGCGCCGATGTGGCTGTCCTTCATGATATTGAGTTTTTTCTGTTTGGTCGTGCCGCCGCCGAAGCCGTCGGCAACATCGGCCAAGCCGTCTTCGTGCAGCCCGCCGGTGATCACGGCCGCCGTCATCAAGCCGAGGATCGCCGCCGCCATCGGATGCAGGCCCACCTGCGCCCCGCACCACAGAACCGCACCCGCCACCGCACCGACGAACAGCCCCACCAGCGGCCAGGCGCGCACGGTTTCGGACAAGGGAATCATACCCTTGCCTTTATCTGGGCCTTTATCCGGGCCTTTATCCGGGCCTTTATCCTTATCATCGCGCGAATCGGCATCCGTCGCTTCATCGGGCAGCGGCGCGTTCCACCATTTGGGCAACGGCACGCGGGTCAGGAACATCCACGCCAGCGTGAACCGATCCATGGCGCGGCGGAAAAACGACGTCGATGGGATATCGTCGTGCGTTTCATCCGGTGCGTGAACGGGATCTGATTGGACCATGGGATGCCTCATTCTGTATGTATGACGGTCTGTGTTGCGGTATATGTGCGGTATGTGCGGGCGTGATCAAGGACTATGGTTTCGCCTCAACCCGGTGTATATATGCCCTATCAATTTGAAATTTTAAGGCCTTTCTAAGCCGAGAGCGAGTCCGTTCCATGACCAAAATGCCCAGCCTCGTCACCTTGGATGACGTCCGACAGGTTCTCACCGAATTGCCCGGCCCCGATGTGGAGGCCGCCCGCGCCGCCCAGGCGCGCGAACCGCAATTGACCAAACCTGCCGGATCGCTGGGCCGCTTGGAGCAACTCGCCGCCTGGACCGCCACGTGGCAGGGCCGCTATCCGCCACGCATGAAAAACCCCAATGCCCACGTGTTCGCCGGCAACCACGGCGTGGTGGCGCAAGGCGTTTCCGCCTTTCCCCAGGAAGTGACCAAGCAAATGGTCGCCAATTTCGAGCGTGGCGGCGCGGCCATCAACCAGATGTGCAAAGCCCTGGGCGTCGGCCTGTGCGTCGAACAAATGGATCTCGACAACCCGACCCAGGATTTCACCGAAAACCCGGCGATGAGCGAATCGGAGTGCGTCGAGGCCATTCAGTTCGGTATGAACGTGATCGAAGCCTCATCCGACGTGGCGTGCCTGGGCGAAATGGGCATCGGCAACACCACCGCCGCCTCGGCCATCTGCTTGGCCCTGTTCGGCGGCAATGCGCTGCACTGGGCCGGTCCCGGCACCGGCTTGGACAAACCCGGCATCGGCAGAAAAGCCGAAGTCATCGGCATCGGCGTGAAGCTTTATAAAGACTACATGCACGACGGCCTGGATGCGCTGCGCTGCTTAGGCGGGCGCGAAATGGCGGCCATCGCGGGCGCGGTGATCGGCGCACGGCTCAAAAAAGTTCCGGTGATGCTGGACGGCTTCGTGTCGTGCGCGGCGGCATCGGTGCTGCCCAGCGTCAACAAACGCGCGCTCGACCACTGCAAGGTCGGTCACGTCAGCCAGGAGCCCGGCCACAAACACCTGTTGGAAAAACTCGGCAAGGTCGCCCTGATGGATCAGCACATGCGTCTCGGCGAAGCCACCGGCGCGGTGCTGGCGGTGAGCCTGCTGAAAGCCGCCGTGGAATGCCACAACGGCATGGCGACGTTTGCAGAGGCGGGCGTCAGCGACAAAGACGCAGAAGCCGAATAAATCCGCACCCGTCACGCAACGGTGCAGATCCCATCAAGCCCGCGCGCTTCAGAGCGCAACATCGGAAACGTTATCCCACCTTTCCGACCCTTGCCGATTCATGTCTGTTGCTCCCTCAGCCGCAGACTTCAAATGCGGAAGCTCAAATAGGCCGCTTATGACCCTAAGTAGACGTTACAGAGTTGAAGGTAATGGTCTGAATCGAATTGGAAACTGCCCTGTTGAAACCGGCTAAATTAACCGCAATCAGCTCACTTTATCAGACTGTTGCACTCGACGCAGCGCGTCAAGCAAGCGGCTCCCCGCGCCAACTATCTTTGACAAAACTTTCAACTGCTCACGACACGCGATACTCTCAGTCGGGACAGGATAGTTGATCTGGTGATCGACTTCCCCCCAAATTTCTTCAAAGAGAGTTCGCACTTGTAATTCGCAACAGATGGGAGAGTCGGGCCTCGGACGGATTAGATAATGCACGCTGGTATAGGATGTTGATTTTTCTGAGACTTCCAAATCGAATTTGTTGAAAAACTGTACCGCCTCCGGGTCCCAAGTGTAGGCCTTAGGCCTTTCGCCGAGGCACCAATCTCCCGCACTAATCTTACCACGAATAACCGCATCTATATCTGCAAAACCTTCTTGAAAGAGGTGCAATATTCTTACCCCCGCAAGATCAGTAATCTCCTGAAATAAATTTTCCTCGTTGATTTCACAACCACGTTCAGCCTTCCGGATCAATTTTTTTTGAAGATGATCACGATCTTTCAGGCGGCTCTTGAAGGAATGAACAACTTCATTACCGGGCCTGGTTAGCTTGGGATGCTCCCCGATATATTGAACAATTCCCTGCATGAATATACGAAGTTCATGGCTTGCATCATCATACTGGGACAGAAGAGCTTCAGTGTTACCGAGGTCAATCATGAAGGCACTCCACGCGGCTAAGGAAATCTTTTGCAAAGGTGTGGTATGCCTCCCTAGTGTCATTGTACTTCTTCTGGTTTCCGCTAATCGTACTGCGATCCTCAGGTTCCAAACCAGTGTAACTGGGTAATTTCCACATGGGCAGGTGGTATTTCTGAGACATACTTGGGAAGGTATTGTGACTATGAATTATGGAATTGTTACCTATTGATCCGTTCAGAGCTCCTACTGGACATTCGACTATATTCTGGGCATCGATAAAGTTCTTAATCGTGTCCGGAATTTGCTCTGCGTAGTTGTAGTGCGCCCGAGCAAGGTCAAGAGGATTCCCTGCTCCCGTATACCTCTTCGCATTGTAGAGTGTGTAGCCGAGAAACTTAACGAAACGATCCGGAAACTGTGATCTCTTACTATCCGAGAGAAAGTGAAAGATGCTCTCAAACTGCTTTCGCCAAGTTCCTAGGGCGCTGCCAATATTCCGGATTCCATAAACGGAAAACAGATCGGGTGAACATGGAATGATAAATCCGTCTGCCAATGACAGTAAGTGTCGGTTTAGTGCTCCAAGGCTCGGAGACGTATCAAAAATGACGATGTCATAACCATTCTGTTCTGCATAGGCATAGGCCAGTTCTCGAACTTTGGTAGCCGTGCGAATGGAGAGGGGTTCACCCTGATAGATGCCGCTCCAGCGTTCGCCGACTTTGGCCTCGTAGAGATGGAGTGTAAGGCGGCCTGGAATTAGGTCAACATTTTGACCGATTTTTACTACGGGAGGAAGAATGTCGAGGTCTGCCGTGCCGTCTTCAGTTGGCTTGAGGTCAAAATGGATTGATCTAGGCTTGGAGAGAAGCTTGATAAAATCATCAGTACTCATTTCGCTACGGGCTGCAGCAAAATCATCAATAAAGCAATCCTCATCTACCCAGATGTCATGGATATCGTCCATTGAAAGCGAGAAGATCGTTAAATTGCATTGAGGGTCCAAGTCGATCAGGAGAACTTTTTTGTTAAGCTCACCGAGCGCATGAGCTAGATGATAGGTGAGAGTCGTTTTACCAACCCCTCCCTTGTTATTGAAAATGGTTACGATATCAGGCTTCACTCGCTATTCCTCCAAAGTACTGAAGTTCGTAGATTCAAATCTATTTTGCCGGAGCTTTATAAATAAGCACAGATTGAATAATTAATGATTGTACCGTTAGTTCAATGCATATCCTATTGATTGTTTTTAGTCATCGGGCGGCACGTTGTAGAATGTCCGCCCTTGGCCACAAACAGACCGTTCCAAATGCCTCAATTGATGTCTGCTTTTCACCGCTCCATGGCCTGTTGTAGATACGCGCAAAACACGTGGGCAATAATCCTGATTTCTGCAACCGCACACACAGTGGGCGGTTGGGGCCTTATTCGCCTTGCTGCATCAACAGCCCTTTGATGCGTGCCATTTTCATCATGTGCAGGAAATACACGGCGGCGGCGCTCAGCATCACGACATTGAGGCCGACCGCCCAGAAGAAGTGATCCCAGGCAAACGTGCCTTCGAACAGCACGCCGCGCATGCCCTCAAACGTGTGCGCGCTGGGCAACGACAGGGCCACGACTTGCAGCCAGTTGGGCAGGGCGGAGACCGGATAGTAGATCGCGCTGACCGGGGCGAGCAGGAAGATGCCCAACCAACAGAGGCTTTCCGCGCCCAAGCCGAAGCGCAAAATCAACCCCGCGACCAAGATGCCGATGACCGAGCCGAACACCAGCAAGTTGGTGAAAAACGCCACCAAGGGAATGCCCAACTCGAACACCCAGACGTCGTAAAACGGCATCGCCAACAATGCCGCCGGGGTGACCGAGATCACCGTGCGGATCAGGCTCATGGAGATCAGCGCGACGATCAATTCCGAATCGCGCAACGGACTGACGAACAGTTGCGCCAGATTGCGCGACCACATCTCTTCGATGAACGGCAGACTGACGCCCAAGTTGGCGCGAAACAACACATCCCACAACAGCACGGCTGAAATCAGCACGGCGGCGGCCTCCGCCACCCAGGTGCTGTGGCCCATGAAAAATTTGGTCACGAAGCCCCACAGGATCATCTGCACCATCGGCCAATAGGCCAGTTCCAACAGACGCGGCCAAGACCGGCGCAGGACGTAGAGGTGGCGCAGCATGATCGCCAGGACGCGGCGCGGCGAAAAGGCCTTATGCGGCACGCACACATCTTCGGGAATATGGCCATCCATCACGCCATCCCCCCTTGCCCGTGCGTGTTTTCCACGCCGTCCTTGCCGCGCGCGATGTCGAGAAACACCTGCTCCAGCGTGGTGCGGCCATGGCGCGCAATCAATTCGGACGGTGCGCCTTCATCGACAATCCTGCCCGCACCCATCATCAGCACGCTGTCGGCCAAGCGTTCGACCTCGGCCATATTGTGCGAGGCGAGCAAAATGGTCGCGCCGGTGCGTTCGCGGTAGCGCTCCAAATAGCTGCGCACCCAGTCGCCGGTGTCGGGGTCGAGCGACGCGGTGGGTTCGTCCATCAGCATCAACTTGGGCGCGTTCAGCAACGACTTCGCCAACGCCACGCGGGTCTTTTGCCCCGCCGACAAATCGCCGAACGGGCGGTTCTTCAAATCCGCCAGACCCAAATCCTCGGACAGCTCCGCAATCCGCCCTTTGACATCGCGCACACCGTACAAATGCGCATAGACGGTGAGATTTTCCCACACCTTCAAGCGGCGCGGCAAATCCACGTAGGGTGAGGAAAAATTCATTTGACCCAAGGCGTTGTGCCGCTCTTCGGGCATGTCGGCGCCGAGCACGCGCACCGTCCCCCGGGTCGGGGTCAACAATCCCAGCAGCATGGATATGGTGGTGGTCTTGCCCGCCCCGTTGCCGCCCAACAGCGCCACGGTCTGACCCGGCGCAACGCTGAACGAAATGCCGTCCACCGCATGCACCCCGTTAAACGATTTGTAGAGATCGACAACTTCAATGACGGGCACGGTGACGGGCGCAGTGACGGGCGCGGTGACGGGCGCGGTGACGCTCATGCGGCAGCCATCCTTAGGCCGAGCCGCGTTCGATGCGGTGTTTCAGCTTGAGCAACTGGCGCCGCCGTTCGTCTTCGGCAATCAAGTGTTCGACATAATGGCCCTGGAACATTTTGATGCCGACGGAGCGGCCGAAATCGACGGCTTCGCGATTGTCGCAGCGCGCCATGATCACCGTGTCGCGCCCGGCCTCATCGACCAGATCGCGCAGCTTCTTGCGCATTTCCGCACCGCCGTCGATCAGTTCCGGGTTCCACATCACCTTGACGTAATCCACGCCCAGACGTTTGCGGTTGATCATCGACATGTTTTGATAGGTCAGGCCGTCGAGACAAATGCGATAGCCCTTTTCCTGGCAAAATTCGCGGATGAACAAGAACGCGCCGAGATCGGCGAAGATATCGATTTTTTGCAGCTCCAACACCATCGAGCCGCGCCGCGCCGCCGAAATGCCGTCGTCGAACGCCATGAATTCCGGGCTCATCAAGGTCGAGACGTTGACGTTGAAGCTGACATCGCCGGTGATGGAAAAGCGGTCCGTTTTCGACAGCAAAGACAACACGCGTTTATCCAGGCTTTCGGTGAGGAACTGGAACAGCCACCGGTTGGACGTCAGATCGATGCCCGGCATCATGGTTTCGCGCAGGTCCGTGATGGAAATATAGAGCTCGGAAAAAACCGGTTCGGGCACCAGCTTCTTGGTCACGCCGCAGACGAACTGGCGGCGCACCAACGATGTGAGGTCGGTGCGCTGCAGGGCCTTGACGGCGCGACCGAGAATTTCCGGGGTCAGCGGATCGCCGTGGTCCTGACGGGCCTTGAGCGCTTCGCGCACGTTGGAGCGCGTCGTCGGGCGCTTGACCTGTCGCCCTTCGTCGCTCATCTCGATGACCATTTTGATCAGATCGTCATAGCCGTTTTCGACATCGAACCAGTTGACGAATTCCTGTTCGGAGCGGTCCTTCTCGTCAAACAACGGATCGTCGGAAAACAGAAATTTGACCTTCTGCACCGTGTCTTCGACGCGGGCCTGGACCTCGGCCTTATAGACGAAAAAGATGTCGAGGTTTTTGAGCTCAAAGAGCTGGCCCATCAATTCGCTGACCAAGCCTTCGAAGCTGTTGGTCGCGGCGCGGATGTGATGTTCGCGACGATTTCCGGGCATCAGGCTGGAAATGTTGATGCGCACGGCCTTGCGGCCTTCACGACGGTTTTCCAATCGGCGCAGATACTCCAGAAGCAATTGCTCCTGGGTGCGACGATGCATATGCGTGGGCGAAGACGACGAACGCAATGCCATCAGCGTCTCCCCATATCTGGTGTTATGGCGCCGGTCATGTGATCAAACCTTTCTGCACCATGGCGTGAACCACCTTGTCAATAAAGTGGCCCTGGAAGCAGCGGATGCCAAGGTCCAACCCCCAACTGACGCCTTCTTCGGAATCGACGCGCGACAACACCACCCCGCCATCGGGCATCTTATCGACCGCATTGCGGATTTGGCGGGTTTGTTCCTGGCCGACGCCGCCGCGCACTTCCGGTCCCCAGGTGACCTTGATCATGTCGGCCTCCAACAAGGACGCATCGAAAAAATGCAAGGTCAGCGGGTTGAGGCCGTCGATCAGCACCCGATAGCCGTGCTCGCGCAGCCAGTCGCGCACATAGGCGTACGCCCCCATGTCGGAAAACACGTCGATGATCTGAATTTCGACGATTACCTTGTCGGCATATTCGCCGACGATGGCATGAAAGTTCTGAAACGGGCGCGCCATGATGGTGGAAATGTTGAGGTTCACGCTGATCGGCGTGTCCATGCGCGAAAAATCAAACCGCGAGAGCACCTCCAACACCCGCGCATCGATGGTTTCCGACAAATATTGGAACAGCCAATGACTGGAAAAAATATTGATGGACGGTGCGATCCGTTGGCGCAGTTCCTCCATGGCGATAAAGTGTTCATGAAAGGCCAGCTTTTGTTGGCGTCCGACGGTGACGGTGACGGCGGGCTGACGGTGCACCATGTCGCCGATACGCACCTCCAGCAGTTTTTGCTGGATGGGCTGGAGCATCTTCGGCTCAAGCGGATCACCTTGCATCACTTTCGAGGCCCGCCCCGTGGATAGCGTCTCGGCTTGTTGTTCCTTGATTTCCGCCCTATTCGCCAGAATTTCGGCCACCGTTTCTTCGAAATCCTTGAGATCGCTGGGCTGGCCGAAGTCGTACCATGTCGAGAACCGGTCCTCGGCGGAGCCATCCTCGCTCATGGTCAAGGGGTCTTCGTTGAACATTGCGCGCACGCGAAACACCGCATCGTCAACATCGTCAACGGGGGTGTTGCGGCACAACAGCACAACATCGACATTGGCGAAATGAAACACCTGCACGTCTTGTTGCTGGGCGAGGCTGTCGAGTGAGCGTTCCACCATGCGCAAAAAGTGCGGCTGGCGGTGACCGGCGCGCAATTCGGACAGGTGCAGATGCACCGCGAACACGCCCGCGGTGTTGTTACGCATGCGATCGATCAGGTCCAACAACCGCTTTTCCTGGCTGGGGCGGTTTTGCTCCTGTCCGGTGCTGTATGCTGCAGAAAAGTCTGCCATGCCTGACGCAGGTCCTTTCGAATCCTTCTCAATCCGCCATGGTACGGATTAGTGGTTAACAGGCAATGACTGAATATGCCTGATTTAACGGGATAAACGACGGATATCCTTGTGAAAACCCAGGAAAAACCTACTTTTAAGGTATCATGGATATCGCAACCGCCCCAACCCAAGACCGCAAGGACTTCGCCATACCCGCCGCAACCCGCGTATATGCCATCGGCGACATCCACGGGCGGCTGGATTTGCTGGATCGGCTGCTCGACAAAATCGCCGCCGACAGCGCCGATGCGCCCGCCCGCAAGGTGCTGGTGAGCCTCGGCGACATGGTCGATCGGGGACCGCACAGCGCGCGCGTGGTCGAACGCCTTATGACTTTGCACCGACACCCCCCGTTCGATGGCTTCGAACACCACAATCTCAAAGGCAACCACGAACAGTTGATGCTGGCGTTTCTCGACGGCGCAAACGACGGCGCGATGTGGATCTGCAACGGCGGCGCGACAACCATGGAAAGCTATGGCATCACGGATTGTTGGGCTGAGCCGGACGCTCTGCGCGTCGAATTCAACAAACGCCTGTCCCCGGACCAGCGCGCGTTCCTCCGAGGCCTCGAAACCCAACACCGCGAAGGCGATTACCTGTTCGTGCACGCCGGGATCGACCCCCAAACCCCCTTGGAGGCGCAAAGCGAGGACGATTTGCTGTGGATTCGCGGGCGCTTTTTGACGTGCGAGAGAGACCTGGGCGTGCGCGTGGTGCACGGCCATTCCTCCGTTCACGTGCCCGAGATCTTGCCCAACCGCATCGCCATCGACACCCGCGCTTGGGAAAGCGGCGCTTTGACGTGCTTCGTGGGCCAGAACGAAAGCGTCAAGTTCATCACCACCTAACTGAAATTCCATAAGAATTGCAATCATTGTTCCCTTTTCACCGGTGAGCACCGGTGTTACCTTCCTGCCAGGTAAGGAGGGGTTCACATGCCCACATTTGAACGCAAACGCATCTTGGTCACCGGCGGCGCCGGATTTCTCGGTTCACACCTGTGCGAACGGCTTTTAGACCAAGGTCACGATGTCCTGTGCGTGGACAACTTTTTCACCGGGCCGCGCGACAACATCATCCATTTGATGGACAACCATCGCTTTGAGCTGATGCGCCACGACGTTACCTTCCCGCTGTATGTGGAGGTCGACGAGATATACAATCTTGCCTGCCCCGCCTCGCCGATTCATTACCAACACGATCCCGTGCAGACCACCAAAACGTCCGTGCATGGCGCGATCAATATGCTGGGATTGGCCAAGCGCACCGGGGCGAAGATTTTCCAGGCCTCCACATCGGAAGTGTACGGCGATCCGCACGTCCACCCGCAGACCGAAGACTACGCGGGCAACGTCAACCCGATCGGCCCGCGCGCGTGCTATGACGAAGGCAAGCGCTGCGCCGAAACGCTGTTTTTCGACTATCATCGTCAGGTTGGGCTGCAAATTCGTGTGGCGCGCATTTTCAACACTTACGGCCCGCGCATGCATCCAAACGACGGCCGCGTGGTCTCCAATTTCATCATGCAGGCGCTGCAAGACGATCCCATCACCATCTACGGCGACGGCCAACAAACTCGGTCCTTTTGCTATGTCGACGATTTGATCGATGGCTTTGTGAACCTGATGGCCGCGCCCGATGAGGTCACCGGTCCGATCAATCTGGGCAACCCAGGAGAATTCACCATCAAGGAACTGGCCGAGCATGTCCTGGAATTGACAAACTCTAAATCTCAATTGATTTTCAAAGAGTTGCCGGCAGACGACCCCATGCAGCGCTGCCCCGACATCTCCCGCGCCAAAAGTCAGTTGGACTGGCAGCCGACGATCAAGCTGGAAGAGGGTCTCAAAAAGACCATCCCGTATTTCAAAGGGCTGCTGGATCAATAGGTAAACGGCTTGGCCTTTGCGCCTCGAACGCGCTACATATGAACTTCACTTTGCAACAGCCCCGGAAAGTCCATGAGCGCCCTGCCCAACCTATCCGCATTGATCGAAAGCCTGTCCGACGCCCGCGTGCTGTGCATCGGCGACGTGATGCTGGACCGCTACGTGTTGGGCGCGGTGGAACGCATTTCTCCCGAAGCACCGATCCCGGTACTGCGGGTCGAACGCGAAACCGCGATGCTCGGTGGGGCCGGCAACGTGGTCGCCAACATCGCCGCCCTTGGCGGACAGGCCCGCTTTGCCGCAATCATCGGCAATGACGACGCCGGGCGCGACGTGGGCGACTTGCTCAGCGCCCTGGAAACCGTCGACGCCGATCTCATCGCCGAAGACGATCGGCGCACCACGCTCAAGACCCGCTTCGTCGGCGCAGGTCAACAAATGGTGCGCGCCGACGTCGAAACCGTACAGCCCCTTTCCCCCGACAGCGAAGCCCATAGCCTGGAATGCATGGCCGATGCACTGCCCAGGTGCGCCTGCGTAATCCTGTCGGATTACGGTAAAGGCATGCTCAGCGACAGCTTGATTCAAAACGCCATCGATTTGGCGCACGGTGCGAACCGCAAAGTTGTGGTCGATCCCAAGGGCCGCGATTACAGCCGCTACCGCGGCGCGGATTTGATCACGCCCAATAAAAAAGAGTTGATGGACGCCACCGGCATGCCCGTATCCACCGATGCCGACGTCATTGCGGCGTGCGAACACTTGATCGAAAGCTGCGGCATCGGCGGTGTGCTGGCGACGCGCAGCGCCGACGGCATGACCTTGGTCCTCAAAGGGGCAGAGCCCTGCCACCTCAAGGCCGAAGCGCGCGAAGTCTTTGACGTCTCCGGTGCGGGCGATACCGTCATCGCCACATTTGCGCTGGCCTGGGCGGCGGGGGCAACGGCCGAAGACGCCGCGCGTCTCGCCAACACGGCGGCAGGCATCGTCGTCGGCAAGGCCGGCACCGCCACCGTCAGCGTCCAGGAACTGAGCCGCAAACTGCACCAACAGGATTTGGATCAAGCCGAAGCCAAACTGTTCGACTTGGACGAAGCCGAAACCCAGGTGGCGCGGTGGCGGGAACAAGGTCTCAAAATCGGCTTCACCAACGGCTGTTTCGATTTGCTGCACCCGGGTCACATCTCGCTCCTCAGCCAAGCGCGCACGGCGTGCGACCGCTTGGTGGTGGGCTTGAATTCCGACAGTTCGGTGCGCGGCCTCAAGGGCGACACCCGCCCGGTCCAATCGGAAGCCGCGCGCGCCGCCGTGCTGGGCGCGCTGGCCGCCGTCGATCTGGTGGTTCTGTTCAGCGACGAAACACCGATCACGTTGATCGAGACGCTGCGCCCCGACGTGCTGGTCAAGGGGGCGGATTACACCGTCGAGACCGTGGTCGGCGCGGACATCGTGCAAGGTTATGGCGGCAAGGTGGTCCTGGCCCAATTGGTCGACGGTCACAGCACCACCAACACCATTGCCCGCCTGGCGCAATAACCGCGATACTCACCGAAAATCCCATAGTCTGAGGAAAGGCCTTCGATGCGCCTGGACCCACATTCCTTTGCACTGGCTGCGTTGCTCACCGCTTTGGTGGCGGCGGCACCTTTGTCGACGGATATGTATCTTCCGGCGCTGCCCGCCATCGGCGCTTATTTTTCCGTCGGCACCGCCGATGTGCAGATGACGTTGAGCGTCTATCTGGCGGGGTTCGCTTTCGCGCAACTGGTCGTCGGCCCGCTATCCGATCGCTTCGGACGCCGCCCGGTCCTGGTCGGCGGCATGGCGGTGTTTGTGGTGACCTCCATTGCCTGTGCGCTTTCGGACAGCATCGTGGTTCTGACCGTTTTTCGGTTTTTTCAAGCCGTCGGTGCGTGTGCCGGTGGCGCGGTGGGGCGCGCCGTGGTGCGCGATATCCATAGTCCCAAAGAGGGCGCGCGCCTGCTCGCCCACATGGGCACGGCCATGGCCATCGGCCCGCTGGTCGCGCCGCTGATCGGCGGACAACTGACCGCGGCGTTCGGTTGGTCGGCGAATTTCTGGGCCTTGGCGGCATTCGGCTTGGTGCTGTTCGTCATCGCGGGCGCGACCTTGCCCGAAACCCATGCCAGACCCGACGTCAATGCCTTGTCGCTGCGGCGCATGGGCGCCAACTACAAGACCCTGCTGACGGATCGCCCGTTTCAACTGTTCGTCCTGACCAATGGATTTAGCTTCGGCGGCCTGTTCGCATTCATCTCCGGCTCTAGTTTCGTCTTGATCGAAGTTTTGGGCTTAAGCGCACAAACCTTCGGCTTCGCCTTTTCATTCGGTGTGATCGGTTACATGATCGGCACACAGGTGTCGGCGCGCCTGGTCAAGACCTTCGGCCTGGAACGTTTGATCGGCATCGGCGGGCGCATTGGGTTGGTGGCCGGTGTGGCCGGTGTGGCCTGCGTCACGCTGTTCCCACCGACCATCCCCGGCATCGTCGGTCCGATGTTTTTTTACGCCCTGTCGGTCGGCTTCATCATGCCCAATTCCATGGCCGGGTCGTTG
>Ga0070729_10004373_pt1 | contig 15455 bp, 13 predicted proteins | sample tdDd472_FD_66725 | JGI IMG/M metagenome (GOLD analysis project Ga0070729, IMG submission 66725) | Marine sediment microbial communities from the Atlantic coast under amendment with organic carbon and nitrate - tdDd47.2 | ecosystem: Environmental > Aquatic > Marine > Coastal > Sediment | place...
ATGAGGTTCCGGCGGACAAGGGCGCTGCTATCCCGGATGGGCCGAGCGGGCCGCGTCTGGGTGTGGGCGCTCTTGTTCGTTTCCGTCGGTGTGAATTTGGGATTTCTCTGGGTCACGCCGATCATCCCCGACCGACCGATCTGTTTCGGAGAGCGGAGTTTCAGCCTCATTTCCATGCTGACCGGGTTCTCCGAGATCGACGGTGACTTGACCGATGACTTCCATGAATTCTGGGACAGCAAGCAATATGGAACGCGCCGCCATGCGCCTCGGCACGGTCGGGTCCTGATCCGTGTTGGGGACTGGCTCGATTGGGACGACAGATACCACGCGACTTTCAAGGCCGTGAATGAGCTGATGAAGGCACGGGAAAACATCGATCCCCTGAAGTCGAGCGACGAGATCAGCGTGCCCGGGTTCAAGTCCAACGGCGTTGTGAACTGCCAGGGCCTGCGCGACATCGCGATCATCGGCGGAAAATGGGAATATGGCGGCCCCCGGCCCGTCACCCGCCGCGAGAGCGGGAGCGGCGGCAAATGAGGTTCCGGCGGACAGGGGCGCTGCTCTCCCGGATGGCGCCCGCCGCCCGCCCCTGGCTGTGGGCGGCGCTGGTCGCCTCGGCGGGCCTCAATCTTTGGTTCGTCTGGGAAACGCCCCTCGTGCCGTTCAAGCCCGTCTGCGCGGCGACGGAGGCCGACGGCAAAACCCGCTTCCTCCGCCTTCCCGGCCTGCCGGGAACGGAAGACGACGACGCGTACGGCATAACGGGTGGCCCGTTTCACTATGCCCTGCGCGACGCGCTGGGAGCGCACGACCTGCCCTATGATCTTTACCGTTCGCTTGGATTACGAGTCCGGCTGAAGGACAGTTTCGCCAACACCCGGATGCGTCACATAACCACCCACACGATCCACCTTCTCTTGAAGAAGCGCGGAATTGCCGACCGAGCGGACCTGGTACATGGGCGCGTCAAGCTGCCCGGATTCGACCAATACGGACGCCCCGATTGCGACACCGTGCGCGACTTCGCCTTCATCGGCAGCAAATGGCAATATGACGGCCCGAATCCGATCCCGGGCACGCCCGATCCGGCGGAACAACGCAAGGGCGACTGACGGGCCAAGCCATAATCCGGACATGATCGCGTGAACAATGGCCGCTTGCGCGGCACCCTCGCCATCTGGCCGCTCTCCGTCTCCGCCTCCACTGGAAGGCCGCGCGCCGTGGCGAAGGCATTTGCGCCGTCGCGCACCGCGCGGGGGCCCGCGCCGCGCCCCAGGAGACCCTCACATTTCCCGGAAGAGCCGGCCTCGGATCGGGGGTTCGGGGGATTGGGGGATCGCGCCCGGTCAGCGCGGCCGCCAATTGCCGGTGCGCTCGATCGCCTGGTCGCGGGGCAACACCTCCTCGGGCAAGAACAGATCGTCCTTCAGCGGATGGCCGGGGACGACGGCGTAAGGCTCGAAATCGGTGACCCCCGCGTCCCGCAGGACCAATTCGTCGATGAAGAAATTGCCGGTGCAGCCGCGCGCGTCGCGGCGAAGGATCGCATGGGCGGCGTCGGCCATGATGTCGGGCTTGCGCGCGTAGGCGTCGTCCTCGCCCCGGCGGCCGACCGACAGCGCCGCCGAATAGATCAAGGTGCGCGGCCACAGGCAGTTGACGGCGATGCCCGCCGCGGCGAACTCACCGGCCCAGCCATGGGCGAGCAGGCTCATCCCGTATTTGGTCACCGTGTAGGGCGGGCGGTCGACGAACCAATGGCGCTGCATGGCCAGCGGCGGGGCGTTGACCAGGATATGCGGGTTGGCGGCGCCCTCCAGATGGGGCAGGCAGGCGCGGGTGCAGAGGAACGTGCCCTTCGTGTTGACGTCCATCATCAGGTCGAACCGCTTGGGCGTCGTCCCCCTGGTCCCCTCGCGGGTCAGGGCGCTGGCGTTGTTGACCAGGATGTCGATGCCGCCGAAGGCCGCCACCGCCGCGGCCACTGCCCCGTCGACCTGGTCCGGATCGCGGATGTCGCAGACGACCGGCAGCGCCCGGCCGCCGGCGGCCTCGATCTCGCGGGCGGCGGTGTGGATGGTGCCGGGCAGCTTCGGATGGGACTCGGCGGTCTTGGCCGCGATCACGATATTGGCCCCGTCGGCGGCGAGGCGCAGGCCGATCGCCTTGCCGATGCCCCGGCTCGCCCCGGTGATGAAGACGGTCTTGCCCGCCAAGTCGCCCATGGATGCCTCCCGTTATCGTTTGTCTTTATCGGTTTCCGGCCATGCTAGGCCCGACGCGGCCGCCGGGGAAGCGCGCCGCCCGGCCGGCCGACATGATTTCGCCCCATTTCGCCGCCAGGGTCGCGGACCGGTGCCGACGGGTCTCCGGGCCGGCGGGTCTCCGGTTTGCAATCCCCTCGGCCAGAAGCTAAGAGGGCGGGATGAGCATCTGGGGGAAAGTCCTCGGCGGCGCCGCCGGGTTCGCGCTGGGCGGCCCGCTGGGCGCCCTGGTCGGCGCGCTGGCCGGCCACGCGGTCGACCGGCTGCGCGGCGGCAAGCGCGAGGACGGCGCGGACGGCACCAAGCAGATCGCCTTCACCATCGGCGTCATCGTTCTCGGCGCCAAGATGGCCAAGGCCGACGGCGTCGTCACCAAGGACGAGATCGCCGCCTTCAAGCGGATCTTCCAGGTCCCCCCCGACGAGGCGCGCAATGTCGGGCGCATCTTCAACCAGGCGCGCCGCGACGCGCGCGGGTTCGAGCCCTACGCCAAGCAGCTGGGGCGCATGTTCAAGGACAACCCCGCCGTCCTGGAGGAGCTGCTCGGCGCCCTGTTCCATATCGCCAAGGCCGACGGCGAGGTCCATCCCGCAGAGCTCGACTATCTGGCCAACGTCGCCCGGATCTTCGGCTTCGGCGCCGCCCATTTCGACCGGGTGAAGGCCGAATATATGGGGCCCGACGCGGCCGATCCCTATCAGATCCTGGGCGTTGCCCGGGAGGCGGACGACGCCGCGGTCAAGGCCGCCTACCGGACCCTGATCCGCGAGAACCACCCCGACAAGCTGACCGCCGAGGGCCTGCCCGAGGAGTTCATCGCCCTCGCCAACGAGAAGATGGCGGCGATCAACGCCGCCTACGACCGGATCAAGAAGGAGCGGGACCTGACCTGACGGCGGCGCCAGATGATCGACCGACCCTCGCCCAACCATGATTCCCGCCCGCCCGGCGCCGCCATCGACATGCTGGTGCTCCATTACACGGGCATGCGCACGGCCGCCGCCGCGCTGGACCGGCTGTGCGACCCGGCGGCCAAGGTCAGCGCTCATTACGCGATCGACGAGGACGGAACCGTCCTGCGGCTGGTGGCCGAGGACCGGCGCGCCTGGCATGCGGGTGTGGCCTTCTGGGCCGGGTCGACCGACATCAACGGCCGCGCCATCGGGATCGAGCTGGTCAATCCCGGCCATGAATTCGGCTACCGGCCCTTCGCCCCGGCCCAGATGGCGGCGCTGGTCGACCTCGCCGGCGACCTGCTCGCCCGCCACCCGATCCCCGCCGGCCAGGTCCTCGGCCATTCCGACGTCGCGCCCCGGCGCAAGCGGGACCCGGGCGAGCTGTTCGACTGGAAGGCCCTCGCCGCCGCCGGGATCGGCCTGTGGCCCGAAGACGCCGCGCCCGCGCCGCCCGACAGGACGGCGGCGATCCGCCTGCTCGCCGCCATCGGCTACGAGACCGACGATCCGGCGGCCAGCCTCGCCGCCTTCCAGCGCCATTTCCGGCCCGAGCGGGTGGACGGCCGGCTGGACGCGCCGACCATGGGCCGGCTGCGCGCCGTCACCGCCGCCGCCGGCGCTTGACCGCCGGGCCGCGCACCCCTACCTAGAAGCCGTGCCAGACGGCCGGATGGCCGCTCCGCCCTCGGGCGGGGAGGAAAGTCCGGGCTCCACGGAGATACGGTGCCGGGTAACGCCCGGCGGGGGCGACCCCAGGGAAAGTGCCACAGAGAGCAGACCGCCCGCGCGCCCCAGGGCCCGCGGGTAAGGGTGAAAGGGTGCGGTAAGAGCGCACCGCGGTCCCGGCAACGGGAACGGCAAGGTAAACCCCACCGGGAGCAAGACCGAATAGGGACGACATGCCGGCTTTCGGGCCGGTCCGCGGGTCTTCGCGCCGTCGTCCGGGTAGGTTGCACGAGGCGTCCGGCGACGGGCGTCCCAGATGAATGGCCATCCATCGCGGCCGCCGCAAGGCCCGCGGGGACAGAACCCGGCTTACAGGCCGTCTGGCACCTCTCCTTTTTCCTTCGCCGGCCCGCCCCCGTCAAGACGCCGAAAATAGAACGTACCATGAACATGGGAATACCGCATTCCGCGCGTGATTTCGCCACAATAGGCGCGTAGCGAACTTTTTCCGGGCCGCGAACTTGGATTTCCCGGCGATTCGCGGCCCTAGAAGAAGACCGGATTTCCCCGAGAAATAACTGGTAAATCCCGTTGACGACCATGAATACCCATGATATCCCGGATTGTCCCGATTTGCCCTCGGCAAGCAACCGCTCTCGTGACGACGGGATCGGACCGACGCTGGGGAACGACGGGTCGGCGAAATCCGGACCGGGCGACGGCGGCGCCCGGCGGGCGGCCGGTGGCCGCGGGAGAGAAGTGGGGATTCGAGGGTGGCACTGTTCCTCTCCACATATGTCAACAAGGTCGACAAGAAGGGCCGGCTGTCGGTGCCGGCGCCCTTCCGCGCATCCCTGGCCGGGCAGACCTTCAACGGCATCGTCGCCTTCCGCGCGCATAACCTGCCGGCCCTGGAGGCCAGCGGCATCGACCGCATGGAACGATTGAGCGCCAGCATCGACGACCTGGACATGTTCTCCGACGATCGCGCCGATCTCACCGCGACCATCTTCTCCGACGCCCACCAGCTTCCCTTCGACGGCGACGGCCGCGTGACCTTGCCGACGGAGCTGGCCGATTTCCTGGGGCTGGACGGCAGCGCCGCCCTGGTCGGGCGCGGTCCCACCTTCCAGATCTGGGAGCCCAAGGCGTTCCAGCGCTACCAGGCGGAGGCCCGCGACCGCGTCGGCAAGCAGGGGCTGAGCCTGCATCTGCGCCGGCCCACCCGGCCGGAGGACGCGCGATGACCGCCGCCCGCACGCCCCGACCCGCCGCCGCGCCGCGCCCGGCCGCCATCCCCGCCGGTCACGCCCCCGTCCTCCTGCGCGAGGTGCTGGAGGTACTGCGGCCGCGCGACGGCGGCATCTATGTGGACGGCACCTTCGGCGCCGGCGGCTATTCCCGCGCGCTGCTGTCCGCCGCCGCCTGCACCGTCTGGGCCCTGGACCGGGATTCCGAGGCCGTCGCCCGGGGCGCCGCGCTGCGCGCCGAGTATCCGGACCGGCTGACCGTGCTGGAGACCCGGTTCGGCGACATGGACAAGGAGCTGGCCACGCGCGGGATCGACGCCGTGGACGGCGTCGCTTTGGATGTCGGCGTCTCCTCGCCGCAGATCGACGATCCGGCGCGCGGATTCTCCTTCGCCGCCGACGGCCCGCTGGACATGCGCATGGACCCCCAGGCCGGCGGCCCGACCGCCGCCGACGCCGTCAACGGCCTGCCCGAGGCGGCGCTGGCCGACATCATCTTCCGCTATGGCGAGGAACGCGGCGCCCGGCGCATCGCCCGCGCCATCGTCCGCCGCCGGGCCGAGGCGCCCTTCGCGCGGACCGGCGACCTCGCCGACACCGTGCGCCGGGCCGCCGGCCCCCGGCGCGGCGCTCGGATCGATCCGGCCACCCGGACCTTCCAGGCCCTGCGCATCCACGTCAACGACGAACTGGGCGAGCTGGATCGCGGCCTCGCGGCCGCCGAGCGCCTGCTGGTTCCCGGCGGTCGGCTGGCGGTCGTCTGCTTCCACTCGCTGGAGGACCGGCTGGTCAAGCGGTTCCTCGCCCACCGCGGGGAAGGCGCCGCCGGCGGGTCCCGCCACCGGCCCGAGCCCGCCGCCCGGACGCCGAGCTTCCGCTTGCTCGCCCGCAAGGCCACCCGCCCGGACGCCGCCGAGGTCGCGGCCAACCCGCGCGCCCGGTCCGCCCGCCTGCGCGGCGCCGAACGCACCCAGGCCGCCCCCTGGCCGCACGACCCCGCATCCAAGTCGGGAGAAGCGTCATGATCCGCCGTGCCACCCTGTTCTGGACCGCCCTCGCCCTCGTCACCGGTGCCGCCCTGTTCCAGGTCAAGCACGAGGTGCAGAAGCGCGAGACCGAACTCGCCGCCCTGGACCGCGCGATCCTCGCCGACCAGGAGGCGATCCACGTGCTGCGCGCCGAATGGAGCTATCTGAACGACCCGGCCCGATTGGAGGCGCTGAGCGCCGCCCATTTGGACCTGCGGCCACTGACCGCCGACGCGGTCGGCCGGTTCGCCGACTTGCCGGTGCGCGTCGCCGCCGCCGACGAGGCGATCGCCCCGTCCGCCCCGTCCGCCCCGTCCGCGATTCCGATCCACTTGGAGGCGCGCCGATGAGTGCCCGCCCGCGCAAGCGCAAGCCGGCGCCGGCGCGCGCCCGTCCGATGCCCGCTCCACGGCCCGCCGACCCGGTGCGGCTGGAAGGCACCGCCCTGCGCGCGATCGAGACCGGCCGCACCCGGCTGGCCACCGCCGGGGTCCTTGTCGGCCTCGCCTTCCTCGCCATCGCCGGGCGGCTGATCGACGTGACCCTGCTGAAGGAGGGCGACGAGCCGCGCCTGGCCAACGCGCCGCGCGCCGCCGGCATCGAGACCGAACGGGCCGAGATCACCGACCGCAACGGCGTCCTGCTCGCCACCAGCCTCGCCACCGCCTCGCTCTACGCCAATCCCCGCAAGGTGCCCGATCCGGCCGACGCCGCCCGGCGCCTGGCGGCGGCCCTGCCCGACGCCGACGTCGCCGAGTTGCATCGCCGCCTCGCCTCGGGCCGCGGCTTCGTCTGGCTGCGCCGCAACCTCACCCCGCGCCAGCAATATGCGGTCAACCGGCTGGGGATTCCGGGCCTCGACTTCCAGCGCGAGGAGCGGCGCATCTATCCGCAAGGACGCCTCGCCGCCCACCTCCTCGGCTTCACCGACGTCGACGACAAGGGCCTGGCCGGGATCGAACGCGCCTTCGACGAGAAGCTGCGCTCCAGCGCCGCGCCGCTCGCGCTTTCCATCGACGTTCGCATCCAACATCTGGTGCGCCAGGAAATCCACCGCGCGGTCACCGAGTTCGACGCCATCGGCGCCACCGGCATCGTGATGGACGCCCGCACCGGCGAGGTCCTGGCGATGGAATCGCTGCCCGACTTCGACCCCAACGATCCGGCCGCCGGACCGCCGGGGGCGCGCTTCAACCGGGCCACCCTCGGCGTCTACGAGATGGGCTCCACCTTCAAGATCTTCACCACCGCCATGGCGCTGGATTCCGGCACCGCGACCTTGACCGACGGCTATGACGCCAGCGAGCCGATCCGCGTCGCCCGCTTCGTCATCCGCGACTACAAGCCGAAGAAGCGCTGGCTGTCGATCCCCGAGATCTTCATGTATTCGTCGAACATCGGCACCGTGAAGATGGCTTTGGACGTCGGCACCGCCGAACAGCAGGAATATTTGCGCAAGCTGGGGCTTCTCGACCCGTCGCCGATCGAGATCAGCGAGGTCGGCCAACCGCTGATCCCCGCGCCCTGGCGCGAGATCAGCACCATGACCGTCGCCTACGGGCACGGCATTTCGGTCTCGCCGATCCAGCTCGTCAGCGCCGTCGGCGCCGTCGCCGATGGCGGCGTCATGCGCCCGCCGACGCTGCTGCGACGCGAGTCGTCGAAGGAGGTCCCCGGCAAGCGGGTGATCTCGGAACAGACGTCCGAACAGATGCGCCGGCTGCTGCGGCTGGTCGTGACCGAGGGAACGGGCCGCAACGCATCGGCGCCGGGCTATCTGGTCGGCGGCAAGACCGGGACCGCCGAGAAGGTCGGCGTCGGCGGCTACAAGCAGAAGGCGCTGGTGTCCTCCTTCGTCGGCGCGTTTCCGATGAACGACCCGCGCTATGTGGTCCTCGTCGCCATCGACGAGCCCAAGGGCAACGCCCGCACCTTCGGCTACGCCACGGCCGGCTGGGTGGCGGCGCCGGCGGTGGGCCGGATCGTCGCCCGGATGGGACCGATGCTGGGACTCGCGCCGCAGGACGAATCGGCGCCCGCGCTGCGCGAACAGATGCAAATCGCCATCCATCCTCGGGGTCGAACGCTTGCGTCTTATTGATTTGATGAACGGGAATTTGCAGGGCCTGACCGAAGAAACGCGCGCCGCGCGTTGGGATATCACCGGACTCGGCGCCGATTCGCGCGCCATAAAGCCGGGATTCCTGTTCGCCGCGCTGCCCGGTTCGCGCGCCGACGGCGCCGCCTTCATTCCCGACGCGGTGCGGCGCGGCGCGGTCGCGGTTCTGGCGCCGCCCGGCGCGCGCCTGCCGGCGGGCTGCGAATCGGCCCTTCTGATCACCGACCCCGAACCTCGCCGCCGTCTCGCCCTGATGGCGGCGCGCTTCTTCGGGGCCCAGCCGCGAACCGTCGCCGCGGTGACCGGCACCAACGGCAAGACCTCGACCGTCCGTTTCCTGCACCAGATCTGGTCGCGGCTGGGCCATCGGGCCGCCAGCCTGGGCACGCTGGGGCTGGATGCCCCGGACTTCGGCGCGCCCGTCCCCGACGACGACGGTCCCACCCTGACGACCGCCGATCCGGTGGCCCTGCACCGCACCCTGGCGCGGCTGGCCGAGGGCGGCATCGACCGCCTGGCCATGGAAGCCTCCAGCCACGGGCTCGCCCAGTACCGGCTGGACGGCGTCCGCCTCGCCGCCGCCGGCCTGACCAACATCTCCCGCGACCATCTGGACCATCACGGCAGCATGAACGCCTATCGGGCGGCGAAGTTCCGCCTGTTCGCCGAGTTGCTGGGCGACGGCGGCACCGCCGTCCTCAACGCGGACGCGCCGGAATTCGCCGCCCTCGCCGACATCTGCGCGGGGCGGGGGATCGCGGTTCTTTCCTACGGCCGGAAGGGCCGCGATCTGCGGCTCGCCGACCTTGCCCCGGCAGCCGGCGGCGGCCAGCGCCTGACGGTCGAGCTGCACGGCCGGACCCACGAGATCGACCTGCCCCTCGCCGGCGACTTCCAGGCGGCGAACGCGCTCTGCGCCCTCGGCCTGGCGCTGGCATGCGGCGCCGAGGCCGAGGGCGCCGTCGCCGCCCTCGCCGGCCTGACCGGCGTTCCCGGCCGCCTGGAGGCGATAGGCAGCACCGCAGACGGCGCCGCCGTCTATGTGGACTACGCCCACACCCCCGACGCTCTGGCCCATCTGTTGCGCGCCCTGCGCCCCCACGCGCGCGGCCGGCTGGCCGTCCTGTTCGGCTGCGGCGGCGACCGCGATCCCGGCAAGCGGCCCGAGATGGGCGCCATCGCCCGCGATCTGGCCGACGCCGTCTATGTCACCGACGACAATCCGCGCGGCGAGGAGGCGGCCACCATCCGCAAGGCGATCCTCGCCGCCTGCCCCGGCGCCGTCGAGATCGGCGACCGCCGCCTGGCCATCGAGACCGCCATCGCCGGCCTCGGCGCCGGCGATCTGCTGGTCATCGCCGGCAAGGGACACGAGACCGGCCAGATCGTCGGCGACACGACCCTGCCCTTCGACGACCGGGCCGTCGCCCGCGCCGTCCTCGCCCGCCGCGACGCGGGGGTGCCGTCATGACCGCCCCGGTTCTGTGGACGGCCGCCGAGGCCGCGGCGGCGACGGGCGGCCGCGCCGTGGGCGATTGGCGGGCGACCGGCATCTCGATCGACAGCCGGGCCGTCGCCGCCGGCGACCTGTTCGTCGCCATTCGCGGCCCGCGCATGGACGGCCACGACTTCGCCGCCGCCGCCCTGCGCGCCGACGCCGCGGCCCTGCTGATCGACCGCCTGCCCGAGGGCCTGGCCGGGGACGCGCCCCGCGTCGAGGTCGCCGACAGCGGCGCCGGCCTGACCGCGCTGGCCCGCGCGGCCCGCGACCGCAGCCCGGCGCGCGTCGCCGCCATCACCGGCACCGTCGGCAAGACCGGCACCAAGGAGGCGCTGCGGCTGGTCCTGGCCGACCAGGCGCCGACCCATGCCAGCCTCGGCAACCTGAACAACCAATGGGGGCTGCCGCTGTCCCTCGCCCGCCTGCCCCGCGCGGCCGCCTACGGCGTGTTCGAGATCGGCATGAACCATGCCGGCGAGATCACGCCCCTGACCCGCCTCGCCCGGCCCCATGTCGCGGTCGTCACCGCGATCACCGAGGTCCATATGGAGAATTTCGCCTCCCTTGCCGCCGTCGCCGACGCCAAGGCCGAGATCTTCGCCGGCGTCGAGGCGGGCGGAACGGCGGTGATTTTTCGGGACACGCCCCATTACGAGCGGCTGGCGGCGGCGGCGCGCGCCAACGGGATCGACGATATTCGCGCCTTCGGCACGGCCGAGGATTGCTGGGCCCGGCTGATCGGCCATGACGGCGAGACCGTGACCGCCGCCTTCGCCGGCCGCGAGATCGCCTACCGGCTGCCGATTCCGGGGCGCCATTGGGCGATCAACAGCCTCGCCGTCCTCGCCGCCGCCGACGCGATGGGCGCCGGTCTGGAGCCGGCCGCCGCCGCGCTGGCGGACCTGACGCCGCCGGCCGGACGCGGGCGGCGGATCGGCGTCGCCCTGGCCGGCGGCCGCTTCGAGGTCATCGACGAAAGCTACAACGCGAGCCCCGCCGCGGTCCGCGCCGCCCTGGCGGTACTGGCCGAGACCCCGACCGGCCCCGGCGGCCGGCGCCTGGCGGTCCTCGGCGACATGCTGGAATTGGGCGACAAGGCCGCCGACATGCACGCGGTTCTGGCCGGGGATGTCGCGGCTTCCGGCATCGACCTGGTCTTTACCGCCGGCCCCCTGATGGGCGCCCTGCGCGATGCCCTGCCCGACGCCCTGCGCGGCGGCCACGGCGCCACCGCCGAGGCGCTGGCGCCGCTCATCGCCGCCTCGGCCCAGCCGGGCGACGTGATCCTGGTCAAGGGCTCCAACGGCATGGGCATGACCCGGATCGTCGAGGCGCTGGCAGCGCGGGGAAACCGGACGCCGGAGAACGGACACGACAACGGCAACGGGGGGCTGCGCCATGCTGTTTAACCTGCTCGCGCCCCTGGCCGAGGATTTCGCGCTGTTCAACCTGTTCCGGTATTTGACCTTCCGGACCGGTGGCGCCGTCATCACCGCCCTGGTCATCAGCTTCGTCGCCGGCCCGGCGGTGATCCGCTGGCTGCGCAGCCGCCAGGTCAACGGCCAGCCGATCCGCGAGGACGGCCCCGAAAGCCACCTTCTGACCAAGCAGGGCACGCCGACCATGGGCGGGGCGCTGATCCTGCTGAGCCTGACGCTGGGCACCCTGCTCTGGGCGGACCTCGGCAACGCCTATGTCTGGGCCGTGATGCTGGTGACCGCCGGGTTCGGCCTGGTCGGCTTCGCCGACGACTATCTGAAGCTGACCCGCCGGTCCCATCACGGGCTTCCCGGCAAGATCAAGCTTCTCCTGGAAATCGTCATCGCGGTGGTGGCGACCGTCTGGATCATGAGCCTGACGCCGGCACCGCTGACCAGCGGCCTGGCGGTGCCCTTCCTGAAGAACCTGGTCGTCGATCTCGGCTGGTTCTTCGCTCCCTTCGCCGTGCTCGTCATGGTCGGCGCGTCCAACGCGGTCAACCTGACCGACGGGCTGGACGGGCTGGCCATCGTGCCGATCATGATCGCGGCGGGCTGCTTCGCGCTGATCGCCTATCTGGTGGGCAACACGGTCTTCGCCAACTATCTGCAGATCCATTACGTCCCCGGCACCGGCGAGCTCGCCGTCTTTTGCGGCGCCCTGGTCGGGGCGAGCCTCGGCTTCCTGTGGTTCAACGCGCCGCCGGCGATGGTGTTCATGGGCGATACGGGCTCGCTGTCGGCGGGCGGCGCCATCGGCGCCATCAGCGTCGTCACCAAGCATGAGCTGGTTCTGGCGATCATCGGCGGGCTGTTCGTCCTGGAGGCGGTGTCAGTGATCGTCCAGGTCGCCTCCTTCAAGCTGACCGGGCGGCGCATCTTCCGGATGGCGCCGCTGCATCATCATTTCGAGAAGCTGGGCTGGCAGGAGCCGACCATCGTGATCCGATTCTGGATCATCGCCTCGATCCTGGCGCTGGCCGGGCTCGCCACCCTGAAGCTCAGGTGAGGCGCGCGCGATGATCCCGCTTCCCCAATTCTCCGGCGGCAAGGTCGCGGTCCTCGGGCTCGGCCGGTCCGGTCTCGCCGCCGCGCGCGCGCTCGCCGCCGGCGGCGCCGAGGTCCGGGCCTGGGACGACGATCCGGCGCGGCGCGCCGTCGCCGACCGCGCCGGCCTGCGCCTCGCCGACCCGGCGGGGCTGGACTGGGGAACGACGGCGCTGCTCGTCCTCAGCCCCGGCATTCCCCACCGCTTTCCGGCGCCCCATCCGGCAGCCGACGCCGCCCGGGCGGCGGGCAAGGAGATCGTCTGCGACATCGAGCTTCTGGCCCGCGCCCGGCCGGCGGCGCGCTTCGTCGGCATCACCGGGACCAACGGGAAATCGACCACCACCGCCCTGATCGGCCATATCCTGGCGCGCGCCGGCCGGAAGGTCGCGGTCGGCGGCAATATCGGCACGCCGGCCCTCGACCTGCCGTCCTTGAGCGGCGACGGGGTCTATGCCCTGGAACTGTCCTCCTACCAGCTCGAACTGATGACGACGCCGATCTATGACTGCGCGGTCATCCTCAATATCAGTCCCGACCATCTGGACCGCCATGGCGGCCTTGCCGGCTATGTCGCCGCCAAGGCCCGGCTCCTGGACCTGCAACGAACGCCGGCGACCCTGGTGATCGGGATCGACGACCCCCATTGCCGCGCCTTGCGCGACCGCGCTCGGCGCGACGGCGGCGCCCGGCTGGTGCCGATTTCGGCGGTCGAGGCCGCGCCCGGCGGCGTCTACGCCCTGGACGGACGCCTGATCGACGATATCGACGGGACCGCGCGGCCCGTCTTCGACCTGGCCGAGGCACCGGCGCTGCCCGGCGCCCATAACGGCCAGAACGCCGCCGCCGCCTATGCGGTCGCCCGCGGCCTGGACATCGATCCGGAGACGATCGCCGCCGCCCTGCGCGACTTCCCCGGCCTGCCGCACCGCCAGGAGACGGTCGCGACCGCCGAAGGCGTCGCCTATGTCAACGACAGCAAGGCAACCAACCTGACCGCCGCGGCACGGGCGCTGGCCAGCTACGACGCCGTCTATTGGATCGCCGGCGGGCGCGCCAAGGGCGAGGACCCGGCCGACCTCGCGCCCTATTTCGACCGCATCCGCCATGCCTTCCTGATCGGCGAGGCGGCGCCCGACTTCGCCCGCGCCCTGGCGGGCCATGTCCCAGCGACCCATTGCGGCGATCTGGCCACGGCGCTGGACCGGGCCCACGGCCTGGCCCGGAAGGAAGGCCGGCCGGGCGCCGTCGTCCTGCTGTCGCCGGGCTGCGCGTCCTTCGACCAATGGCCCGACTTCGAGGCCCGGGGCAACGCCTTCCGCGCCGCGGTCAGGACGCTGCTGGCCGACGCGACGGAGGCGCGCGCATGAACGCCTTCGCCCGCACCGATACGAGCCTCGTCGCCCGCTGGTGGTGGACGGTCGATCTGTGGTCCCTGGCGGCCATCGCGGCGCTGATCGTCTTCGGCCTGCTGCTGGTCTTCGCCGCCAGCCCGCCGGTGGCCGAGCGCATCGGCTTCGACTCGTTCCATTTCGTTCGCCGGCAAATCCTGTTCCTGGCGCCGTCGGTCCTGATCCTGATCGCGGTGTCGATGCTGTCGCCGCGCAACGTCCGCCGGCTGGCGACGATCCTGTTCCTGGGCACCGTGGCGCTGATGGCCGCGACGCTGCTCGTCGGGGTCGAGATCAAGGGTGCGCGGCGCTGGATCTCGCTTGGCGGCCTGTCCCTGCAAGCGTCGGAATTCGTCAAGCCGACCTTCGCCGTGGTCGCCGCCTGGATGTTCGCCGAGGCCCGCAAGGAGGACGGCTTCCCCGGCAACGCCATCGCCGCCGGGCTGCTGGCCGTCGTCCTCGCCCTTCTGATCGCCCAGCCGGACATGGGCATGACCCTCGTCGTCGCCGCCGTCTGGTGCGCGCAGCTTTTCCTCGCCGGCCTGCCGATGCTGTGGGCCGGCGGCTTGGTGGCGATGGGCATCGTCGGCAGCGTCGCCGCCTACTTCCTGTTCCCCCATGTGCAGAGCCGCGTCGACCGCTTCCTGGACCCGGCGTCGGGGGACAGCTACCAGATCGACAAGGCGCTGCAGGCCTTTGCCAATGGCGGCCTGTTCGGCCGCGGCCCCGGCGAGGGACGGGTCAAGGAGGTCCTGCCCGACGCCCATGCCGATTTCGTCTTCGCCGTCGCCGGCGAGGAGCTGGGGCTGATCGCCTGCCTGATCGTCGTCGCCCTGTTCGCCTTCGTCACCTTGCGCGGATTCGGGCGGCTGATGCGGTCGCGCAATCTGTTCGTCCTGCTGGCCGCCGGCGGAATCCTGGTTCAGTTCGCCCTTCAGGCAATCGTCAATCTGGGCTCCACCCTGCATCTGATCCCGACCAAGGGAATGACGCTGCCCTTCATCTCCTATGGCGGCTCGTCGCTGATGGCCCTGGCGCTGGGCATGGGGATGGTCCTGGCCCTGACCCGTTACCGCCCGCCCCTGGAGGACGAGCTGTGAACGCCCGCCGGCCCATCCTTCTCGCCACTGGCGGCACCGGCGGCCATGTCTTCCCCGCCGAGGCGCTGGGCCGAGCCCTGGCCGCGCGAGGCCAGGCGGTCGCCGTGATCACCGACCGGCGCGGCCTGGACTTCCATCGCGGGCGGAGCGACCTGCCGGCCTATGCGGTGCGCGCCGCCACGCCCACCGCCGGCGGCCTGGCCGGGCGCGTCCGAGGCGTGGCGGAGCTGGCGCTGGGCACCCTCCAGGCGCGGGCGCTGCTGAAACGCCTGACCCCGGCGGCGGTGGTCGGGTTCGGCGGCTATGCCTCGGCGCCGCCGGTGTTCGCCGCCAGCCTCCTGGGCCTGCCGACGGCGATTCACGAGCAGAACGCAGTCCTCGGCCGCGCCAACCGCTTCCTCGCCCGCCGGGCCGACCGGATCGCCCTCTCCTTCCCCGGCACCGTGGGTCTGGGAAAGGAGGAGGCCGACAAGGCGGTCCTGACCGGCAATCCGGTTCGCCCCGAGATCGCCGCCGTCGCCGGCACCCCCTATCCGGAGCTGGTCGCGGACGGCCCCCTGCGCCTGCTGGTCACCGGCGGCAGCCAGGGCGCGTCGGTGTTCGCCGACATCCTGCCGACCGCCATCGCCCGCCTGCCGGACGGACTGCGCGC
>Ga0070729_10004374_pt1 | contig 15454 bp, 17 predicted proteins | sample tdDd472_FD_66725 | JGI IMG/M metagenome (GOLD analysis project Ga0070729, IMG submission 66725) | Marine sediment microbial communities from the Atlantic coast under amendment with organic carbon and nitrate - tdDd47.2 | ecosystem: Environmental > Aquatic > Marine > Coastal > Sediment | place...
CTGATGTCGCTGGTCTCACGGGATCCCGAAGTCCAGCGTCTGGGACGGGACTACCTCGTTTATCGCTACGCGGGGATGCTGCCACTGCTCGTATACTTCATGTGCAAGGCGGTGTTCGACGGCATTGGCTGGACGCGCATCGGCATGACCGTGGGCATCGGCATGAACCTGCTCAACGTCCTGTTGAACTGGCTGCTGATCTTCGGCAAGTTCGGCCTGCCCGAAATGGGAGTGGGCGGCGCAGCCCTCGCCAGTTCCGTGAGCGCGGCGCTGGCAGCGGTGGTGATCGTCGGGTACGCCCTGCGTCCTGCCATTCGGCACCGTTTCCGTTTGCTGTGCCGGACGAACTTCCAGCCGCACTTGATCGGACCGTTTCTGCGCATCGGCTGGCCGCCGGCGCTCCAGACGCTGGGCAATCTGGTCGCGGTCCTGGTGTTCTTCTTCATCCTGGGACGGATTTCTACCCTGGCGGTGGCGGCCAGCAACGTGGTCCTGCGCATCGCATCACTGTCGTTCATGCCCGGCTTCGGTATCGGGGCCGCGGTCCAGACCCTCGTGGGCCAGTCCCTGGGCCGCAAAGATCCGCGGGGCGCACGCCGGGCCAGCTGGGGCGGGGTTGGGTTGGCCCTGGTCTTCATGGGTGTTTTTGGTGTGGCCTTCGTGGCGATACCTGGCACTCTACTGCGGGTGTTCTCATCGAGCGAGGCCCTGATCCAGGCCGGAATCCCGATACTCAGACTGCTGGGTCTGGTCCAGGTCATCGATGCGGTGGGACTGACTCTGGCGGGCACCCTGCGCGGAGCGGGCTCGACGAAGGCGGTCATGCTCGTGGATATCATCACGGGATTCGGCCTTTTGCCGCCCCTGGCTTATCTTTTGGGAATCGTTCTGAACTGGGGACTGATGGGGGTCTGGTTGGCCCTGTTGATCTGGTTCACGTTGTTCGCCGTGGGCATGGTCTGGCTGTTCTTGCGCAGCGACTGGGAGGAGGTGCGTCTTTGAACCACAACGGGCCCGATTCAGGAACCACCGCGCCCGAACGTCGGGTGCTGACTGTCCGTCAACTCAACGAGGAGATCTCAGCTGCCGTGGATGCCGCCTTCCCGTCCACGGTCTGGGTGCGAGGAGAGGTGCAGCGCCTGCCGGCGGATGCGGGTCGTCGCAAGCACGTCTATTTCGAACTCCACGAAACCGGGGGCAGCGGTGCGGCCGAGTACCAGATTCCCGTCTCGCTCATGGACTGGGATCGACGCCGCTTCGGACTGGGGCGCTTTCTCGACGGGACCGATCCAGACTTTCAGATCGCCAACAAGATCGAAGTCTGCCTCGAGTGCAAGCTGGATTTCTATGCGCCCTTCGGTAAGCTGAGCTTGAAGATTGTGGGAGTCGATCGCACGTTTGCCCTGGGCCGTCTGGAGGCCAGGCGCCGGGAGATCCTGGCCTTCCTGGAGCAGGAGGAACTGTTGACCCGCAATGCGGCGGTGCCTTTGCCCGAACTGCCGTTGCGGATCGGATTGATCACGGCCGCGGGCAGCGCAGCGGAACAGGATTTCCAGACCGGCCTGGCCGCCTCGCCCTGGGCTTTCCAGGTGACAATGCGGAGCACCAAGGTACAGGGCGAACGGGTGCAGGCCGAGGTCATTGCGGCCATCGAGAAGCATCTGGCCGGAGGCGTAGAGGTGATCGTGATCACCCGCGGCGGCGGCTCCCGTGCCGATCTGTCCTGGTTCGACCAGAAGGACCTGGCCGTGACCATAGCCCGGTGTCCCGTGCCTGTGATCACGGCCATCGGACACCAGATCGATCGATCCATTGCAGACCTGGTGGCGCATCACGCCTGCAAGACGCCTACGGCGGCTGCCGAATTCCTGGTCGACCGTGTCGATCTGGCCGCCGGCCGGGTGGCTGATGGGGTCCAGAGATTGCGGACCGCGGCCGCTCGTCTGCTGGACTCGTCCAGCCTTCAGCTACAGGTGGCCGATCGCCTGGTGCGGGCCACGGATAGTGCCCTGCGGCAGGGGCGGGTCAGGGTTCGGGATTCAGCCGGCATGTTGTACAGACTCGTCACCGGCCGCTTGGCGGAGGGGCAGAGCCGACTGGCTGATCTGCGCAGCCGATTGGGAAGTGCGACAGTGACGGAGGTTGCCGATTCCCGGCAACGACTCGATAGTCTGCGTATCCAGGTGGCAACATCGGCCCTCGGACGCTTGGCGCAGGCCGACCGGCAACGCCGGCACCTATCCCGTCAACTGGGCCGCGAGGCGGTCCGACCCGTGACCGCGGGTGGCCGCCGATTGGACGGGCTGGCAACCCAGGTGCGCCTGCTGGATCCCGCGCGATTGCTGGCGCGCGGTTATACCATCACCTTGAATAGTGATGGTAAAATATTGAAAAAAGCTGAGTTAATTGCTGCGGGGGACCGTCTGCGGACCCGGTTTGCCGATGGTGACGTGAACAGCATCGTACAAACCGGTAGCGCAATCGGCGGTACCGGCCAGGGCGGCAAGGGAAAACGAAAGGGCAAGACCAGTGGCGGAAAAGAAGAAGACACCGGCCAAAAAACTCTCTTTCGGTGATGCAGTCCAGGAGGTCGAGGGAATACTCGCTCGCCTGGAGGAGGACGCCGTCGATATCGACCAGCTGGGCGCCGAGGTTCAGCGGGCGGTGGAGCTGATCCAGGTCTGCCGCGACAAGCTTGAGAAGACAGATCAGGAGGTCCGGGATTTGGTCACGGGGCTGGAGGAGCCCCGTGACGCAACCCCGGTGACAGCGGAGACGGCGGAAGACGGAGAGGACCTGCCCTTCTGATGGACCCATTGATCCAGGTTACCAATCTGACCCGGGACTACCGGTTGACTCGCAAGCGCGAAGGAGTCACCGGCGGCCTGGTGGACCTGATCCGTCCCCGCCGCGAGACGCTGCGGGCAGTGGACCAGGTCTCATTCGCCATCGAGCCGGGGGAGATGGTGGGCTACATCGGTGCCAACGGGGCCGGTAAGTCCACAACAATCAAGATGCTCACCGGGATCCTGACCCCGACGGCCGGGGAGGTCTCGGTCGGTGGACTCGTGCCCTGGCGCCAGCGTCTTCAGTACACTCGCCACATTGGTGCGGTCTTCGGCCAGCGCACCCAGTTGTGGTGGGATCTGGCGGTGGTCGAATCCTTCCGTCTGCTGCAGAAGATCTACGAGGTTGACGATCGTACCTACGACCAGCAGATGACGATCTTCGACGAGCTGCTGGACATCAACGAGTACTTGCACCAACCGGTGCGCAAGCTTTCGTTGGGTCAGCGCATGCGCTGCGACCTGGCGGCGGCTCTGCTACACCAGCCGCGGATCCTGTTCCTGGACGAGCCGACCATCGGTCTGGATGTCGTGGCCAAGGAAAATGTGCGGGGCTTCCTGCGGGAGATCCGCGATCGCCATGGCGTGACGGTGATCCTGACCACCCATGACCTGGGGGACATCGAGCAACTGTGCCGGCGGGTGATCATCATTGACAAGGGCAAGGTACACTTCGACGGAGAACTGGATGACCTGCGCCGGCGCACGGGTAACCGTGTCCGGCTGACGGTGGAGTTGAGGGAGCCGGTGCCCAGCAGCCTATTGGCCGACGCCACCGGCGACCTGCCCGTGGTCTGGACCGCGAACGAGGGCAAGCAGCACCACGCAGAATTCAGCCGCCGGGACGCGGCGGGCGCCGAGGTCATCAAGCGCATCGTCAATGCCTGTCCGGTATCGGATCTGCACATGGCCGAGCCGGATATCGAAGAAGTGGTCCGTCAGATCTACCGGGAAAGCGCGGCGGAACATCCATGAACCAGACCGCTACACCCACGGCCCTGATACCTTGGCGCCGCAGCCTGCTGGCTTCCCTGGGCTTGTATTTCTATTTCATCCGGCTGGCCTTTCTTAAGTTTCTGGCCTACCGCCTGCGATACTATACCGGTGTCGTCAGCTACACGATCTTCGTGGCGGGACACTACTACCTCTACAGTGCGCTGTTTGCCAGCAAGGCTGCTCCTGGCGGTGAAGCGGCGGCAGGCCAGCTCATCGGCGGTCTGACGCTGCCTGAGATGATCACCTACGTGGCCATCAGCTGGATCGGGCGCAGCTTCTACTTCAACAACATAGCCCGCGATCTGAGTCATCAGGTTCTCGATGGCGAGATCGCCATGCAGCTGATCAAGCCGTTCCATGTCCAGACCGTGATGATGTTCGAGGCCATCGGGGAGTCGGGTTTCCGACTGATGATGTTCACTTTGCCGATCATGGTGGTGGTCGTACCGGTATTCCGGATAGCCGGACCGTCCGATCCCGCTCTCTACCTGTGGACCTTTGTCAGTTTCTGTCTGGCCCTGGTGATCTACAGCCAGTTCAATTTCCTGCTGGGCTGCCTGGCCTTCTACATGAAGAATATCCAGGGCGTGATGCGGGCGAAGATGGTGAGCATGGATTTCCTGACAGGTGTGGTGGTGCCCTTCACCTTCTTTCCCGAATGGTTCCAGCAGGTGGTTTCGTGGTTGCCGTTCCAGGGCATCAGCTACATCCCGGTGACCATCTATCTGGGCAAGCGGACCGGCGAAGACCTCTACGCCGCCTTGCTGTTGCAGCTGGCCTGGTCGGTGGGCTTGTTCATTGCCGGTCGCCTGGTCTGGCGGTTTTCTATGCGGCGCGTGACCGTGCAGGGAGGGTGAGATGCAGACCCTGCCGTCAATCCGACGCCGTGGCCCGGTCGCTCACCTCTGGTGGCAATTGACCATCTTCGGGGCGTACTTCGCCCAGTTCGTCAAGAGCCGCCTGGCTTATCGCATGGACTTCCTCATCGATACGATGGCGGTGTCGTTCAGCATGGTCATCCAGCTCGCCGTGTTGGCCACTCTCTTCAGCAAGGTCCAGGCACTGCAGGGCTGGAGTTTCGAACAGGTGCTCTTCATCTACGGATTCAGTCTGCTGCCCCTGGGCATCTTCAACCTGACGAGCGTCAACCTCTACCAGTTCTCCGACCGCTACATCATCAAGGGCAAGTTCGACCGTGTCCTGCTTCGGCCGGTGAGTACCCTGGCCCAGGTGCTTTGCGAGTCGTTCAATGTTTCGGGATTGAATGAGATCGTCCTGGGCATCGTGGTCATGATCTATGCCGGTTTGAAACTCCAGCTAACCCTCGGTGTTGGAGAGGTACTGGCGCTCATGGTCCTGGCCCCGGCCGCATCGCTGGTATACTCGGGTGTGTTCCTGGCCATCACTTCGGTGTCGTTCTTCATCGAGGACAAGATGGGCTTGGCGCCGCCGGTATACAATCTGATCCGGTTCGCCCGCTACCCGATCACCATCTACAGCTGGCCGGTACGGGTGTTCCTGACGTTCCTGCTGCCGTTCGCGTGGGTGGCTTTCTATCCAGCGACCTGGTTCGTGGGTGCTGCCGAGTTCAGCCGTCTGGCGTGGCTCACTGTACCGGTGGGTTGCATCGTGTTCGGCGGTGCGGTATTGATCTGGCAGGTAGGGGTGAAGAATTACACGAGTACCGGCAGTTGAAAGCTGGTGCCGATGGTACTGCATTCGAAAAGGGGGAACATGATGAAGTCCAAGGTCCGGACGCGATTCGGAAGCGAGGTTCGACGAGGAGCCATCGCCTTGATCTTGCTGATGGGGTTGATTGCGACGCCCGCTCTGGCAGACCAGTGGTGCGGTGAGAATGGACTGGTCCGGTTCTCATTCAGCGAGGGCGACTCCCTGGTTTCGGTCCACACCACCGGCGAGCCCGAGGGTGGAGTCACCACGGTGGATCTATGGGCCTGGTTGACCGACCTGGATCCCGTCTCCCGTGACGAAGAGGCTTTCCTGGCAGTCGGCGGCTTCGAACTGCAACTGGTCATAGATGGGGGCGAGGCATTCATCCTGGAGCAGAATTTTCCAGGCGAAGTATTGAATCTGGGGCAGTCCATGGGCAGCTGTGTGACGGGATTCGAGGTGGCTGCGTCCCTGCGTACCGGTCAGGTGCAGTTGGTCCATTGGAAGATCATGTTCCAAGGCCGGCCGGAAGACGTGACCTTCCGCCTGGATCCAACAGGTCTGCCGTCCTGCGGTCGTGTCGAGGGTTGTGACGGGAGCGGTTCCAGCGCCCTGTACATCGGGGCCGAAGGCAGTCGCCAGCTGGACGCCATGTTCGGTGCGGGTTACGTGCCGGCGATCCTCAACCCTACGGGCAAGCTCAGCCTGGAGCCCGTGCGGGGCACCAGCACCTGGCAGGACGTGGGAACCTTCGTGGCCCGCTGACCGCTGTTCAATCGTGGACCTCGGCGCAGACCTCGACCAGGACGCCGCCCCCCGACTTGGGGTGCAGGAAGGCGATCTGCTTGCCGCCCGCCCCGGTCCGCGGCGTCTCGTCCAGTAAGCGCAGACCCTGTTCGCGGCAGCGGTTCAGCACCGTCTGGATGTTCTGGGCGCCAATGGCGATGTGGTGCAGTCCGGGACCTTTCTTGGCGATGAACGCGGCGATATTGCCTTCCTCAGACATGGGAGCCAGCAACTCCACGTGTCCCACCGCGCCGGTCCGGTCCAGCTTCAGAAATGCCACCCTCACGTTTTCCTGCGGTACTTCTTCGGTCCGCTCCAGCTCCAGGCCCAGCAGATCGCGGTACAAGGCGATCCCCTCGTCGAGGTCCCTGACCGCGATTCCGATATGGTCCACGAAGCCGGCGGTACCGGCGGGCAGCAGGTCGGCGGTCTTTTCCAGGTCGTGACTCATCTTGTCCTCCAGAGGGATTGGCTGCGGCGAGGCCGCAGGTGCAGGCATCTGTATACGGCAAATGATAGCCAAATATTCCGCCGGGGGAAATTTGGGATATGACCCGCCCGTGGCCAGCGGTTATATTCGCAGTCACCACACTCCAACCGAAACAGGAGGCGACCATGGATCCGCGCGTGACACGATTGGCCGAGCAGCTCTTAACCTACAGCGTGAAGCTGCAGCCGGGCGAGAAGATCTACATCGAGATCAAGGGCCTCGAGGCGATGGAACTCGGCCAAGAACTGGTGCGGGTTGCTACCGAGCACGGCGGCGTCCCCTTCTGGTACTACAACGACGAGACGCTCAGTCGGGGCTTCGTCAAGAACGCCGGCGAGGAACAGTTCAAGGCCTGGGGCCAGTTCCACCGCCCCATTATGGAAGCGGTGGACGCCTACATCGGCGTCCGCGGGAGCACGAATCCCTTCGACCTGGTGGACGTCGACAGCGACCGCATGAAATGGCACGACCAGGCCTACTGGGGCGAGGTCCACATCCCGGTCCGGTTGAAGAAGAAGTGGTGCGTCCTGCGCTATCCCAATCCGGCCATGGCCCAGGCCGCGGAACGATCCACCGCCGAGTTCGGCGACTTTTATTTTCAGGTCTGTACCTTGGACTATGCGCGCATGAGCAAGGCCATGGATCCCCTGGCCGAGCTCATCGACAAGACCGACCGTGTGCACATCAAGGGTCCCGGCACCGACCTGACGTTCTCCATCAAGGGTCTGCCGGCGGTCAAGTGCGATGGCGGTCGCAATATTCCCGACGGCGAGATCTACACCGCGCCGGTCAAGGACAGCGTCAACGGCGTGATTCAGTACAATACCAAGACCCGGCAGGGCGGAGCCGTGCTGGACAACATCCGTTTCGTTTGCAAAGACGGCAAGATCGTCGAGGCCACCTGTGATGGTCCCGACGAAAAGTTGCAGGAGGCCCTGAATATCGATGAAGGCGCCCGCTATTTCGGCGAATTCGCCCTGGGCGTCAATCCCTACATCACCAAGCCTATGCTCGACACTCTGTTCGATGAGAAGATCTCCGGCAGTTTCCACCTGACTCCAGGCAATGCCTACGAGCAGGCTTTCAACGGCAACAAGTCGGCTCAGCACTGGGACATCGTCCTGATACAGACTCCGGAGTGGGGCGGCGGCGAGATCTGGTTCGACGACGTGTTGGTCCGAAAGGACGGGCTCTTCGTACCGCAGGAGCTGACGGGTTTGAATCCCGAGAGCCTGAAGTAGCGTCCGGTATGATTCATTTGTCATAGCGACCATGGAGTTCGATAGATGGAATCTATCTGCAAGCAGACCCGCCGTCGGAGTGGATCGACGGCGCGTAGTCTGACGCTGTTGGTCCTGGCGTTCGTACTGGGAACCTTGATTCCCGGGACCGCCGCCGCCGACGACGATGAAGGCGGCATCACCCGCAGGTGGGGGCTTGGCTGGGACCAGGGCTTTACGGTGCGCCGCTGGCTGGGGGGCGTCTGGGAGCTGGGCGTGGCCGCCGGGCCCGATGACTATCTGGTCAAGGAAGAGTCGCGGTCCTGGAATCTGAACGATCCGCCCGCCCACCAGGGTCAGGTGGAGATTCCCCGGGACCAGCGCGAGGAACACGGTTGGGTGCGGGGGCAAGTTGGGCGATTGATCAAACATCACGAGTCCCTGGCCCTGGTCGGCTACGCCGGGCTCGTCTATGAATGGATCGACTACCAGGAGCGGGCTTTGGAGCTCGACAACCTGGTCGGAGACTATGACACCTGGGAGCTGGACCGGTTCACGAGTCGCTGGATCCTGCAGCTGGGTTTGCGCCCCTCCTGGCAGCCGGCCGAGTTTCTGACCATCGAGATGGCATTCGGCCTGCAGTTCGTCTGGGAGAACTGGGACCAGAAATCCAGCCAGACCTGGGCGGGAGTGCCCGGCCGTGACTACCATGAGACGTCGGGCAACGGCAGTCACTTTCAGGACTTCGGCTGGGAGGGCCTGTCGTCTCTGCAATTCATCTTCTGGTTGTGATCTAGTGCCCGCCAAGGCCTGTTTGGCCAGTATTCGAGTAGGCTATTGGCGACCGGCGGAAGCCTCGTAAAAAAGCTGTCAAATGTTTGACAACGGGACGGGAAGTATTACCTATCCCGCTAGCCCGTCTGCCAGTGCGCCGCCGGTCCTGGAGGGCGCAGAAAACGGGTTTCAGCGCAAATGGTTATTTCCGGCGGCGGCCGTGTTCTTGGCGGGGCGCCTTCGGGGTGAACCGGGAGCAGGAGACAATGGCCGAATCCAGAATAGATCGACTGCGTCGCAAGAAAGCCAAGCTCTACCTCGGGGGCGGCGAGGCGCGCATCGCCAAGCAGCACGCGGCGGGCAAGCGAACTGCGCGTGAACGACTGGGTCAGCTCTACGATCCGGACACCTTCCAGGAAACTCATCCGTTCATGAAGCACCGTTGCATCGACTTCGGTATGCAGGGCAAGGAATTGCCCGGCGAAGGCGTCGTGACCGGCTATGGGCTGGTGGGCGGGCGTCCGGTATATTCAGCCAGCCAGGACTTCACTGTCGCCGGCGGCGCGGTCGGCGAGGCGACGGCGCGCAAGATCGCTGAGCTTCAGGACGATGCCTTGAAAACCGGCGATCCGTTCATCTTCATCAACGACAGCGGTGGGGCTAGAATTCAGGAAGGTGTCGATTCCCTTGCTGGGTACGGCGACATCTTCTATCGCAATATCAAGGCCTCCGGGGTGATCCCACAGATCAGCATCATCAGTGGTCCCTGTGCCGGCGGTGCCGCCTACTCGCCTGCGTTGACCGATTTCATCATCCAGGTCCGCCACGAAGGCCAGATGTATATCACCGGCCCCAGCGTGATCAAGCAGGTCACCGGTGAAGATGTCACCGCCGAACAGCTCGGTGGCGTCGAGAGCCATTCCCATTACTCGGGTGTGGTGCATTTTGTGGCCGAGAGCGGGGGGGCAGGCATCGAGATCGCCCAGCGCCTGCTTTCATTCCTGCCCAGCAACAACACCGATGATCCGCCTTTCGTCGCCGCTATGCACGAAGATGCCGTGGGTTCGGACGAGGGAATGAACGAGATCGTGCCCGATAGTTCCCGGGTTGCATACGACATGCACGACGTGATCCGCCGGGTCATCGATCGCGGGGATTTCATGGAGGTTCAGGAACACTTTGCGCCCAACCTGATCGTCGGATTCGCGCGAATGGAGGGCTCGACCATCGGCGTCGTGGCAAACAACCCACGACACAAGGCCGGCGTGCTGGATATCGACTCGTCGTGCAAGGGGGCCAAGTTCATTCGTTTCTGCAACGCATTCAACATTCCCCTGGTGACCTTTGTGGACGTCCCCGGATTCATGCCCGGGGTACAGCAGGAGTACGGCGGGATCATTCGGCACGGGGCCAAGATGCTCTTCGCCTACGGCGCGGCCACCGTGCCCAAGATCACCGTCGTGGTGCGCAAGGCCTATGGTGGCGCCTACCTGGCCATGTGCGGCCGTTCCATGGGGGCGGACCGTGTGGCGGCCTGGCCCACTGCCGAGATCGCCGTGATGGGCGGGGAAGGCGCGGTGAACGTTCTCTATCGCAAGGAGATTGCCGGCGCGGAGGATCCCGCCGTGTTGCGCAAGGAGAAGATGGACGAGTACAGCGATAAGTTTTCCACACCCTACGCAGCTGCGGCCCGGGGCATGGTCGACGATGTCATCGAGCCCGCGGATACCCGGGCGTACATCGCCCTGTCCCTGGAGATCCTCAAATCCAAACGCGAGGTCAGGCCGGAGAAGAAGCACGGCCTGATTCCGCTGTAGGAGACGAGTCTGTGAACGGACACATCAGCAGTGAAATGGGTGCCCTGGCGATTGCCGGAATCGTGATCGTGTTCACGGTCCTGGCGCTGATCGCCGGGGTGGTCGCGCTGTTCAAACGGCTGGATGATCGCTGGCAGGCCAGCGAAGCCAAGGCCGACGAAGAGGCGCTGACCAAGGAGCCCACCATAGACGAGACGACGCTGGTGCTGATCGCGGCGGCTGCCGCCACCGTGGTCGCAGGCCGCTTCAAGGTGCGACGTATCCGCCGGTTGTTGTCACCGAGTCAGAAACGGACGCCGTGGTCCGCCCACGGCCGCTTGACCTTGCAGGGTTCCCACGCCTTGCGGCGCAAGAGGGACCTGAGATAGCAACGCAACCCGGCGTCCCGTCGGGCCAGACAGGGAGATTGCTCGATGAAGTTGAAGATCACCGTCCACGGTGTGGCCTACGAAGTCGACGTGGAAGTTCTCGATGCCAAGGACGAGATGATGCAGGCGGCTTCCCCACTGCCTGCCATGGCGTCCCCGGCAGTGACCCCGGTCGCCAATGGCAGTGCGGCTCCGGTTCCTCTACCGGCTGCCAGCGCACCGGTTCCTTCGGCGGGAGCCGCAACCGGTGGTGTGGCGTCGCCCATCGCCGGCACCGTACTGGAGATCAAGTGCAAGCCCGGTGACGCCGTCAGCCAGGGGCAGACCCTTGTCGTCATCGAGGCCATGAAGATGGAGACGGCCATCGCCGCCCCCAGTGCCGGCACGGTCAAGGCCGTACCTGTGGCCGCCGGCGACAGCGTTCGCGAAAGCCAGACCCTGGTGGAGTTCGAGTAGCCCATGGAAGTATTCTGGGATTTTCTCCAGGTCGGCATCGTCGGCAACTTCAGCTGGGGCAACATGGCCATGCTGGCCATTGGTTGCGTGTTCATATACCTCGGTATCGCCAAGGACTACGAGCCCCTGTTGCTGGTGCCCATCGGCTTCGGCATGCTGGTCGGCAACATCCCGTTGGCTCCGGGCATGAACATCGGCATCTACGAGCAGGGCAGCGTCCTGAACATACTGTACAACGGTGTGACCCAGGGTTGGTATCCGTCGCTGATATTCCTGGGCATCGGGGCCATGACCGATTTTTCGGCCATGCTCTCGAACCCGCGTCTGATTCTGCTGGGAGCCGCGGCCCAGACCGGCATCTTCCTGACCTTCGCGGGCTCGCTGCTGCTGGGCTTTCCGGAAAAGGAAGCGGCGGCCATCGGCATCATCGGCGGTGCCGACGGACCCACGGCCATATTCCTGTCCAGCCAACTGGCGCCTCATCTGCTGGGAGCCATCGCTGTGGCCGCCTACAGTTACATGGCCCTGGTGCCGGTGATTCAGCCCCCGATCATCAAGCTGCTGACCACCCGCAAGGAACGCCTGATCCGCATGAAACCGTCACGGCCGGTGAGCAAGCGGGTACGCATCATGTTCCCGATCGTCGCGTTCATCCTGTGCGCCAGTATCGCGCCGGGAGCCATCTCGTTGCTGGGCTTCCTGTTCTTCGGGAACCTGTTGAAAGAGAGCGGTGTCACCGAACGCCTGGCCAAGACCGCCCGCAACGCTCTGATCGACACGGTAACGATCCTGCTGGGCCTGTGTGTGGGTGTGTCGACGGACGCCAGTCGGTTTCTGACGCCGGCGTCGGTGAAGATTGCCCTGCTGGGTGCGGTCTCTTTCTGTGTGGCGACGGCCGCAGGTGTACTGTTCGCCAAGCTCATGAACCTGATCGCCAAGGACAAGATCAACCCCATCATCGGGGCCGCGGGCGTATCGGCGGTACCGGACAGCGCCCGGGTCTGCCAGATGGTGGGCGCCCAGGAAGATCCTCAGAACTTCCTGATCATGCATGCCATGGCCCCCAATGTGGCGGGGGTCATCGGCTCGGCTGTGGCCGCGGGCGTGTTCCTGTCGAGGTTCGTGTTCTAGGGAGTTCGCGTCAATCCCGCTATTGTAAAGTAAAAGACCCGGACCGTGATCCGGGTCTTTTGCTATTTGCCGCGTTCGCGTACCAAAAGAATAGACGGGTCTAGTCGTCGTCCTCTTCGTGACGATGGATCTCGATGCCCTCGACGTCTTCCAGTTCATCGAGCATGTCCTCGATGCTGTCGGAATCGAAGCCGCCGGCCAGCTTGAACAGGGTCGCCAGGTCCAGGTCGCCGGCCACGTTGATGAACGCGACGCTGTCGCCGGGTTCGAAAGTCACGATGGTCAGACCGACCAGCTTGTCTCCGACGTACTTGGTACTGACAGTCACCGATTCCTCGTCGTCTCGGACGTAGATCAGGCGTTTCCAGTCTTCATTCTTGAGAGTCCTCTCGATGCGATCGATGTAGCCGTCGACGTCATCGCGGTTGTACTTGTCCACCGAGAATCCCTTGACGCGGATCGAGCGGACCATGGACAGGGCCTGGGCCAGTTCCTCGTCTCCGCTATTCTCCGCGTCGGCGGCGATGCCCAGCAGAATATGACTCAGGTCGATATCCTGAACCTCGTCTGCACCATCGGGAATTTCGATCCATTCCAGATCGATGTAACCGGGCTCGTCGGCTCCGGTGGCCGCCGAGGCAATCCCTGTCACGAACAGGGTCAGCAATACGGCGGCGAGCAGTTTGATTCGTAGGGTAGTCATCCTTGTCCTCCTTCGGACGTAGCGGCGAGCCGCCGCAGTGACTCGGTCACCGTGGCGGGTAGCCGGTTGCGGAACACGTCGTTGACGGTGCTCTTTTCAGTGCGATCGATGACCCTGGCAGCCAGGGCCAGACTCAACAGGGCCTGCTTGCGTGCCGTATCTATTTCACTTCTGGTCCAGGTCGCGTCGGCGACCGTCACCAGTGAATCGTTGGCGCCGGAGTGGGCAACGCTTTCCGGCGAGTGATCTGTGCTGGGCAACAGGATGACCAGCAGTACCGCTGCCGCCGCCAGTCCCACCGCCGCAGGCAGCCAGACCCAGGGATTGCGTTCGGATCGCCGTCGCAGCGGAGTGCCCATCTCGATCTCATCCTGGATGCGTCGTGTGACCCTCACCGGGCAGGGAACCACGGGCAAACCGCCGAGAGTAGCCCTGAGCTGCTGCTCGACGGCCAGTTCCTCGCGGCAATCAGGGCATATCAGGACGTGTTCACGCACCTGCTCTGCGTCTTCGTCGACCAATTCGCCGGCCGCGAATCCGGTCAACATCATCACGATGTGGCTGCAGTCGTTCATCATCCCGTCTCTCGCTTTTCCGCGGTACGACCCGCGACCGATTCCACCAGGATGCGCCGTAGGGCCTGGCGTGCCCGGTGGACCTGAACCTTGACCGTACTGGTCTTTTTGCCGAGCAGTTCGGCGATCGATACCAGGGTCAATCCCTGGAAGTAGTGCATCATCATCACGCTGCGTGTCTCCGGTGGCAGGGTAGCCATGGCGTCCAACAGCAACCTCTGTTTGTGGTCGAGCTGGAGAGCCTGTTCCGGGTCGTTGTCCACTCCGGGCCGGGCCGTCAGTCGGTCGACGGCGTCGGTGTCCGGACGGCCGAAATAGGAGCGTACAGTCTTTCGTCTCCGCGTCTGGTCGATGCAGAGATTGTGGACCACACGTTGCAACCAGGCCGTCAGCCGCGAACTCTCGGTGTCCGGGCCGCTACGCCAGAGTCTGAGAAAGGCTTCCTGGGTGACGTCCTCTGCGTCTTCCGGATCCCTCAGACAGTAGAGCGCGTAGCTGTAAACGCGGTCTCGGTGGGTCTCCAACAGCTGATTGAAGATCTTCGTATCCATCGTACTAGAAAGAACGGATGAGGGCGTTCATGGTTACATGAGGTGGGGGAATCGGTGGGGAAAGTCTCAACCGCCGGGTTCCGGTTCGATGATCACGAGCACGTCGCCCGGATTCACGGATTGGCCCTCGGTGACGGGAATCTCGGTCACGGTTCCCGAAACGGCGGCCGCCAACTCGTTCTGCATCTTCATGGCTTCTACCACGATGACCGGCTCACCCTGGTGAACCTTCTGTCCCACACTCGCTCGCAGTTCGACGACCAGGCCGGGAATATCCGCGGTGATGGTGCCTCCGCCGGCAACGTCGCCCATGCTCTCCAGCGCCTGGGCTCGCAACTCGTCCATGACCGTCAATTGCACCGGTCGGCCATCCAGTGATGCGGACACCGCGCCCTTGGAGTTGGTGCCGGTCAGGTGGATCAGGTGGAGTCGCCCTCCGACCCGGACCGATACCGCCTTGCCACCCAGTACGGGCTGGAAATCCACATCCACCGGTTCGCTGTCCTCGCTGATCTGGACGCGAACGCGTCCGCCCTGGCGGGCGACGATGGAGTGGTGGAGGTTTCCCTCGCAGTTCAGGGCGTAGTTCTTCTTCATCCACACGACAGGTGCGTCCTTTCGCTCACTGGTTGTTGGTCATCCGGCGCAGGGCGTTTCGACGCCAGTTGCTCGCAGGACACTTGCGGTTCTCTGCCGGCGAGACCTCGCTCTCGGCCCGACGCAGGGCTTCGAACAGGGCGGCGGCGGCAACCAATGCCTGGGACTGGTTCTCCGACAGCTCCGGCAGGTAGTTGTCGGGATCGAACTCGTTCTCCACGAAGTGGGTCGTGTAGCTGCCGTCCATGAACGCCGGCTGCTGCAGGGCCCAGATGTGGAAGGGGAGATTGTGTACCGGCCCGTGGAGGACGAACTCCCGCAGTGCCCGCAGCGAACGAGCGATGGCTTGCTCACGGTCCTCGCCCCAGACGATGAGCTTGGCCAGCATGGGGTCGTAGTGGATAGGCACGTCAAAGCCCTCGTACACTCCGGTATCCAGTCTCACGCCCGGCCCATGGGGGGCTGTCAACGAC
>Ga0070729_10004376_pt1 | contig 15453 bp, 13 predicted proteins | sample tdDd472_FD_66725 | JGI IMG/M metagenome (GOLD analysis project Ga0070729, IMG submission 66725) | Marine sediment microbial communities from the Atlantic coast under amendment with organic carbon and nitrate - tdDd47.2 | ecosystem: Environmental > Aquatic > Marine > Coastal > Sediment | place...
CGAAAAACTCGGCAAAACCGCGCCCAACCATTTAACGTGGCTGGAATACAAATTGCGCCATGCGCGCTCCGACATCCGCACCGGAGAGGGCGACCCAAAACCCGTCCTCAACCGCGCGCGCTGCGACATATTGATGTGCTGGGCCTATAGCAAGGAGCCGCGCGCCGCCTTCGAAATCAAACGCGACGTGCAGTCATTGAGCAAAATCAAACGCGACGTGGAGCGCATTTTGTACCTGATGGGCGAAGGCTGCGACGGCAACACGTTGCAATTCGGCGCGGTGATGTTCAACACCATGGCCGAGAGCCTGCACGGCAAAAAAGTCATCCGCGACCGCGTGGCGCAATTTCACGATCAGCTGGCCGATTGGCGTGACGGTTTTGACGACAAAAAACACCGTTTGAACATTATCGCCGGCGAAATCAAGAAACGCCGCGCGGGCGATCACTGGGCGCCGCTTGCCTTGGTCGCCGAACGGGTGCGCTGATTCCTTTCATCTTTACAGGGGGATGGTTTAAAGATATATTAGCAATACAACATATAGATGCGGATCAGATCACGGATCTTTGAGCCGCAAATCGCAAAAATCCTCGATTGGGGGTTTTGCACCGCAACAAACTAATATACAAAGTCTACTGACCCCTAAAAATGTTGCTCAGAAAAAACCATGCGCAAATATCTCCACATTGACCTCGATACCCATACCGTTGACCGTGAAGACCAGAGCGGCGAAGTGATCGCGCGCGCCGGCCGCTACCTCATCGCCAAAACCTTGGTCGATGCCGGTGTCGCCACGGCCGATCCCCTGTCGCCCGAAAATTTGTTGATTTTTTCGGCCGGGCCGTTCGCGGGCAGCAATTTTTCCAACGCCAACCGCATCAGCGTCGGCTGCAAAAGCCCGCTGACCGGCGGTATCAAGGAATCCAACGCCGGCGGCACCTTCGCGTTCGCCATGGGCCAGTTGGAAATCTCCGGTCTGACGCTCAAGGGCGCGGCCGAGAATTGGGTGGTGATTTATATCTCCAAGGAAGGCGAGATCAGCTTCGACGACGCCACGCCGTATCTCGGCAAGGGCAACATGGAAGCCGCCACGCTGTTGCATGAACAGTACGGCGACAAGACCTCTATCGCGCTTTGCGGCCCGGTTGGCGAGTACCAGGGCCTGATTGCGGGCATCGCGTTTTCCGATACCGAAAACCGCCCGGCGCGCTTGGCCGCGCGCGGTGGCGTCGGCGCGGTGATGGGTTCGAAAAAGGTCAAGGCCATCGTCATCGACAAGGCCAAAATGCCGACCTTCCACGACCGCAAAAAGCTCATGGGCGCGGTCAAGGACTACGGCAAGGAAATCATGGAGTGTCCGAAGGCCAAGGGCCTGCGCACGCTGGGCACCGCACAGGTCGCCGACGTGATGAACCACATCGGCGCATTGCCGGTGAACAATTTCTCCGTCGGCAGCGCCACCATCGATGCCGACCCGCCGTTCGCCATGGGCGGCGATGCGATCTACGCACAAAACCTCGCGCGCGGCGGCGACGTCTCGCACGCCTGCATGCCGGGCTGCCAGATCAAATGCTCCAACGTTTACGTCGATGAAAACGGGAAAGAAATCGTCTCGCCCATGGAATACGAAACCATCGGCTTGCTCGGCACCAACTGCGGTCTGACGCACCCCGACGACGTGGCGCGCCTGAACTTCGACTGCAACGATCTCGGCATCGACAGCATCGAGGCCGGTGCGCTGATCGGCGTGCTGATGGATCTGGGCGACGCCCCGTTCGGCGACATCCCGTTCATGAAGCAGGTCATGGACGACCTGTTGGCGGGCAACGAACGCGGCCGCGACCTCGCGCAGGGCGTGGCCCGCGTCGGCGAAGCCCGCGGGTGCACACGCATCCCCGTGATGAAAAAGCAGGCCTTGAGCGCCTACGACCCGCGCGTCACGGAAGTCACGGCGGTGTCCATGATGACCTCGACCCAGGGCGCGGACCACACGGTCGGCAACGCACCGACCTTCCCCAGCACCGAACATACGGTCGAAGAATTGGTGGAAGAAAGTTTCAAGCTGCAGGTGCTGTGCGCGACCAACGATTCGCTGGGCTTGTGCCTGTTCGGCCGCGCGGTCAGCAACGACAAGCAGGAAATGATGGTCGAGGCCATCAACGATGCCCTCGGCACCAACCTGGATACCGAATTTTATGCGCAAATCGGTTATGAAACCTTGCTGCTGGAACGCGAATTCAACCGTGCCGCCGGGTTTGACGAAGACGACAACGAAATGCCGCAATTCTTCCAGGACGAACCGCTGCCGCCGACCAACAAGACCTCACGCCTGCGCGCCAGTGTGGTGACACCGGCGATGGACGCACTGTTGGACGGTGAAGCCGCCGACGAAAAAAAGCGCTCCGCTTAAATCGGTAACCCTTCAGACCGTCAGTCCTTGAGGTCTTCCCACAGGTCTTTGACCTTGGCGAAGAAGCCTTCGGATTGCGGGCTGTGCTTGGTTTCGTCGCCGCCTTCGGCGCGGAACTCTTCCAACAGCTCTTTTTGCTTTTTGGTGAGGTTCACCGGCGTCTCGACACTCAACTCGACGAACATGTCGCCGCGAGACGTCGAGCGCAGAACGCTCATGCCCTTGCCGCGCAGACGCAACTGCTGGCCCGATTGGGTGCCGGTGGGCACGTTGATGCGCGCCCGCGACCCGTCCACCGTCGGCACCTCGAGCGATCCGCCCAACGATGCCGTGGTCATCGGCACCGGCACGCGCACATAGATGTTGGCGCCGTCGCGCTGGAAGATGCGGTGCGGCTTGATCGACAGGAAAATATAGAGATCGCCTGCCGGTGCGCCGCGCAGGCCCGCTTCGCCCTCGCCGGAGAGGCGAATGCGCGTGCCTTCCTCGACGCCCGCGGGGATGTTGACGCTGAGTGTCTTTTCTTTGTGCACACGTCCGGTGCCCGAACAGTTGCGGCACGGATCCTTGATGACCTTGCCCTGGCCGTGACACGACGGGCAGGTGCGCTCCACCGTGAAGAAACCCTGCTGGCTGCGCACACGCCCATGGCCGCCGCAGGTCGTGCAGTTGACCGGCTCCGAGCCCTTGGTCGCGCCGCTACCGTGGCAGCTGTCGCACGCCACCGAACCGGGTACGCGAATTTCCGTGGACTTGCCCTTGAAGGCGTCTTCCAGGGTGATTTCCATGTTGAAGCGCAGATCGGAGCCGCGCCCCGATTGTTCCGGGCCGCGCCCACGCCCGCCGCCGCCGAAACCGCCGCCGCCGCCGAACATTTCTTCGAAGATGTCGGCAAACCCGCCGCCGAAGCCGCCCTCGAAGCCGCCGCCGAAACCGCCCGGACCACCGGGGCCGCCCTGTTCGAAGGCGGCGTGGCCGAAGCGATCATAGGCCGCGCGTTTTTCTTCGTCCTTGAGGACTTCATAAGCCTCATTGGCATCTTTAAATTTTTGTTCCGCCGCTTTGTCATCCGGATTGCGATCCGGGTGATACTTCATGGCGAGCTTGCGGTAGGCCTTTTTGATCTCGTCGCCATCGGCGGTTTTCGAGACCCCAAGCAGCTCGTAAAAATCCTGCTTCGCCATAGTGCTTTTCCGATCCCGTCATGGCCGGGCGGGTCCCGGCCATCCATAGTCCAACGATTTCGTCTTTACACGTGGATGCCCGGAACAGGTCCGGGCATCGACGGTGTAAAAGACGAAAAATCCTTACTTCTTGTCTTGATCCGGATCGACCTCTTCGAAGTCGGCGTCCACCACGTTGTCGTCCGCGGCCTCGGCATCGCCCGCCGCGTCACCTTCCGGTGCCGCGCCTTGCGCGTCGGCCTGGCTGTCCTTGTACATGGCTTCGCCCAACTTCATCGCCGCCTGCATCAAGGCATCGGTTTTGGCCTTGATGGCTTCGGCATCGGCATTTTCGTCTTCCAAGATGTCTTTGGTTTCCTGGATCGCGGATTCAATCGCAGACTTGTCGTCCGCGCTGACCTTGTCGCCGTATTCGCCGATATTCTTCTCGGTGTCGTGAATCAGGCTTTCGGCGTGGTTCTTGGCATCGACCAGATCGCGGCGTTTCTTGTCTTCTTCGGCGTGACTTTCGGCGTCTTGGACCATCTTTTCGATGTCGTCGTCGCTGAGACCGCCGGAGGCCTGGATCGAAACCTGTTGTTCCTTACCGGTGGCTTTGTCCTTCGCCGAGACATTGACGATGCCGTTGGCGTCGATATCGAAGGTGACTTCGATTTGCGGCATGCCGCGCGGTGCGGGCGGAATGCCCACCAGATCGAACTGGCCGAGGATTTTGTTGTCGGCGGCCATTTCGCGTTCGCCCTGGAACACCCGGATGGTCACCGCGGTCTGGTTGTCTTCCGCCGTCGAGAAGACCTGCGCTTTGCGGGTCGGGATCGTGGTGTTGCGATCGATCAAGCGAGTGAACACGCCACCCAGCGTTTCGATGCCGAGCGACAGCGGCGTGACGTCCAACAGCAGAACGTCTTTGACTTCGCCCTTCAACACGCCACCTTGGATGGCGGCGCCGATGGCGACCACTTCGTCCGGGTTCACACCCTTGTGCGGTTCGCGACCGAAGATGCCTTTGACGATTTCCTGAACCTTGGGCATGCGGGTCATACCGCCGACCAGGATCACTTCGTCGATTTCGGATGCTTTGAGACCGGCATCTTTCAACGCGGCTTCGCACGGTTTGATGGTGCGTTTGATCAAGTCGCCGACCAGGGCTTCCAACTTCGCGCGGGTCATCTTGACGTTCAAGTGCTTCGGCCCCGAGGCGTCGGCGGTGATGAACGGCAGGTTGACTTCCGTCTGGGTGGAGCTGGACAGCTCGATCTTGGCTTTTTCGGCGGCTTCTTTCAGACGCTGCAGGGCCAAACGGTCCTGACGCAGATCGATGCCGTTTTCCTTTTTAAACTCGTCGGCGAGGTATTCGACGATCGAGTGGTCGAAGTCTTCACCGCCGAGGAACGTGTCGCCGTTGGTGGATTTCACTTCGAACACACCGTCGCCGATTTCCAAGATGGAGATATCGAACGTACCGCCACCCAAGTCATACACGGCCACGATGCCGCCGTCTTTTTTCTCGAGCCCGTAGGCGAGCGCGGCGGCGGTCGGTTCGTTGATGATGCGCAGCACTTCCAGGCCGGCGATCTTGCCGGCGTCCTTGGTGGCTTGGCGCTGGCTGTCGTTGAAGTACGCCGGAACCGTGATGACGGCCTGCGTGACGGGCGTGCCGAGATAGCTTTCCGCGGTTTCTTTCATCTTCTGCAAGATGAACGCGGAGACTTGGCTGGGGCTGTACTTCTTGCCGCGGGATTCCACCCAGGCGTCGCCGTTGTCGCCTTCGACGATTTTGTACGGCACCAAGTCGATATCTTTTTTGGTGAGCGGATCGTTGAAGCGACGGCCGATCAGACGCTTGATAGCGAACAGCGTGTCTTCAGGGTTGGTGACGGCCTGACGCTTGGCGGGCTGACCCACCAGACGTTCGCCACCGTCGGTAAACGCCACCATCGACGGCGTGGTGCGCGCGCCTTCGGCGTTTTCGATCACTTTCGGCTCGGACCCATCCATCAAGGACAGACACGAGTTCGTGGTGCCCAAGTCAATGCCAATAACCTTGCTCATAGTCTTCATTCTCCGTCTACGGCGGATGTCTGCGGCCTTTTCAAGCCAAGCCCCGCATCCATCCCCTCAGGTGGGGAGGCCTCGATCATTCTCGAGACCCCGGTTCTAAACTGTTCGGTACCGCCCAATCGGGGGTGCCGCATCGTATATATGCCTGTGCTTTTCGCCGTGCAACGCTTGAAAAGTGGAAAAGCCGGGCTAATTGTGAGGTTTTTTAGGTTTCCTGATCCACGGTCTGGCCGGGTTCGGCCTCGCCGGGCTCATAAGCCTGTTTGCCGCCCTCCGGCAAAGCCGCCTCTGCGGTGTCCGGGTCAGCGTTATCCTGCGCGCCGTTGGCTTTGGGGCCGCCGGTAGACACGATCACCTGGGCCGGACGCAACAGACGGTCTTGAATGGTGAAGCCGCCGCGCAGAACCTGAAGCACCGTGTTGAACGGCACCTCGGCGTTTTCGGCCTGCTGCACGGCTTCGTGCAAATTGTGGTCGAACGGTTGATTTTCCGCCGCAATCGGCTTGATGCCGTTGGCTTCAAACGCGTTCAACAGCTCTTTCATGGTCATGTCGATGCCGACGCACAGATTGTTCAGGTGCGGGTCGGCGTCGCGCGCTTCCTGGCTGACGCTTTGCATCGCCATGGTCAGAAAGTCGGCCACGCGCAGAATGTCGCGGGCGAAGTTGGTCGCGGCGTATTTGCCCGCATCAGCCTTTTCCCGCGCGGCGATGCGCCGGGTATTTTCGGCCTCCGCGACGGCGCGCAGCACTTTGTCCTTCAGCTCGGCGACTTCCGCTTCCAACTCGGCCACGCGATCTTCGGGATCTTGCGGGGCCGGTTCCGCAGATGCGTCGTCATCCGCTTCGGCCTCGGCTTCCATCTCCATATCGATCTCCATGTCAGCCAGCGCGTCCTGCTTGGCTTCGGTTTCCAGATCGTCCGTTTCCGGCGCGTCGTCTGCGGGGATGTCGTTCTGAGAGGTCATCGCGTCTTACCCATGTCGCCCAGTTGTAGTCCAAATTGCATTGCGTTCGGGCCGCGCACGGCCCGTATGGGGAGGTATTTAGCCTATTTGACGGATCATGCAAGCGTGTTGGACCCACAGGCCGGCCCATTATTCTCGATCAACCGATCAGGCGGCCGACCAGCTTGGCGGTATAGTCGACCATGGGGATGATGCGTGCGTAATTCATGCGCGTCGGCCCGATCACGCCGATGGTGCCGATGATGCGTTCCTGGCTGTCGCGGTACGGACCCACGACCATGGAACAGCCGGACATGCCGAACAGGTTGTTTTCCGCGCCGATGAAGATCTGCACGCCGTCGGCGGTCTGCGCATTTTCGATCAGTTTGGCCATGGACTGCTTGGTTTCCAGGGCCTCGAACAGGGAGCGGATGTGCTCCAGGTCCGCGGCCGCGCCCAGATCTTCCAGCAAGTTCGCCTGACCGCGCACGATCAACGAGCTGTCGCCGACCGTCCCAGACCAGACCGCCAAGCCTTCCTCGACCACCTTGGCGGTCAGCGCATCGAGCTGCGCCTGGTGGCTCGACAGTTCTTCGAGGATCGCGCCAAGGGCTTCTTCCAGGGTGCGGCCCACCAGACGCGCCGACAGATAATTGGTCGCTTCGACCAGGGCGCTGGGCAGCAGGGTCGGCGGCACCTCGATAATGCGGTTTTCCACCACGCCGTTTTCGGTGACCAGCACCACCAGGGCGCGCCCGGGGCTCAAGGCGACGAATTCGATGTGGCGCAGCGGCGCTTGGCTTTTCGGCGCGACCACCAAGCCGGTGAGGTGCGACAGCCCAGACAGCGCCTGGGTGGCGTTTTCCAACATGCCCTCGATCGACATGCCGGACGACTTGCACTCGCCTTCGATGGATTGACGCTCGTCGCGGGTCAGGTTGCCGACTTCCAAAATACCGTCGACGAACAGCTTCAGGCCCATCTCCGTGGGCAGCCGCCCGGCGGACGTGTGCGGCGAACAGAGCAGCCCCGCGTCTTCCAGATCCGCCATGACGTTGCGGATGGTCGCGGGCGAAATGTCCAGGCCCGTCTGACGGCTGAGCGTGCGCGAGCCCACCGGCGCGCCGGTTTCCAGATAACTGTCGACGATGCGGCGAAAGACTTCGCGGGAACGCTCATTGAGTTCGGTGATCATACCCAGGAAGGTAGTCTCGCCGACAGATTCCGTCAATTGGGCGCTTGTCCTGACCGGGCGCGCCGGGTAGCTTGTCGAACGACTGATTTTATTGATGATTTGAGGATATCCATATGAGACCCAGTGGCCGCGCCTTGGACGACATGCGCACCGTAAGCCTGGAACCGGGCTTCGCCAAACACGCCGAAGGCTCGTGCCTGATCAAATTCGGCGACACCCATGTGCTGTGCGCCGCGACCTTGGAAGAACGCGTGCCGCCGTGGCTGCGCGGCCAGGGCAAGGGCTGGGTCACCGCGGAATACGGCATGCTGCCGCGTGCGACCAACTCGCGCATGTCGCGCGAAGCGGCGCGCGGCAAGCAATCGGGCCGCACCCAGGAAATCCAGCGCCTGATCGGCCGCTCTCTGCGCGCCGTGACCGATCTGGAAGCCATGGGCGAAATGCAGATCACGGTCGATTGCGATGTCATCCAGGCCGACGGCGGCACGCGCACGGCGTCGATCACCGGGGCCTACGTGGCGCTGCATCTGGCGTTCCGTCACGCCGTCGAAAAAGGTCTTCTGGCCAGCGTGCCGCTGGTCGATCAAGTGGCTGCGGTGAGCTGCGGCCTGTATCAGGAAAACGCCGTTCTGGATCTGGACTATCTGGAAGACAGCGCCGCCGAAGCCGACACCAACTTCGTGCTCACGGGGGCGGGCGGCATCGTCGAAATTCAAGGCACCGCGGAAGACTATCCGTTTTCCGAAGAGCAGTTCATGGAACTGATGCGCCTCGCCAAAAAGGGCGTCGGCGAGTTGGTCGAACTGCAGCGCCAAGTGCTGGAGCTGGAGTAATCCCGGATGGCGCGCAAGTTCGAAGGCGGAAAACTGGTCATCGCCAGCCACAATCCCGGCAAGGTGCGCGAGATCGCGGAACTTCTCGCCCCGTTCGGCGCGGACGTGATTTCCGCCGGGGAACTAGGCCTGCCCGAACCGGTCGAGGACGGCGCGACCTTCATCGCCAACGCCAAGATCAAGGCCATCGCCGCCGCCCAGGCGTCGGGCCACATGGCCTTGGCCGACGACAGCGGGCTGTGCGTGCATGCCCTGAACGACGATCCCGGCGTCCTTTCGGCGCGCTGGGCCAAAAATGACGATGGAAGCCCGGGCAAGGACTTCCAGGTCGCCATGAAAAAGGTCGAGGATGCGCTGAACGCCGCCGGGACCGATGACCGCAGCGCGCACTTCGCCTGTGCGCTGACGCTGGCATGGCCCGACGGCCACACCGAAAGCTTCGAGGGCCAGGTGCACGGTGCCATGGTCTGGCCGCCGCGGGGCGACAAAGGCTTCGGCTACGACCCCACCTTCGTGCCCGACGGCCACACCACCACGTTCGCGGAGATGGAACCACAAGCCAAACACACCATGAGCCACCGCGCCAACGCCTTCAAACAATTGGTCGCGGCCTGCTTCGCCGACGATTGAATATCATCCATCGGGCTGGTTTGAGCGCCGTTCATACGCCAGTGCGCATCCGGCGATGTGGTCGGCGCGTTGGGGGCCCGGCAGGTAGTGCTTGGCGTCCCCTTCCATCTTCGACATATCATCGACCACCTTTTTCACCCCCGCCAGATCGATTTGCCCGTGCGCCAGCAATTGGTCGATGGCGTAACAATCGGCGTCGCCTTCGGTTTGCGCCGTATATGCCGTGCTGACCTGGTCGAGTTGCTGGTGGGCGCATTCGTGGGCGAACCAGAACCAGCGCGTTTCCACCTGAAACGGGGCCATGTAGACGGGATTGAAGACAATCACCCGATTGGCGTTGCGATCGATGCGCGCCGCCGCGACATTTTGCAAGGTGGCGTCCGCAACGATCGGCACCGTGCGCCCATCGTCGAGCACGCACCGATAAGCCGGGTCCGCGGCACACGCCGATCCGACCGCCAAAATGGCGGACACCGACCAAATCCACAGGTATCGTCTGACCATCGTCCTTCTCTTTCGGGCCCTTGCGGGCGCGGCGATCTGCGCATGGCCCTTGACCGCATGCGTTCAATGATTGACCCTAAGACGCACCCCTTGACGTTTTGTGCCGACATTTATGGACGTCCCCACCATGAGCCCCACCGATTCGCACCTGCCCCTGGCTTTGCCCCTGGCTTTGTACGTTCATTGGCCGTGGTGTTTGTCGAAGTGTCCCTATTGCGACTTCAATTCCCATGTTCCGGGCACGGGCGAGCTCGACCAGGCGGCCTATCGCGATGCGATCCTCCGCGAGCTTAATCATTACGCTCAGCAAACGAAGGGCCGAAAACTCGGCAGTGTCTTTTTCGGCGGCGGCACGCCGAGCCTCATGAGCCCCGAAACCGTCGAGGCCATTCTCGCCGCCGCGCAAGGGGCTTGGGAATTCACGTCAGACATCGAAATCACCCTGGAAGCCAACCCGACATCCATCGAAACCTCGAAGTTTCGCGCCTTCAACCGGGCTGGTATCAACCGCGTGTCGGTCGGCATCCAAGCGCTGAACAACGAAGACTTACAAGCCCTTGGCCGCGAGCACACCACCGAGGACGCGCGGCGCGCCATCGATATTTCCGGCGCGCTGTATGATCGTTTCTCTTTCGATTTGATCTATGCGCGCCCCGGCCAGGCCGAGGGCGATTGGGCCGATGAATTGGAGCTGGCGCTCAGCCTCGCCGCGCAAGGCGATGGGGGACACATTTCGCTTTATCAACTAACCATCGAGCCCGGCACCGCGTTCTTCCGCCGACAGGTCGCCGAAGCCGACGAAAATCAGGCCGCCGATCTTTACGATCTGACCCAAGACATCTGCGAAGACTTCGGCATGGCGGCCTATGAAATCTCCAATCACGCCAAGCCCGGCGATGAAAGCCGTCACAATTTGATCTATTGGCAAGGCGGCGACTACATCGGCATCGGTCCCGGTGCGCACGGGCGCCTCCACACAGACGCCCTGACAGACGGCGTCACCCGCGCCACCCACCAAATCGCCGATCCGCGGCGTTGGCTCCAGCGCGTGGCCAAAACCGGCCACGCCACCGCCAAGGTGCGCGAATTGAGCCGCACGGAACGCATCGAAGAATTGGTGTTGTCGGGATTGCGTCTGGCCACCGGCATCGACGCGGCGCAGTTTCGCGCCCAGACCGGATGCGCATTAGGCGACGTGCTGAACGGCGAAGAGCTCCATACCCTGCAAACCGCCGGGTTGATCGAATGGGACGCCGCGGGGCTGCGCGCCACCCGCACCGGGCGCCTGATGCTCAACACCTTGATCTATCGCTTGCTGGATCTGGATCCGGTCGCCTGCGGCCCCATGTAGAGCCTTGTTCGTCAGGGAAAGGCCTTGGGGGCGGGGTCGATGATTTGGGCGCTTTTGCGACCGACTTCCATCACCGCCAGGCCGCGTTCCACCGTACCATCCGGGGTAAACCGGAAAATACCGTCGCGACCGGCGAAACCGCCCGGTTGGCCCAGCACGTCGGCGGTATACGACCGCCCTTCGTCTTGCCCGCCCAAAACGATCGCCAGCGCCGTGGCATCGTACGCCAAGGTCGCCAAACGGTGCGGACGGTTGCCGTAGGCCGTGACGTAGCGATCCGCGAACGCTTCGCGGGCATCGGGATTGGGGGCCGCGAACCAACCGCCAATCAACGCCGGTTCCGCGCCGAGCCCCGGCTCATCCCACTGCCCGGTGCCGAGAATCTTGACCTTTTTCGGATCGACGTCGAAAAACGGCAGCATCGCCGCCACCGAAACCAGGCGTTTGCCGCCATCGGCCAGCAGCAGCGCGTCATAGGGCACCTCGCCCAAGGTCTGCAGGTTTTCCAGGCGCTTCAACGCCAGTTGGGAAACTTCGTCACCGCGCTCTTCGAGCCTGCGCCGCTGATCCACCAGGGCGGCGCGGCGCGCATCATAATGCGCAATGCGCTTGACCGGGTCGGAATAGTCACTGAGCTGCGGATCGTAAAACTCGGTTTCGACGACAAAGCCGCCCGCTTCCCACACCGCGGCGTTCATCGCCTGGGCAACGGTTTCGCCATAGGCCCCGCGCGGGGCCAACAGGGCGAAGCGCCGCGCGCCTTCGCTGGCGGCATACTTGACCACCCGCTTAACCTCGTCGCCGGGAAAAAAGCCCATGGTGTAAACCCCGTCCCCCGCAACGGTGCGGTCGGATGAAAACGCCATCACCGGCACCCCGGCGGCGCGGGCGTTGTCGGATACCGCCTGCACCGAGGTCGATAGCAACGGCCCGATGATCAGGCGCGCACCGTCCGCGATGGCGAGGCGTGCGGCTTCCGCCGCGCCTTCGGGCGTGCCTTTGGTGTCTTGGGCCAGCAATTCAAAATCATTGCCCGCAAAATCGAACAGCGCCATCTGCGCGGCGTTCAACATCGCTGCGCCGACGCCTTGATTGGCGCCCGACAGCGGCAACAAAACCGCCACGCGCAACCCGCGCGCAAACGGCAGACGCGGCGGCTCCGCCATGGCTTCACCCGAACCCGACGGCGTCGTTGCCTGGGGAATGCGACCGATCAAATCGTCCAAGGACGGCAGGCTGGGTGGCGTCGGGCGATTGGCGACCTGCGGGCCGATGCCGCCCGATGCCGCGTAGGTGCCCGGCTCGCCAGCCTTCGCGGCGTCCGCGACATCGCTTTGCGTCTGGGGTTTTTCAGGCGGATTGGACAGCTTCGGCAGGCCGGCGGTTTCACAACCGCTCAACACCACGCCCGCGGCCAACGCCGCGATGCCGGCAAGGCGCGTGAAGGGTTGCAACCGGGATTTAAGCTGTGCGTGCATCTGGATCGCCATCATGTTCGGCCTGGAGCCTCTCGCAAAAACTGATACTCTTTCGCCAAGCGTTTTGCATCCTCCATAAGGTGCGATGCAATTGCGGCAAAATTCGGATGAAGGGTAGCTGGCAGGACCGCATGAGTAAACCGCCAGATCACTGCAAAGCCACAAAAGTTCGTGCGCAAAGGCGCGGACGCTGGGCGGAAACCTTGACCGCCTGGACGTTGCGCTTGAGCGGGCATCGCATTTTGGCGCGCAACTATAAAACACCGATGGGCGAGATCGACCTGATCGCCAAGCGCGGCCGCCTGGTGCGCTTCATCGAAGTCAAGGCGCGCGCAAACGCGGACACGGCGCTCAACGCCATCGGCCAAAAGCAAAAGAGCCGCATCCAGACCGCCGCCGAAGCCTTCCTGATCCACCATCCGGCCCTGCAAATGTGCGATATCCGCTTCGACGTCAGTGTCGTGACCGGACCATTGCGTGTGAAAATTCTAGCCGACGCCTGGCGCACATAGACGTTGTCATCCACTTGTTAACCATCCGGCGCTAAACTGACCTAAAATTCCGCCTTTTTGGATAGAGACGCATGATGTCGAAAATTGGATTTCTTTCGCGCGGCCTTGCTTTGGCCCTCGTTTTGACTTTGAGCGCGGCCTGCACCCCGGTCGGCGCGGTGCTGGGCGCCGGAGCCGGAGCTGGAATCGCCGCCTATCAGGAACGCGGCGTCGACGGCGTGGCCCGCGACATCTCCCTGTCGAGCCGCATCCTGGAACTGTATGCGCGCCACGATCACACCCTCATCAAGGACATCGGCATCGAGGTCTACGAGAGCCGCGCGCTGCTCACCGGGCAGGTTGAAACCGAACAAAAACGCGCCGATGCGGTGCGCTTGGCCTGGCAGGTCGACGGCATCCGGGACGTCTTCAACGAAATTCACGTCACCCACGAGGGCAGCGTCCTGAACACGGCGCGCGACAGTTGGATCTCGGCCCAGTTGGAAGCCAAGCTCACGTTCGACAAAAAAATCCTTGCCATCAACTACGCCATCGAGACCGTCGGCGGGACGATTTATCTGATCGGTATCGCCCAGGACGCGGCGGAACTGGAACGGGTGAAAAACCACGCCCGCGCAATCGACTACGTCCATCGCATCGTCAGCCATGTGCGCATCAAAGCCCCCGTCACCGCCGCGACCCCCACACCCGGCAGCTGATCATGGCAGTGCGCTCGACCACATCGGCAACCGACCACGCGCTAAAATACATCGGCGCCCAGCCCGATCCCGAAATTCCACTGGCCGACGCGGCTCTGTGGCTGGCACGCTGGATGGATCCGGACGTCAAGATCGCGCCCTATCGCCGTCACTTGGAACAGCTGGTCCGCGATGTGCGCCATTACATCGCCAACGACACCGACGATATCAAGCTGGTTCTCGAAGCCGTGCGCCAAATCCTTGCGCGGCGCTACGGCTACCAAGGCGACGACGCGGCGGATGAGCGCCACTTTGCAGCATCCATGAGCCGCACCATCGACCGGCGGCGCGGCAGTGCGACCACCCTGTCGATCCTCTATGCCCATGTGCTCGCAAAATTGGCGTGGCGGGTCGAGCTGTTGGACTTTGCGCCACGCACCCTGGTCGGCATCACGTCGCAAGGCGGGCGCACCATCATCGATCCGTTCGATACCGGCCGCACGCTGTCGGCCCGCGACCTGCGCACGCTTTTGCAGGCCCAAGAGGGTATCAAACAGGAATTGCGCCCCGATACCTTAAAGGGGTTGAGCAAGCGAGACGCCTTGTTGATCTTGCAGCACGATGTCAAAATCCATCACCTGCGTCACGCCGCGCCCGAGGCCGCCTTGCACGCCATCGAAGGCGCGCTGTTCGTCGCGCCGCAAGCGGCTACATTGTGGCGTGAACTGGGTCTTTTGCACGCCCGGCTCGACCATCTGATCGATGCGGCGGACGCCCTGGAACGTTTTTTACAATTGCCGGGAGCCGAGGCGCACCGCTATACAGCGTCTCAAATGTTGCAACAGCTGCGCCAACGCATCGCACGTGAGCGCACGTAAAGGCGCCCTTTGGTGCCTCCGGGAGCCCCCACACATGTCCCTCAAAGTCGCCCTGCAAATGGACCCCATTGCCGACGTCAATATCGACGCGGACTCGACCTTCGTCATCGGACTTGAAGCGCAAAACCGCGGGCATGAGCTGTTTTACTATCACCCCGACGACATGATGTATGAAGACGGTCGCGTGTTGGCGCAAATGCAGCGCGTCTCGCTGAAGCGCGAACTGGGCAACCACTTCACGCTGGGCACGGCGGAACTGGTGGACCTGTCCACGCTGGACGTGATTTGGCTGCGCCAGGACCCGCCGTTCGACATGCAATACCTGACCACCACGTATCTCTTGGATATGGTGGCCGACACCACCTTGGTGGTGAACAACCCCACCGAGGTCCGCGCCAACCCCGAAAAGCTCTACATCGCGAAGTTTCCCGATCTGGTGCCGCCGACCCTGGTGACACGCAACAAGGCCGCCATCCGCGCCTTTCGCGACAAGCATGAAGACATCGTCGTCAAGCCGCTGTACGGCAACGGCGGCGCGGGGGTGTTTCACGTCAAGCCGGACGACGAAAACCTCGGCTCGCTGCTGGAAATGTTCCTCGACGGCTCGCGCGAACCGGTGGTTGTTCAGGCCTATCTGAAAGACGTGCGCCAGGGCGACAAGCGCATCATCCTGATCGACGGCGAGCCCTTGGGCGCCATCAACCGCGTGCCCCAAGACGGCGAGGCGCGCTCCAACATGCACGCCGGCGGCACGCCGCTGCCGACCCAGTTGACTGAGCGCGATCTGCAGATCT